>Ga0307423_1001633_pt1 | contig 13332 bp, 14 predicted proteins | sample SalMarWE160310MG_FD_202154 | JGI IMG/M metagenome (GOLD analysis project Ga0307423, IMG submission 202154) | Salt marsh sediment microbial communities from the Plum Island Ecosystem LTER, Massachusetts, United States - WE1603-10 | ecosystem: Environmental > Aquatic > Marine > Intertidal zone >...
GAAATGGCAGGGAAGTATGATACCATCGGAGAAGACTGTGTTGCAATGAATGTAAATGATCTAATTTGCATCGGAGCGACACCGGTTGGATTTGTAGATTATCTTGCTTCTGAAAAGCCACTTCCAGTGGAAATTATTGAAGGGATTGGTAAGGGTCTCTTGAGCGCATGTGCTGAATCAAATATACCAATACTAGGAGGAGAAACAGCTATTCTTCCAGATATGATACGAGGCATGAGTGACTCGGGATTAGATCTTGCAGGAACCGCGGTTGGAATTGCGAAACCAGATGAGCTCTTTGATGGATCAAGTATTGAAGATGGGGATGTAATTCTTGGTGTTGCATCCAATGGCATCCATTCAAATGGATTCACTCTAGCGCGTAAAGTGCTCTTCTCCAAATATAATGTAGATGATGAGCTTGCTTGGAAAGTAATTCTGAGTGATGAGCTACTTCGTCCCACACGAGTATACGTGAAACATTTCAAGGAACTCAAAGAAGCAGGTGTCAATATCAAAGGTCTCGCTCATATCACAGGTTCAGGTTTTCGTAAGGTGCTGAGACTGGGTGAATTCAAGTTTGAAATTGAGAATTTCCCAGAAATCCCTCCAATCTTTGAATTAATCAGGACAACTGGAAATATTACTTGGCATGAGATGTTTACAACCTTTAACATGGGAGTCGGATTAGTAGTACTGGTCCCGCCATCGCAGGTCGAACAAGCATTAGCAGCCCTTTCAAAACACGATGATGCTTTCTTGCTAGGATTTGTAGAGAAGACAAAACAAGGGACTGTTGAAATCAAATCATATGGAGTGAAAATAGAGTGACAAATGTTTTGCTTATTGGCAATGGTGCAAGAGAACATGCAATTGCTACAGTACTTGACAAATCGGATGTAATGATATATGCGCACATGGAGAGAAAGAACCCAGGGATCGCTAGACTCTGCAAGGAATTCACAATAGGCTCGATAACCGAAACTAAGAAACTCCCGGACCTCTTTGGTATTGATTACGCAATTATTGGACCAGAGGCTCCACTTGCTGTAGGAATTTCAGATTTCATAACTGCGCAAGGAGTCCCATGCATTGCACCTTGTAAAGATGCCGCGATGATTGAAACGAGCAAATCCTTCGCACGCATTGTAATTGACCAAGTCATACCTAATGCCAATCCTCAATTCATGGTGACCCGTAGTTTAGATGACCTAAGAAAATTCGAAGCCAGTATCGGTGTAGAAAATATTGTCGTGAAACCAAATGGTCTCACTGGTGGAAAGGGAGTCAAGATATATGGGGAGCATCTTAACTCTCGTGAAGAATTGGAACGATATGCTATTGACCTACTTACAAAGGAAGGCATTGTAGTACTAGAAGAGAAACTCGTTGGTATAGAGTTTACAATGCAAGCATTCTCAGATGGAAACCATCTTGAATTGATGCCCCTTGTTAGAGACTATAAACGAGCATATGACGGAGACACTGGACCGAATACGGGGTCGATGGGATCTCTCTCAACTCCAGATCATGGTCTACCATATGTCACACCTGAAGATTTCTTGACTGCAAAAACAATCATGAATGCAACCTTAAAGGGTATCAAAAAGAAATCTGGTTCAGCATTCAAGGGAGTTCTTTATGGTCAATTCATGAAGACCGAATCTGGAGTCAAAGTAATAGAGTACAATGCCAGGTTTGGTGATCCCGAAGCATTGAATGTTCTTTCCATCCTTTCGACTTCATTGGATGAGATCTGTCAGAGAATAATCGATGGGAATCTAGGACAAGTGCAATTCGAAAACAAAGCAACAGTTTGCGTTTATGTAGTTCCTGAAGGATACCCAGGTCCAGATGTTGTGAAAGACAGCCCGATCGATCTCAGTGTAGCGACTACCGCAAAGCTGTATCATGCCTCGGTGTACGAAAAGGATAATCAAATTCTGACAACAGGAAGCAGAGCAATCGGAGTTCTAGGGAAAGGAGATAGCGTTGCTCAAGCACGAGAAATCGCTTATGCTAATGCTTCACGAATCAAGGGAAATGTACGTTTTAGATCGGACATTGCAGAATGAAGGGAGGAGTCTAAAGTTACCATAAGTGAGAGGTTACTAGTCATAGATTTTGGAGGACAATATACTCACTTGATTTCCAGACGATGTAGAGAATTAGGAGTATACGCAGAAATAATTCCACAGGAAACCTCTCTCGATGATAAGATGCTCGAAGATGTGAAAGGAGTCATTCTCTCAGGTGGTCCACGAACTGTTACAGATGAAGACATAGGAGATCTATTCTCCGAAAATCATGAGAATCTCCTAGCGCGAAATATCAAGATTCTCGGGATATGTTTTGGACATCAGCTTCTAGCAGTTCATCATGGAGGTAGTCTCACTCCAGGTGGTAATCCAGAATATGGTCAGACTGAAATTGAAGTCGTAGATTCTTCAATTCTGGTCGGTGGACTTGAAACCAAGCAACAGGTATGGATGAGTCACAGTGATGAGGTCAATAGACTTCCTAATGATATGAGACCTCTAGTAATTAGTGGCAGTGAAAGAATAGCAGCATTTGCGAATTCTGACAATACTATTTTCGGAGTGCAGTTTCACCCAGAAGTGACCCATACTAAAAACGGGCTCACAATTCTTCAGACGTTCCTGAGAGATATCTGTGAATACCAAGATGACTGGAAACCTGAGGACCAAATTAGAAATATTATCGATTATGTGAAAGAAACAGTTGGTTCTTCACAAGTCTTGATGGGAACCAGTGGCGGAGTTGATTCGACAGTTGCAGCATATCTCATTAGACAAGCGATTGGTGAGCGTCTTTATTGTGTATTTGTTGACAATGGGCTACTTAGAGAAGGAGAGAAAGAGGAAGTAGTCACCGCATTCAGAGAGATGGGTTTTGAACACTTCGTTGCAGTTGATGCATCTGATGAGTTTATTGGTGCACTGGAAGGAATCGAAGAACCTGAAGAGAAGAGGAGAATCATTGCTAACAAGTTCATTGAAGTATTCGAGCACAAAGCAAAGGAACTCGAGTCTGAATTCGGAAAATTTGAATTCTTGGGACAAGGCACTATCTATCCCGACAGAGTGGAGAGTGCAGCAACAGGAAAAGCGACTGCAGTAATCAAGAGTCATCATAATGTGCATCTTCCAGAATGGATGGCACTAAAGCTAGTTGAACCCTTGAAAGATCTCTACAAGGATGAAGTCAGAAAAGTTGGTCTAGCAATAAATATCCCGAAGCACATGATTACAAGACAACCATTCCCGGGACCATCCTTAGCGATCAGAATCAGTGGACCAGTTACTCGTGAGCAGCTAGCGATACTCCGTAAAGCAGATTCAATCTTACAAGATGTCATCGAAAGTGAACCATTCTATCCACAGATTTGGCAATCATTTTGTGTACTACTCCCCGTAAGGACTGTGGGAGTTATGGGTGATGAGAGAACATACGATCAAGCAGTTGTAATCAGAATGGTTGAAAGCTTGGATGCCATGACTGCCTCTGTATCCACTCCACCGTGGGATGTGCTCCTTCTTGCAGCATCCAGAATTGCGAATGAAGTGAAAGGCATCAATCGAGTTGTATACGATTTAACCTCGAAACCGCCAGGAACGATTGAGTGGTATTGATGCAATTTCTCAGAGTTGTCAATCAGTAAGAGCAAGGATATACGAATTTTCTTGAGGGTCAACTGGTGTTTCAACATCTTGATTGAACGTTACTCTGAACTCTGACATGGTTTCTCAGAATGGATTATTATCTGTAGTACTTATTATGGGAAATCACCGTTGCTCAGATAGGGATTGGATGGATGTTGATGCAAAAATTAGTCAGCCTACCCGAATTCACCCCAGAAGTTAGACCAGAATGTATACCCATCCCACAGTGATCCTCCCGTGTATGATTCGAAGTTATAGTAGTGATGAATCTCCATCTCTATTGAAGCGTCTCCTCCAAACCACCATATGGCATCCGTTTGAGGTTCAATATAATAGGTTCCATCAGAACAATGAATAACATTGAACGCGTGCCCTCCTGAGCCATAGATGTTCAGTGGTGAGCCATAACCTATTTCTCCCTCAAAGCTATAGAATATTGTGACAATCCTAACTCTATAATTCATGGTTTTTGCATGGGTCATTAGCATTGCTGCAAAATCACCACACATCCATTGATCATTAACATACTGGCACTCATCTGTATTGTCCTCGTAGAGCCAATCTTTAAACTCATCAAGTGTCGGCACGACTACAGTATCCAGTGGGTCCTCAAAGGTATGTAGAAGATCTGTATAATCAGCAAAAAGAGTTACATAAGCTGCCATAAGTTCATCATAATCTAGTGTCAGATTCCCATAATGTTCCTCTAGTTCTGCATACTCCGCAGATAGGTTAGCGTGAGTATTGAATAGCGTTGAGTAATCACCCAGTAAATCTTCGTAGTCATTCTGCAATTCATTATACTCACTCTGTAAATCGGATAAATCTGTTTCCAGCTGTGAGTTTTGCTCTTCAAGAAGCGCAATCTGTCCCGATTGGATGTATGAGAGGGTTCCTCCTCCAACAAAACCAATTGCTAGAATTATCATTATCACTAATGATGTCGTATTATTTCTTAACCCTGACATTACTAGCTCGCCGTACATTGAATCCCTATCCAGATATATAAGGCTAAGGGGTCTTTAATGATGGAAATCGTAGTTCTGTGTCACCGAACAATTTTGGTTTAATTGGACGGGGATTGTATCCCTTCTATACTTTCTCACTTCGCGTATAGATTTTGAAAGGCTCCCCAAATACGCTGACGAACTTTGTAGTGCTCGTTTTAATTATGCAAGTGTCATTTTCTCAGAGTCTTCACTAGCTACCAACTAGAGAGTACTTCTATTGCCATAAGTACGATGAGCACTTCCATGCTGTTGTGAATGGAGCTCGGAATCTCATTCACGTTCAATTCGATATCAGTATCGTTTCTGAGCGGACTGTCTAAGATTCAAGTTTGTATAGTTTACAATCAATGATACAATGCGAAAGGGATATGTAGACCTGCAAAGATGATATTATAGGATGAGAGGCAAACTGGTCTATCCCTACTCCGATTCACTTCTTGATTATGAGTTTAGTCAAGAGCATCCACTAAAACCTGAAAGACTGAAGCTAACGTATCTTCTATCAGAGCAGCTTGGACTTCTGGACAAAGTGAATGTCATTGAACCAACACCCGCATCAAGAGAGAATCTTGAGTTGTTCCACACAGTAGAATACATCGATGCTGTTCAAAAATGTGGACAGGAGTTATGTTCAGATTACAGGCATGGTCTAGGTACTCCAGATAATCCCGTATTTCCAAAGATATACGAAACTGGTGCAAAATACGTGGGAGCAACCATAGACGGAATGAAGAAGATAATTGATGGTGCTTCTAATGCATTTTGCATATCAGGGGGATTACATCATGCTCAACGAAATGCGGCAGCAGGTTTCTGCATCTTCAATGATGTGGCAATTGCTATTAACTATCTTCAGCAGAAGAAGGATTGTAAGGTTCTGTATTTTGACATCGATGCACATCATGGAGATGGTGTCCAGAACGCGTTCTACCGTTCCAAGGATGTCCTAACCATTTCAATTCACCAGACTGGAAAAACACTCTTTCCAGGCACAGGTTTTGTTTATGAAACTGGAGGTGCAGAAGGGACCGGATACTCAATCAATGTACCGGTAATCCCAGGTGCTGGAAGTCTTGAATTGATTAAAATCTACAATGAAATTGTAAGACCTCTTGCTGAATCATACAAACCGGACTTACTTGTTACACAGCTTGGCGTAGATGGTCACTACAATGACCCACTTGCTCATCTTGCCTATACATCGTATGGATACGAAACTGTGCTAAGAGATCTAAGAAAGATTTCTTCGGATTTGTGTAGTCTCGGATGGCTTGCAGTTGGTGGTGGGGGCTATCATCCAGTTACAGTTGCTAGATTATGGACTCTATTTCTAGCAATTATGGTAGATGAGAAAGTCCCTGATAAAATTCCAGAGGAATTCAAAAAGACATGTGAATCTTTGGGTTATTCAAACTTACCTGAAACAATGCGTGATGAGGAGGATGTTGTACAGATGTACTTCTCAAGAGAGGAAGTCACCCTTGATCTTGATAGAACTATCAGGAGGGTGAAAGAGCTAACATTTCCATATCATGGACTCTAATCTTCGCTAGTTAGCTGCAAATCAATCCATTTTCGGATCATCTTTACAACAAGATCTGAAGCTGTTGCCATAATGACAGTGTCTGCATCTTCGGATAGTAATGATGAAGGATCAATACCCGAACGAGCGACTCGTAATAACGAGGGGTAACAAAGTAATCCTAGTGCTTGTACAACGTCTAGAGAATCTTCACCTTTAATCGAAAGCTTTGAACCTAGTAAATCTGGTGGTGATATTTTCGAATCACTATCAAGAGATGTAAGAAGGGTTTCAATGTCACCCAGAATAATGACATTTGGTTCGATGCATTCATCAAACACTTCAGGTTTGCCATGTGAAAAGACAAGAGATACCTGTTCATCAGTATCTGTGGCTTTGAAGCAGAAACCAATATCCTTGAAGGAATCGTCTGTCGTACTCATATACGAATCAAATTCAGGTTCTGTTATTTCATCCAATATTTGTGCACGGTCAAGACTTACGTTAAATGCAGCCCGGCATCCATCAACGACAGGACCCAGGTATTCCATTAACATGAAACGATCCTTCTTAATATCCTCAGCTATCTGTTTCAATAATTTTTCTAGAGGAATTAATTCCTTATCTTTTTCATCTATCAAAGCTCTCATTCCAATTGAGCAGGATTTTCCATATAGAGATAGTGCTGGAGCGAATTGAACCCATCCTACAATAACTGAAAAGCAATTTTCTTTCTGCAATAATGTACTGTAAGGTGATAGGATGATTACTGACATTCACATGCATTTGGGCAATAGTCCTAATGAAGTGCATAATGTGACGAGGGACAATCTAACTGAACATGTAGACATGTTGATATCGCGAATGGATTTGTTTGCAATTGACCGAGCAGTCCTAACACCAGAGGAACCCCATATCAAATCAGACCTATATCTGAAAGCAGCTGAAATTTATCCAGACAGACTGCTTAGTGCCTGTTCAATTACGCCTCGACCAATGGATGTTGCGAAGGAAAAACTTGCGACATATATTGACAAAGGAAGCTGCGCACTAGTTCTGAATGGGGATTCTTATCATCCGAGTGATCCTGCTGTTCAGGTTCTTATCCATGAGGCAATTGGCCAAGATCTACCAATCTTCTTTCGTAACGAAAATATCACAAGCGAAACGATTACTTTCTTGGATTCAATATCAACCATTTGCCCTGAAGGAAAATTCGTAGTGCTAAGTATGGGGGGGCTTTTCGGATTTCCTCAGCTGATTCCTTTGATTTCTAGACCGAATGTGTGGCTTGAACTATCTACGACATTCATAAAACTTGTTGAGTCGCCGTTGAGAGTCTTCTTGGATGCCCTGGTTCAAGATATCGGAGTTACAAAGCTTGTATTCGGATCTGGATATCATAGTCAATATGTGGATATGATGGGAGCTCTGAATCTGATAGATCTCAATTTTGATACTCGTAGATTAGTGATGGAAGAGAACGCTTGGCGAATACTAGGTGTGGAGTTCTAGCACGCGTCACTGTGAATAATTACCCCATCAATAGTTTTTCATGAATAAGTCGTTCAATATCTTCCTGATTTGGCAAACCAATTATCTGAGATTTACCTATTTGAATCAAAGGAAGTGCTACGAGATTCAGAGCCTCAATTAATTCTGGTCGATCATCGACTGAGGTTTCAACGACTTCGACAGAACTTGAAAGATATGAAGCTCTTCCTGCAACTGATCTCGCGACTTCCAAGGCATTCTCACAGAATGAACAATATTCACTAGTGAATACATCGATTCGTATATTGCCAGATACCTCAGGAACCTGTTCAAGATTTCTAAATGCTCTCTGCTCCAAATTCATCTTTTGTGACCTTCTAAGTCCTCCTCAAGGACTGAGTGAGTGAATCACTCAGCAAAGGTAGGCGGTTTTAGTCGTATATGTTCCGAAACGGAATCAATGGCACGTAACGGAATTGCTTCCCAGGAATTCAATTTTGATTCCAGGTCTCGTTCAACGATGACAAAGGGACCCTCAGAATCATCGTACCAAACTTTTTTCACACGTCCCAAGGGGAATCCTCTGAAATCACAAACAATCTTCCCTTTCAGTAGCCATTTCATCTCATCTGTTTCCATAGGCCTCAACAAGATTTCAAAGTTGCATTTGAACAAGAGATTGTGTACAACCGAGGTCATTCTAGCGTAACACTAGGTCGGGATAAAAAATCAATCTTCTTCTAAAGCAGAAATTGAAAAATTGCCATGCAGCTTAGAAACCAGTTCATTGAAATTGGAAAGAATAGCCATGTCAGGTAGTTACCAAATGGAGCTGTGAATCGATTTACTTGTTCAGGAATAAAACCAAAGTATCCACGTTCAACTGAAGTCCATCTCCACATACCTAGTTTCCTGCTTAATAGTGGTTCAATAAAATACAAATCAAAAGATGCACATATGATGCCCGAAAGAGCAATAGATTCTACTCCGTTCAAACCAACAAATTGTGATAGAATTAATGTCCCTTGAATTGCTGTGATCCACATCAGAGGAATCCATACTGGAACACGACCTACAAAGATTTCATTTCTATTGGTATAATGGTAGTATCCTTTTCCTGAAACAAGGTGCTCACCAATTGTCGCAACGAGTAATATCGTAACAGCCTGCACAATTACAAGGAAATTGTATTTCTCCCAAAGAATTGAGATTGTAAGTGCAGCCAATATACCATAAAGGAATAAGGGGATTACTCCAATTATTTTCGGCATTATTTCTTCTTCCTCTTTAATATCGAAAAACTGGTCCTACGACGAACAACATTATGAGCAGATTGCAGGACTGCGCGTGCTTGAGCAGTACGTTGATTGAATGAAATCAAAAAACGTCTACCAACACGTTTTGTCTTAATTTCCCGGGTCGCTAAAGTTTCTTGAACATCCAGTAAGATATCAACAATCCTTCCAACTGTTCTACGGTCAATGCCAAGCTTTTTTGAGAGTTCACCAATTGACATAGGCGCCCCTGACTTGAGTTCTTCAATGACCTTACTCATTGCAACGAATAGCTTGGGAGAGTTAGTGAGGTTTGGAGGTGCTGACATTGAAAATCAACTAGAACTATCATCTCAAACATATATATACATTATTATGTACACATTATTATGTACTCATAATTGTGAATATATAGAAAATCCAGTTCATACATTCAGTTTCATTGTTAATGGATAAAATCTATTGTTCAGTTTCTTCTTGGTCGTATCCCCATTCAACTATTGTATCACTGTCAGATGGGAGGAAAGAACCAGGGACAAGATATCCCGCAATGCCCATAATTATACCAAGTATATTCATCATACCACCAGAAACAATCCAAATACGAGAGTCACTTATTTGGTTTAGACCAAGATCTATACCACCAACACCATCTGAATTCTGGAAGTAGACCGTATAATTACCTGGCATGAGAGCAATAACTTCACTGTATTCGTAGATTGTCACTTCGGGTCCTATAACTTGATTCTCTGGGCCCAATGTCATATTCACAAACTTTGTTTCTGAGGTTTCATTTTCGAATATTACGAGGTCTAAGTGAATATATGTATTATTTGAAGGTCGCAAAGAAACTGATATCTCAAGTTGTGGATAGTATCCGGGTGCATCATATATCATCCAAGGTCTCGATTGATTCTCACCTACTGAATAATTGATGTAGTGATATGGAGATGCAATAACAACTAATCCACCAAGGAGGATTACTGCTAATCCACCAAAGTAGAAGAAAGACTTCTTACTAAACCAGATACTTCCCATTTTGTTAGACCCGATTTAACCTCATTTCTCTCCGTTATAGGTCTAACGAACAGTGTAATGTCTAGAGATTTTGGTAGTTTATATAGAACGGAATTAGTACATTATTGTGTATCTTAGGTTGTAACTTAGGATGCAGGGTGAGATATGCATGGGGGTTGTTAGAAGAAATAAGAAACTTTCACGTCTCATTCCAAAAAATCACTTCTGTTCATTCTCAATATTCCGTGAAGCACCACTCATCAATTGGACTTACACTGATGCTGTTCTATTCACTGCATACGACATTTACAAATCCACTGATTTCTGGCTAGATCAGATTATCAACTCCGGAAAGACATTGAAAGAAGGACTGATAGATCTTGGATTTCCAAAAAAGAATTCCCTAGTCGCAGATACGGGAGTATTCGAAATGGAGGCAAAGAAAGCTGGAATAGCTCGAGATCTTGGGATAGATGTAAACATCGAATTATTAAATACTCAAATTTTTGAAGCGTATGAATTATCGGGAGCTGACTATTTTGTAGCACCAGATGAAATTGTTCTACCCCAAGACAAGAAAGAAGATATCCTCAGAAAGACTAGGGCTATCAAAGAAAATCTTCTTGATTTGCTCGAAGTTGTTCCAGCTTCTAAGGTAATCGCAGTAATCCAAGGTCATACTAAAGATACAATCAGTGATTTATTTGATTTCTATGGTGAACAGGGCATTTCTTGTTTTGCAATGGGAGGAGTTATTCCACTCTATCATCATAGCAAAGAACTACTAGACCAAGTGTTGAGGTATGTCAGGGATATCACAAAAAAGCATTGGCTCCATATCTTTGGTCTTCCAAGAATGACTCTGCTACAATACTATCTCCATGACATAGGTGTTGATAGTGTTGATACTTCAGCTCTTCTCTATATGACAGCAAGGCGGAGATATCTTATCGGCTCCAAAGGAGAACAAGTGAGGAAAGCAGTCTTTAAGAACTGTAGTTGTGAAGGATGCTCAAACTTAGAATCCATGTCATCAACAAGAAGTCCTAATTTCTTTGTTAATCTCTATATACACAATATTCTTGCTGCAGCGAAACTTGCTGAGAAATCATCTTTTCGTGACTTAAAATCAAGACCTGATACGAAAGAAGAAGGTGAACTTGTTACCAAATATGATAGAAGTGAATCCGAAGCTCCAATTCATAATGATTTAAGAAATATAGATCAACTTCAATCATGGATGACTGCAGAGGAATCTCTTGGAATTAGGATAAAAGAGAAAGAAGATGAAGATTCATCAAGATTCTTTCATCCAGATGATGATGATTCCAATTTAGAAGATAACTCCGATTAGAACAAGAATCCCTCCAAGTACACTAAATCCAAATGTACCACCTTAGAATGATATAAAGAAATTTACTAGAGGTTCAGTGGAGCCTACAGTTACAAGAATTGCACCTAGAATTATAGATATTTTAGTCATGGGCTATTGCAAACAAGAAATCAATATCACAGAGAACATTGCGATTTCAATGATGAACACAATGTTGTCTTATTCCTCAAAACTGACAATCAGACAGCCCATACAAGAGAAGAGGAGACCGATTATGGGAACTATTCATCTATACTTGTGTAACCGGGGAATTGCTTCATTTACAATATAATCTTCATCCATTTCGTCATCACCAGAATAGGTTGTTGAATACCAATAGGACGAAACTTCAATTTAATTCTGAAAAGAGAGTTGAGTTTGATATAATCTCAAACACCCTGTCGTAAACCACAGCCTTTATATCGTAGTCAAAAACCTCGAATTCTCAATAGTCTGGAGTCATCGGAAATGTGGCTAGAAATCTTCTTAATCCCATTCCTCGCTGTGGTAATTCTGTTTGTTATTTTCTGGATTGTCCATGAAGGTTCTCATTGGCAGAGGCACAAATACATTGGCGCTTTTGCTCGAATCATTCAGGTATCACCCAAACGAGCTTTCTTGATATTCCTAGTGCTAACTATACTTACTTTTCCAGTGGCAATTCTTCTAATGACAGGTCTTTGGTGGGATAAACTTGCTGCAGGTATTTCACCGGAGAAAACTGATGTCGTTGATGTGATGCTCATAATGTTCCTTGTTCTAGCTTTCACACTATCCGTTCTCTGGGGCTCATACAGGACATGGCGTCATGCAGCTAGAGCTGAAGCAGAAGAAAAAGTCAGAATGACTGAGTAATCTTTGACAATTCAAAATGGTGGATAGTCATAATTCTGACTATCCTACCTTCACTTCTATTTGAGAGGTTTTTAATTTGAGCTCAATCGAAATAGGACCACATATCTTTCTTGTAATTGGTGGTTCATTTCCAAGATGCAATACTTTGGTAGTTATAGATGAGGATATTGTTGTTGTTGATCCAGGATGTAATGTGGAGGACCTTCGTGCTTTATTACAGCAAAATAATCGAACGCTCAGAGATATCGATACCGTCATAGTTAGTCATATTCATCCAGACCACATCACACACGCTGCGAGGTTGAATCGACTCTCCAATTGCAGGATAGCAGCAAATGAAATCACAGCACCTCTTTTCGATGATAAGGAGAAGATGAAGAATTTCCTTGGCTTTCACAAAGGACATCCTGTTCGAGTTCTGTGGGAGAAGTTGGTCAATTCGAAAATGTATGGATGTTTGGATGATGGTCATGTCGATGAAGTCTTACTTGATGGAGACAAATTTGCTCTTGGTAACATAACACTGAGAATGCTCTTCACTCCGGGGCATCTACCAGACCATATGTGTATCGAAATTATTGAACCTAACATCGTCTACGGTTCAGATATTGACCTTACAGAGTTTGGTCCGTTCTATGGTCATCCAAATTCTTCAATTCCTGATTTTAAAGAGTCAATTCAAAAACTGCAACAGAGAGATTTTGAGGCGCTCATTAGTGGACATTTAAAGAGCCCTATTGTGGAAGATTACAAAACAGCTTTGGAAGCGTATCAAAGACAATTTGACATTCGTGAGGATATGGTGCTTGCAGCAATCATGAGTGGAACAAGCTCGATACCTGAAATCACTACGAATCCAATCATCTATCCATCACTTACACACCCAGTCTTTATGCAATTTGAAAGGTGGATGATCGAACATCATGTAGAATCTCTTATTGAAGTGAACCTTATCGAAGAAAGAAAGGGAAAATTCGTAGCCATTTGAAATGACTAGTTTTTCTGCTCGGACTGAATCTCTTTAAGTTTTACTAGAATAGCTGCTTTTAGTTTCTTTATTGCTTCAACAGCAGGACTGTGTTCATCCATATCAAGAGGTGCTATT
>Ga0307423_1001634_pt1 | contig 13332 bp, 12 predicted proteins | sample SalMarWE160310MG_FD_202154 | JGI IMG/M metagenome (GOLD analysis project Ga0307423, IMG submission 202154) | Salt marsh sediment microbial communities from the Plum Island Ecosystem LTER, Massachusetts, United States - WE1603-10 | ecosystem: Environmental > Aquatic > Marine > Intertidal zone >...
TCAGAAATTTCCGTCGGCCTCCACCCATCCACCATTCCGCCGAAAATTTCTGAGAGCTGGGAGTGTCTTAAACCTGGCGACACAGTCACAACTGATCATTCCAGGGCAAAGGTCAGAATTCTTCTTAGTGAATTCTTCGTGCCTTCGTGTTGAAGGGTGGGTGGGGGGAGTTCATTCTTCGCGGCGCAAGGCGGTCCGCATGGTGTCCTTGGGCGGCACGCGCTGGGTGAAGGCGGCAAACTGGGCGATGCCTTGATGGAGCAGCACCTCGCGGCCGTCGGCCGCCGGCAGCCCGAGCTCGCGCGCACGAGCAATGAGATCGGTCGTCCGCCCACCGTAGACCATGTCCACGACGGCGGTGGCGCCTGCGATCTCTTCCTCGCTGAAAACTCCTGTCTTTCCGGCCTCGTGGCCGACGGGGGTGGCGTTGACGAGGATCGCTTCGGCAGGAGCCTTTTCGGCCGGCCCACACCAGCCGATCTCCATCGCTTCGGCAGTCGCCCGAGTCTTCTCGGCCACACGGCCCCGGAGGATCACGTCGGCTCCTGCGAGATGGAGGCCGACCGCGGCACCCCGGGCAGCGCCACCGGTTCCCTGAACCACCGCCGTGCATCCCTGAGGGTCGCGGCCGAGACTCATCAGCGATCCGACGATTCCGTCTGCGTCGGTGTTGTCAGCGATCACCTGATTCTCGCCCAGGATCAGCGTGTTGGCGGCTCCAGCGCGCACGACCCTCGGGGCACGTTGGTCGGCTGCTGCGGCCGCATCCGACTTATAGGGGGTTGTGACCGCCCAACCTCTGATTTTGAGACCAATGCGGTCGAAAGGAGTCGTGCCCAGAGGGCGGAAGAGCTCGACGAGCTCGCCGGCGTCAGGGACGCTGATCGGAACCAACAGGTAGGGGAGACCGAGGCTCCGATAACCGGCGCCATGAAGGGCGGGGCTCAGGCTGCCGCTGACGTCGCCCCCAACCACGCCATAGAGCCGTTGCGGGGGGGCGGCGAGATGGCCGATGACGGCTTCAGTGCGATCGATCGTGAGTTGGCCCGGCGCAGCGGGGGCCTTGTCGTTCCACGCGGCAAATCCGATCGGCGGCCCCAGCAAAGGCGCCAGATAGCGGCTTGCCAACCCGGGCGCAGCCATGGCAAAAATGAGCAGGCGGCGCTCAGGCACCTTGCCGCTGTTGAATTGCGGGTGGAGCGCGAGGACCGACACCAGATCTTTCACACTTTTTGCGGTGGGCACTACCTTGATCCAGCGTGCCCGGGTCTCCATCATTCGCCCGGCGATGTCCGAGAGGTGATCAGGTGTGCCGTGAGGGTCGTGCCAGGAAAGAACTGTCTGCTCAGGGGTAAGGCCCAGCTCACCAACGAGCGAAGCGTCTCGCTCGATCTCGAGATCGAGTAGCGCTGCGCCTGCGTTGCGCGCCGCTTTGATCATCTCCGCGCGTGCGATCCGATCGTCCGGCCCCTCGCCACCCTCCGATTGCGACCGCAGGGTTGCGAGCACCGGCAGCGGACAGGCGCCGACCGCCGCTCCGACGTCAATGCCAGAAAATCGATCGAGCCGGAGCTCGACGATGGTCGCACCTGCGGGCGGCTTTGCGAGCGCCTTCATCGGGTCGGCTGCGACTTCAGGGATGAGCGAAACGATCCAATCCACGACATGGAGAATAACAGCCCTTTTTCTCACCGCGTCGCGCAGCGACGCGGTGAGAAATAGAAAAAGATGGCTCCCGGGGGAGGAGCCATGAAGGAGGAGTTTGATAGAGGTCTTTGTGTTGAACGCTTGTGAGGGCGTCGTGGGTCGGCCTCTTCGACCCTTGTTTTCTGTTGCTCTATACGTAGAAATTGAGAAAAGGTTATTTCCGCCACCCACCCTCCCAGTAACCAGTCCCACCCGACCACCCCGTGGCCAGTAATCGGTGACGAGCGGTCAGCGTGCGAGTCCGTGGAGGAGGAGTGTCGGGACTGGTTACTGGTTACTCCGCTGGCGGCGGCTCGAAGGCTGGGATGCCTGTGAGGTACTGACCCAGCACGAGCGTGTGAATATCGTGGGTGCCTTCGTACGTGTAGACAGTCTCCAGGTTCATCAGGTGGCGCATGATGGGGTACTCGCTGACGATGCCGGCGGCACCGTGGATCTCCCGCGCCAGCTTGGCACATTCACGGGCCACCCAGACGTTGTTGCGTTTGGCGAGTGATACGGCCTCGTGGCGCAGTTGGTCGCGATCTTTGAGGCGTCCGAGTTGGAGCGCGAGGATTTGTCCCTTGACGATTTCGGAGTACATCCACACCAGTTTCTGCTGCTGGATCTGGTGGGCGGCGATCGGGCGGCCGCCGAATTGGATTCGAGTCTTCGCATAAGAGAGTGCCGCGCCAAAGGTAGCCATTGCCGAGCCCAGCGCGCCCCACGCGATGCCGTAGCGAGCCTGGTTGAGGCATTGAAGGGCGTTCTTGAGACCGGTGGTTGCCGGCAGCATGGCGTCGAGCGGCAGCCTACAGTCTTCGAAAACCAGCTGTGAGGTCACCGACACACGCAGTGAGTACTTTCCCTTGTGCTCGACGGTGGAGAAACCCGGGGTGCCGGCTTCGACCAGAAAGCCGCGGACGCCGTCACCGGTCTTGGCCCAAATCACCGCGATGTCTGCAATCGCACCATTCGTGATCCACGCCTTTTCGCCGTTGACGACCCAGTGGTCGCCGTCGCGAACCGCTCGCGTCCGCATGCCGCCCGGGTTGGATCCAAAGTCGGGTTCGGTGAGACCGAAGCAACCTATGGCGTCGCCGCTCCCGAGGGAGGGGATCCAGCGCTTCTGCTGCTCGCGGCTGCCCCAGCTGAGGATCGGGTACATGACGAGCGAGGTCTGCACCGACACAAACGACCGCAGCCCCGAGTCTCCACGCTCGAGCTCGCGGTTGATCAACCCATAGGTGACGGCGTTGACGCCCGGAAGGTCAAAGTCGGAGTAGGGGGCACCGAGGAGACCGAGATCCCCCATTTCCTTTACCAGCTCGCGGGGAAAGTGACAGTTCCAGGCCCACGCTTCGACTTTAGGCAGCACCCTCTCGTCGACCCATTGACGGACGGTGTCGCGGACCATCCGCTCTTCAGCCTCGAGCATTTCGTCGATGTGAAGGAGATCGAGTCCTTCGAGCTCTTTCATGTTTCCCTCTCGAAATTTGGTGCGGTGCCGTCGACGGAGTACCATCTCCCCGTGAAGATCCCTTGGCCCGTGGTTGCCGGATGGTATCACGCGGTCCTCCTTGCCGCTCTGGTGTGGATTTCCGCCTGGAAACCGGGCTGGGCGCCGGTGGTGGTGGCGGCGGCTCTCGCGGCCCACGCGCTGGTCGATCGGACGCGGGCCGCCGAACCCTGGTCCAGCGTGTTGGTCGGGATGTCCGCGGCGAGCTTCCTCTTGTTGCGGGGCGGTTGGGAGTTGGCGCTCGGGTGGCTCTTGCTGGCGTCGCTGGTGGCGGCGGTAGCGCGCGCGTTGCCGCGTCCCGATGGCAGCCGGCCGGACGCCGCCGACTATCTGGCGATCGGCGGCTGGGGTGTGGTCTTCGCGCTCGCGCCGCGCTTGATTGCCTTCGACAGTGGAGGATGGTTGTCGCCGGCGCTGTTGATTCTTGCAGCGCAACGTTTCGCTCGCGCCCCAGCAGGCGAAAGGGTTCTGATGGCGCCTGGCCCACCGAGTCGCGAAATCCGCGGCACTCTGAGCCTCAATCGAGTGGTGGTATCAGGCTCCGACACGCTGCCCCGGTCTGTGCCGATCAACCTCGAGCTTCGCGCGGGCGACTCGCTGGCGATCCTCTGCGATTCGCCCGAGGATGCCGCCAATCTGGCCAACGTGCTGAGTGCCCGACGGGAGCCTCGATCCGGGCAGATCATGGTTGACGGTGCGCCGATCGAGACCGGCGATGCCCTGACGGCCGTTGTGGCGCCCGGAGAAGTATTCATTCCGGGAGACCTCATGACCAATCTCGCAGCACTCGCGGACCGACCGCTGGAGCGTGGTGCGGTGAACGCTATCCGTGAAGCGTGCTCTTTGAACGAGGTTGTCGAAGCTCTCGGTGATCGATCTCTCGAAAGAGACGGGAGCCCGCTGACGCCGTTTCACCGTCTTTTGGTGTTGGTGGCCAGAGTCATTCCCTCGTCCTACCACCTGATGGTCGTGGTCGACCCGATGCCGTGGGTCAACGCCGTGCGCGGAGAGCTGTGGCGATCCGCGGTCGTGCGAGCGTCGGTGGGTCGGACCTCTATCTGGCTGACCCCGGACCGTAATCTCGCCGTACGGGCGAGCCTCGTTCTTGAGTACCGCCAGGGAGCGCTGCGGTCGATTTCGTCCTAAGCGGCACTGCGTCTTTCCCGTGCCCGTTTCCGTCTCCGTGCCCGTGCCCGCTTCTCAATGTTCTCATTCGGACACGGATAAGGGCACGGGCACGGGCACAGCTGAATCTGGGTTAGACTGGTCGCTGCCTACGGAGGTGACGATGGGAAGCTACCAGGGCGGTTCGGCGCCCGCGATGGCACGGCAGATCTGTGATGGATTCACGCTGGTGTCTCAGGTGTCCCTCAAGCGTTTGGACATCGAGCAGATGACGACCCTCGAGTTCGAGCTCGATAAACGCCTCCGCGAGACTCGCGCGGAAGCGGTAGATCTGCAAGACAACCCCGGTATTCAGGCGCGCAACCGACGGCTTTCCCGCATCGAGGGCGCCTTGCGGGTGCTGAGGCACACTATGCAATTGCGACGTGGGGGCCGCATTTAATTGACCACATGCAGCGATGCCTGGGAAGCGCTGGTCGGCGATCCGCTGCCCTGGTTGCTCGATCGACGCCGGCCGAATCTCCATTGGAGGGTATTGGTGGAGCTGGTCCGGAGACCGCCGGAGAGCCGGGCCGTGGTCCATGCTCGTGGCGGTTCGGATATTGTTGAACCGGTCGCCTCGCTGATCGCAGATCTTCATCCAGACGGAACCTGGGCTGGCGATGCGCCGCTGTGGCGACCCTATTCGGGCCCTGGTTGGCGGTTGTTGGCGGCGATCCAGTGGGGCGCCGACCCTGCGGATCTCCGACTGCAGGCGGCGGCAGAGGTGCTCCTCGAAACAGCTCCCGGCGAGGGCGGGTTTTCACGCCGCGAGGGTGGGCGACCTCTGCCGTGGTTGACGGCGCGCGCGCTGCAAGGACTTGCTGAGCTGGGTTGGTGCCGGCATTCCCGTTTTCAGGAAGGACTGGCGTGGCTCGAGGACGGCGAAGCCAATCACCCTGCCGGAGGCTGGCGGGAACTTGGTCGTCATTCGGTAACCCGGGAGTGCGCAGTGACGGCGGTCGCTCTCCTCGGCGCACTCACCGCTTGTGCCGAACAGAGGCGGCAGGTGTTGGAAAGCCGCGCGGTCGAGTCTCTTCTGAGGGCGATCGGAGTGGCGGGGACGGTGCCCACCCGCTTTGGTCATCCCTGCCTGGGTCGGACGGACGAGGCAGAGCTTCTGTGGGTGCTCGCACGGGCGTCAGCGCCGCTGAGACCGGCTATGGTACCCGCTCTGCGCCGTGTGCAACGGTGCCAGTTGGAAGGTGGCAGGTGGCGGCGAGGCATTGCCGTGCCGACGTCTCTGCCAGCGCCAGCTCAACGTACGGTCGGAGGGCCCTCTCGCTGGGTTTCGCTCAAGTGTATTGTCGCGTTGATGGCCTATGCCGTCGAAGCGGAGTTACCTCGCATGTATCCGCAGAAGCCGTCGTCGAGGTAGCCGGTGCTGAGATCCCAGATGCCGGATACCAGATCCACCCACCCGAGCTGAGAGATTGTCCGTTGTCATCCGGCATCCGGCATCCGGTATATGGTCAGGCGCCTCCGCGTTCCGCGGCGTTTCCGTTTTCCGGGGTAATCGAAATGCGGAGGATTGCTCCAACCAGCAACGCGGCGCCGACCCATTGCCAGCGCCCGAGCACGGAATTGTTGACCAGGTAGTCGAGCAGGACCGCGGAGAGCGGGAGGCAAAGCTCGCAGATCGTGGCGACGCTCGCCCGTACCCGGGTCAGGCCGTAGTAGTAGAGGAATATGGCGCCTGAACCGGTCGTCAGGGAAATGACGAGAATCATCACCCAATTGGCGCCGGTGATCGTGGCAAAGGGAAGGCCGATGCCCCTGATCGCGAGATAGAGCAGGGCCATCCCGGACGTCATTCCGTAGCGGGCAAAGGTTGCGTCCTTGAAATCGAGGGAGCTCAGCAACATCTTGCCCAGGACGGTCGCGGCGCCGAAGGCGGCGGCCGCCAACATCGCGAGCAGGGCGGCCTCGAGAGAGATGCCATCGGCCGCAGCATCCGGGGCCTGGAGGCCGAAGGTGAGGAGATAGGCGCCGCCGAGCGCTGCCACCGCGGCTGCTAGAAAGCGTGCGGAGACTCTTTCGCCGAGGAGGATCGCTGCCAGCGCGAGGGCGAAGAGGGGTTGGAGCTTCTGCAGCAGCACGACCACGCTGAGCTGGTTGAAGTTGACCAGAAAGAGGGCCTTGACGATGGCCAGGGTGCCGACGAGTCCTCCGGTGAAGGCGACCAGAGCGAGGGCCAGCCAGCCGCGGGCCGACATCTTCCGTAGGCGGTGATAGCTGCGCCACAAAAAGGGCTGCATGAGCGCAAAGGGGACTGCATGTAACAAGAAGACAACAAAGGGCACCCGAAGGTTGGCGAGCCGGGGCGTGAGAACGACCCCGTCGAGGCCCCACAGCGCGGCCGCCAGGCAAATGAAGGCCGCTCCTATGGCCGGGGTACGGCTTTTCATTTCGAAACGCGCCCGACCGCCATCTGGCACTTTTGGCGCGGTCTCGGGCGCGGACTCGGGCGCGAAATGCTCAGAGCTCGACTCCCATGGGTTTGCGCAGAACCAATGCCACGACCATTGTGAGGACGAAGAAAACCACCATCCAGGCGAAAGACCATTCGAAGTCCCAGCCGAGGATCGCCACCGAACCCTCGGCATAGCCGAGCGTCACGGAACGAACCGGGCCGTTCTTTTCAAACGGCTTTTCGGACGGCCACTCGAGTTGGTCGATGAAGGTGCGCGGAGGCCTCTCCGGCGACAGCCGAACCAGCTCTTCGGTCGCGCGAAGGCTCTTCGAGAAACGTGTTCCGTCGAGGTCGATGGCAAGATCCCAGTCGCCCCAGTCATCGACCCCGAGGCGCCAGGTGATTTGGCGCAGAGAGGGGACCCATACCGGCTCCATGGCCGCATGAATTCCGGGTGGCATTTCGAGCGAGAACTCGGGGCGCCGGCCCGGGTCCACCGAATCGGGTGCGAGCTGGACGGTGAGCAACACCTCCTCGCCGGGTCGCAGCCCGCGGAAGCCGTAAAACTGGTGGAGCTGGACCATCACCAGCACGAGTGGCGGCAGGATGAAGATCATCGGTTTGAGCGCCAGCGCCTGATAGTGCAGCACGTGGCGAAGGATCTCTCCCTGAGCTCGCATAATGGCACGGAAGTCGTCGTTGAAAAGGCGGATCTCGAAAAGGCCTGCGTGGATTCGTCGCTTGACCTCGGCAATGCGTTCCTGGTTCGAGGTCTTGCCGAAGACCCAGAGGGTCAACACGCCAATCGGAATCGACCACACCAGGATTCCGACGAATGCCGGCAACCCAGAAAACGGAGATTGCAGCAGGTCGAAGACCGGGCGCAGGAGATCATTGATGAGCTTCATGGAGACTACGATGGTTCCTTTTACGACATGTATCCGAGACCCTGGAGGCGCTTCTTGATCTCCTCCTCGGAATCGGCGTCCTCGAGCTGGGCGAGCTCCTTTTCGAGCGCGTGGGTGATGAACTCTTCGGGCGATGAGTAGCCGGCGATTTCGGAGAAGCGGCTGATCCTGTCGACCAGGCTTTTTTCGAGCTTGACCTTGGTGTATCCGAACATGATGATCTCTCCCTTTACAGTCGATTCAAGCGGTCTTTGGCGATGATCGGCGTGCCTTCCATATGCGCGGGCGGCCGGATCCCGAAGAGCGTCAGGGCGGTGGGGGCGAGGTCTATGATCGCCGGATCTTCGGCGTCGATTGCATGGTTGGCAAGGAATATCCCCGGCACAAGCCGCGGATCGACGATGTGGTCGCCGCTCCACGCCTTGGTGTTGTCTTCGAAGACCGAGCCGGCCACCACCCCGCTCGCGCAGTCCCATGAGATCCGGTAGCCATGGTTGTAGCCGATCAGGAGATCCGGCGCGTTGCCCTTGTACGGGCCTCGATAAAGCTTGTCCGTATCGAAGGCATCATTGATGGCCACCGAGCCTTTTGCGATGTCCGGCAGGCCGCCGAGCTTGGCCTTGAGCTCGGCCTTGAGAGACTCGGCTTCGTCGCCGGCGGCAACGATGCCCTGCGCCTCACGACCCTTGATGTTGAGGAACATCCCGACCAGGCCCACCGCGTATGCCTTGGTCCGCGACCAGTCCACCGACTGTAACCAGGGCTCCGAGGCGTCGGCACCGTCCTTCAACGCCAGATAACCATTTTCCATGAGCCAGGCATTGAGGTTGACGCCGCGGCGGAACGAGGTACAGCCGTGATCCGAGAGCACCCATAAAACGTCGCCCTCGCCAAGGCGTTCCAGGACCTTGCCGACGATCTCGTCGTTGCGCCGGTACTGGTCCTCGATGGCATCGGCATACTCGGGATTTTCGATTCCCTCAGCCGCAGGATGGCCGTCCTCCGTGTAGCGCCAGAACATGTGGTTGACCCGGTCGGTGGCGTCGAAGACCGTAACCAGGGTTCCCTTTCGCAGGCGATCGAGAGCGGCGAAGAGCATTTCCTCGCGCTCGTTGTCAATATCAGAGGTCTGGGTCATGAAGGTGTGGTCGTCGGTGATTTTCTCGTTCAGGGCCCAGGTGTCTTCGGCGAGGCCGAGGGTGGCGTACGAACCGAGCTTTTTCTCGAGATACGAGCAGTAGTAGCCGGGATGCGAAATCGGCATGACCGGTTTCTCGGGCTCGATGTTGATCGGTGAGACGTAGAGCGAAACATGCTCGTTCATCTCGGTGATCATCATTCTGCAAATGCCCGTGACCTTCATGCCCGCGATCGCCTTGAAGCTGAGCTTCACCCAGTCGCTGAGCACCCGTGGTTCGAGCTCAACCGTGTCGCCGTTGACCGACACCAGCGCGCGGCCGGCTTCACGATCGACGGCGATGCGAAGCGGCAGGGTCATCGGCGGGTTGCCTTCGAGGAAGGAGTTCTCGGGGCCCTCGATGGTTCCCTCGAAACTGTCCTTCGAACCGTTGGAGCTGAGCTCGAATTGCAGCCCACCCTCCTGGAAGGTTTCGCCGCCCGATCGCGTCGTGAAGTGGAGGAAGGTGCCCTGGGTGCCGAGAAGGTCGGGAATACACATCGCTCCAAGTTGGGCGCCGTAGAACTTGTCCGGAGGGAACGTGATCGGTACCCGGATGATGGTGCTCCATATCTTGTGCTCGCCGAGGATCGTCCAGAACGGCTTCGACTTCCGTAGAAGGCGGATCGACGGTTTGGAGAGCGGGATTCTCAGCTTGCCGAGCTTGAGGACCCTGTCCGCTGATCCGATCTCGGTGGACGACAACCTCGGCAAATAGGTGCGAGGGTCACGGTCGAGGAAATCGAAAATGTTGTGCTTGCCAGGGTTGGTGCCGGTCGTGAATGAGGACCAGGCGACCGGGGTGATGGAGGGAAAGGTCGAGCGCAGCCTGCTGTAACAGCCGCTTTCAGCGAGCTTCTGGAGATTCGGGAGCTTGCCTTCGGCCATCATCCGTTCGGTGATCGTCGTTTCCTGGCCGTCGAAACCCAACACGATGAGCCGTTTGACCAATGGTTTGCTTTGTGCGCGGCGGCGGATCGCGCGCCACAGCATGCGAAACGGCAACACCAGAAGGGAGGCCCCGGCCAAAATCATGGTGACGAAGAGAACGGCGAAAGAGCCGAGAACGGCGAAGCCGGCTCCCGGACCGATATAGGCGTCGGCCGTGGACGGCGCAACCATGACGATGCACGTCAGCAAGAGGGCGGCCGGAAGGACGCGTGGCGTCCTCAACCCGCATATCTCACCAACTTTCTGCTGCGGCGGGGCCTCTGGGTCGCAGACCCCACTGGGCACGGCACCTCGCTGCTCTCGCAACGAAACCCGGCGAGATATGCGGGTTAAGCGATCCGAGATTGTCGTCATGAAACTCCCGAAAACAGTGTTTGGCCTCAAACCTCAGTCTCTTGGTGGGCTCTCGGCCGAGGCATTGTAATATACCCCATCGGCAGGTCCGCGGATTCTTCGCGTACCCACGTGCTAGGATCTCAAGTTACTGGAAACGCGGCGGATCAAGGACCCTATTCCGGGCCGCTGCTTGGAGTCAACGACAATGGCATCGATCCTGAGAAAAATCGCGAGGCGACTGAAGTACGGCCGGCCGGTTGTGGTCGTCTCCGGCCTGCCCCGCTCCGGCACCTCGATGGCGATGAAAATGCTGGAAGCCGGCGGCATGGAGCTGGTCGTGGACAACATTCGCACAGCCGATGAGGACAATCCGAAGGGGTACTACGAAGACGAGCGGGTCAAGGATCTCGTCGATATGACGGACAAAGGGTGGCTTCGCGGTGCCCGGGGGAAGGTGATCAAGGTCGTATCGTCACTCCTCAATTATCTGCCGGGGAGCAACGCCTACAAGGTGGTGTTCATGCGTCGCAACCTGCACGAGGTGCTCGCGTCGCAGACGAAGATGCTCGCTCGGCGAGGAGAAGACTCCCAGACCGACGATCAGGACCTGCTGACGATGTACGAGTCGCACCTGGAGAAAGTCCAGTTCCAACTTCGATTCAGGCCGAACTTCGAGGCGCTCTACCTGGACTACGCGGATGTCGTTGCAAAGCCCGAGCGAGAAGCGCGGCGCATCGCCGATTTTGTCGGCGGAGGTCTCGATGCCGAACGCATGTCGGCCGCTGTTGATGGTTCGCTCTATCGCAACCGCCACACAGTCGACGGCGCGGTGGTGGACCGAGGGTAGCGGCGAGGTGCTGCTATGAGCGTGACGGGTCGTCCGCGGCTGGTGATTGGGGCGGCGTCGGCGGTGCTGATCATGGTTTTGGCTACGGTCTTCGTCTACCAGGCAGAACCGCAATCTTCGGGCGGGCCGGAGGGCCCGGCCGCCTTCCCGACCGAGGGACCGTATCACTACAAGGTCGAGTATCTGGGCATAACCTGCGGCCATATGACGCTCGAAAGCCATCTCGAGGAGTTCGAAAACCGGCCCGCCTATCACGTCGTAATGACCGCTTGCAACTCGAAATTTTTCAACAAAATCTACAGGGTCGACGGCCGGATCGAATCCTGGGTCGACGCGAAAACCCTGAGCACGCTCGCGTATGAGAGCGACATCACTGAAAAGGGTCGGCGAAAGATCAGAAGTTATCACATCGACTATGAAAAAGGTGTGGTCAGGGCCGACAAATACGGCAACGTCAAGACCGTTCCCTACGAAGGTGAGGCGGCCCTCGACCCGTTGGCGTACGTTTTCCGCGGGAGGATGCTGGCCGGAGGACCGGGATCGACATTTGACCTCAACATCCTCACGGACCACGGTGTCACCGAGACCGGGACCGAGGTCGGCGAGCTCAAGCGTTTCGACACTGCGGACGGCAAGAAAGATCTCCTTCGAGTGCAGCCACTCACCGCGGACGGCGAGATGTTCGACCGCGCGGGGGAGTTCATCTACTGGATCGACCCGGGTGTGACAAGAAAGCTCTACCGGCTCAACTTCAAGCTCCCCTTCGGCCGCCTCCAGGCAAAGTACACCGGACCTGCGGACGGGCCCGTCGATCGTCGGACGGAGGCGGAGAAGGCCGATCCCGGGCCGACGATTGAAGAGGAATCTGGAAGACCTCATTGACCCCGAGGAATCTGAAGACGAGGCCATCGAACGCCTCAGGCTCCTCCGCCGGGGCGAAGTGCCCACTCGATTCGAAGAGGACGAACTCGGCGCTTGAAATGCCTGCGGCCATTTCTTCGCTTTTGCTTAGAAGTGTTTTTCGAGCCAGTCGCACCGCGCCATGAGGGTGAGGATCCGCGACACACTTTTTTCGTAGCCGCGGCTTTCGACGCCCGGATGCCACTTCGATGGTCGCGGCAGAGAGGCGGCGAGCTGCGCCGACTGCTCGGCGTTCAGATCTGCGGCCGGGACACCGAAGAAGTGTCGCGAGGCAGCCTCGGCCCCGTATATGCCGGGACCGAATTCGACCACGTTGAGGTAGATTTCGAGGATGCGTTTCTTCGAGAGGTGGCGTTCGAGCTGACGCGTGAGGACGATCTCGCGCAGCTTGCGGACGGGTGAGCGCGAAGGCGTCAGCCACAGGTTTTTCGCCAGCTGTTGGGTGATCGTCGATGCGCCGCGCACGCGCTTGCCCTCCATCGCATCCCGCGCCGCGATCCGAATCTCATACGTGTCAAAACCTTTGTGATCGAAAAAACTCAGATCCTCTGCGACGAGGACCGCTTTTTTGAGTTCGATAGAAATCGCATCGGCGGAGACCCAGCGCCACTCGACTTCGGTGCCGCGAGAACGGGCTTGTTCTATGAAGGCCGTAGAGGCCGGATTGGACTGTGAAAGAGCCGCCACATCCGGCCAGGTCAGAATAACGAATGTCGACGCCAACAGCAGCGCCGCTAAGACGGACAGCAACCCATACAGAATCCAGTGACGGAGACGTTGGCGTTTTTTCCGTTCCACGGTGCCGATCGTACCCGACAGATTGCCCCATCGTCGAGCGCAGTGACGAGTTGTTGATCACCGACCCTTGAACATATCTTGTCGCTTGTAGTCTGCGGGCGGCTCGAACGTATCAGGGTCCAGAGTCTGGCGGCGGGCCGATCGCAACGACGATTCGCTCTCGAGGGTGCCGTCATTTTCGAACTCGCGGCTCACGACAGGGAAGCCGCCTATCTCTTTCATATGCTCGAAGGCCTGGTCAGCGCCGCCTTCTCCTGCGAATTTCGGGAGGCTGTCGAGCATCTCCTTGAAGAACTCGGACATTTCCTCGAAGAGCTCGGCGACATCGGCGCCGCCTTCAACATTCTTCCAGTCGGTGACCCAGAGCTCACGGATCGTGCGGCCCTCGCGCAGCACTTCGTATTTGACGCATGGATAACCGTTGCGCTCCGCCCGCTCTCCTGTGTTTCGGAGCTCCGTCTTCGGACGTTCGATCTTCTGCGCTTGGGGCATCTTCTTTTTCATCATTTCTTCGACCATGGCCCGCTGGCCCTCTGGTACGTTGGCGAGGGCCTGCTCCATCACCGATATCGCCTCGTTGATCTGTGCGGCGAGCGCCTTCATCGTCTCCTC
>Ga0307423_1001638_pt1 | contig 13317 bp, 8 predicted proteins | sample SalMarWE160310MG_FD_202154 | JGI IMG/M metagenome (GOLD analysis project Ga0307423, IMG submission 202154) | Salt marsh sediment microbial communities from the Plum Island Ecosystem LTER, Massachusetts, United States - WE1603-10 | ecosystem: Environmental > Aquatic > Marine > Intertidal zone >...
CCGGGCGCGGGGCACGGCCCGGCGCTTCAAGGCCCTTCCGCTGCGCTTTAGGTAGGCCAGGGAGCGGCGGTAATAGGCCTTGGGCTCGTAAAGGCGGCGCAAGACCTCCTTGTAGCCTTCCACCAAGGCGGCCGCGCCCATTTTGGGTATGAAATTAAGGGCGTTCACATCCATGGCGTTGTCGCCGGAAGGAAGCCCCAGCAGCCGGTCCTGCCCGCGCATGCGCTCATAGAGCTTGGTGCCGGGCATTAACGACAGCATGCCCACCATGGCGGTGGGGATGGCGGCCTGGCTGATGAAGCGCACCTGGTCCTTGAAGATCGAGGGCGGGTCCGCATCAAACCCCACAATGAAGCCGGCCATTACCTCCAAGCCGTAGCTCTGGATAGTGCTAACCGCGGCCAAAAGATCGCGCCCCTGGTTCTGATACTTGTGGCATTCCTTCAAGGACGACTCGGAAGGCGTCTCCAGCCCCAAAAACACCTCGGTGAAATTGGCCTGGGCCATGAGCCGCAAAAGCTCGGGGTCGTCGGCCAGGTTGACGCTGGCCTGGGTGAAAAACGAAAAGGGCTGCCCGTGCTCTTTCTGCCAAACCGCCATCCGGGCCAAGAGCTCCTTGGCCCGGCGCTTGTGGCCAATGAAATTGTCGTCCACCATCATCACCGCGCCGCGCCATTTGTGCGCGTACAGGTTTTCCAGCTCCTCCAGCACCTGGTCCGGGGTCTTGAAGCGCGGCCGGCGGCCGAACAGCGCCACCACATCGCAAAAATCGCAGTCAAAGGGGCAGCCCCTGGTGAACTGCACCGACATGGTGCGGTAGTGCTTCAAATTAATGAGGTCCCATTGCGGCAGCGGAGTGCTCTTTAGGCTGGGGTGGCTGGACGCTTGGTACAAAAAGCGGGCCTTGCCCTCTGCCAGGTCGGCCAGCAGTTCGGGCAAGAGATCTTCCGCCTCGCCGGCTATGACGTGATCCACGCCGGGCAGTTCATCGGGCAGGTGGGTAAAAAGCGGGCCGCCGGCCACTACCTTCTTGCCCATTTCCCGGCAGCGCTCCAGCACCTCTTGGGTCGAATCGCGCTGCACCACCATGGCGCTTATGAGCACCACCTCGGCCCAGGCCAAGTCATCGGCGCTGAGGTCCTCCACGTTGAGATCCACCAGCTTTTTCTGCCAGGATTCCGGCAGCATGGCCGCCACGGTCAACAGACCCAGCGGGGGGAAGGCCGCCTTGCGCCGCACGAAGCGCAGGGCGTGTTTAAAGCTCCAAAAAGTGTCGGGGTATCTGGGATAGAGTAACAGCGCCCGCATGGAGGCTCCTCCAGGTAGAAATTAGATGCGTTAGAGGTGGGTAGGGCGATCCGGGCCGTGACATCATGCGAGGCCTTCAATATAGATGAAAGGAGGGCAGGATGACATCGCCTCGCGGTGAAACTTTTTTTTAGTATACCACTTGGATTTTGGCTGGCGCTCAAAAAAAGCGGGGGGCTTAACGCCCCCCGCTTTGGTTTTATCCAAGCCCGCGGCCTCTTGACTGGCCGCGCGGCGCATCTCTACCAGGTGGTCTTGATCCCCACCCAGAAGTTGCGGCCCTGGCCGGGGAAGCCGTATTCGCTCTCGTAGTCGCGGTCCAGGATGTTGCTCACAAAGGCGAACGCCTCAACATGGTCGCCGATGGGCTGGGCCACTCGGAAGTTGGCCAGGAAGTAGCCGCTGGTCTTGTAAGTTTCCTGATCCGGCATGGCCGGGGTGGGCAACTGGTCGAATTGCTCGGCCAGGTAAAGCCCTTGCAGATCCAAACGGGTGCGGATCTTGGGAATGGTATAGCCGATGGAGAGGTCCACCTTGTGCTCCGGCACCCCGATCACGTCGTCGGTGACCCGGCCGTCGCTGTCGTCCTTGGCGCTCAAGTAGGTATAGGCCAGCCTGACGGACAGGTCCTTTAGAGGCGTAAGCACGCCGGCCAGCTCGAAGCCCCAGATCTTCACGCTGGCGTAGTTGCGGTAGATGGAGTCGATATGGGGACCGTCGCGGGAGATGCGGTCCTTGATGTCATGGTAGAACAAGCTGAGTTCAGTGAACACCATCGGGCCCCAGGGCCGGGCCACGCCGATGGTGTAGTTGGTGCTCTTTTGGGCTTCCAGATCCAGGTTGCCCGATTTGGAGGAGAAGAGTTGCGACAAGGTGGGGAAGCGGGTCTTCTGGGCCACCGAGCCGTAGAGCCTGGTCTTGTCCTGGAAGGTGTAGGTGGCCCCGATCATGGGGTTGAAGCTATCCATCTTGCCAGGCGTTTCCAATTCCTTGGTGCGGATGAAATCGCCGTTCTTGGCGGTTTCGTTGGCTTCGCCCTTATCCACATCGAACCAGTCGTAGCTCACGCCCAGCACCACGGCCAGGGCGTCCAGGGGCCGCCAGGTATTTTCCACACCCGCCGAGCCGGTGTAGGAAAAGGCCTCGGTAAAGGGCAAGTAGCTGTCGGCCCGCTCTTTGTGGGAATCGCCGCGGTAATGCAGGGCGAAGCGCAGGGTGTCCTTCTTGTGCAGGTCCCAATCGGCGAAAACCGCGCCGCCCAGGAAATAGTCCTTGAAGCGGCTGGTGGCGATGGGGTTGCTGTAGGTGGCACTGTCGTAGGACATATAGTCGTCGATGTGGTTGTGATAGAAAAGCTTGCCCCGCAGCTTGAAAGTGTCGGTTAGGCGCTGCTCGCCGCTAAAGTCCAAGCCCCAGTCCTCGTATTTATCCATGCGGGCGAAGCCGGAAAAGGCCGGCCGGCTGGTGAACACCCGCTCCGAATCGGTGGAGGGAGGGAAGCCGTAGGTGGAATCCAGGTAATAGGTGCTCAGGTAATATTTGGACTCCGGCCCCAGCTCCACGCCGAACTTGCCCCAGAAGCTGTTCTGGGTGAAATCGGAGTTGTTACGGCTGCCGCCGTCCTCCAGGATCTCACGGGTGGTGGCGCCGGGCCTGCGCGTGACAGTGCTCAGGCGCGGGGTGAAGTCGTCGGACATCTCCCAGGAGTCCATGTCCTTGCGGGCGGCGTTCAGCCAATACTTGAACTTCCCCACGCTGTTGCCGTGGGTGGCCGACAGCCGGTAGGCGTTGTTGGTGCCCGCCTCGCCGGTCAGACTGAAGGTGGCCTCGGGCGCCGGTTTCTTGGTGATGATGTTGATAACGCCGCTCATGGCGCCGCTGCCGTAGAGCACCGACGGCGCGCCCTTGATGACGTCGATGCGGGAGATCATATCGGTGGGCAGCTGGTTCAGGTTCAGCTTGCCGTAGTTGGTCTCGTAGTAGGGTACGCCGTCGATCAGGATCAAGGATTCGTGCTGATCCATGCCGTGGATGCGGATCTCGGGCTCGTTTTTGCGTCCCGAAGTCACGGTGACGCCCGGCGTATAGGTGAGCGCCTCGGGCACGGTGAGGCTGTGGGTCCGCTCTATTTCCTCGGCCGTGACCTCGCTGGTAAGAGCCACGTCCTTGACCCCCTGGCTATCGCCCGAGACCACGATCTCGCCCAGCTCGTAGACCTGGTAGTCTTTTTTGTCCAGCTTGGCTACCTGGGTTTCCTTGGCCGGGGCCTTTTCCGCGGCCAGGGCCGGCACAGCGCCCAAACCCAGCGCCAGGCACAGCCCAATTATTGGAATGATCCTTTTCATGCTCCCCTTCATTGTTCCCTCTCTCCCTTTTCCCCCCTGCAATTGCGTCTTTTTTGTTCTATATCGACTGCCGATATCCTTCTTTCTGCAGTAACGATCAGCGCAGACATGGCCCCACGAAAATCACGCCCAGCCAACCTTCCTTTTGCGCTTTCACCCGGTCCATGACCTTGTTCAAATCCGTGCGCACCACTTTCTCCCCCTGGCCGTAGCCGGCCCGGTAAACGATGTTTACCGGCGTGTCGCCGGGATAGGCCTTCTTCACCGCGCCCATGAGTTGATCGAACTTGGGCAAACCCATGAACACCACCAGGGTGGCGCCTTTTTGGGACAGGAGGCTCAATGTGTCGGGACTCTTCAAGGCAGTGAAGGGATCGCTGATAGCCACCAGACCCTTGCAAGTGATGTCCCGGCCTATGGCGGCGGAGCCCGCGTTGAATGCACTTAGGCCGGGGGTGAAGCGGATCTGGTCCTTGGCGAAGAAATCCCCCAGCCAGCGCCAGGAGCCGTAGACCATGGGATCGCCCCAATCCAGCACCGCCACGCTTTTTCCGGCGGCCAGGTTCTGCTTGATGATGGCGGCCGCCTTTTCCTGATCCGCGCGGCGCATGTGGCGGGACTTTTCATCCTTGTGGGTCTGCTCGGGGTTGAACGGCTTCTTGCCAAAGGTCATGGGATCGAATAGCACCGGCTTGCCGGCCAGGAAGGGGGCGAAGCGTTTCTGGATGTCTTCCGCCGCCACCAGCACATCGGCCCGGGCCAGACTGGTGAAGGCTTTCAGGGTGAGCATGCTGGAGTCCCCGCATCCCATGCCGATGACTTGCAGTGTGGGCTTGGTGGCCAGAGAATATGCCTTGATGGAAGCCGTGGCCTTGACCCAACGGTCCGCCCACAGATCATCAGGAAACACCAGATGGAACTTGCCGGTGTTGTCGATGGGCTTGCCGTTCATCCGGTCGGCCAGGAGAATGCGCCCGCCCAAGGGGCCCAGGAATATCTCGCCCCAGGAGGCCAGGGAGCGGTAGCCGTCCGGCGCGCTGATCAGATACACTGTGTTGACATCACCCTTATGACCCAGCCGCTCCAGGAGATCGCGCAGCGGGACGCCGGAGTACTCACACCGGCCGTGGAAGCCCTTGCCCTCGCCCACCTGATCGGCGATGAGCGTGAGCCGGTTTTTAGCTGGCAGATCCTTGACAACCAGGCTCTTGCCGCCGGCGCTTAGCGTCACCTGGGGGGAATAGAGCTTGTCCTGCTTGGGACCCCAGGAACCCGGCTCCAGACCCACCACCTCGATGGAAACCACGTTCTCCAGGCTGCGGTCCGAGAACTTGTCCCGGGCCAGACTGAGCTTGGGCAGCCCCACCTGGCGCGAAAGCTGTTTCAGCCAAGGTTCGTATACCTCGGGCTTGTGGCAGGCCTTGCAGCTCTTTTTGGGCATCACCGGCCGGGCCGTCACCGCCAGCAACGCGTCGCCCGGGTTTTGGTGAAACACCTCGCCCCAGGAAACCACCACTTGCTTGCCGTCGGCGCTGCGCACCTTCAGGGCCAGATCGACTGGTTTGTGAAAGCCGCCGGACTCCTTGCCCAGTTGAGCCAGTTCCATGAGATCGCGCAGGGCAACGCCCTCCAGCCAAAAGACTCCGTGAAACGAACCTTTTTGTGATATACCGTTGTGGCGAACCCGCACCTGGGGCAGGCGGGCTAGATCCTCCAAGGATAGCCGCAAAGGCTGCTGGACCAGCCCTGTGATCCTTAAAGGTCCTGGCGTCTCGCTCCCGGCATAGGCCGTAGCCGCCAGCAGCAACAACCCCATGATGATGAAGATTAATTTACGCATGCTGGTATCATCCCGTTTCAGTTGATTGCAGCGGCCGGCGCTGCCGGATTTGACACATGTCTTTATTGACAAGTGTGCCAAATAAGACATAATGCGTGGCCTAATGTCAAGATTAAAGTAGGTCCTAAGGGGTTGGGCAGGACATATGGGCGAACATACCTCCACAGGCTGTAAAGCCACTCCGGAACTGGCCCGTCGGGTGGGCCTGGTTTCGGCCGGCTGCGTCATCGTGGCCAACATGGTGGGCGCCGGCATCTTCACCACCAGCGGCTTCATCATGCAGATGCTGGGCAGCGCCTGGTGGCTTCTGGCCTGCTGGCTTTTGGGCGGGCTCATCGCCCTGGCCGGGGCGCTTAGCTACGGCGAATTGGGCGCCCGCCTGCCCCGGGCCGGAGGGGAATACGTGTATCTGCGCGAGAGCTTCGGCCCGCTGTGGGCCTTTCTCTCGGGCTGGATTTCCTTGGTGGTGGGGTTTTCCGCCCCCATCGCGGCTTCGGCGGTGGCGGCGGCGGGCTATCTCTTGCAAGCCTGGCCCGGCGCGCCCAGGGAGCCTTGGTTGGTTGCCGGCGGCCTGGTCATCTCCTTGGAGAACCTGCTAGCGCTTGGCTTTGTGGCGGCTTTCACCCTGCTGCACACCCGGCGGCTGGGAATCGGACTCAGTGTGCAGAACAGCCTCACCCTTTTCAAGGTACTGGTGCTCTTGGTGCTGATCCTGGCAGGACTCTGGCTCTGGCCGGCTGCCGCCGATTGGACGCAGCTTTCCTTTTCCGGGCCGCTGGCCCCCGGCGCCGGGGCGGTGGCCACCGCCTTGGTGTTCGTGTCGTTCGCCTACAGTGGATTCAACGCCGCCGCCTATCTGGGCGGCGAGATCACCAAGCCCAGCCGCAACCTGCCCCGGGCCCTGCTTTTGGGCACCGGCCTGGTGGCCCTGCTTTACATGCTTCTCAACTTGGCCTATCTGGCCGCCCTGGGGCCGGAAGGCATGCCGGGCGTCAAGGAGATCGGTGCAGTGGCGGCCAAGGCGCTCCTGGGGCCCTGGGCGGGCCGGGCCCTTAGCGTGGCGATCAGCATCTGCCTCTTGTCGGGCTTGGGCGCCATGATCCTGGCCGGCCCCCGGGTCTATTACGCCATGAGCCGCGACGGTCTTTTGCTGGGCGCCCTGGGCCGCATCGATGCCCGCTCCGGCGTGCCCAGCAACGCGGTCAGGCTGCAAGCCGTCATCGCCGCGGTCATGGTGCTCAGCGCCTCATTCGATGCCCTTCTGTTTTATATAGGCTTCACCCTGTCGCTTTTCGCCGCCCTTTCGGTGGCCGCGCTGTTCATCCTGCGGCGCCGCGACCCCTGCCCGCCGCCCTTCAAGGTGCCGGGCTATCCCTTCACCCCGCTTCTTTTCATCGCCGCCAATCTGGCCATGGTGGTTTTCTCCCTGGCCGACAATCCCTGGCGGGGAGTGCCCTCGGCCGTCACCCTGGCGGCAGGGCTTTTGCTTTATTGGCTATTCCGGCGGCGGAGAGCAGGAGGCGCGTAGACCGCCGCCCCGGATGCCGGCCCGGCCGATAACCGGGCGGCCTGCGAAAAGTGGTGCAAGAGCAATCCCCCATGCGCCATGCGCGCCGGCAAGGCGGGCTGCGGCGCGGGTTATAGGAAAATCGCCTCCCTGCAAGGCAAGGGCAAAATCGGGTAGGCCCGCCAAAAGCGCTGATCTTTCCGGCGACGTGAGATAGCGGCCCCCGTTCCCCTGTGCGCGGGAGCGGGGGCCCTGCCCTCCCGCCTCGCCTGCCCTTGGGAGCGCGACTCCGCCTAAGCCAATGTTGTATACTGGACTGGCCTGACTGCCCCGAGAGACCAAACAGCCTTTCCGGGAGAAAAATGACCCACAAGATCAATCACCGGCAAACCCTGCGCTGGCTGGGCCAGGCCACGGGCCCTGCCCAAGCCGCTAACACGGTCCATGACCCCGAACCTGATTACGAGCGGCCGCGTTTTGAGTTCAGCCCGGCCATGCGCCAAAGGCTGCAAGCCCGGCTGGAATTCATCTACGGCCCTGAGGCGGCCGCCAAATACCTGCCCGAACTGGAGCGCATCTGCCAGGTCTACCATGCCCACAAGCCCGCCCGGCTCATGGAGCAGGAAAAGGGCTATGAGCGGGCCGGGCGCTTCACCGAGCGCGACATCATCCTCATCACCTACGGCGACCTCATCCGGGGCCACGGCCGCTCGCCCCTGGCCAGCCTGGGGCAGTTCTGCGACAGCTTTCTGGAAGGCACCATCAACACCCTGCACCTGCTGCCCTTTTTCCCCTATTCCTCGGACCGGGGATTTGCGGTCAAGGATTTCGAGACCGTGGACCCCAATCTGGGCACCTGGGAGGACATCTGGGAACTGGAAGAGCGCTACAATTTAATGTTCGACGCTGTCTTCAATCACATCTCCTCCCAGAGCCGCTGGTTCCGCGAGTTCCAGGGCGGCGATCCCTATTACCGCGATTTCTTCATCGTCTTTGATTCGCCCGACGATCTTTCGCCCGCCCAGCGCGCCTTGATCTTCCGGCCGCGCACCAGCGACGTGCTATCGCCTTACGCCACCTTGCACGGGCGCAAGTACGTGTGGACCACCTTTTCCCAGGACCAGGTCGACTTGAACTACCGCAACCCGGAAGTGCTGCTGCGGGTGATGGAGATCATGCTGCTTTACGTGCGCAACGGCGCCGACATCCTAAGGCTGGACGCGGTGACCTATCTTTGGTCCGAGCCCGGCACCTGCTGCATCCACCTGGACCAGACCCATGAGATCGTAAAGCTCATGCGCGACGTGCTGGACGCGGTGGCGCCGGAAGTGGCCATAATCACCGAAACCAACGTGCCCCATCAGGAGAACATCTCCTATTTCGGCGACGGCACCGACGAGGCCCAGATGGTCTACAACTTCGCCCTGCCGCCCTTGGTCCTGCATGCATTCTACCGCCAGGACGCCGGCGCGCTTGCCAAGTGGGCCGACAGCCTCACTCTGGTCTCGCCCTTTGTCACCTTTTTCAACTTTCTGGATTCCCACGACGGCATCGGGCTCATGGGGGTCAAGGACGTGTTGCCGCCCGAGGAGATCGCCTTCGTCATCGAGCGTGCCGCCGAGCATGGCGGTCTCATCTCCTATAAAACCGGCCAGGGCGGAGCCGAGGAGCCTTACGAGATCAACATCACTTGGTACAGCGCCTTGAACAACGCGCGCGACCTGGCCCACGAGGACGAGGCCTTCCAGGTAAAGCGCTTCGTGGCCTCGCGCATCATCGCGCTGATCATCCAAGGAGTGCCGGGGGTGTACCTGCACAGCCTGATCGGCACCCGCAACGACATCGAGGCGGTCACGGTCAGCCATGCCAAGCGCGACATCAACCGCAGGATTATCGACGAGGACCTGATCAAAAAGGCGCTGTCCGATCCGCTCAGCAAGGTCTCGCGCATCGGCCGCGAGCTGGGCCGCCTGTTGGCCATCCGCACTGCCCAGCCAGCCTTCCACCCCAACGCCGACCAGAAGATTCTCTACCTGGCGCCGCCGATCTTCGCCGTGCTGCGCACCGCGCCGGGCCGCATCCAGAGAATCCTGGCCCTGGTAAATGTATCCAACCAGGTGTGCAAGGTCGAGGTTCCATTAAGCCAGCTGGAGAGCGACGACGAATATTGGTTTGATCTGGTAAGCGAGATGGAATGGGCGGTCGACGAGGGCAAGCTTTTCCTAAGCGTGCTGCCCTATGACGTGATCTGGCTGGAGCCGCGGACCGAATCCATGGACGCTTGAGGCAAGGCCCCGCTTCAGATGATGGCGTCGAAAAAGGCCTGGATGGATTCCTGCGACTCTTCGGTGAAAGCGCGCAGGTCGTCCAGGTCGGCCTGGTCCATGCTAAGTATTTGCAGATCCTCAGGCTGCAACTGGGGCGGAGTGACATTGCCGTCGCGCCCCAATCCCACCAACTGCGGCAGCAGATTGGCCATGCGCAGCATGGTCGCGTCGCGGGGATTGGCCTCGACCTCCACGTCGTGGTGGTGGTGCGCCATGATGGGCTGGATGACGTGCGGAGGGAACTTCCAGCGTTTCAAGAGCAGCGCGCCCACGTCGCCGTGGTCCAGGCCGATCACCTCGCGCTCGGTCAGATAAAGCGGCGGGCCACCCTCCTGCTGGGTCTTCTGCAGCGCCTCCTGATACAGGTCATAAAAAAAGTGAAGCAGCACGATCTTGCCCACGTCGTGCAAGAGGCCCACCACGAACAGATGATCCTCTTCCTTGGCTAGCCCCATGCGCCGGCCGAGTTCGCGGATCACCGCGGCGGTGGCCACGCTATGCAGCCACAGGCCGGCATGGCTAAGGAGCGCGGACTGCTTTTCCTTGGGCAGCGAGGCCACCACGCCCACCGACAGAGTCAGGGACTTGAGCATATTGAGGCCCAAAAGCGCCACCGCCCGGTCCAGGGTGTCTATCTCCTGGGCGAATCCATAGTAGGCACTGTTGGCGACTTTGAGCACCTTGGAGGTGAGCGCCGGGTCTTGCGAGATCAGTCCGGTAAGTTCGCTCATGTCGAACTCGGGGTCATCCAAAAGCGTCAGCAGTTTGGCGACCACCACCGGCAGAGTGGGCAGTTCATCTATCTTGGCGTAGATTTTTTTCTTGAGGGTTTCCTTGTCCATCGCCTCCGCCTGTTGCTTCCCAATAACCAACCATGGCCGCAAACATTATTGCATCTTTCAGCGTCCCCTGTCCAAACCAGGCCTGACCGGCCTTTCAATTGTTACTCCCATAAGGCGCGCAGGGTCAAGACGGGTTCCCCGGTTTGCATCTTTGGCCGTCAACAGAATGGGCAATTACCTATGGTTCCGACAGGGCTCATCCGCCAAGGGCGGTTGCGCCGTGGCGAGACACCGCCGCCGTCAGCCAAGGGCCGGCCGCGGGAGATGCCTGAGTGCTGAAAAAGCTTTTCGGTGGAAAGATTGCGGGTGCTGCCGAGCCTATATCAAATCCAGCTTGGTCGCGTTCACCGCAGCCTGGGTGCGATCCTTGACCCCCAGCTTGTTGAAGATGTGCACCACATGGGTCTTGACCGTATTGGGGCTGATGCCTAAAAGCCTGGCGATCTCCTGGTTGCTCAAGCCATCGGCCATGTAGGAGAGCACCTCCTGCTCTCTGGGGCTGAGGGTTTGGGGCAAGGCATGCGGCCTTGGGCGCCCCCGGTTGTGCAGGCTTTGTTCGAGGGAGTCCACATATCTTGCCGCCTTGGACTGATCGCGCTTCTCCCTGGTGATGTCAAAGACCATACGCAGCACGCCGGACACCACGCCCTTGTCATTTATTATCGGATAGAGATGCTGGCGGACCCAGCGGCGCCGGCCTGCTTTGATTAGCACTTGGCACTCTTGGGTCAAGCGCCGTCCAGAAGTCAACACTTCATCCAACGGGCATTCAGCGCAGGAAGAACAAACCCTGTCATATACCAGATGACATTGGCGCCCCAGCACCGCATCCAGGCCCAGAGCCTGCTGCTGGAGATGAGACAGGTTGCTATAGGTTATCACGCCCCGCGGGTCAATCACTTCCACCACGTCGCTGATGCTGCCCACGATCATGGCCGGCGAGGGCTGCGAGGCCGGCCCTATTCCGTCGTCGGGTTTGCTTCCGGCCTGGCGGGTAAAGCCCTCGGCAGCGCGCTCAAGTGTTCTGGGACCCATGGCCTTAACCTCAGCCTTCTGGTTTGATCTCCGCTTTGCATAAGTGACAACGCTTAGCCTTGCGGATGAGCAATTGACCGCAGGCCGGGCAGGTATGGCGCACCATTTCCTCCGCTAGCCAAGCCTCGGTCCCCAGCTTGCGCCATTTGGGCACAGCCTCCATGATGATCTCGCGGCCCACCGGGATGGGAAAATCATCCACCAGGCGGCAGGGGAACTCGTCGCATTGATGGCAGCCTTCCAGCCCCTTGCCCAAGGCGCAATCCCTGATACCGCATCCCCGGCAAAAAAAGAAAAGCTCTTGGGAGAGGCAGCCATTACAGACCAACTGTTCCGGTTCGCAGCCGTAGATTGGAGCCAGCTTTTCCTTCAAGCGCTGGTCGCCGGATTGATGGGCGCGGTATATGCCGCAGAATCCGCAATACAGTCCGCACGGCGATAGAAGCTGATCTTGATGCCTCCCCGCAGCCGGACGAGCGTCTCTTTGCTTTTCCATGACTCCACCTGCTTTCATTTTCGCGGCGGTTAGCTCGGTGCCCCCCAACAATATCTGTACGGCGCCCTCTCCCGTGTTTGGGTGATGCCTCCGGGCCGGACGCGCCAACTGCCACAGTGGCCCATCGTATTAGTGCCTGGTCTCCTCTCCGCCTCTTCCCCCATTGCCATCCAAGAGCGGCGAATATTTTTTATTGCCCAAAAGAATACTCAATTTTTTAACCAAATCACCTGAGACTTTTTTGCGGGGAGATGTTTTGAATAAAACCGAAACCCTCTGCAATTCATCCAGATCAACAAGGTATTCTCGCAGGGTCCGGTTGCTGCTTTCCGCTTCTGCGCTATCTGCGAATAGAGTCCGCTCGGGATCGATCCATCCCTTCTCCATATAGCCCACGGCCAATGAGCCGCATTGGCAGTCATTGCCCGCCTCGAACAGCCCGCAATTGTTTTTCAAAAAGGCGATAATCCGGGAGCGGGCGCGTGAAATGCGCTTGCGGAAGGCCGCCGGGCTTATACCCAAGACATAGGCCCCTTCCTTACCGCTTAGATCCATTACCGCGCCCAGAATGAAGGCCAGGCGATGCTCGCGGTCCAGGCATAGCAAAAGGGCCTGGGTGCAGGCCGCACGCATCTCGGCCTCCAGCAACGGCTCGGGGGCCTCCAGGGGGCGGGCAAGCCACCCCCGGGCACGGGCCCGGTCCAAACGGGCCTCCGCCCTGTCCATGTCCAGACCCTTGTTCTCGCTAGCCAGCTTGTTGGTTGCCTTAAGATGATTGGCAGCGATGCGCATCACCCAACTGCGGAAGGCGCCCTCGAATCGGAAACCTTGCAGGTTGGTGATGACCTTTATCAGTATCTCTTGGCAGGCGTCCTCGGCGTCGGAGGGGTGGTAGAGCATGCGCAAAGACAACGCGTAAACCTGGTCTTGAATACGAAGCACCACCTCTTCCAGAGCCTCGCGCGACCCGGACCGAGCTTCGACAACCAGTTCCTCTAAATTCTTATCGGCCACTTTGCCCCCCGTTGCGCCGCGTTTTATGCCGGCTTTCCGCGTACGATCGCCTCTTCAGCGCGCTCATGTCGGCTCGTCTTTGAAAATAGCATGCATCTACTGATCGCCGATAGCCATCCGTCAAAACCAGTCCAGGGATATCACCCTCTGATAATAAAGAGTGCCCCTGATCGGTTTTGTGACCGCGAGTTGAAAAATAGTTTAGGACAGGCGCGTTACTGCGGCCCCGTTAATTGGATTTTGCTAGCAATCCCAAAAGGCGCCGTATGTCTCTGGGCTGTCAGCAATTGGTAACTAGCTCGTCTTACACTGGCCGGGCTAATTCTGAGAGGGGAACCAGGCAAACGAAGCCCGGCGGCGTCGCCAATCAACAGCGCCGCCGGGCTGGTATTTGTTAGGCGGGTTTCTTTGCATACCCGATGGTTTTGAGAGCTTCTGCGATTTCATCAAGGGTGGCTGGGTCGTCGATGGTAGACGGCACCGAGTACTGGGCGCCGTCGGCTATCTTGCGCATGGTGCCGCGCAGGATCTTGCCCGAGCGCGTCTTGGGCAGCCGGGCCACCACCACCACCGATTTGAACGAGGCAATGGCCCCGATCTGAT
>Ga0307423_1001639_pt1 | contig 13315 bp, 6 predicted proteins | sample SalMarWE160310MG_FD_202154 | JGI IMG/M metagenome (GOLD analysis project Ga0307423, IMG submission 202154) | Salt marsh sediment microbial communities from the Plum Island Ecosystem LTER, Massachusetts, United States - WE1603-10 | ecosystem: Environmental > Aquatic > Marine > Intertidal zone >...
ATCACGACCACCATCATCCTGCGATCCATAGCCGACATCGCGCGCAGCGAGGGGGAGGATCTCCTATCCCCGGAGGCGAGGCTGGCGTGTCTCGAGGTGTTTGCCATGGGCGGACCCTTAGCGGGTGACGACGCGACCGAGTCCGGCTACTTCGCCGTCCGGGCGGCGCTGGCCCACGCCGTCAGCGAAGCCGCCCGGTATGTGGCGGGGCGATCGGTGGTCGAGGACGGGGCCCCGGTCATCGTGCGCCTGCTGGCGCAGATCGCCGCCCGGTTCAACACCGTCGTCGGTGAAAAGATCATCGCCCAGGGCGTACCGGTCGTGGGCGCCCTCGGCGGGGCCACCATCAACGTCCTCTTCACCGATCACTTCCAGGACATGGCGCGCGGGCACTTCATCGTGCGCCGCCTCGAGCGAAGGTACGGGAACGGCGAAGTCAGGAAAAGGTACGACGCGCTGCTGGCCGGCCGGGATTAACAGAAGCCGCCGCTCATCACACCCTCATGAAATCAGCCCGGCCTTTCGACTCGGTTATCCTGTTGTCATCAGCGCATCACTCCGGCGCGACTGCGAACCGGATATGGTGAAGCGATTCCCCGAGAGGGCCGCGGCCGATCTCGACGGCGTTTTCGCCGGGTTGTGAAGTCGTGGTGCGTCGCACCGTTCAAGGCGAGTCGTCGGAGGCGATCGATTCCGCCAAGGGCTCGACACGCAGCGCGAGATTACTGACCGCGACGACCGTCGCCTTGTCGCCGGCCGCCAGGGGAGCGCGGCTTCTGGCTTGCCAGAGCTCGCCGTCGACCGACACCTTGCCTTCGCGCCCGGACCAGCGCCTGACCTCGACCACCTTGCCGACCATCCCCTCCGCGCCGGTCAACGCCTGCTGCCGACGGCCGGCGCGCGCCCCGACCAGCGGGATGATCACATGCTCGAAGACCTCGAACACGATGACCAAGGCGACCAGGGCGATGAGCACTTCGGTAACCATGATTCTTAGATTCTACGGCGTCACCACGCAGGTGCCACGTTTCGCTCTGTTTCATCGTGACGGCCGCCTCGCATAGTGGGTGTGACGTGAGTGCCGACTCTCACGTTGTGACGTTGTTTGTGCCACCCTGATGCCGCCGTCGCGGCCGTCGTAGAATGAACTCGGACATTTGGGGAACGAGCATTGCGCTGTGGAAGCTTTGCCGTGTCGCAGGTGCTGGTGGGACTGCACAGGGTCGGTGTCGTCGGCCTGCGTCAGGCGTGCGAGAAGGTCGCCGCCGCCGGTGTCGTCGGCCGGAAGGAGATCGTTGATCGCCTCCAGGCAGAGCTTGCGGCCGACAACTTCATTCCTGAAACGCAGGAGGAGGCCTATCGCACCGCGCTGTGGCGCGAGTTCCTGCGGTTCGTGGGTGAGGACTTCAGCGAATTCTTCTCCGAGATCCCGGTCACGGTCCGTGGTGAGCCGGGCAGGGATCGCGACCGCCTGGCCGGTCTGTGCGCCTTGGTTCTTGCCGATTTCGAACTGCGGCCGGTGGTGGAGTTCGCCGACGCCGACGACGAAGGTCCCAACCCGCAACTCTCAATCGGCGGCACGACGGTCGCGCGGGGGCTACCGTCGCGGAGATCGCTGAAGGCGACCGTCAGACATCGCCTTTCGGACTGGTGACCCGGCTGACGCTGAGAACGAGGCGCGGGCCGCCTCGCCGCATGGGTGCCACCGATCCGCAGTGATGCATTGCGCCCAGGGTGCCTCAAAAAATAGGTGCCACTGTTCAGAGGCACCTGTGAGGTGACCTGCCTTCCCGATCCATCGAGCGAAGATGCCGAGGTGGCTGGAATGCGACAATCTCATCTCCCGTTATTCATGCGACTGAATTTCAACGATTGACGACGAGCCTCGTGACCGGCTCGAACCGCACTAGGAGGTGGACAATGCCAGAAAAGAAGATCATCGCCGTCGTGGGAGCGACTGGGGCGCAGGGTAGCGGTCTGGTGCGCGCCATCATGAATGAACCGGATGGCGGTTTCACCGCGCGTGCAATCACCAGAAACGTGGATTCGCCCAAGGCGCAGGAGCTCGCCGCGTTGGGAGTCGAGGTCGTGGCGGCAGACCTCGACGACGTGTCGAGCCTCGAGCGTGCCTTCGACGGGGCTTACGGCGCCTACTGCGTCACATTCTTCTGGGAGCACTTTTCACCTGAGAAGGAGATCCAGCACGCCACAAATATGGCCACCGCGGCCAAGACGATGGGCGTCCAGCACGTCATCTGGTCGACGTTGGAGGATACCCGACGCTGGGTGCCGCTCGACGACGACCGCATGCCGACCCTGATGGGCTCGTACAAGGTGCCGCACTTCGATGCCAAGGGCGAGTCCGATCACGTGTTCCCTGATCTGGGCGTGCCGACAACCTTCTTGCTGACCTCTTTCTACTGGGACAACCTGGTCCACTTCGGGATGGGTCCCAAGGAGGACCCGGACGGCAATTTGACCTTGACGATGCCGATGGGTGAGGGCAAGCTCCCGGGCATCGCCGCCGAGGACATCGGGCGGGCGGCGTACGCAATCTTCAAGCGCGGCGACGAACTCATCGGACAGACCGTTGCCGTCGCCGGCGAACACCTGACCGGAGAGGAGATGGCCGCCGCTCTCGCTCGCGCCTTCGGTCGTGAGGTTCGTTACAACGCCATCGAGCCCGAGGTCTACCGCGGGCTCGGCTTTCCTGGTGCGGAGGATCTCGGCAATATGTTCCAGTTCTATCGCGACTTCGAGGACGTGTTTTGCAGCCGCCGCGATATGATCGCCGCCCGGGCATTGCTGCCGTCGCTCCAGACTTTCGATTCATGGCTTTCCAAAAACGCGAACCAGATCCCACGAGAGTAGCGAGCGCCCAGACCGAGAAAAACCACGAGGGCGTCCGCGACTTTGTTTTCGCGCTGCAACAGCTGATAGCCGAGCGCGCTGAACTCGCGCTCTTCGACGAAGAGTTCAACTCCACCCTCGTCGGCCAGAACGGCATCGGGAATCGTGAGCCGACGCTCCTCCCCCAGAGGCGGGCAAAGGAAGAGATCTCAAGCATCTCGTCGTCGAAGAGATCGCCGGTGAACAGGATGCCGAGGGACGGAGTGTGAGCCAGAATGTCACTGTCGGTGTGAGCGCGACCGAACGAGATCACCCGCAGCTCGAGGTTACCGGCGCATAGGCCGAGCGGGTCGGAGAATGTGATGGTCGGCGGAGTCGAGGGGTAGCCCTCGCGGAAGTCTTCGATCAACTCGTGGTTGAAGGCAAGCCGTTCTTCGAGCGCCAGCCGTTGTCGGGAACCGGAAGGAGAGCCGGCAGCGTCTGCTTCCGGGCGGGCAAGCCACTGGTACCGCCGTTCGATCCAACCCTCGCGTCCGTCGGTATCGAGAGTCGGTTTCGCACCGGTTGCCGCTGATCACAATCTCACAACACGTGGATCGGCGGCCTCCAGGGGCGACACCTATGCCGCCCGTTCACCGGGTAGCGGCGACCTCACATGGCCGGCGGGTCGATGGGATCCGGCACCTGGTTGTAGATGGCCGGGATCGACTTCAGGTAGGCGAATATCGCTTGGAGATCCTCGTCGGTCGCCATTACGAGATTGAACCACGGCATCGGTGGCAGGAGCGGACGTCCGATCCCCCGGTGCGTGCCGGTGCGCAAGGTATCGATGAACTCGGACTCGGTCCAATCACCGAGACCGGTCTCCTCGTCGGGTGTGAGGTTGGCCGAAAAGGAAACGCCCCATGGCCCCACCGCTGCAGTCAGGTGCTCGTTGAAGAGAAGCCATTTTCCCGGACCGATGTTGTCGAAACTGAATTCCGGAATCTCGACGTCCGCCGGATGGCCGGAGAGAAGTCTGCTCTCATCCAACCCCATGCCGCCGCCCGAGAAGACCTTGGGTGTGTGGCAGTCATTGCAGCCCGCCACGGTCACGAGGTAATGGCCGCGTTCAATCATCTGCTCGGCCGTCGGTGGCGCCGGTTCGGTGGCGGGAAGGCAACCGCTGAGCAGCATGATTCCGGCAACCAACAGCAACCCTGCCATCTGACGCGAGTACCTGCACTTCATCTGTTTCCTCCGTTCGCTTTACTCGTTCTCAGCACGTTGTTGATGTGTACAAGGAAAATAGACATCGAATCATATTTTGTCAATTGAATGTGTGCCACGGCGCAATGGACGTGTCCATCCCTCGATGCCGTAAATTTTTTATTCTTTGGGTACTGAGTGCTGCACCTATCGGAGGCACTCACCCGGTAGCCTGGCACCGGGTGGCACCGCATCCATCCGCCGTGAATCGAGTAGAATCGGCGGGAGGTAGATTCCTGTGAGGCACAACCGGAACGAAAGCTGACAGTGCACGCCAAAGACGCTGTCATAGCGTCTCCCCCTCAGGTGGACCAACCGATCCGCGCCGAGATCTTCGGCATGGAGCGGCTGGAACAACACGCTGAGAGCCTGGCCGCGGCGCAGCGCACTACCGAAAAGCCTTCCAGAGGACGGAATCTCCTCGCCCGGGTCGACGACGACGCGAAGGTCCTTCTGGCCGCATACCGGGACATTGCCGAGACGGTGCGGGAGAAGAGGGAGATCACACCCGCCGCAGAGTGGCTGCTCGACAACTTCCATATCGTCGACGAACAGATCCGGGATATTCGCGACCATCTCCCGAAGGGCTACTACCGACTCCTGCCCAAGATCGCTGAGGGCCACCTCATGGGACACCCGCGCGTCTATGGGCTGGCCTGGGCCTACGTTGCCCACACCGACAGCCGGTTCCAGCTGGCGACGCTACGACCATTTGTCCGCGCCTACGAGCGCGTCCAGCCACTCACGATCGGCGAGGGTTGGGCGATCGCCATCCATCTCCGCGTGGCCCTCGTGGAAAACCTGCGGCGTTTGGCACAGCTGATCGTCCGCTCCCGCCAGGCACGGTCCAGGGCTGACGAGCTGGCGGACCGTCTGCTGGGTCTGAGCGGTTGGCGGGTGGAGCAGGGGGAGGATGTTCTGCGGCGCGTGGGCGACGCCACCCTGGCCGACGCTTTCGCCATGCAGCTCTTCCAGCGGCTTCGTGACCAGGACGCTTCGGTTCAACCGGTCGTGGACTGGCTCAACGAGAAGCTGAGCGCCCAGGGGACGTCGGCCGATGAGGTGGTGGCCAGGGAGCAACATGCCCAGGGCGCGGCCAACGTCACCGTCCGCAACATCATCACCAGCATGCAGTGGATGTCCTCCATCGACTGGACCGATTTTTTCGAGTCCATCAGCGTGGTGGACGAGGTCCTCCGTGCCGTCCCCGGCTTCGCGGAATTGGATTCCGAGACACGAAGCGTGTGCCGGGCCCAGATCGAGCTGCTCTCCCGAGGCTCGGGGCACCCGGAAAACGAGGTGGCACAGAAGGCCGTCAGCTCGGCGTACGACGCGGGCCGGGAGAACGTGCAGGTGACTCGCCCGGGCGCGGGGGGGGCGGATGAGACCGAACTCGCACTTTCGGAGAGCGACCGGGAACTTCCCGGTACTCCTCGGCGTGCCGAAGAGTATCCGGCGTACTACATCCTGTCCCAGGGAAGACTGGATTTCGAGAAGCGACTGGGCTTTCGTGTTCCGTTGCGAAACCGGCTCCGCCGCTTCTATCGCGCCCATGCGACCGGTGGATACCTGGGGGCGATTGCCGGCCTCACTGCCGTTGTGCTCTCCGGTCATCTTTTCCTCACCTGGACTGCCGGGGCGGGCCTTCCGTTTCTCGTCCTTCTGGGAATCCTGGGTCTCGCCCCCGCCTCGGAGATTGCGGTATCCCTGGTCAACCGCCTGGTGACGTTTCTCGTTTCACCGCGGTTGCACACCAAGCTCGAGCTCTCCCAGGGAGTGCCTCCGGAGTATCGAACCCTGGTTGTCGTGCCCACGTTTCTCACCAGCCAAGCCGACATCGAAGAGCAGGTCGAGCGGCTCGAGGTGCACTACCTGGCGAATTCCGAAGGGCATCTCCACTTTGCCCTTCTGTCCGACTGGAGGGACGCCCGCCATGAGCACCTGCCCGGAGACGATGAGCTCCTGGCCGCCTTGATCGACGCCATCGCGCGCCTCAATGAGAAGTACGAGGGCCCACCGGGAGGGGGCAAGCGGTTCCTTGTGCTGCATCGCCGGCGTCTCTGGAACGAGGGGGAGGGCAAGTGGATCGGATGGGAAAGGAAGCGAGGGAAGCTCCACGAGCTGAACCGTCTTCTTCGCGGCGCCACGGACACCACGTTCATCTCGATCGGCGGACAGCCGCCCACGGTGCCTCAGGGGGTTCGCTACGTCATCACCCTCGATGCCGACACCCGGCTTCCGACAGGGACCGCTTACCGTTTGATCGGGGCGATTGCGCACCCCTTCAACCGCCCACGACTCGACCCGCAGAAGGGGCGAATCGTCGAGGGCTACGGGATCCTACAGCCCCGGATCACGCCGTCGTTGCCGACCGGCCCCCGCAGCACGACCTACCAACGGATCGTCTCGGGCCCCGGGGGCGTGGATCCCTACGCGGCGGCGGTGTCCGATGTCTATCAGGACCTCTTCGAGGGGGGCTCCTATACCGGTAAGGGGATCTACGACGTCGACGTCTTCGAGGCGGCGCTGGAGGGAAAGGTCCCGGAGAACACACTCCTCAGCCACGATCTCTTCGAGGGCGTTTTTGCGCGCGCAGGCCTGTTGACGGATGTGGATCTGTTCGAGGAGTTCCCCGCAAACTACGAGGTGGCGGCCCGCCGCCGCCATCGATGGGTGCGGGGCGATTGGCAGCTCCTGCCGTGGATTCTGGGCCACGCACGCGACGCCGCGGGGAGGAAGCAGCAAGTTCACATTCCCACCGAGAGCAGATGGAAGATGGTGGACAACCTCCGCCGCAGCCTCGTTGCACCCTTGTCGTTTTTTGTGCTGGTATGTGCCTGGACCCTGCCCGCCGTTCCTCCGCTCGTGTGGGCCGGCCTGATCATCGCATCGATTGCGGTGCCGGCCTTCATTCCGGTTCTCGACAACCTCGCTCCACGGCGTGCGCGGATCTCCAAGCGAAGCCACCTGCGCGCTGTGGTCCGTGACATCTCCGTGGCCTCGTCGCAGACGTTTCTCGGCATGACCATGCTCGCCGACCAGGCGTGGCTCATGGCAGATGCCATCGTGCGCACGCTCGGCAGGCTCTACCTGACGAGGCGGAACCTCCTCGAGTGGATGACCGCCGCGCAGGCGGACTACGGAGCCAATCTGACGCCGAGGGCTTTTTACAGGGACCTTCGTTGGGGCGTGGTTGTCACCCTCGGGGCCGGCTCGCTCTGCGCCGTGTTCAAGCCGGGAGCCTGGGCCGTGGCACTGCCGATCATTCTCCTCTGGGTACTGGCGCCTGCCGTCGCATGGCGCATCAGCTCCCCCTCGAAGGTCACGACGATACAGGCTCTATCCAGCCGGGAGATGCGCTCGTTGCGGCTCATCGCCCGCCGGACCTGGCGCTTCTTCGAGACGTTTGTGGACGAGGATGAGCATGCCCTCCCGCCGGACAACTTCCAGGAAGACCCAGAGCCCGCCCGGGCCGACCGCACCTCGCCGACCAATCTGGGTCTCTATCTGCTCAGTACGATGGCCGCCCATGATTTTGGCTGGATCGGCATCCTGGAAACCGCGGAGCTGCTCGAGGCCACGCTGCAGACGATGGACAAGCTGCGCCGCGTCCGCGGCCACTTCTGCAACTGGTACGACACCCGGGATCTGCACCCGTTGGAGCCGATGTACGTCTCCACCGTGGACAGCGGCAATCTGGCCGGGCACCTCATTGCCCTGGCTCAGGCATGCCGCGAGCTCATGCATCGTCCTCCCTTCGGTCCGTGGGTCCTGGAGGGCGTCACGGACGCTCTCGATTTGCTCCTCGAGTCGGCGGAACGGGCCGAGCGTCCGCAGCGAACGCAGACTGTCACGGAGGTCCAGCTGAGCGATGCCGCGGAGGGGATGTTGGCGCTTTTGGAGGATCCGCCGACGGATGTTTCCGAATGGGCCCAACGCCTCGAGAAACTCGGGGCCCAGGCGGAGCAGCTCCTGGATATCGCGCGCACCCTCTCCAGCAGAGGCGAAGACGAGCCCACGTCGGAGGTCCGCGTCTGGGCGAGGGCCGTTCGGGACTCCATCCGGAGCCACGTTCGGGACATCGAAACGGCCTTGCTTTTTGAGAGTCTGGATGGGCCCCAGAGGGCGGAGAGCAGCCTTGGGCACCGCCTCTCCGACCTCGCACTCCGCGCCGAAGCGATGGTCCAGGCCATGGACTTCCAGTTTCTCCTCGATCCCTCACGCAAAATCTTCTCCATCGGTTACCGCGTGGCCGACAACATGCTCGATCCCGGCTGCTACGACCTCCTGGCCTCCGAGGCCAGGCTGGCGAGCTTTGTAGCCATCGCCAAGGGCGACGTTTCACCCCGTCACTGGTTCCGTCTCGGCCGCGCCCTGACGCCGGTGGGCCGTGGGGCGGCCCTCGTCTCGTGGTCGGGGTCGATGTTCGAGTACCTCATGCCACTCCTGGTGATGCGGCAGCCCGCCCACAGCCTTCTCGACCTCACCTGCCGGCTGGTGGTGGGGTATCAGATCCGTTACGGCGCGGACCGGAAGGTCCCGTGGGGGGTTTCCGAGTCAGCCTACAACGTTCGCGACGTGCACCTCACGTATCAGTACGCGGATTTCGGCGTGCCCGGCCTGGGGTTCAAGCGCGGGCTGGGCGAGGACGTGGTGGTGGCTCCCTATGCCACCGCCCTCGCGGCAATGGTCGACCCGAGTGCCGCCGTGAAGAATTTCGCGCGCCTCGAGGGAGCCGGAGCCCGAGGCGCTTACGGCTTCTATGAAGCGCTCGACTACACCCCCTCGAGGCTGCCGGAAGAGGATCGGGTGGCCGTGGTCCGGGCGTATATGTCCCATCACCAGGGAATGACCATCGTCGCCCTGGCGAACGTGGTGTACGACGGCGTGACCCGGCGGCGCTTTCACGCCTATCCCCTGGTCCAGGCAGCGGAGCTCCTCCTCCAGGAGCGGACGCCGCGCGCGGTGGCGGTGGCCCGGCCCCGGGCCGAGGAGGTGCGGGTGACCGCGCTCGTCCGCGAGCTCGTACCCCCGACCCTGCGCCGATTCGAATCGCCGCATGACATCACTCCCCGGACCCATCTCCTGTCGAACGGTCGCTACACGGTGATGGTCACCGCCGCGGGCGCCGGCTTCAGCCGATGGGGCGACCTTGCCGTTACCCGCTGGCGGGAGGACTCGACGTGTGATGACTGGGGCTCGTTCATCTTTCTGCGGGACGCGGAGACCGGTGACGTCTGGTCGGCCGGCTTCCAGCCCAGCGGGACCGAAGCGGACGCCTACGACGTCGTCTACTCCGAGGACCGGGCCAAGATCATGCAGCGTCATCGGTCCGTGTCGACCGCCCTCGAGATCGTGGTCTCCCCGGAGGACGATGCCGAGCTCCGCCGCCTGACTGTCACCAATCTCGAGGAGAGGGACCGTGAAATCGATGTCACGTCCTATGCCGAGGTCGTGTTGGCTCCACAGGGCGTCGACGGGGCCCATCCCGCGTTTTCGAACCTCTTTGTGGAGACGGAGTTCGTTCCCGAGCTCGGGACCCTGCTGGCTTCACGACGCCCGCGATCGGTGGACGAGCCCCGGGTCTGGCTGGCCCATCTGATCGCACTCGAGGAGGAGCCGTTCGACACGCTGCAATACGAGAGCGACCGCGCACGCTTTCTGGGCCGCGGCCGCGGGATTCGGACGCCGCTGTCCGTGGTCGACGGGGAGCCCCTTTCGAACACGGCCGGGACTGTTTTGGATCCGATCATGAGCTTACGACGGCGTGTGGTGATTCCCGGTCGCGGGACAGCCCACCTCGTGTTCACGACGCTCGTGGCTCATTCCCGGGAAGAGGCCCTCGCGACGGCTGAGAAATACCGCCAGCGGGAAACCTTCGAGCGGGAGAGCTCGCTGGCCTGGACCCAGGCCCAGGTCCAGCTGCACCACCTCCGGATCACGCAAGACGAAGCACATCTCTTTCAGCGCCTGGCCAATCGTCTGCTGTACGTCGATCCCACCCTGCGTGCGGCGCCTCAGGAACTGGCCAAAAACCGCGGCGGCCAGCCCGGGCTCTGGGCCTACGGAATCTCGGGTGATCTTCCGATCGCTCTGGTGGAGATCGAAACGGAGGAGGAGCGGGAGGTTGCGAGGCAGCTCTTACGGGCGCACGAGTACTGGTACCGGAAGGGGATTGCCGCCGACCTGGTGATCCTGAATGCGCAGGGCACCTCCTACGCACCGGGCCTCCAGGAGTCTCTCGAAACCATGGTACGAGCCAGCCAGTCTGCGTCAGGCCACGAGACCCATAGGGAACATGGAGGAGTCTTCGTGCTCAGGGCCGACCTGGTGCCGGCGGCGGACCAGATCCTGCTCCACGCTGCAGCGCGGGTGGAGGTTCTGGCGCACAGGGGCTCACTGTCTGAGCAGGTGGTCCGGCTCGGACGGTCAAGGCCGGGGCCGGTTCCGCGTCGGCTCCGCGCGCCGCCCGAGTCGGCCAAGACCGTTTCCCCTCCCGCCATGAATCTCGAGTTCTTCAATGGCCTCGGGGGCTTCACAGCGGACGACCGCGAATACGTCACGGCTCTGGGCGCGGGGCAATGGACCCCCGCCCCCTGGATCAACGTGGTGGCCAACCCGGACTTCGGTTTCCAGACCTCGGAGGCGGGCTCGGGCTTTACATGGTCGGTGAACAGCCGGGAGAACAAGCTCACGCCGTGGTCGAACGATCCCATCAGTGACCCTCCGGGCGAGACCTTCTATGTCCGGGATGAGGACAGCGGTCTCGTCTGGGGACCGACCGTTCTCCCGATCCGCGAAGGAAACCGGCCATATGTCATTCGCCACGGCCAGGGCTACAGTCGCTTCGAGCACACATCCAACGGCATTGCACTGGACCTCCTGCAATTCGTGCCTCAGCGGGACCCGGTCAAGATCTCGCGGCTCAGCCTGGAGAATCGGTCCGCCCACAAACGGCGGCTCTCGGTGACCGCGTATGCGGAGTGGGTGCTGGGGGTCGAGCGGAGCCGCTCCGCGCCCTTCGTAGTCACCGAAATCGATCCCGTTACCGGAGCCATGTTCGCGCGCAACGCCTGGAACGGGGAGTTCGCGGGCCGCGTGGCCTTCGCCGACCTGGGCGGGCGTCAGACCTCACATACCGGCGACCGCCTCGAGTTCCTGGGCCGGAACGCCTGCCTCGCACATCCCGCATCGCTGGAACGGGGGCGGGAGCTTTCGGGGAAGACCGGAGCCGGCCTCGACCCGTGCGCCGCTCTGCAGGTGAAGGTGGAGCTCGAACCGGGAGAGCGCACCGAGGTCGTATTCATGCTGGGCGAGGAGGACAGCCGCGACAACGCCCGATCCCTGGTCGAACGCTATCGCGAGTTGGATGGCAGCGCGGCTCTCCTCGAGGTCTCGGAAGGCTGGGACGGGGTGCTGGGTGCTGTGCAGGTCAAGACCCCCGAGCCGTCGATGGATCTCCTCCTTAACCGCTGGCTTCTCTATCAGACGCTCTCCTGCCGGGTCTGGGCCCGCTCCGCGTTCTACCAGTCCGGAGGGGCATACGGCTTCCGCGACCAGCTTCAGGATGTCCTCGCCCTGACGGTGTCGCGACCCGCTATCGTGCGCGAACACCTCCTCAGGGCCGCCGCCCGGCAGTTCCCTGAAGGCGATGTCCAGCACTGGTGGCATCCACCGACGGGCCGCGGAGTACGAACCCGAATCTCCGACGACCGACTCTGGCTGCCCTATGCGGCGGTCCGTTATCTCCGGATCACCGATGACTGGGCGGCTCTCGACGACGAGGTTTCGTGGCTCGAGGGTCCGTCCCTGGAGGAGGACCAGCAGGAGGCTTACTTCGAGCCCAAGCAGTCAGAAGAGCGGGCGACCCTGTACGAGCATTGCGCGCGGGCCCTGGACTGCAGCCTCGAAGTGGGCAGCCATGGCCTTCCCCTGATCGGGACCGGGGATTGGAACGACGGCATGAACCGCGTCGGCCATGAGGGCCGGGGAGAAAGCGTCTGGCTGGGCTGGTTTCTCCTTATGAACCTGAAGGACTTCGCCAGCGTCGCCGAGCGCCGCGGCGAAGAGGAGCGTGCGGCACGGTGGCGGAGCAGGGCCGCCTCTCTCAAGGCTTCGCTGGAGGAGGAGGCGTGGGACGGGGAGTGGTACAAGCGCGCCTTCTTCGATGATGGGACGCCGCTCGGATCGGCGGAGAATGACGAGTGCCGGATCGACTCCATAGCCCAGTCGTGGGCGGTCATCTCCGGTGCCGGCGACACGGAGCGGGCACGGCGGGCCATGGGGTCCGTGGAGCAACGTCTCGTCCGGCGCGAAGATCGTCTCGTTCTGCTCCTGTCGCCGCCATTCGACAAGACAACCCTGGACCCGGGATACGTCAAGGGGTATCTCCCAGGTGTCCGAGAAAACGGCGGCCAGTACACCCATGCGGCGATCTGGTCGGCCGTGGCTTTGGCGATGCTCGGCGAAGGAGACAAAGCTGTCGATCTGTTCAAACTGTTGAGCCCCATCCATCATGCCGGCGACCGCACCAATGTCGACGTGTACAAGGTGGAGCCGTACGCCGTTGTCGCGGATGTCTATTCCGAGCCGCCTCACGTCGGCCGGGGAGGGTGGACCTGGTACACCGGGGCTGCGGGGTGGCTCTACCGCCTCGGCCTGGAGTCGATTCTCGGGTTCCAGAAGCGAGGTTCCGCCCTTCGCATCGATCCGTGCATTCCCAAGGATTGGAAGAGCTTCGAGATCACCTACCTTCATGGCGACACGCCCTACCGGATCACGGTCGAGAACCCGAACGGAGTATGCCGGGGAGTCTCCGGAATCAGCCTCGACGGGACTCCACTCGCGAACGAAGCGCCTGTCCCTCTGGCCGACGACGCGCGTGAGCACGACGTCCAGGTGGTGCTTGGCTAGCCCGCATATCTCACCAACTTTCTGCTGCGGGCGCCGATGCACCGCACCCAGCGGTGTTTTCTCGCCTCGGGGTGCTCGACGTACTGCACGTACGCGCTCCGCGCCCCTCGGATCGAAAACCCCCCTGTGCACGGCACCTCGACGCCCTCGCGACGAGACCCGGTGAGATTTGCGGACTAGGCGGACGGCACTGGGGACCCCGGCCGGACCTCCAGGTCGAAAGCCCCACTGGGCACGGCACCTCGCCGCCCTCGCGACGGGTCGCGAGCGTGGGCGGCTGGAAGGAAGCAACCCGGTCAGATAT
>Ga0307423_1001641_pt1 | contig 13307 bp, 11 predicted proteins | sample SalMarWE160310MG_FD_202154 | JGI IMG/M metagenome (GOLD analysis project Ga0307423, IMG submission 202154) | Salt marsh sediment microbial communities from the Plum Island Ecosystem LTER, Massachusetts, United States - WE1603-10 | ecosystem: Environmental > Aquatic > Marine > Intertidal zone >...
CTGGTGCGTGGCCTGTGCGATCACGGCCACAAGGTGCGGGTGGTGACGCTGCCCGGCGATCCCTTCGTGAGCCGGCTCGAAGGGCTGAACGTGGAGATCTTCTACGGCGACGTGTCGGACGCCGGATCGCTGGAAGGTGTGTGCGACGGCGCCGACGCCGTGTTCCACCTGGCGGCCGTCCTGCTGAACGACAACCAAGCCGTCTTCGAGCGCGTCAACACCGGCGGCACGCGGAACCTGGTGGACGCCGCCCGCAGCGCGGGCGTGAAGCACTTCATCTTCTGCTCGTCGATCTCGGTGACCTATCCCTATACGACGCCGTACAACGCCTCCAAGCGCGAAGCCGAGCGCTACGTAAAGGCGGAGTGCGGCGACATGCACTGGACGATCGTGCGCCCGACGCTGGCCTACAACGAGACCGGCGGCGAGGAGTACCGGATCTTCGTGGACTTCCTGAAGAAGTACCCGGTGGGCTTCTTCATCGGGCTCGGCCGGGCGCGCAAGAACCCGGTGCACGTGGACGACCTGATGAAGGGCTTCCTGGCGATTCCCGGCAACCCGAAGAGCTACGGCAAGACCTACCCGTTCTGCGGCAGCGAGGCGATCTCGCTCTGGGAGATGGGTCGCCTGTCGCTCGAGCGCGAGGGTGCCTCGCGGGTGTTCGTGCCTCTCCCGGTCTGGCTGTGCAAGCTGGCCGCCTCGGTGATGGCGCTGGTGATGAAACGCCGGCCCTTCTCGCAGCACGTGATCGCGGGCATGACCCTCGACGCGCTGCCCGACTGGAGCGAGGCGCGCGAAGACCTGGGCTACCAGCCCATGGGCTTCCGCCAGGGTCTGGCCTCGCTGGCACCCTACCAGGACGCGTAGGCGCCTCCCCCCCGGCTCCGGTATCCACAGCTCCGGGGCGATTAGAGAGGCCGGGTTTGGAGGTGCCGAAGGCGGATGGCGAAGCCGTCGATCCTGATCGTCGCCCTGCTGCTGGGCTGCTCGCCAGGCGAGCAGGCGCCTCTCGACCCCGGTGAGACGACCACCCTCTCATAGAGAAAAGGCAAAGGGCAACTCCGTCCCCGTCTAGCTCTCGCGCTGCTCGAGGATCTCGATGAAATCCTCGACCCTGGCCCTGATCTGCTCCGGCGAGTATCCGCGAGGGTCGCTGATGTCCATGTCCAGCGTCAGAAGGGGAACGCCCAGCTCCCTCAGCTGGTCCCGCAAGAGCCTGTGCGTGGTCTTCGAGTGTCGGCAGGCAGGGGTCGCAAAGAGCATGGCACCGTCGATCGCGTACTCCTCGGAAATCGCCTCGAGGTCCTGTGTCCTCCGTGCACCCGAACCGACGAAAGGATTCTTCAGGCATTTCAGGGCGAGTCCTTCCAGGGGATTCTCCTCGTCGATCTCGTCCCAGAAGACTCTGAAGGTCTCGCATAGCGGTACGCTCACCTGGTGCTCCGCCAGGATGTCGAACAGGCTGGAAGGGTAGGTGGGAATCCAGGCGAACCAGTAGATCCGGTGTCTTTCGGGGCTGGCCTCATTCGCTTCGATTCGCCGCTCCATCTCTCGTAGGAACAGGTTGTTCAGCCTCTCCTTGACCTCGCGGCCGGCCAGCCAGAGAGAGTTGATCGAGAACGAGACCAGCTGACTCCCACCCCAGGGAGCGGGGCGATGCTTCAAGCGAGCCAGCATCCTCTGCTGCGTTCTCCTGGCCCGGTTGGAGCTTCGCACCGCCTCCTTCAGCCTGTCTTCGTCGAAGGGTTGCCCAACCGTCGCCGCGATTCTCTCAGCGATCTGCCGCAGCTGCTGCTCCACGTACCGAATCGAATCCCGGTTGAGCTGAGAGGGCACCTGCAGAAGCATCGCCTCCTTCTGGTGAAGGATGGAGAGGATCTCGTTCGTCTTCGCCTTGCCGTCGCAGTAGAAGGATGTGGTGAGCAGGAGGTCCGGCTTCGGGAAATGCTCGAGGTAGAAGGCGCCCAATGCGATTCGATGAAAGGAGCAGATGTCCGGCGAATATCCCCGATCCTCGCACTCGACCATGGTCGGGACGGCCATCTTCGTGGTGCCGATCATTCCGCTGGCCAGCTCGAAGTCGAAGGGAACCACGTCGAAGGCCGCGAGAATCTCCAGCGGGAAGGCATACGCAGAGATGTAGATCACCTTCTTGCCGGGCTCGAAGGCCTGCAGGACGAGCTTCGACCACTCGTGCATCCACAGCGATCGGGCGCTCCCGGTCTCGGCGAAGGCTTCGCCCGACCGCCGTTCCATCACGCGGATCATCTCCTCGTACATCTCGGCCTCCTCTCAGACCCGGGGCTCGAGTTCGGTGAAGGCTTGCAGACGCGTCTTCGTCTGCCCCGATCCGGACCAGGTGTAGTCGTTCTCCAGGTACAGGAAGGAGATCCCGACGCCGCGGAACCAGCTGCTCATCATCGGAATGTCGTAGATCAGGGGATCGCAGAACTTGACGCAGCTGAAGACGATCCCATCTGCCCGGGCGTGGTCTGCGAGCTTCTGGAGGCGCTCGAATCGCTCCTCCAGCCCTTCCATGCGGGGACAGGAGGGCCTGGCCAGATATCTTGCCGCCAGGGCCAGCATCGGATCCGCCGCGTCCTCCTCGACGAGGGTCTCGTAATGTCTGAGTCCGGTGCAGGTATCCAGAGCCACGACGCGACCACCGAGTTCTTCGATCATCGCCACCGGATCCGGCCGGCTGATCAGATTCCCGGTGAGCAGGATTCTCCGCTGGCCCGAGACAGGCTCTCTCTCCTCTACCTGCGAGAGAAGACCCTCCAGTCTGGGGATGAACTCCTCCGGTGAGCACCGCGTCCCCTCCAGACATAGATCGAAGACATCCCTGCCGGAAATGCTCTTCTCCGGGTCTCGCTGGAGACTGAAGACCTCTCCCATCAGGAGCCGCACCCGGTTGTGCGCTCTGACGGCGCTGCGCAGACTCTCGTCCGTCACGGCGGCTCCGGGAAGCGCCGCCTCCAGTTCGCTCGCGAATCTCCGGAGCTCGGACGCGAAGAACCGAATCGAGTCGGCGTCGTTCTTCTTGGGCAGGTCGAGGAAGAATGCGGGGAGTTGCGTTGCGTACGCTCCCCAGAGGTCATAGAGCTTTCTCATGCCATCACAGCTGTTCCCGATCACGATGCACGATGCGCGGAGGCCTCCTTCGTCGAGAGCGGAGGCGAGCAGGCTCTTCACGTACCCACAGGTGTTCGGATGGATATGGGAATCCGCATCTGCTGGGGGATTGGAGGGGAGCAGGCGTACTGGCTGGCGTCCCGCTGCCGTAATGATTTCTTCTGGCACGCAGGAGCAGGTGGTGAAGACTCTCGTGGCTTCCGGTCTACCGATTCGATTCACGGCCTCGCCTCCTGTTCGCTCGTCGCTCGAGGCAGGAATGCTCACTCATCACCGGAGAGCGGTCACGCCTTGATCGAATCGACGAGGTGATCCATCAGTCGAAGAACCGTTGTCTCGTTGAACTTCCTCTCGAACGACAAGAGCTTCATCATGTTCATCAGGATTCCTCCTCCGTTGAAGAGGAACCCCAGCATCTCGATGTCGAGATCCTTGCGAACCGAACCCTGGCGAATTCCCTTTCGGATCACCCTGGTGATGAAACGCATGTAGTTCTGGTGGTCCTCGCGCAATCGCTCGGCGATCTGCTGATCCGCGACTTCGGAAATCGCCTGGAACTGGACGCGAAGCTCCTCGGGATGCTTCTTCATTCTCCGGTAGTAGGTGACCCCCATGTTGCGAACGGCCAGGAGAGCGTCTTCTTCCCGGTCGACCTCCTCTTGCCAGGTGGCCACGATCCGCTCGGACATGTGCTGGAGGATTTCGAGAAAGATGGCCTGCTTCGAGTCGAAGAACTTGTAGAGAAGCGCCTCGGAGATCCCCGCCTCCGCCGCGATGTCCGCGACCCTGGCGGCCCGGTAGTTGGATCGGGCGAAGACCGTGACGGCGCTCTTGAGGATCTGCCTCCTCCGCTGCTCCGCGGGAAGCCGTCTTCGCCTGCTCGCCATCGTCCCAGCATCTCGCCTATAAGTGAGTGCTCACTCACTATAGCGCGGTGCTCCAGGCCGTCAAGCGGGGAGGCCTTTTCGGCAGGCTAGGTGGTCGGCGTCGCCTCGAGGCCCATCACTCGCCCCACCTGCTTCGGTCTCGGCAGGGTGGCGTGTGCGCGCTGGATCTCGGTGAGGCGGTCGAGGACCTCCGCTGCCATCGGGGCGCTGCGGCGGGTCTCCTGGCTGACGTGCAAGCTCATCAGCTCGTTGGTCGCGGCCAGATAGCCTTCGCGCGCGTGGTACATCTGGTGGAAGTAGTGGATGCGCTTGGCGTCGAAATCCAGCAGCTGGGTGGTGAAGCGCAGCTCGTCGCCCTCCCGGAGCTCGCGCACGTAGGTGACGTGGGACTCCAGTGAGAAGGTCGCGACGTTCTGGCTTCTCCGGTGCTCGGTATCGAGACCGATGTAGTCGAGCCAGGCGTCCGTCGCGAAGTCGAAGACGACCACGTAGTAGCCCATGTTCAGGTGGCCGTTCCTGTCGATCCATCCGCTGCGGACGACGTCGCGATAGGCGTCGAAGGGAGCGGGAATCGTTTCAGTCAAGAGGCTCTCGGGAAGGCTCGCCGCGCCGTCGAAGACGCCGCGCCAGTGCTGCGAAAGGCCGCCCCAGGGCCCATCCCAGCACGCGCGGCGTGAACGAGACGCGCAAGAGACGGGGGAGCTCCGCCTGGCCGATGATGGTCTCGGATTGCCAGATGCCCATCTTTCCGATCATCACCAACGAGGTGTCGCGGACCTCCACGCGCTCCACCACGATCTCGAACTCTCCCGCTCCGCTGATCACCCGCATCTTCGCCGCACCCCCTTTTCGCCCGACTCCGTTCAGGCCGAGTGCCAGAGCGTCATGTGGTCGCGCTGCGCCTCGGTGTAGGCTCCCTTCTTGTAGAAGCGGTCGTAGAACTCGAGATCCAGGTGATGGGCCTGTACCCAGCAGCCTGGAGTCGAGATCGCATCGACGTGAGACGGGAAGCGACCGTAGGTCTCGTAGATGTAGTTGCAGATGTCCTTCACGCACTGCACCAGCGCGTCGCTGTAGTGCGGGACGCCCGATACCACCTCGTGGCGATTCGCGAAGGCGCTCGCCGATTCGCTCTGGGGATCGTAGAGGCCGCCGGAGCCGAACTTCGCCTCGACCACCGCGTCGACCGCCGCGTCCATGCTGGGATGGAAGGGCGGGCAGTACGCCTCCAGGATTTCCGGGAGACCGACGGGGCTCGGCATCCCTTGGGTCGACCCGGCCTTGCCGGTCACGAAACGGAAGCCCAGGCCCTTGGCCAGGGGCGTGCCTCCCAGCAACACCATCGCGGTGGGATGCGCGTGCACCCAGCCACCCAGCCCCATCGCCTGGATGGCCAGGAGCAGGTTCTGGATGATGAACCCGGACTCGATCTCCGAGACCCGCCCGAAGTAGCTGATCGGCGCCGTGTACATCGAGTTGAGCAGGCCCTCCGCGACCCAGCGCTCGCAGCCGGCGGGGCGGTTTCCGTTCTCGGGATCCACCAGCGTGATGCCGCCGTCGGGCCAGCCGCACATCAGCAGGAGCACGTTGATGAGCTCGAAGGTGGTGTCTGCGACCGGCAGGAAGATCGTCGACCCGGGGATGTCGGAGGTCGGAATGTTGAAGGGCAACATGGTCGGGTAGCTGTGCGGGTACTGCGGCCGCCCGTCGAAGAGCTTGACGGCACACTTCCGGTGGAACTCGAGGATCTGGTCCCTATCGTCCTGGGTCTCGTAGAGGAGCAGCTCGTCGGGCGTGGTCTCGTGAAGCTTCATCACGTAGGTGCCCTCGTCGTTCCAGAAGAACAGCTCGGTATCGTGTGAGGCGCAGGGGCTGGGCCAGGTGCGGCCAGCGAACTGGATCATGGTGTTGCCGCCCATGTCGCGGCCCCGCTCGTCGCAGAAGGGGAGGTCGGCGAGGTTCAATCCGCTGAGCCCCGTCGCGGCCTGCACCAGCAGGGCCTCCTCCAGCTCGTCGAGCGGCAGGGGCGGCTTCTCGGACTTGAACTGGGTGGGGCCGCCCGGGATCTCGGATCCCAGGGCGATGCGCCGGGTGCGGCGCTTGAAGATCGCCTCCATCAGCGGGTAGCCCCACGCGGCATCGAATCCGGCCGGGATCCGGGTCGTGGCCTTCGGGTCACTGCTCGACATCTCGCGGTCCTCCTCGCTCCCCGCAGTGGCCGGCTGCTCGGGACGACCGCTCCCGGATCCGGTCTGGTCGGAGCGTGGCTCGATGATCGGCGGCCGCGATGCGGCCCGGCCGATTATAGTCTCCGGACTCAGTCGAATGTCGATGGATTTCTCCTTCCGGGTCGGACTGGGCCGGGCAGCGGCGGCTGGATTCCGCGGCGGAATCTGCCTAGCGTTCACGCGGGGAAGATGAGGATCGAGGCCAACCAACCGATCGGGCCCGGCGCTCCCGAGCCGCGCCACGGGGATTCCGGAGCCGGCGATCGCCTGCGGGCCCTGAGCCGCGTGACGTTGCTGGCGGCCGTTGCCAATCTGCTGCTCGTCGTCGTCAAGGGTGGCGTTGGTCTGCTCGGCGGCTCGAGCGTGCTGGTGGCCGACGCGGTGCACAGCCTCTCGGACCTCGCGACCGACGTGGTGGCGCTCTTCAGTCTTCGGGTGGCCGCGAAGCCCCCGGACGAGGAGCACCCCTACGGTCACGGGCGCTACGAGACCCTGGGGACGGCCGTCCTCGGCGTGATTCTGCTGGGCGCCGCAGCGGTGATCGCCTGGGAAGCCGCGAGCCGGTTCGGGCAGTCGGTGGTGCCGGCGGGGATCACGCTGTGGGCGGCCAGTCTCAGCATCGCCGTCAAGGAGGCGCTCTTCCAGATCACCATCCGAGTCGGTCGGCGGCAGGAGAGCCCGCTGGTGGTCGCCAACGCATGGCACCACCGCTCCGACGCCCTCTCCTCGGTGGCGGCGCTGGCCGGAATCGCGGGCGCGCGGATGGGGTTTCCCATCCTCGATCCGGCGGCGGCGGTGGTGGTCGCGGCGCTGATCGCGAAGATGGCCGTCTCGCTATTGGCGGAAGCGGTCCGCGAGGTCACCGACACGGCGCTCCAGCGCGAGATGCTCCACGATCTCGGCGCCGGGATTCGCCGCCTTCCCGGGGTGGTGAGCCTGCACGAGCTGCGCGCGCGCCGGATGGGTCCACGGGTCCTGGTCGATCTTCACGTGCAGGTCGACCCGTCTACGACCGTCTCCGACGGCCACCAGGTCGCCGAGCGGGTGCGAGCGTTCGTCTTCCGAGAGCAGCGGGGGGTCTCCGAGGTGCTCGTCCACATCGATCCCGAGCCCGACGAGGATCTGACACCGAATGACCAGCTCTCCCGCCCCCGCGAAGAGATCGAGAGTGAGGTGCGCCGGATCGCGCAGCAGGTCGATGGCGTCCGGGCGGTGACCCACGTGATGGTCCACTTCCTGGAGCGCCGGGTGGCGCTTCAGGTCGAGATCGAGGTGGATCCGGAGCTCCGCGTTCGGGAAGCCGCCGCGGTCGCCCGATCGCTACGGGAGAGACTCGAGGCGGTGAGCGGCGTGGATTGCGCGGACATCCACCTGGAGCTCGACGACCTCGCACACCGGCAGCTGCCGACGACCCTCCAGGGAGCGAGCGAGCGGGGAGGCTGAAGGTTCAACCCTTCCGCGTGCGTTCGAATCGGAAGTCGCAGCAGTCGCCCTTTCGGGCCAAGGTCTGGGTACGCACGAAGCGCAAGCCGAAGGGCTCGAGAAAGCCCGGGAAGAAGACCTCGTCGGAGTAGCAGCCGGACTCGCACGCTTCCATCACTCCCAGCCGCTTGGGGATCTCGCAGAAGGCGCAGTAGGTGACGTCGACGGCGAGGGCGTCGTCGGAGTCCTCCACGATGCGGTACTCGTGCAGCCCCGCCCTCTCCTCGGCTTCGAAGAAGGCCAGCATGTACTTTCGAAAGGATCCGAACAGGTCGTCGAGGTGTTCGAACTCCGAGCTGGAAGGCAGGAGGGCCTCGTTCAGAGGACAGGCAACCCGATCCATGATCTCGCGGAAGATGGAGAGTGCCCGCTCCATGCCCGCCACCTTCGCAGTGGCGGAGAACATGACCGTCTGCTGAACCATGAGGTCAATGAATTTCTGGTTGGTGAGCCCCTTGCCTCGCACGGAATCGAGATCGATCCGGCGCATCCGTCGCTTCTCCCACCAGGCCAGAAGGGGAAGGCGAAGCAGGCCCGGCAGACCCAGATGCTTCCGGATTACCTTCACGCTCTCCCTTCGGATTCGCTTCTGAACTGCGTCGGGGAGCGTCGTCATGGTGTCGCTGAAGGGCCGCCCATAGTTCTTCAAGCTCTCGACGTTCACGGTTCTTCCTCCCGGTTGACGTGCGGGCAGCGGACGGTCGCCAGAGCAGCAGACACACAACGCCCCCCCGGCATCCCCCCGTCGCTGCCGGACGGGTGCCTGGAGAGCTCAGCGCGTCAGGAGTTGCCGTCGGGATCAATCGCCTCCGCGATACTTGAAGGAGACGTTCACCCTGGCGCGGTAGGCCAGCACTTTGCCGCTGTCGATCTGCAGGTCCAGCTTCGCGATCTCCGCGATGCGCAGATCCTCCAGGCTTTGCGCGGCTCTCTCCACGGCGGCGGTCGCGGCCTTCTCCCAGGACTCCGTGCTGGTTCCGACCAGCTCGATGATCTTGTAGACGCTCTCGGCCATGTCGCTCTCCTCTTCCTGGGGATGGCGCCCGAGGAGTGCACGCCATCCCGGGGGGTAGTTCTATCTTACGCCCTGGTACCGGGGAGCCCAACGAGAATCAGCCGGCTTCCCCTTTTTTGAAGTGGGGCGCGCAGCGAGCCGCAGGCGGGCGACGTTCACCAGAGCAGGATCAGCAGCAGGATCAGGGTCGCCAGCGGCCAGATCCAGGCCAGATCGCCTGGTCCCCCTCGCCCGGTGATCCCGTGGCTTCGCCTGATCCGGAGCAGCCGGTACTTCTCCGTGAGTGCGGCAAGCTTGAGGTCCGAATCGGTCTTCGGTCGGATTCCCGCCAGCCAGGCGGCGAATCCACTGGCGATGAGGACTTTTCGCAACAGATCGATTCTCCTGTCCGAGCCGCTGATGTCGGTGGCGCTTCCCGCCCACCAGCCGTCGGGCAGCCAGATCTCGACCTCCGGGTTGGCGAGAATGTTGCGGTACCAGTCCGAGCTGCTGCCGAAGCCGGCGGTGCAGTAGACGTCGCCGTCGACGATGGCGTAGTTGAGGGGCGTCCGCCTCCTGATCCCCGTCTTGCGGCCCACGTGGGTGAGCACCATGATGCGGCCGCCGACGCTCGGCCACGCGTTGACCCAGCCGCCCAGACCCAGGCGGAAGAGAGCCAACATGAAGCGGTTCAGCTGTTTGAAGGACTGGAGGAGCAGGTCTTCCCCTTTCGATCGCCCGTCGCTCATGGCAGAGTCGTGATCTCCATCTGTGAATCGCGCCCGCTGCCGAACTCCTCCAGCTGGATCCTCACCGCGCTGGGAGCGAGCTCGATTCGGTGCCGCCCACGTGCAGCTGTGTAGCGCACCGCGATGCGCTCGTCATTCACCGGCACCGTGAAGAGTGACTCACCGTCGCCGGAGAAGGGCGCCACGCGGAGGGTGATCTCCGACACGGGGGATTCGCCCACGTGGTTCATCACCGGTCCCATCGGGACGATGGCGCCTTCGCGGACGTAGAGGGGAAGTGTCTCGAGATCGGCCTCCACATGGATCCAGCGGCGTCCCGCGAGGCGGGTCCCGGTCCACCAGTCCGTCCACTCCCCGGCGGGCAGATAGACCTCTCGGGCGCCGCTCTCATCGAAGATCGGCGCCACCAGCAGCCCGTCTCCCAGCAGCCACTGGTCGCCGATGTTCCAGACGCTGGGGTCGTCCTGGAACTCCACCACCAGCGCCCGGGCCATCGGGAGGCTCTGCTCGACACAGTCGAAGGCCGATCCATAGATGTATGGAAGCAACCGGTAGCGCAGGCGGAGGTAGTCGCGGCAGATGCGCAGCACATCGGGATCGAACTTGTAGAGCTCGCGGTCACCGAAGCCGTGGATGCGCGCGTGGGAGAGGAAGAGGCCCGCTTGCATCCAGCGCACCAGCAGCGGGCCGCCGGTCGTCCCAAGGAAGCCGCCGATGTCCTGACTCCAGAACTGGAACCCCGAGAGACCGAACGAGAGACCTCCCTCGATCTGCGGAATCAGGTTCGACCAGTTGGTGCTGCTGTCCCCACCCCAGTGGAGGGGATAGCGCTGGCTTCCCGCCCATGCGGACCGGGCCCAGATGATCTCCTCGCCCGTGGCATCCCGGGTGACCTCGGAGAGGGCCTGGTTGTAGAGGAGCGGGTAGAGGTTGTGGGCGCGGTGTCCGGGGGTGCCGTCGTGGTAGACACCATCGAGTGGCGCTTGCTCCCCGAAGTCGACCTTGATCACCTTGGCGCCCATCTCGAAGAGACGCCGGAAGTGCTCCTGGTGCACGCGGCGTCCTTCGGGATTGGTGTAGTCGACGCAGCCCACCACGCCCTCGAAGCCCGTCACCATGCAGATGCCCACGTCGTAGATCTCGCCGGCTGCGGTCTTCACGAAGCCGCCGACGGCGGCGAGGTCGTCGAAGAGCTTGCAGCCCTCCGGGATGTAGGGAAGTTGCCAGAGCGAGAGCTTCACCCCCATCCGGGCCAGCTCCGCGATGAATCCCTCGGGGTCGGGGAAGCGCTCGCGATCGAACTCCAGGTCGCAGTACCAGTCGTCCTTGAACCAGTAGGTATCGAGGTGGAGGACGTCCACCGGCACCTCCGCCTCACGCAGCTTGCGCACCACCTCGAGGGCCTCGTCGGCGGCGCGGTAGGAGATCTTGCTCTGCCAGAAGCCGAAGCTCCAGAGCGGGGGGACGTGCCCCTTGCCGGTGATGTCGGTGTACTGGGAGAGGATCTCCTTCAGGTCGCCGACGATCACGTAGTAGTCGAGGAAATCGTCCTCCACGGCAACCTGGATGTCGGGTGCAGAGAGGCTCCCCACCCAGCAGGTGATCCGGCTGGAGTGATTGAGATAGACCCCGTAGCCGCTGGTGCTCATGAAGAAGGGGACGTTCTTGTAGCTGCGGGGCGTGGTCGTTCCCAGCGACTCGAGCATGTTGAGGTCGATGGTCTGCCCGACCTTGTTGAGCTTGATGAACTGCTCCCCCATCCCGTAGATGGCTTCCTGCGGACGCAGGGCGAAGCACTCGACGGCGATGGGTGCTCCGTCCACGGCGCTCCGGCAGATGCCGGTATTGAAGGAGTCCCAGGTGTGAAAATGGTTCTTCTCGGGGCCGCCGATGGCGCAGACCTCGCGGCCACCCAAAGTGGTGATGCGCAAGGTGAAGGGCTCGAGGCCGACTTCGGCGCGAAGCTTCGGGGTCGTGTAGAGGACCCGGTCGTTCTCACGCTTCATCTCGCTCGCCGAGGGACCTTCGAGCTGCCCCACCACCATCGGGGTGGCATTCTCGGGGATCTCGTCCCCCTCGGCGTAGCGGACCCGCAGGATCGAGTCGCTGACCAGATCGATCTGCAGGCTTCCCGAGACCCGGGCTCCCTCCCCGGTGCTCCCGGCGAACTCGGCCGCGTCGCGTCCCTCCGGAAATCTCGTCATCGCCGTGGTTCTCTCGGCCAGGGTGCGGAGCAGGAGGCCGGTCTCGGTAGCGTCGACGACCTCGGTCTTCTTGACGAAGCTGCGAATCACCTCCCGGGTTTCGAGGAGGCGGGTATCCAGCTGATCGAGGACGGGAGGTTCGGCCATGTCTTCCCCTGGCTTTGGCAGCGAAGCTCGCGGCTCCGGGAGGAAGCAGTATAACTCTCGTGTCCGTCTCCGAGACCGAAGGAGATCCCAAAGTGAACCAGCCCGAAGCGCGCAGCCGCCCCAGGAACGCGATCGTCGTCCTCCTCGACAGTCTGAACCGCCAGATGCTCGGTGCCTACGGCGGAACGGAGTTCCAGACGCCCCATCTCGATCGCTTCGCCAGGCGATCCACCCGCTTCGATCGCCACTACGCCGGCTCACTCCCCTGCATGCCCGCCCGCCACGACATTCTCTGTGGTGCCCTCGACTTCCTGTGGAAGCCCTGGGGATCCATCGAGGTCTGGGAGGACGCCATCACCCAGCAGCTGCGCCGCGCGGGCGTCCACAGCTACCTGGCCTCGGATCACCCGCACCTCTTCGAGAGCGGCGGCGAGAACTACCACACCGACTTCAAGGCCTGGGAGTACCTGCGTGGTGGCGAGAACGATCCCTGGAAGAGCGTCCCCGATCCGAGCGCCACGGGAGCCCCGGAGATTCCCGAGGCCAGGCCGGCACCGGTCCGTCGTCCCTACGACGACTCGCGCACCTACTTCCGCACCGAGGCGGACTTCCCCGGCCCCCGGACGATGGCCACCGCCGCCCAATGGCTGGAGGACAACGCCGGTCGCCACGAGCGCTTCTTCCTCTTCATCGACGAGTTCGATCCCCACGAGCCCTTCGACACCCCGGAGCCCTACGCCTCCATGTACGACCCGGGCTGGGAGGGGCCGAAGCTCATCTGGCCCCCCTACGCAGTGGGCCCCATTGCGCGCGGGAAAATGAGCCAGCGCGAGGGGCGGCAGGTCCGCGCCTGCTACGGGGCGGGCCTCACCATGATCGACCACTGGTTCGGAAGGCTGCTCGACACCATCGACCGCAAGGGCCTGGCCGACGACACCATGATCGTTCTCTGCACCGACCACGGCCACTACCTGGGCGAGAAGACCGTGGACGACCTCGACATCTGGGGCAAGCCCGGTGTGCCGATCTACGAGACCCTCGGCCACACGCCGCTGATGATCTCCTGGCCCGGCCGCCCCGGGGGCTCCATCCAGGCGCTCACCACCAACGTGGACATCCACGCCACTCTCGCCGACCTCTTCGGGGTCGAGCCGGCGCACCGCACGCACGGCCGCTCGATGATTCCGCTCCTCGAGGGAGAGGCGACCTCGATCCGCGAGTGGGCGCTCTCCGGGATCTGGGGGCGCCACGTCCACCTGATCGGTGGCGAGGCCAAGTACGCCCGCGGCCACGTGGGCGAGAACTTCCCGCTCTCGATGTGGTCGAACCGCTGGTCCACGATGCCGATTCCGACGCTTCCGCGGCTTCGGCTGCCGCGTCCGGACCGGCGCGCCAGACTGGACTTCATGCCGGGATCGGACGTCCCGGTGATCCGGCAGCCCTTCGCCAAGGGTGATCCGGTTCCCTATTGGGCCCTGGGT
>Ga0307423_1001644_pt1 | contig 13297 bp, 5 predicted proteins | sample SalMarWE160310MG_FD_202154 | JGI IMG/M metagenome (GOLD analysis project Ga0307423, IMG submission 202154) | Salt marsh sediment microbial communities from the Plum Island Ecosystem LTER, Massachusetts, United States - WE1603-10 | ecosystem: Environmental > Aquatic > Marine > Intertidal zone >...
TATTCTTTCCAGGTTTTAGATGGTACACTGTATGTCCTCGATTTAAACTCTATCGGGTTACCTGTTGTCGCTTCACATCCCCTGATTGGAAATGCGACAACATATTATGGTATGACAAGTTTTAATAACAGGTTATATGTAAGTGATCCGTTTTATGGTATTGAAATATTTGATGTATCAAATCCTTTAAATCCCGTTTTATTAGGCAGCTACGAAACAAGTTGTAATGACATAAAATATTTTAACGGTTATGTTTTTGTCCCTGATGGCACAGGGATGGTTATTATTGATGTTTCCGATCCTGCTAACCCGGCATTTGTTTCTGAATATGAAGGTGTCGGGCACGTTATTAGCGATTTAAAGGTTTCAGAATCTTATTGCTACCTGTTAACTGCCGTCGGTTTATATGTGTTAGATGTTTCAGATCCAACGCTCCCGGTTTTAGTAGGCATTAACCAACCATTAGCTGGTGTAGATCTTCACCTGGAATTTAAAGGGAACTATGCCTATGTGACAAATTACATTGAAGGTTTGAGAGCAGTTGATATCTCGGATCCAACCAATCCTGTAACTGTAGCTAACAGTAGTCCTGCATATTTTAACAATCTGGCTCTTGATGGAGACTACATTTATGTGGCTGATGATCAGTATAACCTCAGGATATTTGATATTTCGAACCCAGCATCTCTAAACGAAGTAGGCTCATTAAATTTTCCTGCCCCCCGTGATTATACTTCTGGAATAGCTGCGTCAAATGGATATGTTTATGTCTCTCAGTATAATGCAGGACTAAAAATAATAGATGTTTCTGATCCCACACAGCCAGAACAGGTAGAAACTTATACACAGAATGTGGAACTAACACATTTAGATCTACAAGGAGATTATGTTTATGCATGTGATTTATTTCAAACTACAAACCGTGTTGATATATTTGATGTAACAGATCCTTTAAATCCTGAGATCGTCGGGGTAAAAACTTTTGGCAATCCTCCTCCCCGGGCATATAAAAATTTTGTTTTTGGAAATGTGTTGTTAGTTGCTGACGGGTTTGATCCTTATTTAACGGTACTTGATGTTTCAGATCCCTCTCAACCATCTCAAATTTCAACACAGATGGTACCGGATCAGGTTGAGGGTGTTGATGCAACCGAAAGTTATTTTTATATAGCAACTTATGGTGCAGGACTTCATATTTATGAAAATCCTTACGGTATTACTACCAGTCAACATTCTCAAAATGCTCTGCCTGATAGCTATATACTGAACCAGAATTATCCGAACCCGTTTAATCCAACAACAACTATTCAGTATTCAATTCCTCAAAGTGGAAATGTTAGCCTAAGGATATTTAACACTTTAGGAGAAGAAGTATCTTCTCCTGTGAACGAGTATCAACAAGCAGGGATTCATAAAGTGATTTTTAATGGTAAAAATTTAAGCTCAGGAATTTATTTCTACAGGTTAAACGTGAATAATTATTCGTCAGTAAAGAAAATCATTTTGCTGAAGTGAAAAACTATTTACTTTTTTACTAGTCGAGGTGATTTTTAAAAAGTAATAATCGCAAGAATTTATCTTTAATTGTTAAATAGAATTCAGAGAAAGCGAGCGATAAAGAAATGAAAAGATTTGTTACCATTCTCTCCATTTTGTTATTATCTCTTTCCGGGATATTCAATGCACAAATCAAACAGGGTGAAAACACTTCAAAATATTTTTCCAAAAATTCAAAACTCTCAAAAATTTCAAGCAATGCTTATCTTGAAAGAGTAAGCAGCTTCCCCTATGGTCCCACAATATCAATTGCTGTTGATTCCGTTCGGCACTTGATATTTGCAGGGTGCGGTGGTGCCGTTCTTATTATTGATGGAAGCGACCCCGCGAATCTTCAATTGCTAACAGATACTGTACGAACCGAGGGACTTGTTTATGATATGGCTTATGATAAAGATACCCAAAGATTGTATTTTGCCTGCGATAATGGAGGATTTGAAATCTGGGATGTTCAGAATCCATATCAACCATTTAAATACAGTAATTTAACTGTAACATATTTTGATGTTCCGGTACCGGTAGAGCATGTCAATATAAGAAATAATATTGCAGTGGTAGAATGTTCATGGGGATTTGTTCGTTCAATAAATGTAACCGATCCTTATAATCCCTTTCAGGTAAGTGCTGTAAGTTCAATGGGAAATCCGTCACATAGAATTTATGTTGAACCTAATGAATATGTGCATACAACGGGTTATGATGGATATTACAGGTATTATATGGATGCATCAGGAAATTTTTCTTCAGCAGGAAGTAAATACTTTCCTTATGGTGGGGCATATACAGTATTCGGTACCCACGACCTGGCGTTTGTCGGATATAATGGTTATATGGTCATACTGGATTTGCCCACCTTCACAACGTTGAGTTCAACAGATTTAGGAGGAATTAGCTACATAGAAGTCAGGAATAATTTAGCTTATATAACTAATTCATATGGATTGCATATCTTGGATGCTTCTAATCCATCAAATCCGGTTTTTAAAAGTACTACCCCTTTAAATTATGTCTCAAACGATTTTACAATTGCAGGAAATCTTATATACGTAGCAGAATGGGATTATGGCTTCGATATAATAGATATAACAGATCCTGCCAATCCTTTTTTAGTAAATAATTATGACACTTTCAGTAGAACTTGGAATGTAATAACAGATGGTAATTATGCTTTTCTATCTCACCAGGAAGATGGTGTACTGATTGTTGATATTTCCAATATTGATTATCCCGTTTTAATCGGTCAGTATAATACTCCCGGACAAACATTCGATACCAAAATAGAAGACAACAAAATATTTGTTGCGGATGGGACTAGCGGTTTCAGAATAGCAGATGTTTCTAATCCTGAGAGCCCTGTAGAACTCAGCAGTGTTTCGGGATTTAGACTAGTGCACCTAGAAGTCGCCGGAGATTTCGCTTATGTAGGAGAATCAGTTCCCAACCTTCCAGATAATCTAAGGATCTTTAATATATCAGATCCAGCTAATCCTGTACAAATATCAATCCTTTCAATACCCGGTTCTTTAGCCAGGATAGTATATAAAGATAATTATTTATTTATTGCTTGTGATGATGAAGGCTTTCGGATAGTGGATGTTTCAGATCCAATCAACCCGGAAATAGTTAGTTATATTGATTATCCTTATGTAACTGATTGCTGTGTAAATGGAAATTATGCTTATTTAACTTCCCTTGGTATTGGAGGTGGTAATATCAGTTCTCTATATATATTGGATATATCCGATCCATTAAATCCTGTTCAAACAGGTGTATACGCAGAGACAGGCTTGTCACCTTTCGGAGTTTCAGTATCCGGAGATTTCGCTTATGTAGCAGATGAAGATGAAATAGCAGCTTTCCTGGTGAGTGACCCTTCGAATCCTATTTATCTTGAATCAATCATTGCGCCTTACTTAATTCTCGGTGGAATATATTCAGTTGACTCTTTGATTTTTGTCGCAGACGCACCGGCAGGTTTGCAGATATATAAAAATATTCAATTTATTCAACCGGGCGGAGGCTTATCCTGGCACACACAGCTTGAAGGCACAGCAACTGGTTTCACTTCAGTTTTCTTTACTGATAATAATAACGGCTGGTCAGCAGGTTATTCGGGAATGTTATATCATACTACAAACGGCGGTTATAATTGGATGGAACAGCAGAGTGGAACAACCTACGATATAAATTCAATTTATTTTTCAGGTTCTCAAAAAGGATGGTTTGTTGGTTCTTCAGGACAAATATTTAATACGGTGGATGGTGGTAATAGCTGGCAGCAGCAGGTATCCGGTACTTCCAACGATTTATTTGATATATCGTTTGTCGATGATATGAATGGATGGGTTGTTGGTGATGAGGTTATTCTTCACACAACAAACGGTGGAAGTAACTGGAATTCCCAGTCCCCCGGATATTCAGGTGGATTTACTTCAGTGGATTTTGTTGATTTGCTGCATGGGTGGGCTACCGATATAAGCGATATTGGAAAAATAATAAGAACAACTGACGGTGGAAATACCTGGACAGTTACAAGCGGCTTATCTGCTTATTTATTATTTGCGATTGATTTTGTAAATGAGAACACTGGTTACTCTGTTGGTATGTTTGGTGCAATTATAAAAACAACAAACGGAGGAAATACCTGGGTAACGCAACCTGACCCTCCTCCCCACGATTGGTTGTATGGTGTTCATTTTCTGAATGAACAAACCGGCTGGGCAGTCGGGTTTAATGGTAAGGTAATATATACAACAAATGGAGGAAATTTATGGGAACAACAAACAAGCGGAACAACAGCACAATTAAACTCTGTTTATTTTGTGGATCTATTTCACGGTTGGGCTGCTGGTGAGGACCCTTACTCAGGCGAAGGTATTGTTATTAATTACTCAACTTTAATAACCCCGGTTCAAAATAATGTGATATATACAACTCCAACTGAATTTTCACTTTCTCAAAATTATCCTAACCCGTTTAATCCAATTACAACAATTCAGTACTCAATTCCTGAAAGTGGAAATGTAAGTCTTAAAGTGTTTAATACGCTGGGAGAAGAAGTCGCTGAGTTAGTTAATGAGTATCAGCAACCGGGTATTTATAAGGTGAATTTTAATGGCGAGAATTTAAGTTCGGGAATTTATTTCTACCAGATCAATGAAAGTGATTATATCGAAACAAAGAAGATGGTGATTATAAAATGAAAACAAGAGGATTTTACTCAATAATTTATTTTGTGTTATTCTTTCTCTTCTGTTCAATAAACTATTCCCAGAGTTTTCAAGACAATCAGAAATTCCTTTCTAAAGTTCAAAGTGATAATCTTGCCAGATTAGGTAACTGGCCTTTTGGACAAGCAATTGCGGTTGCAGTAGATACCGCAAGGGATATTGTCTATTTAGGTTCCGGTGGTGCAGTATTAATTCTAGATGTGAGTGATATAACAAATCCACAACTGTTATCTGACGATATTAATTCAGCCGGATTAGTTCTCGACCTCAGATATAATCCACAAACCGAACATCTCTACTTAGCTTCTAAATATGAAGGTTTCCAGATATGGGATGTACAGAATCTAACTTCACCTCAATTGATTATTAAATATGAATTTCCTTTTCCTTACGGAAGCCCGCCAGTATATAACGTTGACTTTTTCGAAAACTTTGTCATCCTTGATGTCACGTTTGTAGCTTCGATTGATGTCTCGAATCCGAATAACCCGATTTATGCAGGAGCAGATGCTTCGATGGGTTACACAAATGGAATACATGTAGATGTTGATGGCAATGTTCATTCAACGGGTTCTCAAACTTATGTTAAACTCAAACTCCAGCCTGATGGATCTTTTACGGGCCTATATACTTACCTTGATGAACTGTTTGCTGATCCTGTATTTGGAGTCCCGGATGCTGCTTTTGTTGGCGATGTACAAAACCTTTATTTAATTAATACTCAAAGTCATATCCATCCGCTTTGGAGCTACATTTATGTCGGCGATTCTTACGACATATATGTGCAAAGTGATTATGCTTATTTGACCGTCGCAGACCAGCTAAAAATTTACAATGTTGCTGATTATCAGAATCCATATTTTGAAGGATCCTGTACGATTCCGGGATATCCTAATAAGCTGGAAGTAATTGATGAGAATGCATACCTTGCCGGAGGCTTTTCGGGTTTGAGAAATATTAATATTCAAAGACCTTCTGAACCAATTGAAGTTGGATTTTATGAAACATTCAGTGCAACATCTGATATGATACGATCGGGTGATTACGGTTTTGTTGCAGAGATGGATGATGGCATGCTGGTGATGGATTTAACTGATCTTTCAAATCCAACTCTGATTGGTCAGTATAATACTCCCGGTATTAGCAAGTCGTTGGAGGTTGAAGGAAACTATGCATACATTGCTGACCGACCAGGTGGACTTCGTATCGCTGATATCGCCGACCCTTCAAATCCTTTTGAAGTTGGAGTTTACGATTCTCTTTATTCTGCAGAGAAACTGTGTGTCTCAAATAACTATGCTTATGTCGTGGATGATATCTTGAACGAACCAGACTGGATCAGGGCAATAAATATTTCTGATCCAACAAATCCATTTCAGGTCGGGTCAATTCTTATGCAAAGTGATGTCAATGCGCTAGATGTTTCCGGGAATTATCTTTTTGCAGCTACAACCAATACCGGACTTCGCGTAATTGATATTTCTGATCCAACGAATCTTGTTGAAGTCAGTTTTTTTTCAGCTCCAAATGTTTACGATGTCTGTGTGCAAGATGACTATGCATATATAGCTTCATCGGATTATAATGGTGGATTTATTACACTGGATATAAGCGACCCGATACATCCTGTTTTTGTAAGTACATTCAGCAGGAATGGTTCGTTGCATCCATTTGATATCGCATTAGCAGGTGAGTATGCATACGTGACAGACCCGGTTGTTGATGAATTTTTAATGCTTTATATCGGTAATCCAGCATTTCCCAGTGAGCTTGACTACTCTAAAATGTCCGGCGATCTTTTTAACATCTATGCACAGGACAGTCTCGTTTACATCTGCGACGGCAGAGCAGGATTACACATCTTTAAAAATGAACTTTACTCTACTCCGGGTGGAGGGATAACATGGCAACAGCAAAACAGTGGAACGAATAATGATTTATGGTCAGTTTCATTTGCAAATACTAATATGGGTTGGGCAGCTGGAGAGAACGGCGTAATTATAAAGACTACAAACGGAGGGCAAGCCTGGTCACAAAAGCAAAGTGGAAATACTAACGAACTGTTCTCTATCTTTTTCGTTGATGAAAATACAGGCTGGGCTGCAGGACGAGAAGGAACTATTCTAAAATCAACGGATGGCGGTGAAAGCTGGCAGCAGCAGGTTAGTGGAACAACTGATGTATTCCGATCGATTTATTTCACAAATGAAAATAATGGTTGGGCGGTTGGACAGCATGGTACAATTATGAACACAGCCAATGGTGGAAAAAACTGGCAGCCACAATCCAGCGGTATTTCAGATTACCTGTTGCAAGTTGATTTTGTAGATGTAAACACTGGTTGGGTAGTAGGGCAGAATGGAATTATTCTGAACACAACTAATGGTGGAACAAACTGGCAATTGTTACCCACTCCTTCACAAGCTGATATTTATTCTGTTTATTTCATTGATCAAACTACAGGTTGGATTGCAACTTCCGACGCAGAGGTATACAAGTCAACTGATGGTGGAACAACCTGGTTTGAACAATATCACAACCAGTCATTGCCATATCTGGTATTAACAGATATTTATTTTCTTAATTCAAATGAAGGATGGGCTGTCGGCTCTTATGGAATTATTATAGGTACAACCAATGGTGGTGATACATGGGAAGAGCTAACGAGCGGTGTGCCAAACTATCTTACGTCTGTTGATTTTGTAGATCCCGATAATGGTTGGGTAGTTGGTAAGGAAGGCATGATTCTGAAAGCATATCCCGGCAATGTAACAGAAATCAATGATGGAAATGAAAGCAACGTTAACACTCCAACAGAGTTTTCTCTGTTTGACAATTACCCTAATCCGTTTAATCCGGGAACAACAATTAGTTTTCAAATTCCGATGAGAAGTTTTGTGAGTTTAAAAATATACGACGTGATCGGAACTGAAGTAGCTACACTGGTTTCTGAAACCCTGCCCGCAGGAAAATACAATTACAATTGGGATGCAGGTAGTTTAGCAAGTGGAGTTTATTTCTACCGCTTGCAGAGTGAAAATTTTACATTAACTAAAAAAATGGTTTTACTGCAATGATGTTTAAAAATAATTTTAAAAAAAGGAGTGGAAAGATGATTAACTTAAAGTTGTACTCTGCTCATAAAAAATTATGCTGCATTCTTATTATCTATTTAATGTTATGTTATCCAACTTTATCTGTCAGTGCTCAGACCTGGCAGCCACAGGTTAGCGGTATTGGTAATTCATTACACTCGGTATTTTTTCTGGATGAATTCAATGGGTGGGCAGTAGGTAGCTATGGCGCTATTGTACATACTACTAATGGGGGAGAAAACTGGAATCAACAAACCAGTGGAACCAATCAGGATTTAAATTGTGTGTGTTTCACAGATACTGCAACAGGATGGACCTGCGGATCGCAGGGAACTATCCTAAAAACTACAGATGGTGGAAATAGCTGGACACCTCAAAACAGTTTCACGGTTTACGAATTATTTTCGATAGACTTTACCAGTGCTTCAACCGGATGGGTAGTCGGTATCGGTGGAACAATATTAAAAACGACCAATGGAGGCTCTAATTGGATACCTCAGAACAGTCCTTTTTCAGATATTATCACTGATGTTGATTTTATTGATTCACTTTATGGCTGGGCTGCAACATCCACCTCAGGGGCAACAGAAGCTACCATTATTAAAACAACTGATGGCGGCGACTTTTGGGAATTAGTGACTGTGCCGATGCTTATACCCTTCCCTGTGTTCTCGGTTGATTTCATTGACAGAAACACTGGCTGGGTGGTTGGTTACCTGGAAATTATTTATAAAAGCACCGACAGTGGATATACCTGGATTGAACAACAATTTGCGACTTCAGAGACGGTGCTCTATTCTGTAAGTTTTGCCGATGAGCACAACGGATGGACAGTTGGTAGTGGGGGATTAATTGATCACACTTCCGATGGTGGAAATCTTTGGGAGACACAAATCAGTGGAACCACAAATATTCTCTGGGATGTATATTTTGTAAATCCGACTACAGGATGGATAGTTGGAGATAATGGTTTAATACTGAAATATACTAATCCTGTTTCGGTGGATAACGCAGAAGCAAACTCGACACCTAATCAATTTACTCTCAAACAAAATTATCCCAACCCATTTAATCCAACCACAACAATTCAGTATTCAATTCCAGAAAGCGGAAATGTGAGTCTTAAAATATTCAATGCTTTGGGAGAAGAAGCAGCTGATTTGGTGAATGAGTATCAGCAACCCGGTATTTATAGAGTGAATTTTATTGTTGGAAATTTAAGTTCTGGAATTTATTATTACAGATTAAACTCGGGCAGCTATTCGAGTGTTCGGAAAATGATAATTCTAAAATAGAGCAGAATTTATATTTATCGGATTACAGTTCTGGATAAAGCGAGAATTCTGTTTGCTAAATCAAGTAAAATGATATTGTTGAAATAATTAAATTCTTGGATTAGTAATTATATCGGCTAATGTTTGAAAGCGAATTATTTATGAATTATATAGATTGCTTTCTCCAATACGGATTCAGAATTGAACTGTTAAATGGTAAAATGGATATTATTTTGACACAGGATTGAACATATCGAAATTAGAATACTTTGAAGGAAAATATCTCATTAAAATCGGAGAAAGAATTAATGAAAATATATACTCAATTTATTTGTCTACTAATATTCTTTTATATAATTGATGCTCAAGCTCAACAGCCCGGATGGGTGCAAATATCTTCAGGAACATCTGCGGATCTTTTTTCAATCCACGTAACCAAAGACAGTGTGGCATACGCAACAGGAAGTGGGGGAACAATATTAAAATCAACAGATGGGGGGCTCACCTGGAGCACTTTGAATTCAAATGTTGTCTCAAACCTGTTTGATGTTTTCGCCTTAGATCAACTGAATGTGATAGCTGTTGGAGATGGAAGCACAATCATCAGAACAACAGATGGGGGAAACAGTTGGAATTTGGTTGCAAGTGGAGTAACTGAAACTTTGTATTCAGTTTCTTTTTCAGGTACCTATGGAATATGTGGCGGAGAATTACTAACAATATTATATTCAACTAATAGTGGTGAGTCATGGCATATTTCACAGACAGGATCCCTAAACGCTTTTTATAGCACTTCGATGCTGAGTCCGCAAATTGGTTTTGTTGCCGGTGAACTATTAGATGTTCCTTTCAATAAGCCTTTTTTTGGAAAAACGACTGATTCAGGAATGAACTGGGAATTTACAGCTTTCTTTTTAAATAATAATGAAGGAACTGCTCATGGTATAGACTTCACAGATGAGCAGACCGGTTACATTTGCTCAGCAGTTTGGAATGGTCAGGGTGCAATTTCAAAAACTACTAATGGTGGAGCAAATTGGACAACAACACTCTTTGACCATTTTTTATGGAGTATAGATTTTCCCATTAGCGGTGCAAGTCAAATTGGGTATTCAGTCGGAGACCAGGGAATAATTTTTAAAACCAGTGATGCCGGTTTAACGTGGCAGCCTCAACAGAGCGGCACATCACAAAGATTAAATAAAATATATTTTATTGATTTGGATTTCGGGTTTGCTGTTGGTGAAAATGGTTTAATATTGAGAACTACAAGCGGCGGCGAACCTGTAGAGGGAATATATGATGAAATTACAGAAGTAAATTCATTTAAACTTTCACAAAATTATCCCAATCCTTTTAATCCAAGTACAACTATTCAATATTCAATTCCGGAAAGTGGAAATGTAAAACTGGAAGTTTACAATTCCCTCGGCGAAGAGGTGTCTGTTTTAGTTGACGAATATAAGGAAGCAGGAAACTACAAGATTAATTTTAATGCGGGTGAACTTTCAAGTGGGATTTACTTTTACAAGTTAACAACAAATAATTATTCATCAATAAAGAAAATGATTTTATTGAAATAGAAATGAAAGTTGAAGAATAAATTATTTTTAGAAATCTAATTTTATTATTGACATTATTATTACGACTTGTTTATAGCAATCATCATTAATATTTACCATTAATTAGTAATATCTTTATTTTGCATAAAATCTTCTGACCTCTTATTTTGAAGGAAGCTTAAATGCAGAACAATTTATATTACCGCTCTAAAACTATTAGTTATTTATTTGTCCTGTATTTCCTAATTATAGTTCCACTTGTAAAAATATTCTCTCAACCCGGAATTAGAGAAAATTATCAATACCTATCACCTTTGCCAAATGCGGTTTTAGTTCAACCAGAGACAGACATTATTATTAGACAAGGTAATGATATTAATCCATCAACACTAAGTGATAAGTTTATTGAAATTAATGGAAGCAGAAGTGGAATCCATCGTGGCAAATTAATTTTATCCGATGACAGAAAGACTGTTATTTTTATACCTGATACACCATTTTCCTTAGGAGAAATTGTAAAGGTTTTAATAAAAAAGGGAATCAGGAATCAGAACGGAAATTTTTTAGTCCCGATAAAATATCAATTTAGGATTATTGAAAAAAAAGTGAGCGTAAAAAGAAATTACGCTGCTTCCAGTTTATTTCCTGAATTAATAAATAAGCCAAAAAGAAACATTACGAATGGTAGAATTAATACAGATATCAGCAACAAAATAAAATTTGAAAAAAGTGGATTTGATTCACTTCCACCTGATTTTCCAGTTATTGATTTAATGATTAATGATAACCCATCTCCCGGCGAATTCTTTATTGCACCTTTTCAATTTACAGCTACTACACAATTTGGCTATCTAATGATTTTGGAAAATGATGGTCTGCCCGTTTATTATAAAAGGTTCAATTATGTGCAATTAGACTTCAAACTTCAAAAAAATGGGAATCTAACCTATTTCTCCGGTTCTTCCGGTAAATATTATGAGATGAATAATTTTTATTCAATAGTTGATAGCTTTACATGCGGTAACGGTTATCAGACAGATATGCATGAACTAATTATTTTATCTAATGGACATGCATTAATCATTGCGGATGACTATCAGTATGTTCGAATGGACACCATTGTTGCAGGAGGTGATTCCAATGCAGTGGTAGAAGGAAATATTATACAGGAATTGGACCAAGATAAAAATGTTGTATTTCAGTGGAGAAGCTGGGATCATTACCAGATTACTGATGCAACGCCTGATATCGATTTAACCGCTGCCTTAATAGATTACGTACATTGTAATGCTGTTGAAGAAGATAGTGATGGCAACTTATTGATTTCCTGCCGGCATATGGATGAAGTCACAAAGATTGACAGACAGACGGGGGATATAATCTGGCGGCTTGGAGGCGTACATTGTAAAAACAATCAATTTACTTTTTTTAATGATTCAACCGGATTTTCTCATCAACACGACATAAGGCGAATACCGAACGGAAATATAACCCTGTTCGATAACGGGAATCTTCATAGCCCCCTATATTCAAGAGCTTGTGAATATCAACTAGATGAAATAAATAAAACTGCAACTCTGGTGTGGCAATATCAAAACGACCCGATAACTTATAATACTGCAATGGGTAGTGTTCAAAGATTACCCGAAGAAAACACATTGATTGGGTGGGGTTTTAACGATGGACCTCCGGGTGTGTCTGAAATACATCCGGATAATTCGAAGGCGTGGGCTATTTCACTTCCCGAAAATGTATATACTTACCGTGCATTTAAATACTTTTGGAGAACAAATTTTTTAGTAACAGATCCTGACTCAATATCTTTTCTTAATGTTCAGGTAGGTAATAGTGATACCGCTAATTTTATTGTAACAAATAATTCTGATTCAACACTGTTGATAAATGATATATACAGCTCGGATTCATCTTTTTCGCTTTTACAAACTCCTCCGTTTCAAATTCCATCTCATTCAAATATAAATTTGACAGTAAAATTTGAACCTGCGATAGAGGGTGAAGTAGAAGGTTGGTTACATTTAGCATCAAATAGATATACTGAATTGATTGCCCAAACAATTTTTGTTAGAGGGACAACCGATTCAGTATTTTCTTATGTGGATATTCAATATATAACAGATGAATTTAAACTCTCTCAGAATTACCCTAATCCATTCAATCCTTCAACTAACATCAAATACCATATCCCCACTGCGGGAATGGTTTCGTTAAAAGTATATGACATCCTTGGAAGAGAAGTTGCGACTTTGGTTAATGAAGAAAAACCTGCCGGGAGCTATGAAGTTGAATTTTCCGCAACCGCTTTATCAAGCGGGATTTATTTTTACCGTTTGACTGATGGTAATTTCATTCAGACAAATAAAATGGTTTTAATGAAATAATTTCCTCAACTGAAATAAATCCAAACCAAACCAACGCATAAAATTAGCAAGATAGATAAAATGAAATCTCTCTTTCGCCAACTTTTATCTTTAATATCAATTTCTTTTGTAGTTGTATGTATAGTAAGTCCATCAACCTTTTGCAATGAAGGCTGTGAAGTGAAATAGCTTACTACAACT
>Ga0307423_1001646_pt1 | contig 13291 bp, 14 predicted proteins | sample SalMarWE160310MG_FD_202154 | JGI IMG/M metagenome (GOLD analysis project Ga0307423, IMG submission 202154) | Salt marsh sediment microbial communities from the Plum Island Ecosystem LTER, Massachusetts, United States - WE1603-10 | ecosystem: Environmental > Aquatic > Marine > Intertidal zone >...
GGTCGGATACCGACATCGCGATCGGCAAGGCCCAGGGATGGGCGACCGTGCTCACCCTCACCGGTGTGGTTCGGGACCCTGAGCAGGTATCACCGGAGCTGAGAGCCGATTTCGTCGTCGGCTCGATCGTCGAGCTGCCCGGCCTGCTCGGACTGTGATGTCACCGGTAGATGGTGCCGTAGCGGGGTGCCGGCTCGTGGATGCGGCGAAGCCGGGCCACCAGGAACGGTCGCATCAGCAACGTGAGCAGAGCGCCGAAGATGAACCCGCCTACGTGCGCCTCCCAGGCGACTCCGTCTTCCTGAGTAGCGAACTGGAGGAGGAACCACACGATCAGATAGAGACCGGCAGGCACGTGCACGAAGAAGTACAGGAACAAACTGAGAACCTTGTGACGTGGGAATAGAACGAGATACGCCCCGAGCACACCGGCGATGGCTCCCGAGGCGCCGATCATGGGCACCGTTGCCTGGGGATTGGCCATCACGAATGCAGCGGTCGCCGCGATTCCCGACGCCAGGTACATGAGCAGATACCCGACCGCACCGTACGCCTCCTCGATGTTGTTGCCGAAGATCCACAAGAACCACATGTTGAAGAGCAGATGAGCGATCCCGCCGTGGAGGAACATCGATACGGCGGTGGCCAGCCAGATGTTCTTGTCCGGGAACTCGGGAGCGCCGCCGTCGTCGAGGCACACGCCCGTCTGGATCTCATCGGGGGTGAGCGGCGCACCGGTGGTGAGCTCGCAGGCAACCGCCGCGTTCTCATAGAGAAAGCCGTACTCGTCGGCGGCCGTGTCGTGGGGCTGCCACATGAAATAGGCCGCGATGTTGATCGCGATGAGAGCAATGGTCACGATCGGGAAGACCTTGGTGGGGTTCAGATCTCGGATCGGAAACAAAAGGCCACCCTTCGGGTCGCGGGCGCGTGATAATGCTGCCATGGATGATACGCAATCAATTACCCAAGATGACCTATCCGCAGGAAGCGACGCCGGGAGCGAAGATCCCGTGGCGGACCTTGCCGACATGGATCCCGCGGAGGCTCCGCCGGCAGCGGAGCGATACGCGGCCTTGTTGGAATCGGATCTCGAGGCCGCAGGCGCCTCGTCGAGCGAACCGGTGCAGCTTCGAGCCGACCTTGGAGCAGGCAACGAGCCATGACGCGCAAGCGGCTCGATCAGGAATTGGTGCGGCGAGACCTATTCCCTTCCCGTAGCGCGGCACGTAACGCCATCAACGCCGGGCTGGTATCTGTGGACGGCCTCACAGTGAACAAACCGGCGATGAACGTCACAAGCGAGACACGTATCGAGGTGTCAGATCAAGCGCGGGACTACGTCGGTCGTGGCGGGTACAAGCTGGCGGCAGCGTTGGGCACCTTCGGGTTGGATGCGACGGGACGCGGGGCGATCGATGTGGGCTCGTCGACGGGTGGGTTCACCCAGGTGCTGCTCGAAGCAGGAGCGACGAGTGTCGTGGCGCTGGACGTCGGTCGGGACCAGTTGCATCCCCGCCTGCGCGAGGACCCCCGGGTCCTGGTGCGGGAATCCACAAATGTCCGCGACTGTGATGTCGCCGGTCTCGGCGGTCCGTTCCAATTGGTGACGGCCGATTTGTCCTTCATCTCGCTCAGAGTGGTAGCAGCCGATCTGGAACGTCTTGGTGACAGCGATGCCGACTGGATTGTGCTGGCCAAGCCTCAATTCGAGGTGGGCAGAGAGCGACTCGGCAAGGATGGCGTCGTGCGTGACCCCGCCGCCCGGGGCGATGCCGTGGTCGGTGTGATCGACACTTTCCTGCGTCTGGGCCTGGTGACGGTCGGCGCGATGAGGTCCCCGCTTCCTGGCGGCACGGGGAACCTCGAGGCGCTGCTGTGGCTGCGCAGACGAGGTGCACCAATACTGTCGGTAGAGGCGTTTAAGGTTCTTGCAGATGAGTGACATCCCCAGACACCTCGGCATAGTCGCCCTGAACGGCCGCGACGGCGTGGCAGCCGTCGTTGCCCGTTTCGACGACGCCGCCCGTCGGATGGGCTTTGCAGTGTCCGATACCCGCGACGAGGCGATCTCTTTCGGGAAGCTGGACTTGATCGTGGGTATCGGGGGCGATGGGACGCTGATGCGCGCAGCCCATCTCGCTCACGAGTTGGGCGTTCCGGTCATCGGCATCAACCTGGGCACGGTTGGCTATCTCACAGAAGTCGACCCCGCAAACCTCGAAGACATGCTGGAACTGCTGGCGGCGGGGACGCTCGGCAGCCACTCCCGGATGACCGTGGCGGCCGAGATGCCCGACGGCACTGTGCTACACGGGATCAACGACGTCGTCCTGGAGAAGGTGCTCACCCAGCGACTGGTCCAGATCTCCGTCGAGGTCAATGACGAGTTCTTCACCACATTCCGTTCCGACGGGCTCATCGTGGCGACACCGCTCGGTTCGACGGCGTATTCGCTGTCTGCCGGCGGGCCGATCGTGGACCCTGACCAGGATGTGATGATCATGACGCCGGTGGCGCCGCACAGCTTGATGAACCGGTCGATGGTCTTCACGCCATCGACGAGCTTTCGCTTCACCGTTGCTACCGAACGACAGGTGCGGGTGAACGTCGACGGACACGTCGGTGGCGTCGTTGAGGAAGGTGAGAGCGTCGTGGTGCGGGCGGGACATAATCACGTCAAGTTCCTCACCATGGGCACACACCCCTTCCCGCAGGCGGTCCGTCTTCAGTTCGGCCTCGACCATGCTTGATGAGTTGATTGTCGAGAATCTGGGAATCATCGAGCGCGCCCACCTCGAACCGGGTAACGGCTTTGTCGTGATAACGGGCGAGACCGGTGCAGGAAAGACCATGCTGCTCGGTGCTTTGCGATTGCTCATGGGTGCGTCGACCCGCCGTGACGTGGTCGGGCCCTTTGCCGGGGAAGCCATCGTCGATGGGCGTTTTGTGCTCGGCGAGGACGAGGTGACGCTGCGCCGTCGCGTCACCAATGAGGGACGGTCAAAAGCCTATGTGGACGGGGCCATGGTCCCGGCGAAAGCGTTGACCGAGCGCACCACAGGCCGCATCGAGGTCGTCGGGCAGCACGATCACATGCTGCTCACGAGCGCCACGGGAGCCCGGCGGCTCGTTGATAGCGCTCTCGACAGTGCCGGGATCGCCCGACTCGAGGCATATCGGCAGGCATGGGACGCTCTGGTGTTGATGCGGCAGCGGCTGGAACTGCTGGGAGGCGGGAGACGGGAGCTGGAGCGAGAGCTCGAAGTTGTGCGATTCCAGGCTGACGAGATTGCCGGCGCAGGGTTTGCCGCTGATGAGGAGGAGGAGCTCAATACCCGGGTGGCCCGGCTGCGCAACGCCGAACAGCTGGCAGGCGGTTTCGGGTTGGTCCTCGATGCCATCGGCGACGAAGGAGCTGCGGCGGACCTGACCAGGGCGGCGGCGGAGCTGCAGCGGATGGCACGGCTCGATGACAGTATGCAAGGCACACTGGATCGGCTCGATGTCCTCATCGAGGAGCTCGGGGAGATTCAGTTGGATCTCGCTCGTTCTGCCACAGATCTCGACCATGCGCCGGGTGAGTTGGACACAATCGAAGAGCGTGTCAGGACAATGAACGAGCTTCGCAGGAAGTACGGCGAAACGTTGCAGGAAGTTCTGACTTTTGGTGCCGCGGCCGAACAGCGGGCTGCGGAGCTAACCAGGCTCCTGAGCACCGCCGAGCAGCTCGGGGCCGAGCTCGAGTCGGCGACGGGCCGTGCCCGCACGGCGGCCGGGGATCTGTCGGAATCCCGCCGTCTCGCCGCTTCACGGCTGCAGAAGCGTGCCGTCGGCCACCTCACCGAGCTGGGTATGTCCTCGCCGCTGGTGCAATTCGACGTCACCGCCTCCGATCTCGGTCCGGATGGCGCCGATCGGGTCCAGCTGCTGTTTGCCTCAGACTCCAGCCTCATCCCGGCTCCGGCAACGAGGATCGCCTCCGGTGGCGAGCTCAGCCGGCTCACCCTGTCGTTGCGTCTTGCCGCCGGCATCGGCGATGCAGTCGTGGTCGCATTCGACGAAGTCGATGCGGGTATCGGCGGCGCCACGGCGATTGCCATGGGGGAGAAGCTGGCGACGCTCGGGGAGTCGCGACAACTGTTCTGTGTCACTCACCTGCCCCAGGTGGCGGTGCATGCCGACAGCCATTACGTCGTTGTGCGATCCGGCAACCGCGCCGAAGTGCGACTGGTCGACGGGGACGAGCGGCTCGAGGAGCTGTCCCGAATGCTGGGTGGCCTGCCGGACAGTGAGCGAGGCCAGCTGCACGCGGCAGAATTGCTGGAGTCGGCGCGACGCTCCAAATAGGTGTGCGCGACAAAGGTCCTAGGTAGGAACGGGGCCGGTGGTATCATCGCATCCCAGCCGAGCGCTGGGAGATTACCTTGACCAAGTATGTGTTTGTCACGGGTGGAGTGACGTCGAGCCTTGGGAAAGGTATAACTGCTGCCTCGCTGGCCAGGATCCTCAAATCACGCGGTCTTCGCGTTGTGCTCCAGAAGCTCGATCCCTACATCAATGTCGACCCGGGAACGATGAACCCGTTTGAGCACGGTGAGGTCTTTGTGACCGAAGACGGTGGGGAGACAGACCTCGATCTGGGCCACTATGAGCGGTTCCTGGGGGACGATCTGCGCCGGGATTCGAATGTCACCACGGGGTCGGTGTACCAATCGGTGATCCGTAAGGAACGTCGTGGGGACTACCTGGGGGCAACCGTCCAGGTCATCCCGCACATCACCAACGAAATCAAGGCACGGATACGCAAGCTCGCCGGTGACGATGTCGACGTGATCATCAGCGAAATCGGTGGCACGGTCGGAGACATCGAAGGTCTCCCGTATCTCGAAGCGATCCGGCAGATGCGCAAGGACGTCGGTCGGGCCAACACCTGCTACATCCACGTCACCCTCGTCCCCTACCTCTCGACCAGTGAAGAGCTGAAGACAAAGCCGACGCAACACTCAGTGGCCGAGTTGCGTAGCACCGGCATTCACCCCGATGTCATCGTTGCGAGGTCGGACCGCGCTATCGACGACGCGGTACGTCGCAAGATCAGCCTCTTCTGCGACGTCGAGGCAGACGCCGTTATCAACGCAGTCAATGCGCCCGACATCTATGCAGTCCCGCTCGACATGGAGGCCGCAGGTCTCGACAAGGTGGTGTGCCGGGTGCTGGATATCGATGCCCCGCCTGCAAGCCTCGACGCATGGAGGGCCATGGTGCATCAGCTGGCCCATCCCAAAGAGACGGTGACGATCGGGCTGGTGGGCAAGTACATAGATCTGCCGGATGCTTACCTCTCGGTTGTTGAGTCACTCCGCCACGGTGGCCATGCCAATGACGCCCGTGTCGAGATCAGGTGGATCCCCGCAGAGGAGGTCGACGGCCTGCTCGCGGAGTCTCATCTCGAGGGCCTGCACGGCGTCATCGTCCCGGGCGGTTTCGGGATTCGTGGTGTTGAGGGCAAGATCAACGCCATTCGCCATGCCCGCGAGCACTCGATCCCATTCCTCGGCCTCTGTCTCGGCCTCCAATGTGCGGTCATCGAATACGCCAGGAATGTCCTCGGGATCAACGACGCTCACAGCACCGAGTTCGACCCGACCACGCAAAGCCCGGTGATCGACCTCATGCTCGACCAGCATGACGTCGAGGAAATGGGCGGCACAATGCGGCTCGGTGTGTATCCCGCCAAATTGACGCCGGGATCGCTGGCAGACCGGTTGTACGGTGAGCCGCTCATCTACGAGCGGCACCGGCATCGCTGGGAGGTCAACAACCGCTACCGCAAGCCGCTCGGCGACGCAGGCTTGTTGGCCAGCGGGGTGTCTCCCGACGACCGGCTGGTCGAGATGGTCGAGATCCCGAGCCATCCGTATTTCATCGCCAGCCAGTTCCATCCCGAGTTCACGTCGCGCCCGGACAACCCGAACCCACTGTTTGCCGGGTTGGTGGAGGCCGCGTTGAAGTACAAACACTCACATGTGGCTGCCGTGACCAGCGTTGTGGAGTCGCATGTCGAAAGCTGACGAAGGCTTTGAGATCATCGAACGCTCGGTGGTGGCTGAAACGCCGTTCCTGAGGCTGGAAGAGGTGGGTCTTCGTAGCCCGGACGGTGATGTCGCTGCCCGGACGGTGGTGCGAGTAGGCGGGGCAGTTGCATTGCTTGTAGTCGACGACGATGAGGTCGTGTTGATCCGTCAATATCGGACCGCATTGGATCATTCCCTGCTCGAGATACCCGCCGGGAAACTGGACGTCCCCGGGGAGGACCCTGAAGACTGCGCCAGACGGGAGCTCGCAGAAGAGGTCGGGCTGGCTGCCGGGACGCTCGAGGAGATGATCCGCTACCACACGAGCCCGGGGTTCACCGATGAGGAGTTGATCATCTATCTGGCGAGCGATCTTCACGAGGTCGAGATGAATCGAGTCGGCCCTGAGGAGAAAGCCGCGGAAGTGGTGCGGGTTCCGATCTCCGAGGTTGCAGGGCTGCTGCCGGAAATTGACGATTCAAAGACCGTCATCGCCCTCCAGGCGCTTCTGCTGCGTCGTGCCGGGACCGCGTACTGATGTCGTCCGATCAGCTCGTGACGTGAAGATCGACCCGGCCATTGAGGAATACCTCACGGCCGTGATCACCGAGCGTGGCCTGGCCGGCAACACGGTGGAGGCCTACCGTCGGGATTTGTCTCAATACCGAGCGTACCTGACCAGTGAGGGTATTGACGAGATCGAGGAGATTGACAACGGCCGGGTGACCGGGTTCGTTGCTCTTCTCCGGGAGTTGGGATCTGCGGAGGGAACCGTCAGCCGCAAGGTCGCCGCAATCCGGGGAATGCATCGGTTCCTCGTGATCGAAGACTACGTGTCGGTTGACCCGACCACGCTGCTCGAGTCGCCCCGGTTGAAGGAACGTGTGCCGAAGGCACTCGACGTCGACGAGGTAGCTGCTTTGCTGGACGCCGCCGCCGGCGACACGGACCTGGCGATGCGGGACTCCGCTCTTCTCGAGTTCATGTACGGGACGGGGTCTCGCGTCACAGAAGCCGTCGATCTCGACCAGATTGATATCGACATCGAGGAAGCGACCGCTCTGGTGACCGGCAAGGGATCAAAGCAACGGGTGGTCCCGCTGGGTGGGTATGCGATCGCCGCTTTGCAGCGTTACTACCCGGCCCGGCAAAGGTTGGTTGGATCGAGCATCGACCCCGGTGCCGTATTCGTGAGCGCCCGGGGTCGTCGGTTGACGCGGCAGGCAGTGTGGCAAATCATCAAGAAGACGGCGCTGCGGGCGGGTGTCGAGCCTGACCGTGTTTCCCCGCATGTGTTGCGCCACTCGGCGGCGACGCATATGATCGAGGGGGGAGCGGACCTGAGAACCATCCAAGACATTCTTGGTCACGCTAGTATCTCGACCACGCAGGTATACACGAGGGTGTCCCCTCAGCATTTGTACGAGGTTTACGTAACCTCTCACCCGCGCGGCAGGTAGCAACCGCTGGCTGTAGATTCGGAAGGGTTGTTGTGAACATCGACGGCGCTATAACAGCGTTGAAACAAGAGCGAGAGAAGCTCGTGCGGCAACTCGCCGACATGGGAGCGACCGAACAGGGCGAACTGACCGGTGACGTTGAGTACAGCGATGGCTTCGCCGACGCTGCCGCGGCCACTGCAGAACGCAGCGAAGTCCTCGGGATCGTTGAGAATCTGGCGAAGCTGCTGGCCGACGTCGACCAGGCTCTCGGTCGTGTTGATGACGGCACGTACGGCTTGTGTAAGAACTGCGGCAAGGAGATCGGCGCCGATCGGATGGAGTTTCGCCCCACCTCGCGCTACTGCATCGATTGCAAAGCTCGCCGCGCTATCTGAACACGCTGCTATGACCCCGTTCCGCCACGCCTGGCATCTTGCGACGCGATTCTTTGGCGTGTTGCTCAGCAGACCGCTTGGGCCGGGACGGCAGGATGACATCGGTCGGATTCTCACGTCCGGAGAAGCGGAGCTGTTTTTCCGGCAGCAGGCAATGGATCAACGCCATGCATACGTGGTGGCGCAGCGGGTGAAGGCATCGTTGCCCGGCAATCGGGACGCAATCGCCGCGGCGCTGTTGCACGATGTGGGTAAGGCGACAAGCAGACTCGGGCCTGCTGCCCGCTCCCTGGCCACGGTCTTCGACACCGTAGGAATCCGCGTGCCGGCGCGATGGCGGGCGTATCTCAACCACGGCACGATCGGCGCCGCCGAGCTGCAAGCGGCCGGGGCGCGGCCTCTCGCTGTTGCGTTTGCAGTCGGGCAGCCAACAGGCGACAGCAGGGTCTGGCGGGCTCTCGTGGACGCAGACAACGGGCCTGGTTGGGGGCCGCTTGCGACGGCGCCTCTGGCGGAAAGCCCCGTATCGGCCGCTTCCCGTAATACCATGCCCCCCGAGGTGATGCGATGAGCTACGAAGTAAAGACGCGGGTCTTTGAGGGGCCCCTCGATCTGCTGCTACAGCTGATCACGTCGCATCAGGTGGAGATCACCGAGCTCAGCCTCGTGGACCTGGTGGGTGAATATATCCACCATCTCGAGCTCCTGGAGGAGATGGACATCGAGGTGACCAGCGAGTTCCTCCTCATCGCGGCCACCCTGATCCAGCTGAAAGCCCGTTTCCTGCTCCCCGATACCCGTGAGATCGACATCGACGACGAGTTGTCGCTGGCAGAGGAGCGTGATCGCCTGCTGTCCCGTCTGCTTGCGTGTCTCACATTCAAGGACGTAGCTGCGGTTCTGGCGCATCGTTTCGACGGCAACGCCCGGTTTGTCCCCCGCCTTGCCGGCCTCGATCCCGACATCGTGCCGATCAAGCCGGAGGTTCGTATCGGTGTCGGCCTCGACGAATTCCGGCTGATTGCCGAGCGCGCTTTCACGGCCGACATCGAGGAGCCCGATCTCGATCACCTCGACCTCGATCTTCCCTCGGTGGGCGATGCGATTGCCGATGTCAGGATCCGGGTGGCTGCTCTCGCCGAGACGGAATTCGAAGCGCTTGTCGCCCATTGCGAGCGGCCCATCGACGTTGTTGCCTATTTCCTGGCGTTGCTGGAGCTAGCCCGCTGGGGTGTCGTCAGCGTCAGCCAGGAGCACCGCGAGGCACCGATCCACGTGGTCAGCAGAAACCAGGCTGGCTTCGACGCAGGCCAGCTGCAAAGTGAATGGACCGACTGATGGAGCTACAGGCGCTGATCGAGGCCATGTTGTTCGTTGCGGAGGATCCGATCCCGATAACCGAGATCGCCGAGGTCCTCGAGCAACCGCAGTCCGTGATCGAACAGGAGTTGGCCGCGTACTCTGCCGACCTCGATGAGTCGGGTCGGGGTCTGGTGCTGCGTGAGATCGGCGGTGGATGGCGACTGTTTACCCATCCTGATGCTCGTCCGTATCTGGAGCGCTTCGCCGCCACCGACACGGTGACCAGGCTATCGAAGGCCGCGTTGGAGACACTTGCGGTAGTCGCCTACCGGCAACCGGTCTCGCGGGGGCAGGTCTCCGAGATCAGGGGCGTCGACTCGGATCGAGCGCTCAGGACGCTGGAACGGCGTGGATTGATTTCGGAGGTCGGTACGGCGCCCGGCCCCGGACAGGCAACGTTGTTTGGCACGACGGACATCTTTCTCGAGAAGCTCGGGGTGCGGGGCCTCGACGAGTTGCCTCCACTTGCTGATCACGTGCCCCCTGCCAGTGTGGTCGATGTGTTGGAGCGCCCGTTCCGCCCGGAGGGATCATCGACAGACTTCAGAAGCTGATTGCACATACGGGACTCATGTCGCGGCGTAGTGCTGAAGATCTCATCAGGCAGGGTCGAGTCACGATCGACGGTCGCGTTGCGGTTCTGGGCGACCGTGGCGACGCGGAGAGTGTCGTTGTGGCTATCGATGGGGTGCCCATCCCGACAAGGGCCGGTCTCGTCTACGTGCTGCTGAACAAGCCGGAAGGCGTCATCAGCACGGCCAGTGATCCGCAGGGAAGACAGACTGTGGTGGATCTCGTTGATGCGGGGACGCGGCTCTACCCGGTCGGCAGACTCGATGCCGGTTCTTCCGGTCTGTTGCTGATGACCAACGACGGGACTCTGGCGAACCTGGTGACCCACCCCCGTTACGGCGTCGAGAAGACATACGTGGCGCTGGTCAGGGGGGTTCCGGGCAAGGAGGCTATTCGCGCCCTTCTGGCCGGTGTGGTACTCGAGGACGGGACGGCACGGGCTGCGCGGGCAAGGCTCGTCGCAGGCCACAAGGATCGAGCTCAGCTCGAGCTGGTCATGACTGAGGGCAGGAAACGTGAGGTGCGGCGCATGCTCGAGGCTGTTGGCTATCCGGTCCTGGCATTGGTCCGGGTTGCCATCGGTCCCGTCGCCGATCCGGAACTCGCCGCCGGGTCATGGCGGCGGCTAACCATCAAGGAAGTGAGCGCCCTGTACGCTGCTGCCGGGGCCACCTGGGAGGATGCCCCGGCGATGATGGAGGGCGATAAGTGAGCGAATCGGTGCAGCTCGAAGGCCCGCGGGAGCCGTTTGCGGCCGCGATCGAAGTACCGGGCGACAAGTCGCTGTCGCACAGGTCGGTCATCCTGGCTGCGATGGCCGAGGGGACGAGCACCATCGAGCGGTTGGCGACAGGACAGGATGTGCGGTCGAGCCTCGACGTGGTGCAGGCGCTCGGTGTGCAGATCGACGGTGCCCGGTTCACTTCACCCGGCATCGAAGGCTGGGAACAGCCGGGCCAGCCACTCGACTGTGGGAATTCCGGGACGACATTGCGGCTGATGGCCGGTGCGCTCAGCGGCTCGCAGATCAGGGCGACTCTCACTGGCGATGAATCACTGCAGCGCCGTCCGATGCGCCGCCTGGTGGCGCCTCTGGAGGCGCTGGGGGCCTCAGTAGAGCTCTCGGGGAGCGGGACGGCACCGGTGACTATCACCGGCAATCCCACGCCAGACGCCGCGGACGTCGAGATCCCGATGGCATCGGCGCAGGTGCGGACGGCGTTCTGTCTCGGGGCGGTGCGGGCCGGCGGCGAGTCGACGATAACCAGCCCTCCCGGGTACCGGGACCACACCGAGCGCTGGCTCGAGTCGATGGGCCTCGGTGTCCGCGAGGCGGGAACGACCTTCCGCATCTATCCCGGGCCCGTGCCCGCATACGACTACATCATCCCCGGTGACCCTTCCTCGGCCGCCTTCTTGTGGGCTGCAGCGGCCATCATTCCCGGGGCGAAGGTGGTAACCGCCAACATCTCACTGAACCCGGGGAGAATCGGGTTCCTCCAGGTGCTCGAGGAAATGGGGGCAATCGTCACCGGTGAGGTGACAGGCGCCATCCTGGGCGACCCGGTTGGCACCGTGATGGTGGAGGGCAACGGTCTGCATGGGACGGAGGTCGGTGGCGCCCTGACCGCTGCGTCACTGGACGAGTTGCCGCTTGTAGCCGTGGTTGCTTCATACGGCGAGGGTGTCACCAGAGTCGTCGACGCCGCCGAGCTGCGCGCCAAGGAAAGCGACAGGATCGCAACAACAGTGGCAATGATCAACGGGCTTGGTGGGGGAGCGCAGGCACTAGAGGACGGTTTTGAGGTGCTGGGGCTCGGCTGGCTCGATAGCGGCACGGTCGCCGCAGACGGCGATCACCGGATCGCCATGGCAGGTGCGGTCGCAGCCACCGCGGCTACCGGGCCGGTTACGATCTCGGGGGCGGAGGCAGCCGATGTTTCCTGGCCCAGGTTCTATGAGGCTTTGGAGGCATTGTGGTCATCGCGATAGACGGCCCGGGAGGGGTCGGGAAATCGACCGTCACCCGGTTGTTGTCCCAGATCCTGGGTATCGACTTCCTCGACACAGGCGCGACGTACCGGGCAGCAGCAGTCGCCGCGCTCGAGGCAGGGGCCGACCTCGGCGACGAGTCGGCGGTGCTCGATGCCGTTACCGCCAGGGTCATCGCATACGACAGTGGTGTCATCACCCTCGACGGTGAGCCAATCAACGAGGAAGTCCGGTCGGAACGGGTGACCAAGGCCGTGACCCCGGTCTCTGCGTTCCCCAGGGTGCGTGAGCACGTTGTGCAGATGCAGCGGGACTGGGTGCGAGACCACGGCGGCAACGCGGTTGTCGAGGGTCGTGACATCGGTACTGTGGTGTTCCCCGATGCAGCGGTGAAGGTATTCCTCACCGCACCGGCGGCGGTCAGGGCTGCCCGCCGCTCCGGGGACGCCGAAGCGGCCGATAAACAGGTTGCTGAGATAGTCGCCGATCTCAATAGGCGGGATAAGGCAGATTCCACACGCAAGGCCTCGCCGCTGCGTCCGGCTGCCGATGCGGTTGAGATCGATACGTCGACGATGTCGGCGGAAGAGGTCACCGCAGCGATCCTCGATCTGGTGAGCGCAGTCGAAGCTGCCGACCCGGAGTATGGCTAGACGCCCAGGAGGTCCAGGGCCCCGGTTGCGGAGTGCTCGGGATCCATCTCGATTGGACCGGAGAGATTCGGCTTCCTGACCGCAAAGCCGGCCTCGACGACCGTCTGCAGAATCTTGACGAACTGGCGGAGCATCGGTGGCAGCGGGAAGTACTCGTCTTCGTCTGTGAGTGCCAGCGGTGAATCGCCGTGGGTGGGGTTGATGGCGGCGATGACTTCGCGTACGCGCTGATCGGGTGCTGATGCACCTGCGGTGACCCCGACCACCCGGCTCCCTTCGAGCCATTCGGGCTTGATGTCCTCTGGTCCGTCGACCCGGTAGGACGGGGTGCCCTCCTTGCGTCCGACCCGGACCAGAGCCTGAGTATTCGAAGAGTTCTTCGAACCGACCACCAGAATTGTGTCGGCTTCCTGTGCCAGCTGGCGAATGGCGGTCTGGCGGTTGGTCGTTGCGTAACAGAGGTCGCTGCGGCGGGCGGTGATGAGCTCGGGATATCGCAGCGCGGCGTCGTCGAGTACACCCTCCCACTCGTGCATGCCGAGCGTGGTCTGGGCGAGTAGTGCCACCCGGCGGGGGTCCTTCGGCTGGAAGGATCCGAGACCCTGATCGGGGTCGATCAGCGTCACCGCACCCGGCGCCTCGGCTACGGCTCCAACTGCCTCGTCGTGGCCTTCGTGGCCCACATAGATGATGTCGTAGTCCTTCTTGGCCATGAGCTTGACCTCATGGTGAACTTTGGTCACCAGCGGGCAGACCGCATCGACCATGACCGCAGCCCTTTGGGATGCTTCAGCGAC
>Ga0307423_1001649_pt1 | contig 13260 bp, 8 predicted proteins | sample SalMarWE160310MG_FD_202154 | JGI IMG/M metagenome (GOLD analysis project Ga0307423, IMG submission 202154) | Salt marsh sediment microbial communities from the Plum Island Ecosystem LTER, Massachusetts, United States - WE1603-10 | ecosystem: Environmental > Aquatic > Marine > Intertidal zone >...
TTGCACCAAAAATCCCAACCTATATCTGCGTGAACATATTCAGCTTCAAATCCGACTTTATCTAATACTCTAATTGCTTCCGGTAATACAGTTTTACCAATACCATCTCCGGGCATTGCAACAATTGTTCTTTTCATTAAAATTTATCCTGTAAAAGTGAAAAATTGTATGCGAAAATTAGATATTTAGCCCTAGCTAAACAAGGAAGGCTGAAGGTCTTTTGTGCTAGAAATTTCTATTTAATTGCTATTTCAATTATAATTCTAATAACAGAAATAAATAATTAATTTTAATTACTTTGGATGAAATCTAAACCAGCAAAATTTAACCGAACTCTTCGTCTCGATAAAGAAGAAATTGAAAAATTTTCAACAGGATTAGTAAAGTTAACTAAGCCAGTAAAAATTAAATCACTTGTTAATAAAATTGTTAACCAGGATATTTTTGAAGTTATAGGATTACTGCCTGATAATTTTGTTGACCTTCTTTTTATTGATCCACCATATAACATTACAAAAAAGTTTAACCGGGTATCCTTTAGAGAAATGGAGTTATTTGAATATGTAAAATGGCTTGACTCCTGGCTAAGCAAAGTGGGCAGATTACTCAAAGAAAATGCTTCCATTTATATATGCGGAGATTGGAAATCTTCAGCAGCAATATTTATTACAGGTTCAAAATATTTTCAGGTTAAAAATCGAATTACCTGGGAAAGAGAAAAGGGGAGAGGAGCAAAAGAAAACTGGAAAAACTGTACAGAGGATATTTGGTTCTTTACAAATTCATCAAATTATACTTTTAATGTAAACGATGTAAAATTAAGGAGAAGAGTTTTAGCTCCTTATAAAGATAAGGATAGAAATCCAAAAGACTGGAAGCAGAATAATTCAGGCAATTTCAGGGACACATTTCCATCGAATATCTGGAACGATATATCGGTACCGTTCTGGTCTATGCCTGAAAATACCAATCATCCGACCCAGAAACCTGAAAAACTTTTAGCGAAGATTATACTTGCAAGTACAAAAAAGGGTGATATTGTTTTTGATCCTTTCCTCGGTTCAGGTACTGCTGCAGTTGTCGCTAAAAAACTTGGGAGAAAATATGTCGGTGTGGAGGTCGATGAATATTATTGCTGTCTTGCAGAAAAGAGATTAGAATTGGCTGATAAAGATAAAAGGATTCAAGGCTATGAAGATAGTGTGTTCTGGGAACGCAATACCTTGATTGAGCAAGTCAAAAGTCTCCGAAGGGATCCATCAGGGAAAAAGTCAAATGGCAAAAGGACATAAGTGTTATTGTTATTAATAATTGTTAATTTTTAATTATACATTTTACATTAATTTGGGTGCCAGTTAACAGGTAAGTGCCCAACTCCACCAGGTCCGGAAGGAAGCAGTGGTAAGCATAAGCTTGTGTAACTGGTTACCCTTTTTTTATTAATGGCGGGATTAGAAACTCAAGTATACCTTCACCCATTACAGGGCTACTCTTGAACGAAATTTTTGATATAGTTGCCGATGCTATTTTTATATTTCCCTTGTTTGCACCAGTAATTCTTGAAATATGTATTCCTATATCGGGTTGATGTCCAATCATAGCTATGTTTTCAACTCCTAAAGTAGAAACAAAAATTAATAAATCCTCAGTAAGACCCCCATTCAGCAATAAAATTTCTGGTAATACATCGGATTTTATATTGAACACTTCTTTGATGATATGGGCTGTTTGCACTGCCCGTTTTAAGGGAGAAGAAAATATTAATTCAAATTCACTTACATAATTCTTCCAGAATTCTGCTGAAGCTTTTACAATTTTTTCCCCATTTTTGGTGAGTTCTCTTTCTTCTTGTGGTTTATTGACGGAAGTTGGTTCTGCCTCTCCATGTCTTATCAGGTAAATATTCATTCATTAAATAAAGTTGAATAACTCAACAATTTATTGTAAACGAACTAATTATCTGATCGAACATTTTTTTCTTCTCTAGATAGACTTTTTTTGGGCATTCAAATAAAAGCAGAAATTTGTTCTTGCCGCAGCTGTGTTCTAATATCTGGGAATAGTTGCTACCCGAGTCATAAATTGCTGTGGTTCTTATTTTATAATCGCCCATAGTTGGCTTCTCAAAACTGTATGGCGAGTATTTTTCAGCATTTTCACCTTGTGGAATTTCCAGTATTGTTATGCTTGTATTAAGAGATCTGTTAATAAACTTTGTACCAACAAGGCTTTTTAATAATAGTTTATCTTCTTTATAGGAAGGTATCTCTTCCCAATCAGCTCCTAACGAAATCTGATAACCCTGTCTGATTAAGGTATTTCCATCTTCGAGGATGTCGGAGGGAATCTGAGGTTTTGTGACGATCCAGCTAAATTCTTTTATTTGCTGCTTTACATATTTATTAAACAAGTTCCATTTACTAAGATACTTTTTAGCATCAGTATTGAAATAAAAAGTATCGGCTTGATTGTCTATAGCCTTATCCTTCAGTCCGCTGACTTTCGTTACAATAAAGGCTTTTGTGATTAACTCTACGGTTTGATTGGAAACATCATTGCCCTCAACAAAACGGCTAAGAGATCTGTAAACTAAAGATGCGGTCTCATCAAAAACTTCATAGATCGAAAGCCTATCCAGACTGAGAACGTCTTTTGTTAAAAACCTTTCCTGGAGAAAAACAAACAGGCGTTTACCCGAGGTAGCCCATTCAATACTAAGATTTCCATTCAATGATTTGTCAAGAAGGTAGAAATTAAGTTCACTATCATAAATAGCGAAAAGATTTAAAGTAGGATCGGGGTACTCTAAAAGAACAGAATAATATTGCTCATCATTTAGCTTAAAGCCATCAATGGTTAGTTGGTTGTAATCGTTATTACCAAAGTGCTTGGAACTAATTAATCCCTGCAATGCTTCATTAGCATCTTCATCGCCGGCGATTGCTTCTGTAATTAATGTGTGTAATTTAGAACTATCGACTTCCTTGTTTCCGGAACCGCAACCCGAAAAGGTAAGTGTGAAAATGCTTAATGTTACTATTAATATATGGCGCATGATTTATTCTCTCTAATTGAAAGTAAAAATAATAATTATTTTTGAAATATTTATTTAATGGTTTATATTTTTACAGTCACTCAATTAAGTATTATTGAACAAAATAGTGTTATCATTTGAATAAATTTATACTTACCAGCCTTTGTTTTATCTCATTTTCATCGTTTCTTATAGGACAAAGGGTAGAAGTCCCATCATTGGCATTAACCGGAATTAGTTTTGAGTTGAAAGGTGAAGGTTTTGCAGACACTCTTAATAACGGCAAACTAATAATAATTAGTGATGATTTTTTAGAGGCTCTAAATATAAATCTAACTGAAGGTTCATTTGATACATCTTTAACAATTCATAAGTCCGGGAATTTTAAAGTAATTGTCGAGGGGATTGCAAAAGGGGAAACCTCAATTAATATTATCCCCGGATTTTTAAGTATAATCCCACCTCTGCTGGCAATAGCGCTTGCCTTGATATTTCGCCAGGTAATAATCTCATTAATCCTTGGAATTTATTCAGGTGCATTTTTCATCTACGGTTATAATCCTCTAACAGCATTTTTAAGATTAATAGATAAGTATATCATCACAGCCGTTAGTGATGTTTCGCATACCCAAATAATTGTTTTTACTTTACTATTCGGAGGAGTGATAGGGTTGATTTCACGAAGTGGCGGCACAATGGGAATTGCCAATTCACTCTCGAAGCTTGCCCGTACCAAAAGATCAGGAATGATTGCAACATGGCTATCCGGACTAATTATTTTCTTTGATGATTATGCAAACGCTCTTGTGGTTGGCAACCTTATGCGACCAATTACCGATAAATTAAAAATCTCGCGCGAAAAACTTTCATTCATTGTTGATGCAACATCTGCTCCGGTTGCCAGTATTTTTATTGTCTCTTCATGGATTGGTTACGAAGTTGGTTTAATTCAGGACGGTTTAAATGCAATCGGATCTTCTCTCAACGCTTATTCAGTTTTCCTCGATACTATTATCTTTCGCTTTTACCCGATTGCAATGCTCTTTTTTGTTTTTCTTGTTTCGATCACTAACAGGGATTTTGGTTCGATGTTAAAAGCTGAGAGAAGAGCGTTCAAAGAAGGAAAAGTTTCATCATCATCTTCATCAATTAATAAATTAACTGAGACCAATGAACTCTTCGGAAACGAAGATAAAGCAAAATGGTACAATGGAGTTATACCAATTCTCGTTCTTGTTTCAATTACTGTCTTCGGTTTGATATTTACTGGAATCGGTTCCCTGAAAGAGCAGGGAATTACTGAATACGGAATCAGGGATATAATTAGCAGCTCCAATTCATACCTTGCTTTACTATGGGGAAGCTTTTCTGCATGTGTTGTTGCTGCAATTATGATTATTGTTCAAAAAATTCTTTCACTTCGCGAAACCATTGATGCCTGGTTTGCAGGAATTCGTTCAATGCTACTGGCAATTCTAATTTTAACTCTCGCCTGGAGTATCGGTGCAGTGACAAATGAAATGCGAACAGCAGATTATATAATTAGTCTGATAAGTGAGACTATTGATCCGAGATTTTTACCTGTAATTGTATTTGTTGTTTGCGGTTTAACAAGTTTTGCAACGGGTACAAGCTGGGGAACAATGGCAATTATGTTTCCTATTGTAATTCCTCTTTCTGCTGCAGTTACAGGAATGAATCATTATTCACCTGCAGATACACACCTAATTTTAATTGGAGTTGTTAGCTCTGTTCTTGCAGGATGTGTTTGGGGAGATCACTGCTCACCGATTTCCGATACAACAATTCTTAGTTCAATGGCTTCCGGCTGTGACCATATTGATCATGTGCGCACGCAACTTACGTATGCAATAAGTGTTTCAATTGTTACTATGTTAATTGGTGATATACTTACCGCATTTGGTTTATCGCCTTACATTGCTTTGTTACTTATCGCCGCAGTTCTTCTTGGAATTATTTATTTGTTTGGTAGAAAGGTTGACATTATTTCGTAGGGGTTCAATATATTGAACCCCTGCTACAGAGATCTGATTATTTTAACAAAATCATTTTCTTTGTCTCAATAAAATTTCCAGCTTTTAATTGATAGAAATATATCCCGCTGGGAAGACCGATTCCGTTAAACTCAACTTCGTAATTGCCAGCTTGTTTTTCCTCGTTAACGAGTGTTGCGATTTCGTTTCCAATTATGTCATAAACCTTCAGAATAACAAATTGAGATTGCTTCGCTCCATTCGCAATGACACTGGGGATACTAAATTTAATTTTTGTCGTTGGGTTAAACGGATTAGGGTAGTTTTGTTCTAAGGAAAATTCTGATGGATGTTGGTTCTCAGTTTTGATGGAGGTAAGTTCCTCAGGAACATAAGCAGTTGCTTCGTTTCCGTAATGGCTTGGATTGCTAGTACCTGAAAGTGTTGCTATTCTATAAGTGTAATTGCGATTTAATTCAACTGATTCATCAGAAAACGTAAATGTACCCGCATTTGTCTCTACTAATGTTATATAAGTTGAATCGCCTTCAGGCAAACCTTGTTTCCTTTCTAATCGGTAACCTGTTATCGGGGGAAATGGTGTTGAACCTCCATTCCAGTTTAGTGTAACTTTTTGCTCGGTTAAACTTGCCACAGCCTGAAGCAATGAGGGCGGAAAAGAAATTGTAATTGCTGTAAATACTGAAACGTCATCGATATAAAGGAAATCAATATTGTTAGAATCTCCTGTGTAATAGAATCCAAGCCTGAAGTTACCCGGTGCCGATATCGTCGTGTAAAAGTTGTCAGGACCTACATTACCAGTTGCATGTAATTCCCAGATAGATGTCCAGGTATTTCCGTTATCAGAGGTAATTGCACTACCAACTACAACAGTGTCAGACCACCAATCTTCATAGTAACGAAATTCTATCATTACTGTCGCACCGGCAGGGCAGGGAATTTCAGGTGACATTATATATGAATCTCCCAGGAAAATCGGATCCCAGAAAAACGCCATTTCACCCGGATATCCTCCTGCATTCGAACTATTAAGCCAATGCCAGTTATTTAATCCCAGTGGTCCCTTTACTTCCCATCCTTCAAAATCAGAATCAAATTGATATTCAAGCATAAAAGCAGGAAAAGGTTGAGTATAAAAATACCATACAGGTGAAGATGAATTACCAGATACACTATATTCAACTACGCACCAGAAATATTTTGTGTTTTGTAATAATGAAGTCACAGAAACCGAGTTGAAAACAGTTGAAGGATATCCATTTTGAATCCTCACGGAAGTATCCATATTTGCTACAAGCGCTGAATCAGTGCTGAAGTAACATTCATTGTACTGAAGACCGGAAGGGTTTTCCCAGAAAAGAGTATGTTCAGAGTTGTCAATACCAATCGCACCAGGTGCAGTCATTGGATTAAATGCAGGATTAGGAACTTGTGCAAGTATTGTTGTTGTGTAAAAAATAATAGAAAATAAACTCTTCTTCATTAGGCTTCCTTTATTTTCTATAAATATAGGAATCTTATACTGTTTCAGCAAAATTTATCCACTGTTCTGACTTTGTCCGGATTAACGAAGGGGGACCATTTTCTTAGTCTCTGAGAAAGTCCCCTCCTTATCTAAGGAGGGGAAAGACAATTATTTATTTCATCAATACCATCTTCTTAGTTTCGACAAAGTTGCCTGCCCTCAATTGATAAAAATAAATCCCACTCGGTAATCCTTTTCCATCAAATTCAACCTCATAAGTGCCGGCTGGTTTTTGTTCGTTAACGAGTACAGCAACTTCTCTCCCAAGGATATCATAAACTTTTAAATTAATCAGTTGAGATTGCTTCGCTACGCTCGCAATGACAATCGGAACTGTGTATTTTATTTTTGTACTTGGGTTAAAAGGATTCGGGTAATTTTGTTCCAATAAATAATCTACTGGTTGGCTAAAATTATTATTCTCTTGTTCAACAAAAGTTACTCCTCCGTCTGTGGTTTTAAGAATCGCTCCCCCATCACCAACAGCCCAGCCTGTGAGATCATTCAAAATATAAATCGAGTTCAACCACGGACTTATTCTATTTAGTTGACTTTCCCAGTTTACTCCGCCATCGGTAGTTTTAAGAATGGTTCCTTTACCCGTTGATGCATTGTACCCGGCAATCCAGCCAATATTTGAGTCAGCAAAATGAACTGATTCGAGAGAACCACTTGTGCCGCTAGTTTGATTAAACCAGTTCAAACCACTATCTGCTGTTTTAAGAATTGTCCCGGATGAACCTACAGCCCAGCCGGTATTTGAATCAACAAAATAGACTGAAAGTAATCTGGAACTAGTTCCACTTGTCTGACTTTCCCAGTTTACACCACTATTTGCAGTTTTTAGAATTTTCCCTGAGTCACCAACGGCCCAGCCTGTGTTTGTATCATTAAAATAGACTGAATATAATTGAGCAGTGGTTCCACTAACCTGATTTTCCCAGTTTGTTCCGCCGTTTGTTGTTTTAATGATTGTTCCCATGCTTCCAACAACCCACCCTGTAGTTAATTCAGGGAAATTAACTGAGTTTAACCAATCGAAAATTCCATCTGATTGAATAACCCAGTCTGCACCACCATTAGTTGTATTAAGAATTAATCCGGGATATCCTGTAATACTTGCCAAATCGCTTCCAACAATCCATCCATTATTCTGATCATAAAAATCAACAGATAATAACCATTGATCCGGTCCGCTTATTTGATTGTTCCAGTTTAATCCGCTGTCTGTCGTATTAAAAATTATTCCGCTATCTAAATTAAAACCGACAGCCCAACCGTAATTTAAGTCACTAAAACAAACTGATTTTAATCTATAATTATTTTCTGAATTTAAATTTTCCCAGTTTGAACCGCCATTTGAAGTCTTAAGAATAGTTCCATAAGAACCTGAAGCCCAACCATTGTTTTGGTCGATAAAAAAGATAGAGAACAGACCATTATTTGTTATACTAAATTGGTTCTGCCAGGTTGTTCCTCCATCCGTAGTTTTTAAAATTTCGTTGAAACCGACAGCCCAGCCCGTATTTAAATCAGTAAATTGCACTGAACTGAATGATACTGTTGATCCACTTAACATAACATCCCAATTAGCTCCTCCATTAGTAGTTTTAAGTACAAGTCCCGTATGGCTTGACAAATCGTCGCCTACAGCCCATCCAACATTTCCATCAACAAAACAGATAGAAGTTAGCCTTTCGTTTGTCACACTTCTCTGAATTTCCCAGCTTAATCCTCCATTATTAGTATGTAGAATATATCCATTCCAACCAACAGCCCAACCGTTATTTGAATCGGTAAAATAGACTGAAAGTAAAGAATAACCAGCCTCATTTATCTGGGTTGACCAATTTGTACCGCCATCTGTTGTATTTAAAATGACGCTAATACTATCGATGGGACTTCCACCAACAGCCCAGCCATTATTTGAATCAATAAAAAAGACTTCGACCAATGCTTCACTGGTCCCGCTTGATTGACTGAACCAGTTATCTCCAGAGTTTGTAGTTTTTAGAATTAAACCATTAGAGCCGACAACCCAACCAGTATTTGCATTAATAAAAAAGGTAGAAAGAAGATATTCTTCGGTTCCACTATTTTGAGTTTCCCAGCTATTACCACCATTTGTTGTTTTTAAAATTGTTCCACCAGTCCCAACTGTCCAACCTGTATTTGAATCAACAAAATAGATTGATCCTAAAGGATTTCCTTGTGGTAATGGATTCTGCCATAACCATTGAGCATGGTTAACTGAATAAATAAGTAAAAAGAGTATAAAAATTCTTTTCATTTTTTTGCCTCGACTCTTATTAAACTTAACTTTTATCAAATTAGAGTAGAGATTACTGAGAAAGTGGGAGTTTTTAATCCTACATCAAACCGGAATGATGCACGATTTATGCCAAAATACAGGTCTTTATATGCAGTATATGATAGGTTTTATTATTTGAGCAGAACCATTTTTCTTGAAAAAATGTAATTTTTAGCAATTAGTTGATAGATGTAAATTCCGCTTGATAAACGACCAGCATTAAATTTAACCTCATAGCTTCCTTCAGGTTTCACTTCATTAACTAATGTAGCAACTTCATTTCCCAAAACATCATAGACTTTTAAATTCACAAATCCACCATCCGCAATCCGGAATTCTATTTTTGTTGAATGATTAAATGGATTTGGATAATTCTGTGATAAATAAAATTCCTCCGGCGGAAATATTTCGGTTTGATTTGTAACTGAATTCTCTACCATAAATTTGTAAAAGCCATCCGGTGCAACAAGAGGTTTAGAAACAGTTCTTCCGCTGTTTGAAGAAGCCGAGATATAATAATAAATTTCTGTGCTGTCGGTTTGAGCAGGAATATAGCCAACCGCAGTGTCGCCAGAAACAAACTGCATTGGTACATAATTAAATCCAAGCGAAGTATCAGCCGTCCAAAAAACTGAGGTATTTGAAACCCCTGATATTGTCTTTATAACTGCATTTACTGCAATAGAATCCTCGTCATAAACAATCGAATCCAGTTTTGCATGGGAAATCCAGACAGGTTCCGAAACACCGACTTCTTTTACTATACAATGAATTGCACCGAGAGATGGAATAATGGAGTTACAATCGATTCCAACAACGTTATAACCTGGCATAGCTTCACGGTAAATTCTGAAAGCTGTTGTGTCATACTGGTATTCGTAAGTTGGAATCATAACAGTTTTATTAATAATCATTGAATTGGTATAAGTACGGTAATCACCTGAAGGCGGATATTGGCCATTAGCTGCAGGAGGCATAGGAATTCTTACAACTTTGTATGGTCTTCCAAAACAGGTTTGAAAGTTATTTAATACATATTGCAGGTTGGCTTCAATCTGCGGACCATCTGCAACTCCTGGAGGATATTGTCCTACTAAAAGAGTTTCCTCATCAAGAAGTTTTATATGCATATCAATATGATGAATTACATCATAAGGCAATGTATTCATCTTTATGTATCTATCTGTTCCTAAAAACTTATTCATTATTTCATCAATCAGTGCTTCCGTTTTACCGGGGTTTTCATTCAATATTAATTTTGAAGAGAAGGCAGTTCCATGTCCGTCAACCATTAAGTTTCCACCTGTGTGAATCAGGTCATAAGGTGGTGTTGTAGTCTGGTAAATCGGTGCATGAATGTAGTTAGCAAAAGTAACAGAAATAGTGTCATCTTTAGGTCTGGGTCTGTTATAAATCCAGTCAATAATATTTAACGTATCGATATCATCTGTGTAAGCCGTCCATGGTCCATAATCCCTGCACCAAATTGTATTATAGGGGGTTATTAAAAATTCCAGATTATACAGTGGAACTCCCCCAGTCTGTAAATAAGTTTTTACTGAATTTGAATCGCTACAGATAATATAAACCTTCCCTTCTTCCTGAGCATAATCGACAATTTGTCTTAAAATAAACGGAAATGAAGTCCAGGTTATTATTATACCCTGTAATTCTTCCCACTCAGCTAAGCCTCGAACCGGTGAAGGTGGTGGATCAGAAAAAAGCGGGTTCACGGGATGTTTATAATTTTGCCATAAAACAGATTCCTGCTCGGTCATCCAGTTTGGTAAATCCTGTGAAAAAGTAATTTTAATAAATACTAAAAAAAACAGGAGGGTAAATATTGTTTTCATGTTACAAGCTTCCTTAAATTCAACCTGGAAAATAATATTATTTGATAATCATGAATTTTGGGCACTTAAATATAACTACGATACCAATTATTCACCTATTTATAATTTTATTTTTGGAGAATAATCTTGAACGATCGATTTAAGTATAATAGATTACTTCTTGTACTCTCTTTATTTTTTATTATTTCAATTAATTCATCCTGTAAAATGCAAGACACCACAAAAGAAAATTCAGCAAATATTGAAGAACAATTAAAAGTTGCGCAGTTGATTGTTGAAACAGCATTAAAAGAACGCAAAGGATATGAATACCTTCGTGAACTTTCCGTTATTGGACCAAGGCTCAGCGGTTCAGAAAATTCAATGAAAGCAATTAACTGGGCTTATGAAAAAATGAATTCATTAGGTTTTGATAAAGTCTGGCTGCAACCGGTTATGGTTCCTCACTGGGAACGGGGTAAGGCTGAAAGTGCTGAAATCATTGATTTAAAAAAGAAGTTATCCGTACTTGCTTTGGGAGGAAGCATTGCAACTCCACCCCAAGGAATTAATGCTGAAGTGATTGAAGTAAAAGATTTTGAAGAACTTGCTAAAAGAAAAGAAGAAGCTGCAGGAAAAATAATTTTTTTCAGTCGTGCTTTGGATCAGGGTCAAATAAATACTATGGCAGGATATGGAGGAGCAGTTGATCAAAGAGTGGATGGTGCAGTTGAAGCGGCAAAGTACGGAGCAGTCGGTGTTGTAATTCGCTCGATCACAACAAAGTATGACAATAACCCTCACACTGGTGTAATGATTTATAATGATACTATTCCAAAAATTCCAGCAGCAGCATTGGGATATCTTGATTCGGATTTTCTAAGTAATGAACTTAAAAAGAATCCTCATCTAAAATTAAAACTGAAGCTAAATTGTCAAACATTACCCGACGCTCAATCCTTTAATGTAATCGGCGAAATTACTGGCTCAGAGTATCCAGACGAAATTGTTTTGGTAGGCGGACATTTTGATAGCTGGGATGTTGGGCAAGGTATGCATGATGATGGAGCCGGCTGTATACAATCACTTGAAGTTTTGGATTTGTTTAAACGGCTGAATATTATTCCAAAAAGAACAATAAGATGTGTGTTTTTTATTAATGAAGAGAATGGTTCCCGGGGCGCAAAAGAATATGCTAACTTTGCTGACACTTCAAATCAAAAACAACTGGCAGTAATTGAATCGGATCGCGGGGCATTTACGCCAATCGGATTTTATGCAGAAACTGATTCAACTGAAATTGTGAATAAATTACAAAGCTGGCTTCCCGTTCTTGAGAAAGCAAATATCGAGTGGGTAAGAAAAGGCGGGAGCGGAGTTGATGTTCAAAAAATAAAAAATGCAACTGTTCATATTGGATATGTTCCTGATGATCAGAGATATATGGATTTCCATCATTCGGCTAATGATGTGTTCGAGGCAGTTCATCCAAGAGAATTTGAACTTGGTTCGGCAGCTATGGCTATTCTATCCTATTTGCTTAGTGAGGAAGGTTTATAGTTTATTTCATATTTAAAATTAAATCAGCAGCTACTCTTCCGCTTTTTACCGCACTCTCAATTGTAGAGGGTAATCCTGTGTCAACCCAGTCACCTGCGAGAATGAGGTTTTTAATTTTAGTTTTCTGTTGAGGTCTCTTATCAAGAATGTAATTTGATGGAATGAAAGTAGCTCTCTTTTCTTTAATAATCTTATAATTTGAAATTATATCAGGATTCAGTAAAAAAAACTTTTGAACCTCACTCTTCACCATCAAAATTAAATCCTCATCCGATTTACTAGCAAGTTCTTCTGCATCACTAATTACAATATTTAAATGTGTCCCTTTGTTGAAGACCCAGTGCAGAGGAGAATTAATTAAACCAAAGAATCCTTTAGGGAATGAATTTTCTTTTAACCAAAGATGGATATTTAAAATAGTGGAGTAATTAAATTCTGGAATTTTTATTTGATACTTCTCATCAAGAACCCTTGATAATGCAAACGCTGGAATTGCAGTTATGATAAAATCAAAATCTGTATAAACTCTATTCGATGTATGAACTTCAGTTATTCTGTCATCTTTAATAACCAGTTTTAAAGCTGTTTCTGAAAATAAAATTTCACCACCGTTATTTATTATGTATTCTTCAGCATCTCTGCAAAAAGATTCAGTGAGTCCAAATTTAGGTAAGATTATAGTCGCAGCTTTTTTACCGGTTAAAAATATTTGCCGTATAATATCAACAAAAATTTTTGCCGATGCTTTTTTGAAACTTGTATTCAAAGCTCCAATAGCAAGTATTCTCCAAAAAGCATCCTGAACATTTTTTGATTGATTTTCATTCTCCAGCCATTCCTTAATATTCATTCCGGACAATTTATTTGAAGAATAGAAAGGCACCTTTAAAAAAACTTTTATTAAACTCAATCGATCTGAAAAATTTATAGCTTTATATCTTAGTACTCCTAGTAACAAATTTAATGGATAGATAACCGGG
>Ga0307423_1001650_pt1 | contig 13256 bp, 9 predicted proteins | sample SalMarWE160310MG_FD_202154 | JGI IMG/M metagenome (GOLD analysis project Ga0307423, IMG submission 202154) | Salt marsh sediment microbial communities from the Plum Island Ecosystem LTER, Massachusetts, United States - WE1603-10 | ecosystem: Environmental > Aquatic > Marine > Intertidal zone >...
GGGTGCTGGTAATTACAAATATCTCGGCGATCTTAATAACAACGGTATTGCAGACGAAAATGAATTCGAGCCTGTATTATTTGATGGCGATTTTATTGTAGTAACTCTTCCAACTGATGAACTCTTCCCGGTAATAAATCTTAAAACCAGCACCCGCTGGAAAATTCAATATTCTGATATTTTTGATAAAAAAACTTTCATTGCCACAATACTTGAACCGCTTTCAACAGAAACTTCCTGGAGAATAGAAGAAATTACGAAGGAGACCGACCTGGCCAAAATATATCTTCTACAACTAAAATATTTTCAGCAAGAAGGTACTACGATCAGGGGAGCAAATTTCTTTCAGCAGGATATTTTTATAAATGAAAACCGGCAGGATCTTTCATTTAGATTCAGGTATGCTCAAAAATTGGCCATGAGTGACTTTAATACCGGTGTTGAAACCGGATACAACAGGGAAAGAAGTCTACGGATTAGATTCAGGATGATAAAAGAAGTGAGCAATCAAACAGACATTATTAATTTAACTGATAACGTTTCGGCACCTGTGCCATCAACAAGGAACAGACAATTATTAGATAATAACATTACAACAGATTTCTCTTACCGACCAATAAATATTGTCGAAGTTGGTTTTAAGTTTAAAGTTGGCAAAACGGAGGATTCATTCCCGGAATCTCCAACAATAATTGATTTGAACTCGCAAATAATAAGACTAAATATTTCATTTGCTCAAACCGGAAGATTTAGACTTGAATTAGAACGAACTGAATTAATTGCAAATACTATTGATAATTTTATTCCATTTGAAATGTTGAATGGTAACCAGCTTGGTAAAAATTATTTCTGGCGATTAAATTTTGATTATCGTGTTGCTTCTTTTCTTCAAACAACTTTGAGTTATGACGGAAGATGGCAGGGAAAAGGGAGAGTTGTACATACTGCCCGTGCAGAGGCAAGAGCTTATTTCTAATAAGGAGGTAAAATGAAAATAATTTCAACTATGATCGAAGCCCATATATTCAGAGAATCTGTTAATGGAATTGAATTCTTATTATTAAAAAGAGCAGACAATCAGGTTTACCCTGGTTTGTGGCAAATGGTCACAGGAAAAATTAAGGATAATGAGAAAGCATATCAGACAGCAATCAGAGAGATTAAAGAAGAAACCGGTTTAACTCCCATTCAGCTTTGGGTTGCCCCAACCATTAATTCCTTTTACGAACCCAAGGATGAATATATATGCCTGCTACCTGTTTTTGCCGCAAGAGTTGGTGCTGATCAAATAAAGCTCAGTAGTGAGCACACAGATTATAAATGGGTTGGTAAAGCCGAATCGCAAAAATTACTAGCATGGGAAGGTCAGAGAAAAGCAGTTAGCATTATTGAAGATTATTTTCTGAATGAAAAAAGCTTTTTTCATTTTGTTGAGATTGATTTAAAGAGGGAATCTTTGTAATCAACAATGTTAAAAATTATGGATTCAAATTCGATTTGATTAATTTTCCCAATAAATTATAATAAAATGAAAGAAATCATTTGGCTTTACTCGTAGTTGGATCGGTTGCTTTGGATTCAGTAGAGACTCCTTTTGACAAGGTTGATGACGCCCTTGGAGGTTCTGCAACTTATATCTCACTTGCAGCGAGTTATTTCTCAGGACCAATTGGATTGGTCGGAGTTGTTGGAAGTGACTTTCCAAAAAAATATATAGAACTTCTGGAAGAACATAACATTGATTTGGAAGGAATGCAGGTTATTGAAGGTGAAAAAACTTTTCGTTGGGGAGGCAAATATCATTACGACCTCAACGTTCGTGACACTCTTTTCACCGACTTGAATGTCTTTCAAAATTTTAATCCTGTTATACCAGAACAATTTCGAAAATCTCGATACATTTGTCTTGGCAATATAGATCCTATTTTGCAAATGCGAGTGCTTGATCAGATGATTAATCCACAGTTTGTAGTTTGTGATACAATGAATTTCTGGATTACAGGAATGAAGGAAGATTTAATAAAGCTTCTTAAAAGAGTTAATGTCTTTATAATAAATGATTCTGAAGCAAGATTGCTGACTGAAGAACCGAATCTTATAAAAGCTGCAAAGAAAATAAGAGAGTTGGGCCCGGAAATTCTGATTATAAAGAAGGGCGAGCATGGAGCTATGCTTTTCACTGAAGATACAATTTTTTCAGCACCAGCTTATCCAATGGAAGTTATTTTTGATCCGACCGGTGCAGGGGATACATTTGCCGGTGGTTTTATTGGTTACCTTCATCAAACGAGAGATCTTTCACCTGAAAATATAAAACGTGCCGTGATATATGGCAGTGCAATGGCTTCATTTTGTGTGGAAAAATTCAGTATAAAAGGACTGGAAGATCTTTCTTACCTACAGATTCAAGATAGATTCAGAGAGTTTAAAAGAATTTCAAGCTTCGATGAATCAGTCTGAATACTTTTCTGTAAAATTTGAGGACGATAGTCTGGTATTTCTTGATCAGACAAAACTTCCACGCGAGGAAGTTTATGTTCAAACAGACAATTACGAACGAATCGCAGAAGCAATCGAACGTCTGGAAATGAGGGGAGCGCCGCTGATTGGAATCGCAGCTGCATATGCTCTTGCTCTATCATTAAAAAAAGTCGATTCGGATTTTGAATCAAAATTCAATTCTGCTTATAACAGATTATACAAAACAAGACCAACTGCAGTAAACCTGTTTAAAGCATTAGATGAGTTAAAAACTCTTTTCGAAAAAATATCGGATAAGAAAACCTCCTATCAAACACTATTAAACAGGGCGATTCAAATTCATAAGCAAGATGAAGAATTTTGCACTAAGATTGGCAGAAACGGATTGACACTCTTTAAACAGAAATCGAATGTGCTTACGCATTGTAATACTGGTAAGCTTGCAACAGGAGGCATAGGAACAGCATTCGGAATAATTAAAACAGCCTATGAAAACGGATTAGTGAATCACGTTTTCGCAGATGAAACAAGACCGCTTCTCCAGGGTTTACGTTTAACAGCTTTCGAACTTGATAAAAATGGTATCCCTTTCTCTTTGCAAACAGATTCTTCTGCTGCTGAACTTTTGAAGCAGGGAAAAGTTGATCTTATTATAACGGGTGCAGATAGGATTGCATTAAATGGCGATTCAGCAAACAAAATTGGAACTTATACTTTAGCGGTTCTTGCTAATCACCATAATATACCTTTTTACATTGCAGCTCCTACTTCAACAATAGATAGAAATATTGCCACCGGTGATGAAATTGTGATTGAGTATCGCAATAAAAAGGAACTTTTTTATATTGAAGATAATTTAATCACTACTGAACACTTTAACGCATTTACACCAGCATTTGATGTAACCCCCTCCCATTTAATTTCCGGAATAATAACTGAAGAAGGATTATTTACTTTCCCTTACAATTTTCTCTGATGAGCGAAATTATTAAAACCGAAGCCGTAGTTCTTAGTAAAATGAACTACGGTGAAACGAGTATGATAGCCGCAATATTTACGGAGGAACTTGGCAGAATAAGTGTAATCGTCAAAGGTGCCCGTTCACCAAAATCAAAATACGGTAGCATTGTCGATCTGATTAATCATCTGTCGGTAGTTATTTATAAAAAAGAATCTAGGGAAATTCAGCTTCTTTCGAGTGCCGATATAATTGATTACTATCCGGAAATAAAAAACGATCTTATTAAATTAAAGTTTGCATATTCGATAACAGAACTTGTTAAAAATCTTTTAGCTGAACACGAGGTAAATAAAAGAATATTTAAAGGAATAGTTAAAATTCTTACAAGGTTTAATTCAGGAGAAGAACCTTCTGAAGTTACTTTCGGAAGATTTTTTATTTTTTTTCTCAAAGAGATTGGTTACGAGCTTCAGACAGAGTCATGCGCAATCTGTGGAAAGAAAGACTTAATTAGTGATTGTTTTTATAATTTTGATAAAGGTTTGATATGCGGCGAGTGCAAAAAACCAGCGGTTGATATTTATAGTGTTAATTTGGAACTTTTAAGGTACCTTAACTGTCTAAAATATGATGAATCGATTAGCAATTTTGATAATCTAATATTTCATAAAGCAATTATTTTTATGGAGAATCATTTGAAATATCACGTGCCTGATTTTAAGGGTATTAGCTCACTAAAACTTTTTAACGAGAGGTAGTTAGGATTACTTGTTACAATCCTGGAATTTTTCCAGTGGTAGTTAACGTTCGAAGAAAAAATTAATGGAGGAATAAAATGAAAATCAAAGGGATTATTGGAGCAATATCTTTATTATTTATTGGAGTTCTTTTTGGAGCAATTCTAGTTTCAGGATTTGGAATCGTTCGTCCCAGTCTTGCAGATATAAATCTTGGTGCAACCGAACCACCGGTTAAACTGGATGCAGATGCGTCTTCATTCAGTCAGGCATTTATAGAAGTTGCTGCAAAGGTAACTCCCGCAATTGTTCAGATTACTGTGGTTTCTGAACGAGATAATCCTCATCAGGATTGGTTCTTTTTCCCGTTTAAGGATTTACCAAAAGAACAGAAAGGTTCAGGCAGCGGGATAATTATTTCGCAAGATGGTTATATACTAACGAATAATCACGTTGTTGAAAAAGCTACAAAAGTTTCTGTTGGCTTATCAGACAAAAGAGAATTTGATGCAAAAGTTGTTGGAACTGATCCACTCACTGATTTAGCAGTTATAAAAATTGATGCAAAAAATCTTCCCGTTGCGTATCTCGGAAATTCAGATGACTTAAAGGTCGGTCAATGGGTTATGGCAATTGGAAATCCACTTTCACTTACTTCCACTGTTACAGCAGGAATAGTAAGTGCTATTAACAGAGGTCAACTTGGTCTTATAAGAGATAGCTATGGTGTAGAAAACTTTATTCAGACTGATGCCGCAATAAATCCCGGTAATAGTGGTGGAGCATTAGTTGATTTATCAGGAGCCGTTATTGGTGTTAATTCGGCTATAGCATCAAGTGGTGGCGGTACATATATAGGTTATGGTTTTGCAATTCCTATTAATTTGGCAAAATCAGTATCGCAGGATTTAATTGCTCACGGTAAAGTAAGCAGAGGTTACATTGGAATAAATATTGGAGAAGTTGATGATGCAATTGCAAAATCGATTGGGTTGGATAAGCCTAGAGGAATTATCATCCAGGGAATAGTAGAAGACGGAGCAGCTTCTAAATCAGATATTAGAGCAGGAGATGTTATTCTCGAAATTGATGGTCGTCCTGTTAATAAACCTAATGAATTGCAGAGCTATGTTGCTTCACTTACGGCAGGTACAACTGTTAAGCTTAAATTATTCAGAGATGGAGAAACAATAGAGAGAAATGTAACTCTTAAAGCGCGTGACGCCGATGTAAAAACAGAACCTGCTTCTCAAGAAGAGGAGACAGAAAGCAAGGATAATTCCAATTTGACTTCAGCGACGTTTGATAATATTGGATTGACGGTTAAAAACCTCTCTGAAAAAGATAAAACAGATTTCAAAGTAAATCATGGTGTACTTATTACTGATGTTAAACCATTCAGTATAGCAGAAGACCAGAGATTATTTGCTGGGCTTGTTATCGTTGAGGCAAATAAAGAGCAAGTTGATAATGTTCAGGATTTTAAGAATGCAATTGAGAAGAAGAAAGGCTCAGCATTATTGCTTAAGGTAGTAGATCAGGATGGTAATAATAGATTCATAGGTATTGAAATACCTGAATAGTTGATGTCTAAACATTAGAAAGCTGGACGTCCCGATTTTTATCGGGACGTTTTTTTATATTTAGATTCAAACAAAAAATATTTTTATGATTAGATTTTTAACAGCGGGTGAATCACACGGTAAAGCATTAGTTACAATTATAGAAGGCTTTTCCTCCAATATTACCATTGGTAAAAAATATATTGACTATCAGCTAAAAAGAAGGCAAGCTGGTTATGGCAGAAATTCAAGAATGAAAATTGAATCAGATTCGGTTCAGATATTAAGTGGAATTAGGTTTGGCAAAACTATTGGCTCACCAATTTCTTTTCTTATAGAAAATAAAGATTGGGCTAACTGGCGTGATTTAATGGACATTGAAGGATCATTAAAATCTATTGATAAAATAACAATTCCTCGACCGGGTCATGCTGATCTTGTTGGTGTAACAAAATATAATTTTAATGATATAAGAAACTCTATAGAACGATCGAGTGCAAGGGAAACTGCCGCAAGAGTTGTAGCCGGGTCTATTGCAAGAAAATTTCTTGAAGAATTTGGAATCTCAGTCGGTAGTTGTGTTGAAAGTATTGGTGGAATATATTCATCAACCAATATCTTAAGTCAGTTAGTTCAGAATGGAAGTTCAGAAAAAAAATCTGGATGGGACATTTCATTAAAAGCCGATAAAAGTTCGGTCCGAGTTTTAGATCAGACTCAGGAAAAGAAAATCATTGATAAAATTAAAACTGCAAAGAAAAACGGTGATACATTAGGCGGGACATTTATAGTGATGGCGACGGGCATACCCGCTGGGCTCGGAAGTTTTATGCATTATGACCGAAAACTTGATGCAGATATCGCTTTTCATTTGATGTCTATTAATGCTGTAAAGGCTATTGAAATTGGTGATGGTTTAAAAAATGCTGAAAAGTTCGGTTCAAAAGTCCAAGATGAAATTGTACTGAGTAAAAATATTTTTACCCGGAAAACAAATTATTCTGGTGGCATTGAAGGCGGAGTTTCTAATGGATTACCGATAATTGTAAGGTCTGCTATGAAACCCATTTCTACTTTGTCGAAACCAATCAGCAGTATTGATTTAAGTACAATGAAAAAGGTTTCATCAAGATATGAGCGAAGTGATTTTACGGCGGTTCCATCTTGTGCAGTGATTGCAGAAAGTATGCTTGCATGGGTTATTGCAAAACATTTTCTAGCTAAGTTTGGCGGTGACTCTATTGAAGAAACAAAAGATAATTTTAATTCCTTCAAAAAAAAATCATTTAAAAGAATAAGAAAAGAGTTTAGAAAATAATATGGTTCGGGTAAAAATATTTACTTTTAATCTATTTAATGAGAACACATTTGTTCTTTGGGACGATGAAACAAAAGAATCTGCCGTTATTGATCCGGGTACCTCTACAGCAGATGAACAAAAAATATTCACTGATTTTATTATAAGCCAGAAGCTGAATATCAAATATTTAATAAATACGCATTGCCATATTGATCATATTCTCGGCTGCAAATTTGTGAAAGAGAAATTTAATGCGGTTTATTATGCGCCGGAAAAAGATATTGTACTTCTGAAAAATTCAGTAATGCAGGCACAGATGTTTGATATAGTTTTCGAAGAACCTCCTGAACCCGATAAGCTGATTAGTGAGAAAACTGAAATTTTTCTGGGCAATTCTAAAATTGAATTTTTATTTACTCCAGGACATACACCTGGTGAATATTGTCTTTATCTGCAAAAAGAAAGAATTTGTATTACTGGTGATGTTTTATTTAAGGAAGGTATTGGAAGAACTGATTTATGGGGCGGCGATTACGATGCTTTGATTAACTCTATTGAAAATAAATTATTTTCATTACCCGATGATGTAAAGATTTATCCCGGACATGGTGAAGCAAGTACTATCGGTTACGAAAAACAATATAATCCTTTTCTTGTATAATTTTTTATTCATTGTATAATTCTATTGAGGTGAGCAATGAACGATAAAATAGATAAACTTTCAAAACTTAAAGAAGATGCGAAGCTTGGCGGTGGTAAAGAAAGGATTAAAAGCCAACACGAAAAAGGTAAACTAACTGCCAGGGAAAGAATTGAACTTCTTGTAGATGAGAAAAGTTTTGAAGAAATTGATATGTTCGTCAAACATCGTGCAACTGATTTTGGATTAGATAAACAGCATTTCCCGGGTGACGGTGTGGTTACTGGATTCGCAAGAATTGATGGAAGACCTGTTGCACTTTTTAGTCAGGATTTTACTGTATTTGGAGGTTCGCTTTCTGGAGCGCACGCAGAAAAAATTGTAAAAGTTATGAAGATGGCTATGAAGGCTGGAATTCCTTTGATAGGATTGAATGATTCAGGAGGTGCAAGAATTCAGGAAGGAGTTGTAAGTCTTGGTGGTTATGCAGACATTTTTTTATTGAACACTCTTGCATCCGGAGTGGTACCCCAAATTTCTGTTGTACTTGGACCTTGTGCCGGGGGAGCAGTTTATTCACCAGCAATCACTGATTTTATTTTTATGGTGAAGAATACTAGCTATATGTTTGTTACAGGGCCTAATGTTGTAAAGACTGTTACACATGAAGATGTTAGCTTTGAAGATCTTGGAGGTGCTGAGACTCATGCAAGTAAGAGTGGTGTGGCTCATTTTATTTATGATAATGAAGTCGAAACTTTGCACCATGTAAGAAAACTTTTGAGTTTCATTCCACTAAATTACCGAGATAAATCTCCTGAAAAAGAATTCGATTATAGTTTAGTTACTCCTGAGACAAAACTAAATGAAATCATTCCGGATAATCCTAACAAGCCTTATGACATGAAGCAAATCATAAATTTACTTACAGATGAGAATGATTTTCTTGAAGTGCATCAATATTATGCTGAAAATATTATCTGCGGATTCTGTAGAATAGGCGGGATGGCAATAGGTGTTATTGCAAACCAACCGCAAGTACTTGCAGGTGTTCTGGATATAAATGCTTCAACAAAGGCGGCTCGGTTTGTAAGATTTTGTGATGCATTTAATATTCCAATGCTCGTACTTGTTGATGTGCCTGGTTTTTTACCTGGAACAGAACAAGAATGGAATGGTATTATTCGACATGGCGCTAAACTTTTATTTGCTTTCAGTGAAGCGACTGTTCCCAAGGTTACAGTAATAACCAGGAAAGCATACGGTGGAGCTTATGACGTTATGAACTCGAAGCATATTCGTGGTGATTTTAATTTTGCCTGGCCTTCATCTGAAATTGCGGTAATGGGACCAAAAGGTGCTGTTGAAATCATTTTTAAAAAAGAAATAGCCAAAGCAAAAGATCCGGCAAACGAAATTGAGAAAAAATTATCCGAATACATAGAAAAATTTGCCAATCCCTACATAACTGCCGAAAGAGGTTACGTAGATGATGTAATTGCACCCCAGGAAACGAAGCAAAAACTTATTTACGCTTTTAATCTTCTTCGCACAAAAGTTGATACTAATCCAAAGAAGAAGCACGGGAATATTCCCCTTTAGGTGGTTAACCATTTGATTAAAGTAGAGTTATAAGAAACATTTGAATTTTTACTTGATAAAAGTATTCTAAAACACTAAATTTGATAAAGAATTTTTACCAATAGAGAAGATATGACAACAAAAGTTCTAAAACTGCTTATTATTTCAATATTACTAATTATGTATTCTTGCAGCAGTAATGATGAAATAACCAAGAAGTCCGATGAAGTCCCATATCAAAAAAATAGTGTTGTGGCTGAAATGCTTGAGCAAGCGAGGCAATACTATTTAACAGCACTCGAAAAACAGAAATCAAGCTCAGTGGAAGAAACTGTACAAAATTATGAATCTGCATTAAGAATTATAAACAACCTTAGCTACTATCCTGGTGTTGATGACAATGAAGCTTATATCGAGTTAGAGACTTCAATCATAGAAGATTATAAAGCATATGTTGACGGTTTACCTGAACTTCCTTCCGGTGTTTCTTTAGCAGCTCTTGAAGAATGGATGAAAGATTCAGTACCCGAAATTGAATTACCTGAAGGTGAAAAGACTGAGAATGAAATCATTCCTGGCGATATACCTCTTGAAGTGAATCCGTACGTTGAACAATATCTGACTTATTTTACTGGTAGAGGTAGTGAGGTAATGACAAACTGGCTTGAAAGGTCGGGTAAATATTTTCCTGTTATGTCCGGGATATTTGCAAGAGAAGGTTTACCAAGACAACTGATTTATTTAAGTATGATGGAGAGTGGCCTTAATCCAAAAGCACGTTCGTGGGCGAGGGCAGTCGGGTTATGGCAGTTTATTAAATCAACAGGTAAGCTGTACGGTCTGGAGTCAAGTTTTTATTTTGACGAGAGAAGAGACCCAATTAAATCTACTATGGCTGCGGCGAAGCATTTGAAAGATTTATATAGTTCTCTTGGAGACTGGTATCTTGCCTTGGCTGCTTACAATGCTGGCGAAGGTCGGATAAGAAGGGCAATGCAGAAATCAGGGGCAAGTGATTTTTGGTCGCTCAGAAGATATTTGCCCAGACAAACCAGAAATTATGTCCCACAATACATTGCTGTAAGTTTGATTGCCTCGGACCCCGAAGCATTCGGATTTTCTAATATTCAATATCAGAATCCTTACGAATATGAAACTTATAATGTTCCCGGTGCAATCGATCTTGGCTACTTAGCCACCATTTCAGGAACTGATGCCGAAACATTATACGATATGAATCCTGAACTAACTCAACTGAGTACTCCCCCGGATTTTCCGGGAGGATATCCATTAAAAATACCGAAAGGATCGTTAGAACAGTTTACTTCACAGATGCAAAATATTCCTGAATCAGCACGCCGGATATTTTTAGTGCACGAAGTTAGAAGAGGTGAGACTTTAACAAAGATTGCAAGAAAATATGGAGTATCAATTTACGATTTAGCTGATGCTAATAACATTTCAACTAAATCAAAATTATATGTTGGTGTGCCATTAAGAATTCCGGTTCTGGTTAATCCGAACGAGAACGATTACTCTTCTAATACAGATATTGCAATTGCAAATGATAGTGGAAATAATACTGATCAGGAATATGTATCACCTTATAATTCTTTGAACGGCAAAGATCAGAATGAAGAAGTTGTTGCAGTTAACGAAGTTGATGAATCCTCAACTGAAACGGATAGCGTAACCGAAGAAACTTTAGTTGCTGACTTAGGAAATGAAGAAAAGGAATCTATCGGTACGATGGATGCAATCATTCCTGATGGATTTGTTCCAGTTGATTATCGTGTGAAAAAAGACGATAGCCTGTTAGGTATTGCTGATTTGTTTAATGTAAGAGTTAGTGATGTTAGAAACTGGAATAACATACCATATACAACGTCAGTAAGAATTGGTCAGAAACTGACAATTTATGTTCCTGAAGACAATAAAGATTATTATGCGAGTATTGATAAGAGTACAGAAATTGAAGAAAAAGCACCAAGTGTTTATACAGGCAGTTCAAAAGAATCTTATGTTTATCATAAAATTAGAAGAGGCGAGAATCTGGGTCTAATTGCAACGCAATATGGTGTCAGCATTGCAGCATTAAAGGCGTGGAACGATTTAGACAATAATAAAATTATTGCTGGTAAAAAATTAAAAATTTATACTGATGAATCCTACGCTCCTCCTGTAAACGAGTATGCGAGTAACAATACTAAAGGCAGTGTAAATTATTACAAAGTCAGGAAAGGAGATACCATAAGTGAAATAGCCGAAAGGTATCACATATCGGTTGCAGAACTGAGGAATTGGAATAGACTGAGAAGTAATAAAATTATTGCAGGTCAAACATTAAAAATTTATTCAAATGATAATAAAACTTCTTATGTTGAAAGCACTTCGTCTAACAAGGGAAACGTAAACTATCATAAAATAAAAAAAGGGGAAACTCTCGGAGGCATTGCTGAACTTTATAAAGTATCCGCATCAAGCATAAGAGATTGGAATAATTTATCGGGCAATAAAATCGTTGCCGGAAAGACACTTAAGATTTATTCTGATAATGCTCCAAGGGTCAATACCAATGAATCACCTACCAAGACGGAATTAACAAGCGAAGCAATCAATCATAAAATTCAAGTTGGTGAAACTATTATCGCAATTTCAGCACTTTATGATGTTTCGGTTGATGATATAAAAAGATGGAACAATTTGAGCAGCAGTAAAATTATTGCAGGAAAGTCATTAGTCATCTATCCAAATGGACACAATAAAAAAGTTATAACTTCAAGTTCTTCAAAAAGTGGTAAAGATTTTGTCTATCATAAAGTTAAAAAAGGAGAAACTCTCAGCAGTATAGCCGAAGATTATAAAGTTTCTATTTCAGGTATCCAAGAATGGAATAATCTAAACGGAAATAAAATAATCGCAGGACAGGATTTAAAGATTAAACAATCTTCAGGAAAAAGTAGTAAAAAATCAGTAGATGGCTATCACATTGTTGAAAAAGGTGAATCTCTTTATTCAATAGCTACTAAGTTCAATACTTCGGTTCAAAAACTAAAAAGATTAAATAATCTTTCAAGTAGCAAAATTATAGTTGGACAGAAATTAAAAGTGAGTTGATTAAGCTTTTTTCAGTTATTATTTTAAGCTTTGTAATTAATACGTTCTTTAAATTTTTATTTTTAAGCCGTTAGGGGTGTTATTCCAAGCCGATCTGTCCTTTGCCAGATAAATGGGATGACTGAGATAATACCCTAACACCTGATCTGGGTAATGCCAGCGTAGGGAAACGGGCTAAAACCCTTTCGTTTCGTAAAAGAATAATTTTGATTTTAGCCGTTTCTTCAAACGGCTTTTTTGTTTTAGAGAGGTGCGATATGAAAATCTTAATTGTTCTTTTTTTCATTTTTAATTTTTCACTTTTTGCACAACAGATGAACCTTCGCGGAAAGTATATTCTACAAGAGATTTCTTTTCGCGGAAAAGTGGTCGATAAAGAAACCAATTTACCCTTGCAAAATGCAAATGTTATCGCATCAACAAAAAAAGGAGTTGGAACTTCGACTAATTCTGAAGGTGATTTTATTATCTCTTCTGATTTTTCAAATAATGATACAATTTTTATAAGTTTTATTGGTTATCAATCAAAAATTATTTCTATCGGCGAACTATTAAATTTACCTTCGGTGAAAAATGCAGATGGAAATGTATTCTTTACTTTTTATTTGACTAAAAAAGCAATCCCTTCCCAAACAGTTCTTGTAGAAGCAACCATTGGTAAAAAGGGAATTACTCCGCTTGCTTTCGATCAATTAAATGCAAAAGAGATTGAAAAGAATTATACTGTTTATGATATTCCAAAGTATCTGAGCGATCTACCTTCCACAACTTTTTATTCTGAAAGTGGAAACGGGATTGGATACAATTACATTAGTATTCGCGGATTCGATCAAAGAAGAATTTCAGTATCAATAAATGGTATACCTCAAAACGATCC
>Ga0307423_1001653_pt1 | contig 13242 bp, 34 predicted proteins | sample SalMarWE160310MG_FD_202154 | JGI IMG/M metagenome (GOLD analysis project Ga0307423, IMG submission 202154) | Salt marsh sediment microbial communities from the Plum Island Ecosystem LTER, Massachusetts, United States - WE1603-10 | ecosystem: Environmental > Aquatic > Marine > Intertidal zone >...
GTTTTTGATAGAGGTATAAAAATGGCCAACAAATACAAAATGACGAACGAGACGAAAACTCTGTCGAACTGCATCGTTCTGCATAGAATCCAAGCGCTTAAAGATTTTGGCTATGTCAAAAAAGGCGATTTAGGGGGTTGGATTGAATCATACGATAACCTAAGCCAAAAAGGAAATGCTTGGGTGTCCGAAAACGCTAAAGTGTACGGAAACGCTAAGGTGTCAGGAGACGCTTGGGTGTACGGAAACGCTAAAGTGTTCGGAAACGCTAAGTTGTACGGAAACGCTGAGGTGTCCGAAAACGCTAAGTTGTACGGAAAAGCTTGGGTATCCGGATACGCTAAAGTGTCCGGAAATGCTAAGGTTCACGGAAACGCTTGGGTGCATGGAAACGCTAAAGTGTCCGAAAACGCTGAGGTATTCGAATACGCTGAGGTGTACGGAGACGCTAAAGTGTACGGAGACGCTAAGGTTCACAGAAACGCTGAATTATTTGACTATACTGAGGTGTCCGATGATGCTTTATAATTTAAATTATAAGAAACCTGGTAAAGATAAAAAATATAGGCAAGTATATCTTGGACAGGGTGATCGTCGTTTGGTTGGATGGGTTGAGAATAGGAAGGCTATCAAGGGAAGAGCAGTAATGGTTGAGGGATATGATGGGGTTTGGGAGATTATTACTGTATTCACGGATATCACTGTTAATGATGATGATATTAAGATTTTGACTGATGAATATAGGCACCATAGGAAGCGAACAGATATATAGGGAGCTTGATGAAATGTATGAAGAATTCGATAAAAAATGGAAACCATTGAAGGTTAAATTGTCTGACAACCATCATTCTACTTTGGACGATATGGCCAAATTCGGAATGTTCTTATCGACGGAGCGTTTGGTGCAAGTTTTGTTAAACAATGCGTGCAGATTTTGGAACAAACATGGTCATCTGAAAATGTTTAATGATGATAACCTTTGAATATAGGCATCATAGGTAGCGAACGGATATATAAGGATTTGTTGTTTTGTCAGTTATTAATAATACGGCAACACTAAATTCTCAACTGATTAAGTGGTTGGACACCTATTGTCCAGAATACCTTGAACGTGTAACGGGTAGAGAATTTAGTGATTTGATTCATGGTTTGGTAGGGTTGGATATTTTAAAAGCAGCAAAGCATATCGAGTATATAGTTGGTGTTGAGGGGAATGAGAAATTACTTGAGGCTCTTGGTTTTGATTTGCTTAGAATCATATAGAACGAACTCGAGTTCGTTAATGGAGGTATATCATGTTTGATCTTTATAAGGAACCAAAGGAACCAGGACAATGGTGTTATTGGGAACACGGAATAGGTCCGCGTATTATGGAAATCAGGGTTTGGGAAGATGGATATTTGGCTGGAGATACATTTTATGGTGGTATTAGAATAGAGAATCTATATATGGAGCCATGGTTTTGTGGCTGGATTGCTCCAATACATCTATGTAGATAGATAGATTAAATTATGGATCGAAAAGAAAATATAAGAATACATTGGGATTGGTTTGGGAAGTGTAGGACATGCAAATTTTGGATTAGCAATACAGATAGGACTCAGTTAGAAGGTAAGTGTAGTAATCAGGATTCACCTAATCATCTCGAAGAAGTATGGAGTGAAGGTTATTGTAAGTCTTGGGAGAGTTTTGATCCTGAAATGGCTAATTTTGTTTTAAAGGTTGTTGATAAAAGGCCACGTAGTGAGGGGGCATGGTTCTATAGAAACAATTATGATGAAGGTATAGATGTAGCTCTTGTTGGTAGGAGATATGGTAGAAGAAGTGGTCCCCTCCAAGTTTTCCATGTTGAAAATGATGATTGGTCTGATTTTGATACTTTTGAGGAGTGTGAAGTTTCGGAATGGTTGAATAAGGCAGAACAAAAATGAAGGAAGTTGAACATAAGAAATGTCCTTTCTGTAATTCAATTGTAGAGAATATTTATATAATACATGATGATGGTTTTGGTTATGGCATGTGTTGTTATTACTGTGTAATATGTAATGTATGTGGTGCTAAAGGATCAGAGATGCCGACAATAGATCTTGCATGGTATTCTTGGGATAATAGAGGTGAGAAAAATTCTGGTATAAGATATAGATATGGAAAAAAACGAGTATAAGAAGTCTCGAATGAAATGCATGGAAGGTATGGTATATATAAGGATATTTAATGATGAGTGAAGATAATATAAAGAGAATGTCTATTGGAGAATTTCAGGAATTGGGTTATCTACAAGAGGTAAATCGAAGGTTTTTCCATCCATTGGGCATTGCTTTGGAAGTAGTTCAATTGAACGATGGTACCAAGCATCTTGGTGGAATATGGGACTATAGAAGTGATTCTTCTGGAATTGTATTTGAAATAAAATCTTCAGATGAGGAACGTAAAGCAAGTTTTAGAAAGAAAAAAGATTTTATTGATAATGAGATAGAAAAAAGAAGTATCGTAAGGAAAGCGTTATTGGGTGATGTTATTGAGCCTTTGGATTGATGATATAGTGATTAAAAAACTTTTCTATAATAAGGTAATATTATGAAAAAGTTGATGTATGTTTATGGTTGGCTTTTCGTAAGACCACGGAGGTGGTTTTTTATAAATATATGTCGAAATTATAAATTGCGTCTTTGGCCCAAAAAAGAATATGGATATTGGTATTGGCCTAATTTGCATTGGATTGTTTTGTATTACACTTCGTGGAAGTTTTTTAAATGGATGTACTACGAAGCTTGGAGGTATTTCTGTAACTGGGATGGTGGAATTAGGAATAGTTATCCATGGATTGCTAGATTTATTCACTGGATCGGTAGAACTACGGTAGGTGTTCATATATCAGATGTGGAATGCTGGCATTGTGGATTTGAGATTGGAAACCAATGTGATTTAGCAATTGATACAAGTGGTAAGACTTTCATTTTGACTGATTCTGGGTCTTCGCCTACTTGTGAAGGGACATGTCATTGGTTTAAAGGTATAACAATTTGTCCAATATGTGGATATAGAAAAGAATATGAGGATAGTGACTAAATTGATAAAATATCCAGTTTTGTGGTGGTAGGCACAAACCCTATCACATGGTTGCACACTGGTTTTTTGCCTCGCCAACAGCACTAATGTGTAAAATGCGCACGAACGAGGCGTATTACTCTAGGGTAAGATGCGAAATACAAAGTGATTACTGTGATTGACATCTAAAAGTATTCGTTGTTTATCAATCTTTAAACAGCTGTTGGCGAGGTTTTTTATTGTGTTATATTTTAGGTGAAATAGAAAGGATGAAAGATGAAAAAAAGTAATGGTTTTACAGTTGTTGAGTTGCTGATTTGTTTGATGTTTGTTGTAATGTTGAGTCTTTTGATGATGAATGGCTGTTTAAATAACAGGGCTTTTACGGAGCAGAGAGCTAATAAAGGTGCAAAAGAATATATTGCCAAAAATGGAATTGCTATTACGAGATGGAGTTGTGCTGGTGATTCAGATGGAGATGGATATGGAACATGTAATCTTGTTTTAGCATCTGGAGAAAAAATAGTATTAAATTGTCCAACAGATTATTTTGATGTGAATATATGGGGGGCATCTGGATGTAAGGAAATCGTTCATAATATGAATATTAATGGTGGTTTTATTGATCAGTAGATTAGGTATGATTATGAAATATGAAGATATAAAGAAGTTAAGAAAAAGGCAATGGGATCATATCCAAGATATTAATAAAGCGATAGAGGATGGTTCCAATTTATATGTCTTGGATGCAAATGGGAAGAATCATAGAGTTTATTATGTTAGGAATGAAGATTCTGGTATTGATATGTTAAAAACAGAACATGGTTTTCATTTTCTTGCAAAAAGAACAGATATTTTTTTGGATTTTAATGATGATGCTTTAAAGGAGTGTTAGAAAATGATGAATCCGGAAACAAATAGATTTGAAGAAGTTTATCCTAAAGATAAAGATTATTCAAAAGAATTGGATTCTATTCAGAGAGAATATGAAAAACGATTTTCAAAAACAAAAGGTTATGAAGCTGTTGATCTAGTTAGAAAGGATGGCTCTAATATACCACCTAATTATTCAGTGTTCTTTGTTGGTGAGGAGTTCATACTTAAGAACTATCGATATAGAGTTAAGTTGATAAAAGAAGATGAGATTTCGTTTGAGCCGGTTGGACCAGTATCTCTTCATAAAATAAAGACTGTTGTATATTCCAAAAAAAGTAGTGGATCTTCAAAGAGAAAGAGAAAAAGTGGTAGTAAAAAGAAAAGATAAATGAAGAAATATTACGAAAAAGATGTAGATAAATGGGTTGAAGATAATGGTGAATTTGACGCTTATTCGTTATTATCGTCTAAAATACCAGGCATAGTTAAAAAATTAGATAAGTTGGATAAAAAACTGATATCCATTCTAGAGGAAATCCGTGAAGTGTTTCCTGATGCTCAATATTACACCGCTAGCGGAGGGTTTAATGTTGTTCTAGGAGCAATACACGATGATTCAACATCAGATCTTGAGTCACAGGAACAAAGATCAGCTTGGGGAGGACATGCAACAATAGGTGACGGAGATTGGTAGGTAAAATGTTATCTGATAAAGCTATTTGTTGGACTTGTAATAAATTTGTTTATTCTGGTGAATTGGATATTGGATATTGTTATTTTCACGATAGAAATGTGAAACAATCTTCACTTTGTGTTCACCATCCGGATTATGTTGATGGTGATTATGTCGATATTGAAGAGGATTAATGAGTTATGAAGGATTTCAATAGCAAAGCTGATTTTATGAATGAATTTTTGGGTGATTACCTTCCTTTGGGATTTCAGTTTCAGGATAGTGACTTTAAGGATGATATTTCAGAGCAAATTGATGAAGAGGGAAGATTAGTAATCGAAAGGGATGGAAGGGTATATAGGTTTTCCAAGAAATGGGTCGACCATGAAGGGAAAGATTAATGAAAGTTGATTTTAATGGAATAAGGATAAACCTTGCTAGGGCATATAATGGATTGTTTGAAGGTTCCACATCTATAGATAATGAACGAGTTGAAGTAAATAGAAATAGACTTGCTGAGATGTGTGAAATGGTTGGTGCATTTTTGTGTATTTATAATAATGATGATGAAGAATTTCGTGATTTATCTGAAGATATAAAGTTGAAAGATCCATATACTGGTAAATGGAATGATTGATAATAATAATACAAATAGATTTTTTCAATGGATTAAATTTTGAAAGATTTCCTAAGTAGATCAGATGGTTTTCTTCAATGGGATACTGGATCATTGACATTTTTGATTGGAAGTACAGATGAAGATATTCCTCATATGGCACTTTGGGTTACTACTATATCTACTTTGAACTATAGAATGATTGAGCGAAAAAGGATATTTGGTAATTTAGACAATATAATAAAAGAACTTATAAGAGAAGCTAGAAAACTTCATGTTAAAAGTAGAGTAATAGGTGGAAGTGATTTTATTGATTATATAAATAAGCGACAAGAAGTTATGGATAGTATTATGTATAGAGAATCCAATCAAAAAATGATTATTATTTAAGTATTGGTGACATCAATGAATAGACCGTCATTTGAAGAAGTTTATATGATATTGGCTGATGTTATGTCTAAGAGATCAACGTGCTCTAGGAGGAGTGTTGGTTGTGTCATAGTTTCTGATGATTTTAGACGCGTTCTTTCTGTGGGATATAATGGTAATGCATCAGGATTACCTAATAGATGTGATCATCCGGATAGATCTGGGTATTGTGGATGCATACATGCTGAGGAGAATGCCTGTATATCATGCCAGGAACCTAGATCTACGAATAAGATAGTTTTTGTTACTGTTTTTCCATGTAAAAAATGTGCTAAATTGCTTATCCAACTTGGTGGTGTAATAAGAGTTTGTTACAGAGATGAATATCATGATGATATGGCAATGTCTATTTTGGACACTGCAGGTATAAAAGTTGAAAGGATGAAAAATGATAAAAGTTAATCGTGGGATGTTTATTTGTTGGACAGAAGGAATACTGATGGATCGTGACAAGGATGGTAATGTTATAGCCGTTGATGAGATACGATGTGGAGAAGCTGAAAAGGCGCTTAACAGAGGTGAGACCATTGCTCTTTGCGATGTTAATTGGGACGTTGTTTCTACATTATCATTAAAAGCTGAAGGATATATAGAAGAATTAGCGAACTCGAGTTCGTCTGATACATAATTGATAGGTAGGAAAATGAAAGATGTCTAGACAAATTGTTGTATGGTCTGGTGGTGCAGATTCTACATATCTTCTGCATTGGTATGCAATGCACTCGTCAATACAGAATCCTGTTCATGCAATGACTGTTGACTCCTATCCTCAACTGAGCAGTGTATTTATGAATGCTCAAAGGTTAGCTAGAAATAGATATTTGAAATTTGCAGAAAAATCAGGATTGCACATAGTGACACATGTTATTAATTCGGAGTGTGATGATAAAACATCAGTTGGAATTGGTGAAAATGTGTCAGCACAGCCTATCATGTGGTTATGTTCAATAATGCCATTTATTCATGATGGGGATATTGTTTGTTTTTCATATATTCGTGATGATGGTATTTGGCATGTCAAAAAAGAATTCGAGGATGTTTTTTATTCTATATGTAGATTGAAAGGTATTTCTGCAGAGTTGAAATTTCCAATTGAAGGAAACAGGAAATTTCAGATATTGAATTGGTTATCTGAGTATAAGATTACTGATAAGATGTGGTGGTCATGTGAATCACCTAAGAATAAAAAGCCATGTGGTGTTTGTTATAAGTGTTGTGAGATAGAAATTTCAAAAATAAAATGGGATATGGAGATAAGGAATCCATATTCTCCGTTTTATGAAGGTGAAGTGATATGAAGTTTATAAAGTATAATAAAGAGTTCATGGATGTAAGGTGTGATTTTATTTCTAAAGATGAAGATATTATGGTCGGTTCTATATCGTGCAGAGAATGTAAACATAATAAGTGGACTAGTAATGATGAAGTTAAGTGTTTATACGATGAGAATGTAATTGATGGTAATGAGATACTATATTGGTCTTGTAATGAAGATGAGGAGCATCTTATTCATGAAAGCAAAAAGGAAGCCATAGAATATTATCTTGATGATTTTGAGGAGGGTATGGAACCTACCAAGATACAGGTTTTTGGTTACGCTAAAATAGAAATAAATGAAGATGGAATTGGATATCTTGAGGATTTGCTAGAGTATCTTGATTCTGAATATGGAGATCCAGATGGGGGGTGGACCGATCCAACAGATGCTATGAAAAAAGCAGCAAAGATATTTGTTGATACTGTTGTGTCAGAATACAATGTATGGAGATGTCATTGTGTTTATGAGGAAGAAGTTAATGTTAAGCATTGGTTGAATAAAAATGGTTGATAAATTTTTTGATGGTCTTATGATTTAAGTTTGTTGTGGGTGTTTAATAAACTTAAAGTTGTAACTAAGAGATATGTTTTAAATTTGTAGAATACATTTATAAAAGTATAATAATTTATATGTTTTACCTATAATTTTTAAAAAATAGGAGTATATTTGTTGACTAATCAAATTAGTGTGTTAATATGCATGGGTGTTGATTTGTAGAAAGATTCTGCATGGAGGATATCATTGTATAATAAAAGCGAGTCAATTTTTGAATTTCAAGCAAGAGCAGAGCGTAATTTTAGACAGAGATTTGAAGAGAAGGAATACGAGCTTAAGAGAGCGAAACGTGCCTTGCGTCTAGAGGCTGCCAAGCTAAAAGAGCAGCGAGAGCGTGGCATGGATGCCCTCAGAGAGATTGAGGCTATACGCGATACATTCAAGGGTAAGGGCGCGTCGAAAGCTGCTTATACTGCGATTCTTGCGGTAAGTAGGGTAAAACGTGCGCTAGGGCTTACCCATGGAGAACCGGTATTTCCCGGTCCTGACTTTCGAGATGCTGTTGACTTGAGGTTTAAAAAGTGACTGATGGGTGATGGAAAATTTAAGTAAAAGATTTTGGGTGTGGGGCGTTTCATGCTTGTTAGCCGCAGTTATGTGCATACCGATAGCACTTATATACGGCTATGACCATGTTACAAAAACAGACGTTTTATTGTTCTGGGTACTGATTAACCAGCTTCTTGAGGTGAAATAATGGAACAAGAAGACCTGTATGAACCATGCGATCACGAGTGGCACACCGCTGTAGAGCCAGATGAGTGGCCAACTATTGAAAGCGGTTGGTACTTGGCATGTGAACACTGCGGTAAATGGGCAATACAACAATCCGTATTGGTGGGCGAATTTGAAGAGCCAATCGGTGAGCCCATAGTGCTGATACCAAGGTAAAGCAATTAGGAGAAAGGTATTTAAGTAGGCGAAGTGATCATGAAAGTTGAAATAGATACTGACCAAATTTGGAGCATAATAGAGGAACTGTTAACCTATCCACGCCCTACACTATGTCGGCATTATGTGATCGGCATCGTTGTCTCTAGACTATTCGAGGATAATCATTTGTACGAAGACAATAGTGAATACAATGAGTTTTGTAAACACGCAGTTGGCGCTAGCGACTATGAGGCGATTGAGTGTATGCATAAAATAAAAAACTTGTAATAATGTCTAAGATAAAAAAAGAAATAGATTGGAAAATATATCCTATTAGAAAATGTTATAGTATGCATGAATGTTTGATTTGTGGAGATACCATAGTCCTTGGTGATGTATATTATGATGGAGGATTTGGAAAAAGAGCACATGAAAAATGTGTTATAACTAAAAAAAATATATCAAGAGATAGCGATGTTTGATGATGGGATATTGACTGGTAGGGAACCACCTCCAGGTTGGATAAGAAGAACTGATGGTTTTGCAGCATATTATCATGGCTGTTGGGATAATAAGAAAAAACAGATGCGAGTTATCAGTTCTGTTGCTAGATATGGTGATGGAAAACTATGGTTTCATGTGTCGATATCTCATCGAAAAAGAATGCCAACGTATGATGATTTGGTATATCTGAAAAGGCATTGGATAGGAGATGATAGAAAAGCCATAATGGTTTTGCCTGAAATATCTAAGCACGTTAATATTCATGAATACTGTTTGCATTTGTATTGTTGTTTAGAGGGTGATCCAATGCCAGATTTTACGATGGGAAGTGGAAGCATATGAAAATAGAGATAGAGATATCAGAAGAAAATGAAGCAACAGCATATCCATATTGGATGATTATTCCATATGGAAGGAACTCGAAAGAGATAGTTATGCTGATGGCTGGACCATTTTTCAGTAGACAAGAAGCACAAGATGAACTTGATTCAAGGCGATATTATTATGGAAAAAAAGCGGTAGTTTGGTGTTTGTCTGGTAATAATTCTAGACGATACAGGAAAGCAATTGATGATGTTAAAAAATATTTTCATGAAAGAGGTTTATTAATGTTTGAAAAATATAGTCGGGTAATTGATTTTTTCGATATTGATGGTTCACACAATGTTTTAGATGGGAATAGTATTCATAGGATGCAAATAACAGGAGAGTCTTTTTTGGGACTAGACGTTGTGCGTCTTCTTGTATATTGGGATTATGATATAGAAAGAGATCCTGATTCTGTTGTAGGGAAATTTAAGGTTAAAAAATGTGTAGCAGAAGAAATTTTTAAAAAATGGTCTGATTTTATGAATAGTCCAGAATGATAAATTATGATAATTAAAAAAATAAAGTCTGTAAAATGCGATTTTCATGGTGGAGTTGGTCCATGTGAGACGATTACATTAGGATTTAGTTCCAATGGTTTGGATTTTATTCTTGGTAAATTTTATTTCGGTTATGGAATGCAAGATAGTCATGGTGAAATGTATAAAGCTGTAGAATTGGTGATTGATAATTTGATTAGATTAAGTGAGGTTGAAAAAGGTGAGACCAAGTAAGCCAGGAAGTTACTGGTGGATGGATATTAATGGTAAATATAGAACTGTTGAATTTGATGATGAGATGTATACACCAGTTCAAACTGGAGGTTTTTTGATGTTTCTACTCCAGAATTTTAATTTTTTAATCCACATGGTTTTGAGAAAAAAGATGATTTTAAATGTTGGGTCGGTCCAGCTAATCCACCGAAGAGGGTTAAAATTAGATACGAATCTGCTTTTGGGGCATGGACATTCACCAGTGGGACGGTAAAAAAAATTGTGGATTATGATGACGTAAAAGAGTTTTTGATTAGTGATGAAGCTATGTATCCTCCCAAAGAGGATGATGGTAATGTGGGATTAGTTGAATAATAGACGAACTCGAGTTCGTTTTAGATGTGGAATGGTGAAAAATGAATATTGAAGCTTTTTCTAGGGATATTAAGAAAATAATATCGCGAGTTGTTGTGATTAATACAACTAATGGTAGAATTGTTGCTGTTGATTTGGATGTTATCTATAGGATAGAAGCGATAAAGTATGGTGAGGATTGGTATGAATTAGATATATATTTCAATGCTGAAAAAAGCACGGCTGAATATTGTGCTTGTAAATATTCTGTTGAAATTAAAGAAGTGAATAGGTTAATTAATGCTTGGAAAAAGTATAAAAAATAAGATGGTTGATGTTGTTTCGTGATATGAAAATGACAATAAATGAAGCCATGGCAGTTATGGATAGGAAGGCTTTGTTTTCTGAATGTAAAAGGTATAGATTTAGATTGATTCGTAGATGGTCAGATGGAAAATCTATACTTTTTATTATGTTGAATCCATCGATAGCAGATGAGAACAGGGAGGATCCTACGGTGAGAAGATGTATAGGGTTTGCTCACCAATGGGGTTATGGTAGTTTAGAGGTTAGAAATATATTTTCTTTGGTTTCGACTGATCCAAGGCAATTATATGATTCAAATGATCCGATTGGTCCGATGGATATTTTATATCCTGGAGATGATTTTGATAAGGTTATTGTTGCTTGGGGAAATCATGGCTCATATATGGGTAGAGGAAAAGAGGTTATTCGATATTTGTTAGATAATAAAATTGATGTTTATCATTTTGGTTTAACTAAGATGGGTGAACCAAAACATCCTTTGTATTTGAAATCGGATATTAAAATGATAAGGATTGAAGATGTCAGATAATGAAAATAATAAGATGGTAGAAAGTGAGTTGTTTTCTTTGGAAGCGATATATACGCAAGATCCTGATTCTTGTAGTAATGAATCTTCCCATGAATTGGTACTTAGTACTGATAATGCTGGTGCTGGGGTTTATTATATATTGTCTACAAAAAGGTGGGCTTTTGAAAGCGTTGATGAGTTAGAAGGGATCATAAAAGATTTTATGAAAAGAGCAGATGGAATTGAATGAGGAGGCATACGATGGCTTGGATTGGTGTTGATTTGGATGGTACATTAGCTGAATATAATGGATGGAAAGGTCCATTTAATATAGGAAAGCCAATAGAATTGATGGTTGGTAGAGTAAAGAAATGGTTGGATGAGGGTAAAGATGTCCAGATTGTAACGGCACGTGTTCATCCAGGTAACCAGGGTAAGTCAGAATCTGAATTGGCTATTCGACAATGGACAAAAAAAGTGTTTGGAAAATCATTAAGGTGTAGATCGGATAAGGATTTTGATATGATTGAATTATGGGATGATCGTTGTGTACAAGTCGAGACAAATACTGGAAAAATGATTGGTGGTAAAAATGAATAATCCAGAGTTGAAGTATGAATGGATTGAAAAGTATACTGATTCATTAGCATCTCACATTAAATATTACAAAGAGGCGGCAGATAAACTTGGTGTTGATAAATCTCTAATGTTAATTCATGATAATTCAAAGAGCATGGATGAGGAATTTCCTTGGTATGTGAGGAGATTTGGTGGTGGAATAAAAGATGATCCAGAATTTGATTTTGCATGGAATCATCATATTCATAATAATCCTCATCATTGGGAATACTGGATAACACCAGGTAAGCATAACGAGTCTTTTAATTTATTAGAGATACCTGAAAAATATGCATTGGAAATGGTTGCTGACTGGATGGGATCTGGAAGGGCATATACTGGAAAATGGGATATGACAGATTGGTTGAAAAATAATTTTTCAGATATTGTACTTCATGATAATACAAGAAAATTTATTGAGAGAGTATTGGTTGATAAGCTTGGCTATAATAAGCAAAACGTTATGATTTGGAGCCTAAAATCAGTATAGAGGTTGGATAAAGTGGGGAAATTTATTGTATTTGAAGGCATAGATGGTGTTGGAACTACAACTCAAAGTCGCATGTTATATGAGAAACTTGGACGCGAAAATGTGAAATTAACTTTTGAACCAACTGGATTTTCAATAGGAATATTTATTCGAGATATTTTGGTTGGAAAAGTTGATATGCCAAGTGGTAAGGCGATGGAGTTATTGTTTAGAGCAGACAGAATGGATCATATTGAAAAGATTATAGAACCAGTTTTAAAAGAAGATAAAATAGTAATATGTGATAGATATTTTCCATCTACATTAGTCTATCAGGGAATGAGAGATAATCTTAAGGCGAGTTTCCTTGAGATGGAGAAAATGTTTTATAGATTTATTCATTCAGATGGAATTATATTGCCAGATTTGACAATTGTTTTGGATTTAGATCCTAATATTTGCCAAGAGAGGATTAATAAGAGAGAAAAAGATGAGGAGATATATGAAGCATTAGATTTTCAAAATAAAGTTAGAAATTTATATGTCGAATGGGTCAAGCAAAATGATGAAACATGGTGGGATTGGCATAGAGGATTAAATGAAAAGGTCATTGTGGATGCCAATGGAAGTGTTGAAGAAGTCTTTGAAAGATGCCTAGGAGTAATTCATGATAGGATAGGTGATCTATGAAAAGTGGTGCTGAGTTGATTTCTGAAGAAAGAATAAGACAAGTTTTAGAAGAGAAATATGATTTTTCTCATGATAGGCAAGTAAATAAAACAGGACAACTTTCGTGGGCTGCAATAGCTTATGCTGCACCTGATAGAGTGTATAGGAAAATGGGATGCGAAAGTTATTTTTCAATGGGAGATCCATTTCCATGGGATATACAATATGATGCTAGGCATAGGTGTGAAAAATCAAAGGGAGGACAAGGTCATTTGGTAAATCCTTCTGATTATACGAATGAGGAAAGAGTTGGGTTACTTGTTAAA
>Ga0307423_1001654_pt1 | contig 13241 bp, 9 predicted proteins | sample SalMarWE160310MG_FD_202154 | JGI IMG/M metagenome (GOLD analysis project Ga0307423, IMG submission 202154) | Salt marsh sediment microbial communities from the Plum Island Ecosystem LTER, Massachusetts, United States - WE1603-10 | ecosystem: Environmental > Aquatic > Marine > Intertidal zone >...
AATTTCAAAACCACTGAAAATCTGGAGTTTACAGGTAGGCTTCTGTCACGTATCGCCGCATCATTCTGTGGCTGTTGAAGTAGTTAGCGACTTTTCCTATCGATTTCTTCATCATGTCTATCCAGTGGTCTTGGTCGGTGTAAAACGCGGGCAGGATCAGGTATCGCAGTTTACCGTACATATCTTCAATTTCGCGTCTTCTTCTTTCATCATCACCCACGGTTTCCTCATGGTGGGGTCCGATTGACCAGCCTGTTACGCCTTCTATGCAGCCTTCAATCCACCAGCCGTCTAAAACGCTTAAGTTCAGCACCCCGTTGTGAGCCGCCTTCATGCCGCTGGTTCCAGATGCTTCCATAGGTGGAAGCGGAGTGTTAAGCCACACGTCAACCCCAGACGTAAGCTTGGCAGCCATAGCCATGTTGTAGTTTTCAAGGTAAACAATTTTAATTTGGTCTTTCAGCTGAGACATGTGACCGTAGATTTCCTGAATCAGCCGCTTGCCTTCTTGGTCTCTTGGGTGTGCTTTTCCAGCAAAAACCATCTGCAAGTCACCACTATTTCTCAACCTTCTCAGCCGTTCCATGTCCGAGAAAACTAAGTTAGCTCGCTTATACGCTGTTGCTCTTCTTGCGAAGCCTAAAGTCAACGTTGGCTCGTCTAGTTGAACGCCAGTCTGCGCTTTCACAAGTTCGATGAGGTCTCGTTTAGCTTTGATGTGAGCGTCCCATATTTCCTCGTCGGGAATTTCGTCGGCTCGGACAAGCAGTTCAGGTTCATTGGTCCATCCTCGAATGTACTTGTGGAAGATTTTTCTGAAAGCCTCGCAGGTCCATGTGTGCGAGTGTACGCCGTTTGTCACTCCGTAGATGTGGTATCCAGGGAACAGCTTTTGCGAGTACTCCATGTGCGCTTCGGTTACGCCGTTTGTGAATTTGCTCAGGTTCAGAGCCAGCAAAGTCATGTTTAGCTTGTCTTGTCCAGCATACTTCTTCAGGGTTTCAAGAGGAAGCTCGTTCCCCAACAGTCTCTGCACAAGGTCATAAGGGAATTTGTCGAAGGCAGCCGCAACAGGTGTGTGCGTGGTGAAAACGCACAGGTCTTTCACTTTGTCTTCGTCTAGTTCTTTAGCCTTAAGCAGCTCCAAAGTAAGCAGGCTTGAATGCCCCTCGTTCATGTGAAACTTCTTGAGGTTGATGCCCATCGCGTGAAGCATCTTGTAGCCGCCTATCCCAAGCACCATCTCCTGTTTTAGCCTATACTCGTCGTCTCCACCGTACAGGTAATCGGTTATGCCCCTCGCATCAGGCGAGTTCTCTTCAACATCTGTATCTAAAAATATGATGGGAACAACGCCGCCTGTGACGCTTTCGTGGTCGTAAATCCACCCGTTAACCTTAACTTTCTCTCCCGCAATTTCAACATCCATGCTGTTCGGCAACGCGGTCATGAAGGCTGACGGATCCCACTCGTCAGGAAACTCTAATTGTTGACCATCAGCAGTTATTTTCTGCTTCAAATATCCCTTGTGACTTACCAGTGTAACCGCCGCTATCGGAATTTTCAGGTCAGCACATGACCTTAAAGTGTCGCCTGCTAGCACACCTAGTCCGCCGCTGTAAGTGGGAATCTCGCTTTTCACCGCAATTTCCATCGAGAAATATGCGACCCTTGGCTCCTCCAAGAAGCTGCGCATGCAGTAGTGGCTGCAAAAATAGTATTCTCTACCCCAACGTTCCACCTTAAACTCAGTTTTTTCAGGGTCAACGGGAACGCCACAAGTCGGGTCCTTAACAACTTTTTCGTTAGATGCCAGATTTAAGCCTCTCCTTTAGCGTCAGATACCACTTGTGGTGACTAAAGCTTAAGTGTCTTTGTTGCTGTTGCATCTCAATCACAACATAAAACACGTTAAACAAAGTCTGGCGCTAGACTTAAACTGAACTCGGCTTATAGTTAGAGATGAGTGAGGCGATGAGTTGCCTAAAAAAACGAAGATTTTGTGCACTGTTGGCCCTTCGAGTTTTTCAGAGAAAATGCTGCAAAAAATGTTTAAGGCTGGAATGAACGGCGTTAGAATAAACACGGCTTATGGGGATTTTGAACAGTATGAGTCGGTTATAGAAGAGATAAGAAAAATTGCGGACATCCCAGTAGTTTTTGACATCAAAGGACCTGAAATAAGAATAAAGGCAAACCAAAAAAAGGTCGTTAACAGGGGAGAAACAATTGAAGTTGGCTTCGGCAACGAAGAAATAAGTTTTAACCATGATTTCTACGACAAAATGGATGTTAACGACGTAGTGTACATCGACAACGGCAAAATAAAAACGCGAATAGTGGAGAAGAAGGACAGAAAACTGTGTTTGCTTTTAATGGATAACGGCGTCATAGAAGACGGGAAAGGAGTTAACGTTCCAAACAAGCATCTTTCTGTCCCAACTTTACCTGAAAAAGACGTTGAGCTAATAAGGTTTGCGAAGAAACTTGATGTGGAGTACATTGCGCTGTCTTTTACACGGAACGTCGAAGACGTGGCTAACTTGAAGGCGCAAACTAATGGTTTTGAGGGGATAATTGCTAAAATTGAGAATTTTGAGGGTGTTAAAAACTTTGAAGAAATTTTGGGCGCCGTAGACGGCATAATGGTGGCTAGAGGTGACCTTGGGGTTGAGATTGAGCCTGAAAGGGTTCCGCTGGTGCAGAAGTCTATAATTAAGCGTTGCAATCAGACGGGTAAGTTGGTTGTTACCGCTACGGAGATGCTTGAGTCCATGATTCACCAGCCGACGCCTACTAGGGCTGAAGTGAGTGACGTGGCGAACGCCATTTTGGATGGCAGTGACGTGGTTATGCTTTCGGGGGAAACGGCTGTGGGTCAGTATCCCGCGGAAGCGGTTAGCATGATGTCTAGAATAGCTCACGCCACAGAAAACACTGTGAAAAGCCACGTTGAAGACCGCGGCGCTTTCGTAAACATCTCTGACACTGTGAGCAAAGCTATTCAGAGAATCTGCCAAGACATGCCAGTTGACAAAATCATAACCATGACTATTTCGGGTTACACGGCAAGGATGATAGCTCGCTTTAAGGTTGCCCAGCCTATCATAGCTGTTACGCCGAAAAAACGAGTTAACAAACAGTTAGAACTGGTATTCGGCGTGTACCCTGTGCAGGTAGACTACCGCAACGAGAAAGACCGCGTAGCCTCAGTCGCAAACCAGCTGCATGCAATGAAGCTTGTGGATGAAAAAGACCTCGCCTTGTTCACTTCAGGCGTCAGAACCACGGTCAAGCACTCAAGCAACTCCATTGAAATACATAAAATCCGCGAGCTTCGAAAGTACACTTCTTCCTGAAAGCAAAATCGTGCATGACGCGTTGATAGAGCGCAGTCGTTCAAAAATTCGTGATTGGTGTCTATTGAAAAAGCAAATTGAAGCTTTTCTGTTACTTTCTGTGATTTTTGGGCGAGTTAAAGATGCGGCTGCGTGAAGTTGACTCTGCTTGGTGTTTTTTTATTTTTCTATCTCTGTGCCGTTCCAGTAAATCAGTTTTTCATAGGGCAGGGTGATGGGTTCGGCGTCTATTTTGGTTTCGTAGACTATGTCCAGGTTGATGCCGTATTTTCTGATAAGGCTGTTTGACGCGTTCCATATCACGGGTGACAAAGCATCTGCGGGGAAGTCGCCCCAGATTTTGTCGTCGGGTCTGCGGAAGCCGAAGCCGTAGTCTGTGGGCAGCACGTAGGCGGTGTCGGCTGGGTACTCTTCTGGTGTGGGACTGAGTTTGGTGTAAGCCCAGAACAGCTTCATGGCTAGGAAGTGCAATTGGTTTAGGATGCCGTAGGGGGTTGTGGCGGTGTTGTTCGCTGGGCTGTTGAAGACGATTATGTATTTTGCGCCATTCTGGTACGCTAACACCATGTCCTGGAAAAGTTGCAGCGGCTCTTCCACAAACGGTGCCTCCGAGTACTTCCACGTTATCATGGTGCCCCAGTCTTTGCCCATGGCTTTGGCTGCGCCTCTGGTGAGCGACACAGCTAGCTGGCGGCTTTGGTTTGCAACGAATTCTCCGAAGACTACGTCGTAGCCAAGTAGGTAGTCATACCAGTACAGTGCATAGTCGGACGTGTAAATTTGAAGGCTAGGGCTGTTGTAGTAGGCTGAATAGTTAGCTAAGAAGTAGTTTGTGTGAGCTACGAACTGTTGTGCAGCGTCCGTGTAGTTCTCGGGGTACGGAGTCTCGTGCAGGCCGTCTATTGTTTTGCCTCCTGCCTCGTCGAAGATGTAGGCGCCCAGCAGTTTATCACCCCATCGCCCTGTGCCTTCTATGAAGAATTGGGCGTCTGGACCTCTAGGCGGCAGATACGGTATTTGAGGGCTGGATCCGTTTAACCCTATGTAGATGATGAAGCTGAAACCGTTGTTGTAAAGGTAATCGCAGACCCGCGTCAGTTTAGCGGTGTCAGTAGTGACGCTGAGCGAGCCTAAAACAATCAGGTTCACGTAGCCTTTAACGGCGGAAGCGACTTTGTAGACGTTTTCTTCGTCATCGTACGCTACATCTATGCCCACGTACAATGGCGGGTCATCCATATCCGTCGTCACTTCTTTCACCAGCAAAGCAGCGCCGATTAACGCTACAAGAATCCCAAAAATGAGAAGCAACACAGAAAGCACTGTAAGGTTTCGCCTAGCGGCTTTTCCCCCACCGCTGGGCGTCCTATAAGCACGACTGTTATCCTCTTTGAATCGACGGTAGAGGACTATAACCCAACCTCCAAAAACGCCTCTAAAATTTCCTTGCATGCTGTAGTTTATACAATGTGACCTCCCTTTTTACTTTTCTCAGGTTTATGGTGGCGTATCCACAAAGCTTAATTGATTCTATCCTTTTTTCTAAAGTCAGACGGTCTTAAAATGGTTCAAAAAGACCTGCCTGTAAAGCGCTTTTCATGGGATTGGGTGAGATGTCTGAAATCATCAAAGTGAAAGCAAGGGAGATTCTTGATTCTAGGGGCAATCCAACGGTTGAAGTTGACTTATTCACAAAAAAGGGTTTGTCGAGGGCGTCGGTGCCTTCGGGCGCCAGCACAGGCAAACATGAAGCCTTAGAACTTAGGGACGGCGGAAAACGCTACTTGGGCAAAGGAGTGCTGAAAGCCGTTGGCAACGTCAACAAAGTGATAGCTCAGCGGCTCGTGGGAAGAGACTGTACAAAACAAAGGGAAACAGATGACTTGATGATAGAGCTGGACGGAACGCCTAACAAATCCAAGTTGGGAGCCAACGCCATACTCGCGGTTAGCATGGCAGTTTGCAAAGCAGGCGCGTTAGAGTCGAACCTGCCTCTCTACGAGTACGTAGCCAACTTGGTTGATTCAAAAAGGCTCACTTTGCCTATTCCACAAATGAACGTGATTAACGGCGGATTGCACGCGGGCATCGAAAACGACATCCAAGAGCACCTGATAATTCCTCGCGGCGCAAAAAGCTTCTCTGAAGCCCTGAGAATGTGCTCTGAAACTTATCACATATTGCAGAAGAAGCTTAAAGAAAAGTTTGGAAACGCGGCGATACATGTTGGTGACGAAGGCGGATTTGTTCCTCCGTTGAAGAGTGTGGATGAAAGGCTTGAATTCATCCTAGAAGCCATTGAAGAGCTAGGCTACACTGAGGAGTTCGCTTTGGGGATAGATGCCGCGGCTTCTGAATTCTTCTATGACCGAAAATACAGGATTTTAGAAAAAGAGTATTCAGTTGCGGAGTTGGCGGATTTCTACGCGGAGTTATGTAAGAAGTTCAATGTGATTTCTATTGAAGACGGCTTCAGCGAAGACGACTGGGACGCTTGGAACATGTTGAAGAAGAAGCTGGGAGGAAAAATCCAGATTGTCGGAGACGACCTTCTAGTCACCAACTCCAAACGAATCAAAAAAGCAATAGAAATGGACGCCTGCAACGCTCTGCTGCTGAAGCTTAACCAGATCGGAAGTGTCTCCGAAGCCTTAGACGCGTTCAAATTAGCCAAGAAAGCTGGGTGGAACGTTATCGTTTCTCACAGGTCAGGAAGCACAGAAGACACATTCTTCGCAGACTTGGTTGTTGGCTTAGACGCGGGGCAGTTCAAGTACGGTGCACCTGCAAGAAGCGAAAGAACCTGCAACTACAACCAGCTGCTGAGAATCGAGGAAGCCTTGGGAAACAAAGCAGTTTACTCGGATTCTCTGGGATGAGCAGCCTTGGTGACCTGTAACCTGTTTGTGTTTCGGCATGCGGAGACAACAGACAACGCCAACGCCATATTCTCTGGATGGCGCGACCCAGACCTCACCCAGAAAGGTCTCTTGCAGGCACAAGAAGTCGCGGAGCAGCTCAAACAGGAAAAGATTGACATCGCGTTCACTTCGCATCTTAAGCGAGCACGAAGAACCCTTAACATAGTCCTCGAAGAGCATCGTGACGTGCCCGTTTTCGTTGATGACCGCCTCATCGAACGCTGCTATGGTATGCTTCAAGGCGAAAGCAAAACAAAAGTGGCGGAGGAAAGACCTGAATGGTTCGCCAAAGTGCACCGAGGCTACGATTTTCCGCCTCCACAAGGAGAAAGCCTCAAAATGGTTGAAAAACGAACCGCCCCCTTTGTTGTGCAACTCCACCAGTGGTTGCAAGGACACCCTAGCAACGTAGCGGTCTCCTGCCACGGCAACTCGCTGCGTCCAATCCGCAGGATTTTCGAGCACCTAAGCCTAAAACAGATGCTACAGCTTGAAAACCCGCAAGACCGTGCCATGGATTACGCGCTTAACATACACCGCATCAGCGTTAAAGACGATACAAAGGGCGCTGGCAAAATAGAGTGGTGTGGCGTTTTGATGCCTCAGGATGTAATGTTGGCGACAGACCCGCTGAACCCCCTGAAAAAGTATTATTGACTATTGTTCAAAAAAGTGTTGGAGTGAGAAAAGTTGAGTATCTTTAGAGCCTACGACATCAGAGGAGTGTACGGTAAAGACTTAACGAAGGAAATAATGAAAAAAATTGGAATGGCTATTGGAACTTACGCTCCTGGAGACTTCACGGTTGGAAGAGACTTCAGGGAACACAGCAGCGAACTTGAAGAAGCCTTCGTCTCTGGCGTCACAAGCACCGGCTCAAACGCCCGCTTAGTTGGAACCTGCCCCGCTAGCCTCTGCGTTTTTTCAAACTGGAAACTGAAAAATAACGTGGCAGCTTACGTTACGGCGTCTCATCTGCCCGCTGAGTGGAACGGCATCAAATTCTTCCACCAAGACGGCGTCGGATTCTTTGAAGATGAAAACAAAAAGCTGGAGAAAATCCACAGGGCAGGACCCTTCAGGAAAGGCGAAGGCTCAGTAGAAAAAGTCGAGGGCATGGAACAGGAGTACGTGAACTTCATCAAGGAACGCGTAAAACCGAAGCGGCTGAAGGTTGTTGTTGACTTCGGAAACGGAGCCGCATGCCTCATAGTTCCGAAGATTCTGAAGCAATTCGACATAGAAACAACGTACCTGTACGATTGGCCTGACCCAACCTTCCCAAACAGAGACCCCGAACCTAAACCCGAAACCCTGACTCAACTAAGCAAAAGGGTTGTTGAAGAAAACGCGGATTTGGGCGTGGCGTTTGACGCAGACGGCGACAGGGCGCTTTTCGCTGACGAAACAGGCAAAGTTATGATGGCGGAGCAAAGCGCGGTCTTCTTCATAAGAGACATCATGAAAACCCAGAAGGGTTCCGTGGTCGCCAACATCGAATGCTCAAGCCTGATAGACGAGGAAACAGCAAAGTACGGTCAGCAGGTGTTTCGCATACCTGTGGGTCACACGTTTCTGGTGCAGCAGACAAAGGCGCACAAAGCCGTCTTAGGAGTGGAAAAGTCAGGTCACATATGCGTTCCCAAATTCTACTGGTTCGACGACGCCATCATAAACAGCATGTACCTGATGGAAATAGTGTCCAAGCTCGGCAGGAAAGCGTCCGAAGTCGTTGAGGAGATGCCGAAAGAGTTCTTTGACAGAACAGAAATTGACAGCTCTGACGAAACAAAGTTTTCAGTAGTTGACAGAGTAAAAGAGAAAGCCACCAAAAAATACGAGAAAACAACCACCATAGACGGCGTTAGAATAGATTTTCCAGATTCCTGGGCGCTAATCAGAGCGTCAAACACATCCCCCAAACTACGATTAACCATAGAAGCAAAAAACGAGCAAAGAATGTTAGAACTTAAAAAAGAAATGCTTGACTTGATAACCGGCTCCGCGAACACAAAACCAGCGTAGCAACGATTGCTAAGGCTGAGGCATGTTGCAACGCACAAAATCTTTTTAAAAGAGAAAAAATATCCTTTCTACCGTCGTGTTTTACTGTTCTTAGGTTGTGTTTCTTTTGAGCCAAAACCTTGTGACTACAGAAGAGGCAAAGAAAGTCGATGTTGAAGAGTTATTTGACAAGCTTTCATCAAGCAAAAAAGGTCTTTCCTCTTCTGAGGCGGAAAAACGGCTTCAGCAGTATGGTCCAAACGCGCTTCCTGAAAAGAAAGTCAACCCAATTATCAAGTTTCTAAGCTATTTCTGGGGACCCATCCCCATCATGATCGAGGTAGCCGTTGTAATGTCTGCTATCCTTCAAGACACCGCCTCGTTCGGAATAATTCTTCTTCTGCTATTCATGAATGCCATAGTGGGTTTCTGGGAGGAACGGCAAGCAGGCAACGCAATTGAAGCGTTACAGAAGAAGCTGTCGCCCACAGCACGAGTGCTTCGGGATTCTGAGTGGATGCAAAAAACCTCCAAAGAGCTTGTGCCCGGGGACATCGTGCGCGTCCGTTTAGGCGACATAGTTCCCGCCGACCTCAAACTTGTTGAAGGCGATTACTTGCAGGCAGATGAATCGGCGTTGACCGGCGAATCTTTGCCCGTGGATAAGCATGTTTCGGATGTGGCGTACTCAAGTTCTACGGTGAAGCAGGGGGAAATGGAGGCTCTTGTCGTCACCACTGGCGCTAACACGTATTTCGGTAAAACCACGAAGCTTGTGGAAGAGGCTAAAACCACCAGTCACTTTCAAAAGGCTGTAGTGAAAATCGGAGATTATCTAATTGTCCTCGCTGTTGTTCTTGTCGCCGTGATAATTTTGGTTTCCGTTTTCCGTCATGTAGAAATTCTGACGCTGATTCAGTTTTCTCTGGTTCTGATAGTTGCTTCGATTCCTGCTGCGCTTCCCGCGGTGCTCTCGGTTACTATGGCGATTGGAGCTATCGCCTTGTCAAAGAAGGAAGCAATCGTCAGCAGAATGGTTTCCATCGAGGAGATGGCGGGTATGGATGTTTTATGCGCCGACAAAACTGGCACCATAACCAAGAATAAGCTGACGGTGGCGGAACTGCGACCTTACGGAAAAAACGCGGAAAACGACGTTCTTCTCTATGGGACCCTTGCTTCACGAGAAGAAGATAAAGACCCAATTGATGACGCCATAATCAAGAAAACCCGAAGTACAGACGCCGCCGCAAAGCTAAATCAGTACCAAGTGACGAAGTTCAAACCCTTCGATCCCGTTGCGAAACGAACAATTGGAACAATCAAAGACAACCAAGGCAACGAGTTTAAAGTAGCTAAGGGCGCGCCACAAGTGATACTTGACCTCACCTCCAACAAAGAGATTAAAGACCAAGTTGGAAGAGATGTTGACGATTTTGCAGCTAAAGGATACCGCGCGTTAGGCGTTGCCAGAACAGTGGAGAACGACAAGTGGGAGTACGTTGGTTTAGTTGCTCTTCATGACCCGCCGAGAGAGGATTCAGCTGAAACCATAAAAACCGCACAGTACATGGGCGTCGAAGTGAAAATGGTCACGGGTGACCACATCGCCATTGGCAAAGAGGTTGCAAAAGAAGTTGGGTTAGGCACTAACATTGCGCTTCCAAGCTCGTTTGTTGATAAGCCTGACAGGAAAGCGAAGAGGATTGTGGAAGACGCTGACGGCTTCGCTGAAGTTTTTCCTGAACACAAATATGAGATTGTGGAGAACCTTCAGAACAACGGGCACATAGTAGGGATGACTGGAGACGGCGTCAACGACGCTCCAGCGTTGAAAAAAGCTGATTCAGGGATTGCCGTGGCAGAGGCGACGGATGCGGCGAGGTCAGCGGCAGACATAGTTCTGACCAAGCCTGGTTTATCCGTGATTATTGACGCCATAAAGGAAGCGCGGCAGATTTTTCAGAGGATGCAGCATTACTCTATTTACCGTATTTCTGAAACCATACGCGTAGTGATTTTCATAACGTTGACGATAACTCTTTTCAATGTTTACCCGATTACGGCTGTGATGATAGTGCTGCTGGCGCTTCTAAATGACCTTCCCATAATCACCATAGCCTACGACAACGTCCATTACTCTGAGAAGCCGGAAAAGTGGAACATGCGTACCGTGCTGGGACTCGCCACGCTGCTTGGAGTAGTTGGAGTGATAATATCCTTCGGAGCATTCTATATAGGAAAAGAAGTGTTCCATCTGGGTCCCGCAGAACTTCAAGGATTCATATACCTGAAGCTTTCTTTGGCAAGCCAAATGACCCTGCTTATAGCACGAACCAGAGGCCCATTCTGGGCCATAAGACCCGCAAAACAGATGGCTCTCGCCATTTTGATGTCACAGACAACCGCAATCCTACTCACGGTTTACGGTGTGCTGTTTCCAGCGGCTTTAGGCTGGGAATTAGCGCTCTTCATCATCGGCTATGTACTCCTCGGATTGCTCATAACAGATCCACTTAAGGTACTCTTCTACAAGCTCTTGGACAATAGCGGAGTAAGATTCAGCAGATAAAACCAGCCCTGTACATCCTGCAAAGCTTAGTTGCCAAAAATGGTGGGTGGGATTCGAACCCAACCAAGTGAGATAATCACCAGCAAAATCACCCCTCTTTGGTTTGCATGAATCTGTAACCCGTCCATGCTAATAGCACCTTTGAGCTGAAGGCTCAAATGAAGAAAGCATCAGTAATCCTTGAATCGCTGATAGTTGCCTGACAAAGCTTTGTTTAAGTGTTTGCGCTTCTTGGGGTAGATTAGCATTGCTTGACAGAACGCTTTGAATTTTTGGGAAAAGTTTATAATTTACTTGGTGCGATTCGGGGGTATCGACTTCACCGACTAATTTTGCCGTTATGATGGGTTGACAGAGTGTGATTTCCGGAGAAAAGGTTAACCGATGGAGATATTTGTTCTAGTACCTTTAATTCTGATTATCACGTTCGTGATGGGTTTCCTGTTCAAACGAGTCGGTATGCCTTCTGTTGTCGGCCAGATTTTAGCGGGAATTTTGCTGGGAATCCCCCTGTTGAGAGGCGTTCTTTTCGACTCAGAATCATCGCTGGTAATACTCGATTTTTTGGCGTATCTCGGGATAATTTTTCTGTTATTTCTGGCTGGGTTGGAGATTGATATTGAAAAAATCCGGGAGACTTCACGTGAATCGCTTATGATATCGTTGAGTTCGGCTCTTGTTCCTTTCGCTCTTGGGTTTACGTTTATGCTGCTGGTTTTTCCAAGTTACGGTTGGCTGGCTGCTTTGGTGTTTGGCGGCGCTATGATGGTAACGTCTGAAGCAACAAAAGTTAAGGTTCTTATGGACCTGAACAGCTTGAACACGCATTTAGGCGCTATCATGTTGGCAGCTGGAGCGTTGGACGATATTTTTGAAGTTTTGTTTCTGGCGTTGGTCGCTGTTATCGGACGTGGTGGAGGTTGGATTGAGTTAGCTGCTATTCCAGTGGAAATTGTGGTTTTTGCGGTTGTAGCTTTTGCGTTCTTTAAGGTTGCGTCTAGAGTTTTCCGGTATCTTGATAAGAACCGTGGTAATCAAGCCGAGATTTTCTCGCTTGTTATTATTTTCATTATGGTTCTTGCTGCTCTTTCTGAGGGGTTAGGCATCGGTTACTTGATTGGCGCCATTGCGGGTGGGTTCATTCTTCAGATTGCCATGAAAAACATTCATGAGCGTCACAGGAAGGATATGATAAAAGTTACTGAGCTTATCGCGTTGGGTTTCATAGTCCCATTTTTCTTTGCTAACGTGGGCATAAACTTCGAGTATGACACGCTTTTCTCCAGCATCGGCTTGTTGGTAGCAACTGTTGTTATCGCGTTTTCTGGGAAAATCCTAGGTTGCCTCGCAATCAAGCCTTTTTCGCGTTTGACGTGGAAGCAGCTTTACTACGCGGGTTGGGCTATGAACTCTAGGGGCGCGGCTGAATTGGTTATTGCCTTAGCTGCAAAACAGCTCGGTTTGATCCCGCTTGAAGTTTTTTCAGCACTTGTCGCAATGAGTTTGATAACTACGCTCGCGTTTCCGCCCGTTTTAGCAAGAGGAATACATAAGAACCCTGGGCTTATGACCGTTGCCGTTTCGGAAAGCAATGAAACTTGAGCTGATGCTGTTGAGAAAAAGTATTATCTGGAAAACGCAATATTGGATAATCAGAAAATGTGAAGGAGAAGAGTATGAAGGAAAGAATTAGAATCTTAGTGGGGATAGATGGTTCTAACTATTCTGATAGAGCCCTTTTGGAAGCTGTCACTATTGCTAAAAAGTTTTCAGGGTTTGTAAAAGTAATCACGGTTCATGGTCGAGGGATGGAAAAGAAGGCAAAAGAAATCCTGGAGCACGCAAAATTTTACGTGGAAAACGAGGTTGAATACGAACTGTCACCAATTCTGGGTTCAAATCCAGCAAGAGCCCTGCATAACATTGCCGACCACGAAAAATTTGACCTCATAGTTGTAGGAAGCAGAGGATTAGGCAGCAAAGTTTCACTGCTCCTAGGAAGCATATCTAGACAAGTCGTCGCCAAAGCAGAATGCAATGTTCTCGTCGTAAAAAAATAATTCCCAAACGAAACACGACTTTCACATGCCCCTTCACGTTTAACTATATCATAGTATGAGCCAAAATATGATACCCATGTTTTTTGCATCATCATCTAAAACGGAACAGTTTAGTGGAAACCATTTGGTAGCTATTCTTCATTTTCTCTTTGAAACAGAAAATCAGAACAAACCCTCGGCAATTTCACTTGAGAAGTAGAAGTGCTAAGCAACCCCCCACAACTACAACTAAACAAAAAAACCTGAAAGTGCGGGGGGTGGGATTCGAACCCACGAACGCCTGCGCGACAGGGTCCTAAGCCCTGCTCCTTTGACCTGGCTTGGA
>Ga0307423_1001655_pt1 | contig 13239 bp, 9 predicted proteins | sample SalMarWE160310MG_FD_202154 | JGI IMG/M metagenome (GOLD analysis project Ga0307423, IMG submission 202154) | Salt marsh sediment microbial communities from the Plum Island Ecosystem LTER, Massachusetts, United States - WE1603-10 | ecosystem: Environmental > Aquatic > Marine > Intertidal zone >...
GACCGAGTCGAGAAGTGCCGTCGTCATCTCCCGGTTCGCCTCGGACATCTTGGATTCCGCGAAGCTCTCGACGGCGCTCTTGTACTTGCCAATTCTCTCGTACTCGACCTCGACGCCGATCTTCTCGAAGAAGCCGCCCAGGAACAGATACTCGGCAGCCAGACCGACGAAGGGATTGCGCGATCCGGGCGCCAGGTAGATCTCGTCGGCTCCGGTCGCGATGAAGTACTCGAGGTTGGCGCCGTATTTCTCGACCTCGAGATAGGCAACGGTGCGCCGACCCCGCTCCGAGATCCGGGCGATCGCCGCCCGGATCTCGTCAGCCTTCCCCCAGCCAACGCTGACCGGGCGAATCCGGAACACGACTGCGGAGAGCCGCTCGTCGCGCTCCGCCTTGGCGAGCTCCGAGAGCAGGTGGATCATTGGTCGCTGCGGTGCGCCGAACAGCCTGGCGAGATAGGGAGTGGCGTGGGTCTCCACGTACGACCCCTCGAGATCCATCACCAGAATGGTCCCGTCCTCGACTCGGGGTCCGCGGCCGACCATCAGCCATGCCAGGACCAGCAGCAGCAGGACGAGGCCGACGATCCAGCGTTTTGCCACGGTTCTCCTCCCTCGATGCTCGGGAACGAAACTTCCCGGGACCGTAGGGTATCCTAGGCCGCAATGGCCAAGTCGGTCTACATCGCGGGGGTGGGTCTCACCAAAGTCGACCTCACCGGCCGCGTCTTCGGCAGCATCTTCGACCTCTTCTCCGAGGCCTACCGGGGAGCCCTCGAGGACTCCCGGATTCGTTCCTTCGGTGCCGTACAGATCGGCATCATGGACAGCGAAGAGTTCGAGAACCGGGCCAACATCGCCGCCAAGGTGGCAGATCGGCTGGGACTGACCGGCGTTCCGGCAATCCGCAGTGAGACGGCCTCCTCCACGGGCGCAGCCGCCTTCCACGAGGCCTACTACAAGGTCGCCTCGGGGGAGTGCGAGAACGTGCTGGTCCTGGCCGGCGAGCGGATGAAGACCGTCACCACCCAGGCCGCCACCGACATCATGTCGAAGACCGTGGACCCGGTGGAACGACGCTTCGGCTTCACCATGCCGGGGCTGATCGCGCTGGTCACCCAGGCCTGGTTCCGCGAGCGGGGCATCAAGGGGAAGGAGGTCGACAACGTATTGGCCCGGCTGATGCAGCGGGCCCACGCCCTGGGAGCGGAGAATCCCCTGGCGGCCTTCTTCGGCAGGCGCGAGCCCCTCTCCGCCTACTTCGACAGGTCGCGGAACTTGCCGGTTGCAACGCCCCTGATGCGCAAGGACTGCTCGCCGATCTGCGACGGCGCCGCGGCCGTCATCCTGACCTCGAAGCCGCAGGCGGTCCGGGTGGCCGGCATCGGCTCCGCCACCGAGACCTCCTCGATCCTCGACCGCAAGTCGCTCTCTCATCTCGACGCCACGCGTCAGGCGGCGAAGATCGCCTACTGGCGCGCCGCGATCGCCGATGCGCGTCGGATCGACGGTCTGGTCGTCGAGGCCCACGACGCCTTCAACAGCCTGCTGCCGATCGGCCTGGTCGACCTCTTTCTCGTCGACGAGGACGATGCCATCGAGGCGCTGATGAAGGGCCCCCGGGCGGCCCTCGGAGACCCCCTCGGCCACCCGCTCACGGGACTCTCGGGCCGGATCCCCACCAACCTCTCGGGCGGGCTCAAGGCTCGGGGCCATCCGGTGGGTGGAACCGGGCTCTTCCAGATCGCCGAGATCTACCTTCAGCTGACCGAGCGCTTCCCCAATCCCGGCGCCCAGGTTCCCCGGGCCCGGCTCGGCCTCGCCCACTCGATCGGAGGCCCCGGCAACAACGTCTACGTAACGATCCTGGAGCGCTCGGATTCAGCGCGGAAACCGGACCAGGTGGCGAAGCCGCGGCTTCAATTCCAGTCCGTGGCACGCCAGGCCGTCAAGGAGTACGGCGCGGAGCTCCACGGTGCGCGGGCCGTGGTGGAGGCCGCCACCACGATCTTCGTGACGCCGGGCCGCTCCAGCGAGCCGGTACACGTCGCGGTACTGCGGATCGACGGGCGGCGCATGTTCGCCAAGCTCGATCATCCCCCCGATGCGGCGGAGGCCCCCGAGCAGGTCCTCGCCGGCCAGAAGGTGAAGTTCCTGGTCAAGGACGACGGAGACCACTATTTCCAGGTCGACCGCGGCAGGAGCCGCGACTTCGGCCGCCTGGTCGACCGCCTCCGCACCCGCCTCTCCCGGGGCGGAAACACGGTCACATGATCAGGACGCCGCGGGCGTTCACGCCCTTCAGCATGTCGTCGAAGGCGCGGTTGATCTCGTCGATCGGATAGGTCGCGGTGACCAGCTCGTCGAGCTTGATGCGATTGGACTGGTAGAGGCGGAGGAGCCGCGGGAAGTCGATCTTGGGTCGCGCCGATCCGTACATGGAGCCGGTGAGCACCTTCTCCTGGAACGGCATCATGAAGGTGCCGAGGGTCACGGTTGCGTCGGCCCGCGTCACACCGACCACCACCGCCGTCCCGCCCTTGTGAATGGCGGCGTAGCTCTGGGCGATCACCTCGGGGATGCCGATACACTCGAAGGAGTAATCCGTTCCCCCTCCGGTGAGCTCGTGGATCTTGGCAACGGCGTCGCCGTCGCTGCCCGGGTTGATGGTATGGGTCGCGCCGAACTGCTGGGCGAACTCGAGCTTCTTGTCCTCGAGATCCACGGCGATGATCTGTCCGGCTCCGGCCAGCGCCGCGCCCTGGATCACGTTCAGCCCGATGCCTCCCGCCCCGAACACGGCGACGCTGGAGCCGGCCTCCACCTTGGCGGTATTGAGGGCGGCGCCCACGCCGGTCATCACCGCGCAGCCCACCAGCGCCGCCTTGTCGAGGGGAATCTCGGGATCGATCTTGACCACGTTGTTCCGGTGCACGGTGGCGTACTCGGCCATCACCGCGACGCCCGCGTAGTGGTTCAGTGTGTTGCCGTCCCGGTCCTTCAGGCGCGAGGTGCCGTCGGGCATGGTGAAGACTGCCTTCGCGGACATGTCACAGAGTGCAGGGCGGCCCTCGACGCAGTAGCGGCACTGCCCGCACATCGGTATCCAGACGATCGCCACGTGGTCGCCGACGGCGATGTCCTCGACCCCCTCGCCCACCTCCTCGATCACCCCGGCCGCCTCGTGGCCGATCACCAGCGGGGGAGGCATCGGGATGGTGGCGTTCACCGCCGAGTAGTCGCTGTGGCAGACGCCGCAGGCCGCGATCTTCACCATCACCTCACTGCGGTGGGGAGACTCGACCTGGATCTCCTCGACACTCACCGGCTTGTTGTACTCGCGAACGATGGCGGCCTTTCCGACTTTACCCATGGGTCTACTTCTCCCGACGCGCTGCGCACGTCCTCCAAGAGGGGGTTGAAGGATTCGAGTCTACGAAAGCGCTGACTCCGGTGTCAAACCGACGGTCAAGTCGAGTCGTTCCAGCTCGATGGTGGTGATTTCGCGGGGACAGTTGACGCGGAGGGCGGGACCGGCGACGCCGGCGCCGCGGTTCACGTAGAGGACCGATCCGTTCTCGCGGAAGAGCCCGCGGTGGTAGCGGGTCATCAGGCGCGCCAGGTTCAGCCGGCCCCCGAACGTCGGAAGAGCGAGCTGGCCACCGTGGGTGTGACCGGCGAGTACCAGCGGGAAGCCCAGGCGCGCCGCCTGGGGAAAGGCCTCGGGGCGATGCACCAGAAGCACTGTGGGTCCGTCGCAGGGCAGCTTTTCCGCCAGCGCCTGCAGGTCCGGAAGATCGACACCCCGTGCGGTCCAGTTTCGCCCCGGGTCGTCGATCCCCGCCAGGTAGAGGGGCGCCGATACTGGAAGACGTACCACCTCCTTGCGAAGCAGCCGGAGAGCAGGAGCGTGCTCGCGGAGCGCCATGGCCACCTGCTCAGCCCCGACGTAGGTGTCGTGGTTGCCGAGAACGGCGAACACGCCGTATCGCGCGCGAAGCCCCGCGAGTGTGCGAGCTCCTCGTTCGAGCGCAGAGGGATCAAAATCGAAGAGGTCACCGGTCACCACCACCAGGTCGGGATCGAGGGCGTTGATCCGCTCCACCAGCCGCTCGAGGCGCCGGCCCTCCATACCGTTGCCGATGTGGAGGTCGGAGGTCTGCACGATGCGAAGGCCCCGAAGATCCTCGGGGAGATCCTCCAGGGGAATTCGCAAGTGGGTGTGAGTGACATAGGATTGTCCGCCGGTGAAGCCCCAGAGCAGCATGCCAGCGATGGCTCCCACGATGGGAATGCTCACCAGGCGAAACACCTGGAAGACCCATTCGGTGGAGGCCCCGAGCAGCGAGAGCAGACCGCCGATGGGGAGGAAGCCCAGCCAGGTCGCCACCACCGCCACGCCGAGGAGGATGGTGACGACGCCGAGGCCCATGTACGCCCTGGCGACCATGCCCGGAAAGCCCCCGCGCCGCCGCGCGCGTCGCAGCACCGGCACCAGGTGGGCATTCGCCGCGACCAGAAGCGCGGCCAGGGCCAGCCCGACGCCGAGACCCGGACCCTCGCGGCCTGCCAGCACCACGGTGACCCAGTGCCCCACCACCACCTGCATCCCGCCCAGAAGCAACGCCAGGGTGAGGATCAGACGACCGAAGAGAAGCTGGCGGATCCGGCCCTTCATGGATCGAGAATAGGCGATGCCAGCAGAGCCACGGAGAACCCAGGCTAGAAGCGGTCGGCGGTCCAGAAGCCGAAGCTCTCGGCGGGCAGGACCGCCTCGAGGAGGATCCCGGGGGCTCCGCCTTCGGGCGGCTCGACCCCGAGACGTCCTGCCAGCGCCGCCGGGTCGATGCAGCGCAGCATGCCGGTGGGGTCCTCGCCCCTGTGCAGGCTGAAGCCGCGGGTGCCGAGGGCGCGTTCCAACTCCGGATCGAGGTGCAGATTTCCGGCGGCGGCGTGCTCGTCGATCATCGCGGCGAGGAGATCGGCCAGTGCCGCAACACCCCCGCTGCCACGCCCGAACTCGGTGACGATCGGAAAGCCCTCCAGGATCGCCACGCGGGCGTAGGCCAGCACCTCACCCCCACAGCGGGCAACGCGGAAGTCCTCCTCCGGGTTTCCCGCGTTCGCCAGCGAGGCCGCCCAGAGCGATTCGTCGCGAACCACCGTCCCGTCGAGGGCACCCGAGTAGCTCCGGTGAATGGCCTTCACCGCCGCCAGATCCCGGGCCGGGTCGAAGCAGAGGATCTCCGCATCGGTCGCCGGGGGCGCGGGATCGCCCCGCGCGAGGAGGGTGCGCGTCACCACCCAGGAGCGCCAGCCGAGCCGTGTGTACCAGGGAATGCGCGCCGAGAAGAGCAGCGAGATCTCGAGTCCCGAGCCGGACATCGCCTCGACGGCGCGATCCAGCAGCGCACCCGCGATGCCGCTGCGCCGGTAATCGGGCAGGGTAAAGACGCTCCCGATCCCTCCGGTCGGAACCGCCTTGCCGCAGATCCGCAGGGGCCGGGGAAAGACCTGTACACAGGAGACCAGGCGCCCTGCATCCACCGCGACCCAGACGTTCTCGTCCGAGAAGGTCGGATCGTCCTCGAGGTAGCGGCGAAAGAAGTCCCTTCCCTGCCAGCCATCGGGCATTGGCCAGTGATCGAGGAGATCGAGAAGCGACTCCCGCTCTGATCTCCGCAGCGTCCGAAGCTCCATCGGCGGGAGTATACTCTCGAGACGATATCGAGGACGACCCGGCTGAAAGGGCCGGGTCCGCCAATGCGGCGCCTTCCCGTCTCTACGCCAGACGAACGCCCGCCAGGCCGGTCAGCAGCACCCGAATCAGATCTGGCTGCCGGTGGGTGCCCGTCTTGGCGAAGAGCTGCTTCAGGTGACCGCGGACCGTGTGGATGGTGATGCCGAGGTCGCCGCAGATCTCGGCGACACCCATCCCCTTGATGATGCGAGCGGCGACCTCGGCCTCCACCGGTGTGAACCCGTAGAGCTGGCGAAGCCGCTCCGGAGGGCGATCGAGCTGGGCATCCGGCTCGGCGACGAAGATCGCAGCCGCGGCCTTGCGATCGAACAGCGGCGAAGCCTCGCAGCGAATCGCTGTGACGACGACCTCCAGGGCCTGACGGCCCGAAGGGCGCACCAGCCGCAGGACCGCACCTGCATCCTCCCCTTGGCTCGCGCCGGTCTTCGCCGCCCCGGCGACCGCGCGCCGGAGCTCGTCAGTCTGCTTTGAAGTCGAGGCCGAGGGACCCTCCCGATCCATGACGAGCCCGTCGTTCATGACCAGGATCCGGTCGGCAGCCTGGTTGGTGGCGATGGCAGCTCCCCGCTCGTCGAGCAGGATCACGCCGCCGGCGATCCGGTCCAGCACCTCCTCCGCGGCGCCCGCCCGCGTCTCCGCGCCCTGGACTCGGGAGTGGATCGTCAGTGCCCGCTGGAGGTGGGGAACCAGCGATCGGACCGGGTCGAGATCCCCCTCCCGGAGGGGACCGCTGCTCTTCTCCCGGAAGCCGACGAGGTCCGAAAGCGGCTCTCCCGAACCCGAATTATAGAGAAACGCCACGAAAGGATGGGCAGCGCCTTGGGGACGCATCCAGTCGTTGTAGAACTCAGTCCGCATCTGCTCGCTCTCGGGAAGGATGCTGTCGTTCAGGAGAACTCGGCCCTCCTCTGCCTCCGGGCCATAGGGCCGCCAGGGGTTCAAACGATGGTAGTAGGATCGGTAGGAGTCCTGATAATGCTCATCCATTCCAACGGAAGCGATGATGCCGCGGTCACCGTCGCTGGGGTGCCGAAAGACGAGATGGAGGCTCGCGAGCTGCAGCTCTTGACAGACACCATCCAGGAACGACGGCCAGCACTCGGGCGCCACCGCCGCCCGGTAGATGCGATCGATGTGGCCTTCCAAGCCGTCGACCTGGCTCTTCACTCCGGCGTCCTCCGCAGCCATCGCCGGCCAGCCATGCAATGGCCTGGGTGTACCCGCCCGCACCCATCATAGTAATAACCCTACCGTCTGTTAAGGGTTATCACTCACTGATTCGGTAGGTGAACAGCGTTCACCAGCACAGCCGGTGGCTGGCGCCGCGCGTCAGAGACCGAAGAGCTTCAGCGTCTCCCGGAAATCGGGTGGATCCGGCGATTGAACCGCGATCTTCCGGTAGCCAATGACCGCGGCGTGAAGCATCTGGCGGGGGGCATCGGGGGCCCCGCCAGACCCGTAGACGGCATCCCCGAGAACCGGATGACCGAGGTGAGCGAGGGCGACGCGGATCTGGTGCAGAAACCCGGTGACCGGCTCCACCTCGACCAGGGTTGCGCCACCGCCGCTCTCGACGGCGCGCCAGTGCAGCGCCGTCCTTCGGGAGCCGGGCGCGCCTGCGGGACGAACGCGGACCCGGGCCGGACGGTGCCGCGCCACACTCAGGTGCAGCACCAGGTCCTCATCTCCCGCGAGCTCGCCGACCACGATGGCCCGGTAGCGCTTGTGCACCCGGTGGCGGCGGAAGGCCTCGCGGAGCTCCCTCCAGCGATCCTCCCGCGTGGCGAACAGCAGCACCCCGGAGGTCTCCACGTCGAGTCTGTGCACCACCCCGCTGCGGAGCCCCGCTTCGCCGACCCCGAGGATTTCCGGAGAGCGGGCGATCAGGGCATTCAGCAAGGTCCCCCGCTCCTCTTCTGCGAGCGGGTGAACGGGAGTTCCCGAGGGCTTCTCCACGGCGATCCAGCCGTCTCCCTCGGCCAGGACCACCAGGGGAGCCTCGGGATCCGGGATGGGACGCTGGGAGGCCGGAGGCCGAAAGCTGGTAACCTCGATCCGTGAGCCGGCGGCAAGGGGGAGGCCCTTGGCGCTGGAGCCCACCACCTGCTCGTCCACTGACACCCCGCCTTGGGAGAGGAGCTTCCGGACCTGGGCCCGGGAGGCCCCCAGCGCCCCGCTCAGGTAGCGATCGAGCCGCGAGCCGGCTTCGGCCTCCATGACCAGGAAAGTCCGGGTGGATTTCCGCATGATTCGATTCTAACCACTGGTGGGAACCGATCGGGAGAAGCAATGGCCGACACCCACGAACGCCGAATCGAGGTGATGGACACCACCCTGCGCGATGGCGAGCAGACTCCGGAAATCGCCTACACGCCAGCCGAGAAGCTGCAGATCGCCCGCATGCTGCTCGCGAACCTGGGCGTCGACCGCGTCGAGATCGCGGGGACCCGGGTCTCCGAAGGAGAGCACGAGGCAGCGCACCTGATCACGCGCTGGGCTCGCCGTGCCCGGATGCTGCGGCGGGTGGAGATGCTCGGCTACTGCGATGGCAAGACCTCGGTCGACTGGATCGTCAGCGCCGGGGGGCGGGTGCTCAACCTGCTGGTGAAGGGCTCCGAGCGCCACTGCGTGGGCCAGCTCCGGATGAGTCCGGAAAAGCATCGCGCACGGGCGGCCGAGACCCTGGAGTACGCGCGCAAGCGGCGGGTTCGCGCAAACGTCTACCTCGAGGACTGGTCGAACGGGGTGCGCGACTCCTTCGACTACGTGTTCGCGATGATGAAGATGCTGGGCGAGCACCCGGTCGACCGCGTCTACCTGCCCGACACCCTGGGGATCCTGAACCCTGCGGATACCAGCCGCTACGTCGGCCTGATGGTCGCCACCTGGCCCCAGGTCCACTTCGAGTTTCACGGTCACAACGATTACGGACTCGCCACCGCCAACAGCCTGGTGGCCGTGGAAGCGGGAGCCAGGGGGATACACACGAGTGTCAACGGAATGGGAGAGCGGGCGGGGAACACCCGGCTGGCGGAGATCGTCGCAGCCCTCCACGACCACGGCCCCTGCCAGACCGCTGTGAACGAGTCGCAGCTGGTCGCCGCCTCGCGCCTCGTCGAGATCTTCAGTGGCAAGGCGGTGAACGCGAACGCCCCCATCGTGGGAGGAGACGTGTTCACCCAGACCGCCGGCATCCACGCGGACGGCGACGCCAAGGCGGAGCTCTACGCGAGCCGCCTGGCACCGGACCGCTTCGGGCGCCGGCGCCGCTACGCCCTCGGAAAGCTCTCGGGAAAGGCCTCCCTCGACCAGAACCTGGAGCAACTCGGAATCGAGCTCCCGGAAGCGGCGCGCCATCTGGTGCTGAAGCGGATCGTCGAGCTGGGAGACAAGAAACACACCGTCGTGCCCGAGGATCTCCGCTTCATCATCGCAGACGTGCTGAAGACGCCCCCGGAGCAGATGGTTCAGGTGGATTCCTACGAGGTCTGGGTGGGAAGCAACGCGCTGCCACGGGCGAAAGCCACCGTCTCCTACCGCAGGAAGACCTCCACCGCCGAGGCCTCTGGCGACGGCGGCTACGACGCGTTCATGAACGCCCTCAAGAAGGCGGTGAAGGAGTTCCGGCTGAAGGTTCCGATCCTCCAGGATTTCCGGGTGCGGATCCCCCCGGGCGGACGCACCAGCGCACTGGTCGAGACCGTGATCACCTGGCGGGGTGAGGCGGGCGAGGATTCCTGGTCCACCCTCGGCGTCGACTCGGACCAGCTCGCGGCTGCGGTGATCGCAACCGAGAAGATGCTGAACGCAGTCGCCGCCAGGCGCGGGAAGCGATGAGGCGACCGACTGCGTTGCAGCGCATCGTCCTCTCCCTGCTGCTCGGATCGGTGCCGCTATCCGGCTGCCGCTCCACACCCGAAGCCGATCCGCGCTACCGCCCCAGCGAGAGTCTGCTCGAGGTGCTGGCGGTACTGCGCCGCCACGTGCCCGACGACACCTACCACTTCCAGCCGGCGCGCGATTTCGCGGGCCGCAACGTCTATCGCGCCTCGCTGCTGCGCCTCGAGAACCTGCAGAAGATCCACGCCGAAGAGCTCCGTTCCGGCTACATGGACGACGTGTTGGCCTTCGCGAGAGGTCGTGCACTCGAGCGGCTGCGCGCCTTCGATCTGGCTGCTTCGAGCTACCAGATCGCGGCGAAGATCGAAGGCCCCCTCCAGCGCGACGCTCGCGAGAGTCAGGCGATCTGCGAGGTGCTCGCCGAGGCGGCGGCGCTCGAGCCGGAGCAGGCGCCGATCCCGAAGCAGGGCGATCCGATCCCCCTGGCCGCCGAGCGCGAGAGCGTCGTGGCGCTGTACGACAGAAGGGTGGCGCTCCTCGAAGAGCTGCTCGGTCGCGCCGAGGGCACCCACTACGAGTTCGTGATCCGCGAGGAGATCGAGCGGGCGGACATGGGCCGGGCGCGCTTCTTGACCGACACGCGGCGCCTCTACGTCGACGGGGACGTGCGGGCCCTGGCGGCGAACCAGCAGCTGGTCAGCCTGCATCGGGAGAGCAAGAACGCCAACCGGCACCTCCTGGCGTTGGCGGATCTCTACGCGGAGCTCGCCGTGGACTACGTCGAGAGCCATCCTCCCGAGGGGCTTCGCTTCGATCCGCCGCGATTCGAGGAGCTCGTCGAGGCAGCGGCCCGGCTCTACGAGGCCATCAGCAACCAGGACGGAGCGCCGGAGAAGCTCGAGGCCGCGAGGCGGCTAGAAGCGTTTCTAGCCTTTACACTCAAGGTGGACCGTGACCGCTTCAGCCCGTGACATGATTTTCACAGTAGCTCTGGCCACGCTGGCGCTGGGCTGCGCTGCGTCGGGCGCGCCGCCCGTGCTCTCCCCCATGGCACCCCTGCCCATGGTCGGCAACTACCTGCCCGACGACACCGACAAGCTGGCGCACTCGCTGGCGATCGCAGCGCTGAGCAGCGATCGGCGGAAGGTCGACGATTGCATCGAAGCGCTCCATGCCATCGACGCCGCGCGCCGGGAGCACGACGAGCCGCCGACCGGCATGCTTCCCTACGCCCTCGACGCTCACAACGCCACCCTGGACGACACGCTCGCCTACCGAAGAGAGGCGGTCGCGCTGCTACGGCGCAGGGACCTGGACCCCGCCCTGCGGGCCCGAATCCGGCAGGAGGTCGCCGACGATCCCCTGCGACTCGCGGACGCGCGCCTTTACGACGCGCGCATGCGGCGTATCGGCCGCGCGGTCAATGAGTTCTCCGGGGCGCTGGGTCGCTCCGCCTTCAGCGGGTTCATGCTCCCGGTGCGCGTGCTTCGTTCGGTCGTCGCCGTGGCTCTCGCGGAGCACCAGGACGACGAGCTCACCGCTCCGGAGCGCCAGGCCCTCGCCCACTGGAAGCGCTTCATCGAGGAGGAGCCGAACACACCCGAGGCGTCGGTGCTCCTGGAACGGATCGATTCGGCGCAGGTGCGCTGGTTCCGCACCCAGCGAGATCGGAACGTACGTGGCGCGCGAGAAGCACTCGAGGAGGGCGATGCGCCGCTGGCCGTCGCTCTCGCCGAGCGGGCACTGCGCTACGCCCCCGAGGATCGCCAGGCGATGCGGCTCCTGCGGAAGGCGGAGGAGCAGCGCGCGATCTGGATCGGAAATCGGGCGAGGAACCTCGAGGCCACCGACACCGACTCGACCCTGCAACGGAAGCTCGCGGTGGCGCTGCTGCTTCCGAACGGCCCCGTCGAGGAGACGGCGACGGAGCTCCTCGAGGAGTATCCCGAGGGAGGGTTGGCCGACGAAGCCGCCTTCGCACTGGCCACTGCGGCGGGAGAGGCGGGCCACGAAGCCCTGATGTGGGAACAGTTCGAGGAAATCGCGGAGCTCGGATACGAGCACTCGAACATGGCGCGCCATGCCCAGGCGGCGCTATCCAGCGCCGAGCAGAACCCCTACCGGGCCTACCGGGCGGCTCGAAGCGCGCAGACCTGGACGATGCTGCGCTGGCTCTTCTTCGGGCCCCTGGCGGAAGGAGTTCGCGACCGGGACCTGGCGCGACCCCTGGAGTGGGCCGTCGAGCTTCCCACCCTGGCAACCGTGATCACCGGCTTCCCCAACCGGCTGATCCGCTACCCCTTCATGAGGCCCACCACCCAGGTGCCCCCGGTCCTCGCGCGGCGCTACCTGGAGCGGTACCCGAATGGTGAGCACGCTGCCGCGGTCCGGAGCTGGTTGGAGGATTACGAGGCTTCCCGGGGCAACTACTTCGGTGCACTCCAGCTGGCGGAGGCCGAGGCCGACACCGATCAGGATCACCTGGAGGACCTTCGCAGCAAGGCGTCCGAGCAGGCCCTCGAGGCCGCGAGCCGCGAGAAGCGCCGAGATTTCCGCATGTCGCTGCTCAAGAAGATCGCCCGGGAGTTCCAGGGCACCGAGGCGGGCCGGAAGGCGGGCGAGCGGGCTCGGGAGGAGGCCGAGAAGGACACACCCCAGCAGATCCAGGTGACCCGTGCATTCCTGCTCGAAAACCCCCAGCTGGCGGGTCCCGAGGGATTCGCTCTCCGCCCGGGGCTTCTAGACGACGACCTCGAAAACGGCGAGCTGCATCCCGAGGGCATTACCTTCCTCGGGGGGCGAGTGTTGCAGTTCGCCTTCGTGAGCGAGAGCGGGAACGACCGCGATGCCCCCACCAGAATCCAAACCGCGGTCTCCGCGGAGCGGCTGGCGCGGGTCGTGGCACTTCTCGAGGAAACCTCGCTGCGGATCGCCCAGGTCGACCGGGACGCGCGCGTCGAGCATGACGCAGACCGGGATCTCTTCTTCGAGCGCGCCAAACTCGGAGTGACCGGGACTCCGGATTTCCGTGCTTCGGCCGAGTCGACCTACGCTTTCCGCGGAATGCGCGAGAAGTACGGTCTGGTCCGCTCCCGGAAGTCGATTCTCCCCGTCGAACTCGTCCTACAGGGGAGCTTCGACGATTTCAGCCTCGGTGCCTTCCCGCGCATCCGGATACCCAAGTCCACCCCCGACGTCATCCTCTACCGCTAACGGCGACGGTGTTGCTTTTTGCCTTTTCTGAGATGCGGAAACGTTCTTCCTCTTCGTAGCCAGAAAAGGCAAAAGGCAACACCGTCCCCGCGCCTACAACTCCCCGTAAGATTCCGCCAGGAGCTCGATGGGGTGGACGACGCGGGCGCGAAGGCCCCATCTCCGTGCGCCGGCGGCGAGCTGGATCAGGCAGCCAGGGTTGCCGGAAGCGATGACGTCGGGGTCGGCGGCGGCGAGCGCCCTCATCTTCCTCTCCAGCACCTGCTGAGACATCTCCCGATGGGTGAGATTATAGATTCCTGCGGCGCCACAGCAGCCTGTCGGGTCGTCGTGATCGACCAGCTCGATGCCCGGAATCATCTCGAGAAGGCGCCGCGGCGCGGCCTCGACGCGTTGGCCGTGGACCAGATGGCAGGGATCGTCGT
>Ga0307423_1001656_pt1 | contig 13235 bp, 9 predicted proteins | sample SalMarWE160310MG_FD_202154 | JGI IMG/M metagenome (GOLD analysis project Ga0307423, IMG submission 202154) | Salt marsh sediment microbial communities from the Plum Island Ecosystem LTER, Massachusetts, United States - WE1603-10 | ecosystem: Environmental > Aquatic > Marine > Intertidal zone >...
TACCTCTTGTCGCTCGTTCCGCCGACGAGCTGATCCGAATCGCCCGCCACGACCGCGTGATCTTTCACGCAGGCCTCTGCGACGACGAGCTCCGGGACCTCTACCGGCGGGCAACGCTCCTCCTTCTGCCCATGCTCGATGCGACTGCCAACAACGCGATCCTCGAAGCGCAGGCCTGCGGCACACCGATCGTCTCCACTGACGTGAGGGGAGTCGCGTCGTACGTGGATTCGTCGTTTGCAGACCTGCTGGCCGTCGGGGATGCGGACGGGATCGTGAACGCGGTGATCAGGATTATCGAAAGCGACTGGGAGCGCGAACAGCGCGGACGGGCCGCACGGGCCCACGCCGTGGAGCATCTTTCGTGGCAACGTCTCGCTCCCCGCGCGCTCGAGGTCTACGAGAGTGTCCTCAAGAGAGTGGAGTGATCGTTGGTCTGGGAACGCGCCTCGATGCAGATGCGACATGCCTGACAACGGCGAACTTCTGGTGACCGGCGGCGGCGACTCCCGTTGCGACGACCAGAACCTCGACCCATCCGCGCCTTCGCTGGCGGAGACCGTCCTCTACGAATCGTCCGTCTTCGTCAGACAGCTGGTCCGGCTCTCCTCTCGCTGTGAAATCGTTTGCGACACCCTGCCCGAAGACGGGATCGAGGTCCGTTGCCTGCGCTGGACCGCGGAGGATCGCGGCGCCTCCGCGTCGTTCAGCTTCGCCGCGGATTCGAGCGGTTTCTTCAGCGATGACCGGATGGGGACCCTGCTCACCGGGGGGGCGGACGGAGAGACGCCGATGCTCTGGCTGCCACGCGGCATCTTCGTCGGCCGACCGGTTGGCCACGGGCGCCTGAAGGCGGTGGATGACGTTGCGGTCGAGAGCTGGTGGGAGCTCGATGAGGTGCCGAAATTCCATCTTCGGTTGTCCGCGACCGAAAATGTGACCGTTTACCTGCCGATGGTTGCCTTCGTCGACGACACCCCGGTGAGCCGTGCAGACCTCTTCGAGTTGAGCGGCGTCGAGCTCCAGCGGTACCTGAAATCAGACTGGTTCGATGCCTCGTCGCCGGCAGATCTTTGGAAGTATTTCATCGGCGCCGGTGTCTTCGACCCCCGCGATTCGGGGCGGGGTCGTTTTCGGTGTCAGCAGTGCGCCTGTGCCTGGTGGAGCTATCTGATGGCGCTCCACAACCGAACCGGAAAAAGCCACTATCGCTCGCTCGCCCGTGCGGTAGCGTGGTCGGTTCGTGTCGATCTCGGGTCCGATGGAGCGTGGCGCCACGGGTTCTGGAATGAGAAACCAGAGATTCACTCCCGCATGCTGTGGGACGGGGTACGCCTTCTCCTTTCCGAGCACGAGCTGGCGCCGCATCATGACCTCCTCGCTGCGGCTGAAGAGGCGACGGAGTTCGCGATCGAGAATCTCACCGAGGAGCTCGATGGCGGTCGGCTCTGGTTCCTCCACGACTCGGACGAAGGATCTCGACCGCTTCGGGTGCCGGAGCCCGTGCTCGGTCGTTCGCGACACAACTCGTTGTGTTTGAACACCCACATCCAGGCGCTCTGTGTATTGGCGAAGATGGAACGTATGGCCGGCGTTGGCCGATTCAGAGACGAGTACCAGAGAGGACTGGACGCCCTCGAATCGGTCCTCGGGGTTGGCTGCGGTTCGGGGCCGCTGACTTTCGCCGATCGCATCTTGCCGCTACTGCTGTCGTGGAAAGTTCCCCGCGGGTTTGGTGAACGGGTTCTGCGTTTCCTCGTCTACCGGGTTCTCGTGGGTGGATACTGGTGGGCCCGGAGACGTGCTCGGTGTCTCGTGTTTCCGAGTGGTTACATCGATCGCGATCTCGGGCGGACGATGTTGGCCGACGAGTATCACGTGGTCAATCTCAAGGACCTCGGCGAGCTGCAGCGTTTCGATCCGCATCCGTGGATGGAGGAGGTCACTGTAGGCGCGATCCGGTTCGCCGCTTCCCTCGATTTCGAGCGCGCACTGGAACGGAACCCTATATGGGCGGAGTGGGCCGATGTCCTCGGGATGACCAACCTCGACAATGACGTTGACTCCGTCCAAGTGGAGGCAACGGTTGAGAATGTCCTGGGAGGCAAGCCCCTCGACACGTTCTGCATAGCAACCGGGGTGTGGCGCTTCGAGGACCAGGACCGATGAATGGCGAAAAACCGCGCCTCGCGGTCGTCATACCTGAGCGGAATGTGGTCTCCGAGTCCTTTATCGGATCGCACATCGAGGGGCTCTTCGACGACCCGCTGGTCGTTTGGGGATCGCCGAGGCCGCTCTTTTACGGCGATGGCGAAGGGTTGCTGTTCGGCGTCTGGGCGACCGCGGCGAAGCTACTCACGCTGCGGAGGGGAATGACCGCTGCGCGAGCCCACGGTGCGGTCGGGCGACGCCTCCCCGAGCCGGTCTACTCCCGAACGCTGGCGCACTTCTTGCGGCGCGCCGAGATTGATGTCGTGCTCGCGGAATACGGGCCGACCGCGGCCACGATCGCGGAGGCGTGTTCGATCTCCCGGATACCTCTCGTCGCCCATTTCCACGGCTTCGATGCCTATCAGGAAAAAACGGTGGCCGACTTGCGTGAACCGTACGAACGTCTTTTCCAGACGGCGTTCCGCGTCGTGGTGGTGTCGAACCAAATGCTGGCCCATCTGCTGGAGCTCGGCAGCCCCGCGAAGCGAACCGTGTGCAATCCGTGCGGCGTGGATATCGATCGATTCCAGGGAGCCAGACCCGAGACGTCGCCGCCGCTCCTGCTGGCACTCGGGCGTTTTGTGGAGAAGAAGGGGCCCGCGTTGACCGTTCGGGCCTTCGCTCGGGTGCATGCCGAGGAGTCTGAGTCGCGCCTGGTCATGCTGGGCGACGGACCGCTTCGTGGTCAGTGCATCGATCTCGCCCGGGAACTCGGCGTCGACCAACAGGCGAGTTTCCCGGGGAGCATCGACCACGATGAGGTCGTCGCCTGGATGCGCCGGGCGCGTTGCTTTGTTCAACACTCCTTGCGGGCCGCCGATGGCGACTGTGAGGGAACGCCGGTGGCGGTTCTCGAGGCCTCGTCGTGCGGACTGCCGGTGGTTTCGACGCGCCATGGGGGCATTGTGGAGGCAGTCCGCGAGGGTGTCAGCGGTTTTTTGGTCGACGAGGGCGATGTCGATGGGATGGCCGAGAGCATATTGCGGCTGGTGCGCGATCCGAGGCTGGCCGAAAGGATGGGCGCCGCCGGGCGACGGCATGTGGAGGCCAACTACTCGTCTCAAAAGAGCCTTGGTTGCCTCCGCTCCATACTCGCCGAGGCCGCGCGCAGCGGCGACTGAAACCGATACGGTTGGGTCAGAGCTCGCCGAGCGGCCTTGCACGGTCGCCTTTTCGAATCCGACTCTCGCGTTCGAGCTGGCCTTCACGGTCGAGCCGGTACTCGGTCCGCTCGTGAAAGTTGTAAAGGCAGGTGATGCGCCAGACATGTCGTGCGTGGTCGCCGGCGAGTTCGAGCATGAAGAGATACAGAGCGACGTCATCCGCAGACCGCCAGAAATCTCCGGTTTCGGGGTCGATCATGACCTCCTCGGGTACGTGATCAAAGAGTTGTCGCCGAAAAGAGTGGAGATGACTCGTGGCCCAGGGGTGATCACGATAGGCGCGAGACCTGCGAATCATTCGTGGCGGTGGGAGCTGGAACGGGATCACCCCGGTCGACTCGCGTTGGGTGTTGTAGGTCATCCAGACCTCGGGGTCCTGGTACACCTTGTTGAGAAACGCCAGCACTCCCGGATCGGGAAGCCAATCGTCACCGTTGAGCTCGATGACAATCGACTGGCTGTCAACCTGGCGGATGCCGTCGAGGGTGTTCCAGGTGCCGCCGCGGCGGCGTGATCGCTGCACCAGCTCGACGGTGTGACCCGGGTGCTGCTCGCACCATTCCTCGATAAGCGCCTGAGTGTCATTGGTCGATGCATCATCAATGACGAGGTGCCGGAAGTGGTCCTTGGGGTATCGCTGACCATGGACCGAATCGAGACACCGTAGGATGTCACGTCCCGCATTGCGCTGGGTCGACACGATGTGGAAGCGGTGCCGGTGTCTCGGTCGCACCAACGCGTAGCGGACGATTTCCCTGGTCCGACCGGCGGCCCGCAAGAGGAGGCGGACCCGGTAACGGCCGATCAACCACGTCAGAGGATTGGTCAGGAATCGCATGCTGCGCCCTTCCATCATACAAACCAACGGTGTCGCCTCATGCCGTGACCTATAATTTGGCTGTGGCAAAGATGTCCCCCATCAGATCGAAAATCATCCGGTATCCCAGTCCGCTCGTTACCGCGAGTGGCCGTTGCGAGGCCCGCGGCGGGGTCTCACGATGACCCAGCGCCCGCGAGTCCTCGTGCTGACCCTGTACTCGGGCGAGGCGGAGTTCGATCGCTGCCGGTCGGCACTCGAGCAGCAGGAATACCCGTTGTGGGAGCAGCGGATCATCGAGAACCTCCCAAACATCGAGGCCCACGCGCGGTTGTACGAGACGATCATGGCGGAGCACGAGAACTTCGGGCTCTTTCTCAAGCTCGACGCGGACATGGTCCTGGCTGACCCGAAGGTTCTCGGTGACTTGGTTCGGGTTTTCGAGCAGCGACCCGAGCTCGACCATCTGGTGGTGGCGGTGACCGACTGGATGACCGAGAGTCGCATTATCGGCGCCCATCTGTTCTCCAACCGGGCGCGGTGGAAGCGACACGAGGAGACGTTGTATGTCGACCCGGATCCCGATTTTCCGGGCCGCAAGCTGGTGGCCGACAACCCGCCGCGGGATCTGGTCCTGCACGCCGAAAACCCGTCTCCGCTGCAGGCTTTCCACTTCGGCGCCCACCGCGCCTTGCAGGCGTCACAGGTCTACCGGAAGTTGCGTGACGCCCGGCCCCACAATGCTCGTATTCAGTGGCAATACCTGGATCGCGTGTGGGATCACTACGTGCGATCGGAAGATCGGCGGCCGGGGCTGGCGATGCTTGCGGCCGACATGGTCTTCCGGAAGGAGCTGCCGCCGACCGCCAACGAGTACTCGGACGCCGCACTGCGTGCTGCATTCGAAAGCACCGAGGCTCTCGGCGACGGGGAAATTCGGGAGCGGCTCGAGCCACGGTGGGGCAGCCCAAAGCTGCGCCGGCAAACGTGGGCGCGCGCACTCGGGCCAGCAAAGTTCGCGCTGGTCAGGATTCGTGGCCTGCGCGACGCGGCTGCTTCAGCAGTCAAGGGTCTGTTGGGCGCGTCCGTGGAGCCGGTCGAGATCGGACCCCACGCCTGATGTGCGGCATCGCTGGCATTCTGGGCCGGGCTGACGCGGAAGATCGGAAACGTCGTGTCGGTCGGATGACCAGCGCCCTCAGCCATCGCGGCCCCGACGATGAAGGGTTTTTTGACGACCACCATGTATCGCTGGGTTTTCGCCGACTGGCTGTGATCGACCTCGAGACCGGGGAACAGCCGATACTTGATAAGGAGCGGTCTCTTGCCATCGTGCTGAATGGCGAGATTTACAATTTTCGCGAGCTCCGACAGGAGCTCGAGGACAAAGGGCACCAGTTCCGGAGTACGGGAGATGTCGAGGTCGTCCTGCGTCTGTGGGCCGAGGAGGGCCCCGAATGTGTGCGGCGGCTCAATGGGATGTTCGCACTCGCCGTTTGGGACGGCCGGCGGCGCGAGCTCTCCCTCGCTCGCGACCGTTTTGGAATCAAACCGCTCTATCTGTGCCGCGGCGGCGATGGGCTGGCCTTTGCCTCCGAACTGCGCGGCCTGCGCGCGGGCGGGTTTCCAGAGGCCCCACGGCTCGATGAGCTGCAGCTCCGTCACTACCTCGCTTTTGGATATCTGTCTCCGGAAGGAGCGCCGTTCGCGGGTGTCGAGTCGCTGCCGCCGGCGACGATCCTCACCGTCGACGCTGATCGACGCGAGCGGGTCGAAGCCTACTGGAAACCTCCAGCACCGGGCGAACCCAGCGCCGTTTCCGGCCAGATTGTCGGTGAGATGCGAGAGGTGCTCGAGAATGCGGTCGGACGGCAACTGGTTGCCGACGTTCCGGTCGGTGTCTTTCTCTCGGGGGGGCTCGATTCCAGCACCGTGAGTGCACTCGCCCGGCGGAGGGTCAGCGGTCCACTGCGAACCTTTTCGGTTGGTTTCGAGGGCCCGGATGCGGTCTCCGAGCTCCCCGCAGCCCGCGAGATCGCCGACCACCTCGAGAGCGATCACCACGAGCTCATGATGGATCCAGAGGAGGTGGCCCGCGACCTCGGGCAGATTATCGACGGCCTCGACACACCGCTGGCCGATCCGACCGCGATCCCCACCTGGTACATGTCGCGACTTGCCCGCGAGCGGGTTACGGTTGCGTTGTCGGGCGAGGGCGCCGACGAGGTCTTCGGGGGCTATGCCAGACAGCGCTACGACGTCGCCCTCGACCGCGTCGGCACCGTCGGGCGAAGGCTGTTGCCGGCGGCCCTGCGGATCGCCGGGAGGCCGCTGTCTGAACGTCTCGAGCGCAGGTTGCGAATGGCTCCGGGTCTCACGCGGCAGCTCGACTGGGGACGGGTCTTTTCCGCTGCCGAGATCGAGCGGCTGACCGCGTCCCGGGCTGCGAGCGAGGCGGAGCTCGAGGCCATATACCGAGAGCTCGATGACAGCTGGCATGGATGGGCGGATATCGAACCGGTCAACGGGCGCCTCGAAGCCGACCGCTGCACCTTCCTGCCCGGCGATCTCCTGCCCAAGGTGGATCGGATGTCGATGGCGCACTCGCTCGAGGTCCGAGTCCCCTACCTCGACAACGAGGTCGTCGACCTTGTCCTCACCCTGCCGGGGCGACTCAAGCAGACCATGAGGCGAGACAAGATCCTTCTCCGCGACGTCGCCACTGGTCTTCTCCCGCAGGCGGGTTCCCTGCGCCGCAAACGCGGCTTCGAGGTTCCGATCGGCGCCTGGTTGCGTGGTCCCCTGCGTCCGGCGCTGACCGATCAGCTGTCGCCGGCGAATGTGGCGGGTCTGGGCTTCCTGCGGGTGGTCGAGGTCTCACGTCTCGTCGATGAGCATCTCGCGGGGGGGCACGACCACGGGCGAGCCCTGTGGTCGCTGATGGTGTTGTCGCGCTGGCTCGATCGAGGGGGGCGGCGATGAAAATTGCGCTGCTCTCCCACCTCGCGTCGGCGACGGCGCCGACCGGCGCTGAGCGATCTCTCGCCCTGCTCGCCCTCGGGCTGTCAGCCAACGGGCACGAGGTTGCGGTGGCTACCCCCGGACGGTGGGCCTTGAGTCAAGAGCTCGAAGCCGGCGGGGTGTCGGTGATATCAGTGCCTGTCAGACAGTGCTGGCTCGTCCAGTACGGGCCGCAGCCCCTGTGGCGTCAGGCGGCACGCGGCCTGCGCTACGCATGGCCCGACCCCGGAAGCCGGGGGCTGCGTGCGTGGCTGTCCGAGCTCGAACCGGATGTCGTCCACGTCAACTGCCTGTCGCACCTGCGGGGCGCGGCAGCAGCTCGAGCCCTGGGTCTTCCGGTGGTGTGGCATCTGCGCGAGATCCTGCCGCCGGGTCACCGGCGCCGTTGGTTTGCGAGCCGGCTGCGCGCCGATGCCACCCGCATCGTGGCGGTCAGCGAAGCGGTGGCGGCGTGGGTCCGGAACGAGGGCCTGGATGAGCGGGTGGAGGTCGTCCACAACGGCGTCGATCATCCAACGGATGATTTCGATGGGGTGGCGCTCCGGGACCGTTTCAATCTGCCGCAGGAAGCCATCGTGGTGGGGCTCTTCAGTCAACTGGTGGCCCATAAGGGAGCCCTCGACCTGGTGTACGCGGCACACTCTGCCGGAGCTGAAAACTCGAAGCTGCACTTCCTGATCGCCGGCCACGGCCCGGCCTCCTTTGTCGACCAGCTGCAGGGCGAGATTGCGGCCGGCGCGGCCGCCGGGCGGATTCACCTGGTGCCGCCGCAGCCGGAGATCTGGGAGCTTCTGGCGGCGGTGGATGTGCTCGCCCTGCCGACCCTGTGGCCCGATCCGCTGCCGCGGGCGGTCATGGAGGCGATGGCCGCCGGGCGACCGGTGGTGGCCTACGATGACGGCGGGGTGCCGGAAATGGTGGTCAACGGCGAGACTGGTCTTCTGTGTCGACCCGGCGATGTTGAAGATCTCTCCCGAGCAATTCTCGAGTTGGCTGGCGATGAGGTCCTCCGCAATCGACTGGGTGAGGCGGGTCGGAAACGCGCCCGCAAGAAATTCAGCGGAGCGCTTCACGTCGAGCGGATGGAGGCAGTTCTCGAGGCGGCAACGTCAATATTGGCTTGAAATCATCGGGCCGATCGTCTGTGCGGCGCCGGCGTGCTCAGGTCGCTCGAGCTCGGCGGCGAACCATTCTCGGATCCTCTCAGGGTGTGGGTGGGTGGCGAGGAGTCTGATGGCAGCTTCGGCCAGACCAGGATCGCCCGGGTCTCGGTCGAGGCTGTCGACGAGGCGCGTCGCAGCCTCGTCCCACCGACCGAGCTCCATCAGGGCGAGGATCGCTACCTTCGATCCGGGTGCGGTGCGGGGGTGGAGCGAATCGAGGATGTCGAGCTGCTCGAGCGCTTCAGCCGGACGGCCGGTGTAGAGCAGGGCAGCCGCCAGATTGTGGCGCGGACGGAACAGTTCCGGCCCTCTCTCCGTGGCCTTGCGAAAACACTCCCGCGCCTCCTCGAGATCTCCTTTTTCGACATAAACGTTGCCCAGCCATTCCCAGCCGTCAGGCCCGTCGGGGAAGATTTCGATCGCGGCGCGGGCGAGGTTTTCCTGGTTGGCGTAGACCCACAGGGCGTGCCGCAAACCGACCTGTTCGACGACCAACGCGGTCGCCACGATCAGCGGCACAGCCCACCACAGGCGGGGTCCTCTGATCGCGAGCGCACGGTTGGCCCACAGCCCGAGCTCGGCCAGCGCGAGGGCGGTGATTGCCAGGGGCAGGTAGAGATAGCGTCCGAAACCGCCCCAACCCGGGACCGTCGTCACGAGAGCGATCGGGAGGAGCATCGACCCGGTCGTGAGTGCCGCGGCGAGCACCAACGGCAGGGTTCGCCGAAGTCTGACTGCGGCCATCAGCAATACGAGGCAAAGGGCGCCTGCTCCTGCGCTTGCGCCCCACCCTAGAGATCCGTACTCCCACGAGAGATGGCGAATGCCGATCGGTTGCATGGTGAGCATCGCGACGAGACCATCCACGACGAGAGCCGGATAGACCTTGAGGGCGGCCAACCGCTGAGCGGAGTCGACCCCGGTCGCTTGCAGGCCGGCGAGGGCGGCGGTTCGCAGGAGAATGAAGACGACACCGGAAACCGCAACCGGAACCAGGTACCGCAGCCGAACACCGCGCGCGACGACCAGGTAGAGGCCGAGAGCCGGTAATGCCGCCAGCACGACCTCTTTGGCAAAGAGACCGGTGAAGAACACGAGCCCCGCCGCGACCGAGGCAACCCAGATGCGCGGCCCGTTCTGATGCTCTCCGACGCGGCGGTCAAGGATCAGAATCGCCCCCAGAAGCCCGATCGCCGCCAACGGCTCGGGCAGGGCGGACGACCACAGATAGGCCTCGGCGGTCACCGGGTGAAAGGCGAAGAAGAGGACCGCGACTGCGGTCGCCGGCCGAGATTCGAGCCAGCGAACGCCGAGAAACCACAGCAGCAGGCATACCACGAGGTGGGCGGCCAGCACCGCCAGATGGAACCAGAACGGATCGGGCCCGTTGATCCGGTAAACCGCCGCCAGGGCGACCATGAACAGTGGCCGGTAGGTGTCGACGCCGTCGGCGCCTCGGCCCTCGCCGCCGGCGGACTGGACGACGTTGTGGGTGAAGAAGAAGGGGATGCGAGAGGGGTCGCCGATGGTGGTGGAGTTGACGATTTGATCGAAATCATCCCACAGGAACCCGGCCCGCAGCGCTGGCGACAGGAGCGCGGCGACAACCGCGAGCAAGAGAAGGATCTGCAGCGGCCCGCGTGTCGCCAGCCAGTTCGCCAGACCTTTCCAGCCTTTGACCATCCCATCCATTGTCGCAGCTCTTTTCTTACCCCGCCGCCGTTTTCAGCGCCTCAGGCCCCAAGCCTCAAGCCGCAAGCCCTTATAATCAAATGATGCCCTGCCTGCCGAGCTTTTCGTCTCAAACAGGAGGATCGCAATGACCATCGGTGCGGTGGTGGTGAGCCACAACTCCGCCGAGGATCTCCCGGCCTGTCTCGAGGCGCTCCGAGATGCGGACGGCCTCGAACGGGTAATCGTTGTCGACAATGCCTCGCGGGACCAGAGCCGCGACCTGGTCCGAGGCTTCGACGATGCCCGCGTGAAACTAGTGGTCGAGGAGGTCAACAGTGGTTTTGCCGGCGGCTGTAACCGGGGATATCGTGAGCTCGGCGGCGACTTCGAGCACCTCGTCTTTCTCAACCCCGACGTTGTTGTATTCAAAGACTGCTTGCGGCGAGCTGCACATGCGCTGCAACAGGACGACGCTTTGGCGGGCGTCGCTCCACTCTTGATGCGATCCGACGGCGAGACGGTGGATAGCGTCGGTCAGGTCTTGAGCCCGTGGTCATTGGAGGTCTCCGACCGCGGCTATGGCGAGCCACTCACCGCCGAGCGGAGGCAGACTGCCGACGTGCTGGCTGCATGTGGCGCGTTGGCGGTGTTCCGCCAACAGGCGTTGGCGTCGGTGGCGGACGCCAACGGGCCGTGGGCGCAGCACTACTTCTGCTTTTGGGAAGACCTCGAACTGGGGTGGCGGTTGATCAATTCGGGTTGGCGGATCCAAAGCTGCCCGGATGCAGTGGCAACACACCGCCGCGGCGCCGGCGCCGCCTCCGGCAGAGGCCCGCTGAGATGGCGACGACCGCCGGAGCTCGAGGCCTGTGTCCTCACCAACCGCTGGATGACCCTCATCCGACACCTCCACCCCCTTGATCTCGTGCGGCGCCTCCCCCTACTCTTGGTGTGGGATCCGAGTTTGGTGGTGGCCGGCGCCGTGCGCCGCCCGTCCCTCGTCGGGCATCTGCGGCGGCGGTGGCCGCTGGTGATGAACGAGTGGAGGAACCGGAGCCGAGGCCGCCGACGGAGGTTGCACGAGCTGCCATGACGATCCGACTTTTCCTCGGCTTTTTTCTCGCCTATTTCCTTGCCATCGTGGGGACCCCCATAGCGCGCGAGGCGGCGCTGCGCTTCGGTGTCGTCGACCGGCCCGATGGCGCGCTCAAGAACCATCAGCAGCCGGTTGCCTACCTCGGTGGACTCGCGGTTTTCATCGCCTTCCTCCTTTCAATCGGCATGACCTTTGAGTTCGACCAGGAGCTGCTGGCCCTGCTGCTCGCGTCGACGATCGTAACCACGGTCGGTCTGATCGACGATTTCGGAGCGCTGACGCCGAAGCCAAAAGCAATCGGCCAGGTGGTGGCAGTCTTCGTCCTCGTCAAATCTGGGATCATGATCCAGGTCGCGATCATGCCGTGGTGGCTGCGGCTCGTCGTCACAGTTGTGTGGCTGGTAGGGCTCTCCAACGCCTTCAACCTGGTGGACATCATGGACGGGCTGGCAAGCGGTCTCGCGGTCATCTCCGCGACCTTCCTGCTGGTGGTCGCGCTGCTCAACGGTCGCCTGATGGTTGCCGCCTTCACCGTTGCCCTGATCGGCGCCCTGCTCGGCTTCCTTCGTTTCAACTTTTATCCTGCAACCATCTACCTCGGTGACTGCGGCAGTCTCTTCATCGGCCTCACGCTCGGTGCGTTGGCGATGGTGATGGATTACACCACGCACAATTCCCTTGGTTGGCTGGCGCCGCTCTATATCCTTGCCGTGCCGATCATCGACACCGTCTACGTGATGGTGCTCAGGATCAAGGCGGGCCGCAAGATCTACCACGGGAGCTCCGACCACTTCCCCCTCCGCATGCGGCGCCGCCTCGATGGCTGGACCGCAGGCACGGTTTTCGTCAGCTACGCGGTGGCGGTGGTCTTTGGCGCCATCGGTTTGGTGGTGCTCTTTCTCGACCCCGTGTCCACCCTCGTCGTCACAGGGGTCGTTGGCGTCACCGTCATCGGTCTCCTGGCGTGGTTGGCGTTGGTGCCGATGGAGGCGTGATGAAGCCGGTATTGATCATCGGCGGCGGCCTCACCGGATTGGTGGCTGCGGAGCAGTTGGAGCGCGAGGGAACGCCCACGGTGGTGCTCGAGCGCGAATCCGAACCGGGTGGCGCCTGCCGCAGCCTGTCAGACAACGGATTCGTCTTTGACTACACCGGTCACCTGCTGCACGTTGCACGACCCGAGACTGCGGCTTATCTCGAAGATCTCGGTCTGTGGGGGCAGCTCGAGGTCCACGGGCGGCGGGCGGCCGTGGTCATCGGTGGCCGGACGACTCCGTACCCGGTGCAGATCAATACTCACGGCCTTGCGCCGGAGGTGCGGCGTGACTGTCTGCTCGGCTTCGTGCGTGCGTGGGTGAATGAGACGGCCGAAGAGCCCGGTGACTTCCGGGCTTGGGTATTGGATCGTTTTGGAGAAGGCCTCGCAGAGCATTTCTTCTTCCCCTACAACAGTAAACTCTATCGAGCCCGCCCCGACGAGCTGAGCCTTGACTGGGTCGGGCGCTATGTGCCGAAACCGAAGCTCGAAGAGGTGGTCAACGGTGCCTTCGGTCTTTACGACGGGGATGTCGGATACAACGCCACCTTCCGCTACCCCGTCAAGGGCGGCATCAGCCTGATTCCGAACGGTATCGCTGACCGATTGAGCCGTCTTCGGCTCGAAAACGAGGTCACGCGGGTCCACCTCGAGGATCGTTGGATAGAACTTGCTAATGGCGAACATCTGGAGTGGCGGAAGCTGCTGTCGACGATCTCGCTCCCTGCCCTCATCGACCGCCTCGTTGGCCCTCCGCCGGTAGAGGTCGCGGAGGCGAGGCGTGCCCTGCGCTGGGTGCGCGTGCTCAATCTCGCCCTCGGCGTCGGGGGTCCGGCGCCGAGCGCTGAGCATTGGCTCTATTTCCCCGATCCGGAGCTGCCCTTCTATCGGGTCGGCTTCCCGTCGAACCACGGCGACCTCGCTCCCGCGGGTTGCCATACCGTGTCCATAGAGGTCAGTCTGGACCCTGGCGAGGGCGACGTGGAGGCCCTTGCGGCCACCGCCCAGCGGGCCCTGGCCGGGGTCGGGCTCCTCGACGAGGGGGCGGTGCGGG
>Ga0307423_1001657_pt1 | contig 13235 bp, 8 predicted proteins | sample SalMarWE160310MG_FD_202154 | JGI IMG/M metagenome (GOLD analysis project Ga0307423, IMG submission 202154) | Salt marsh sediment microbial communities from the Plum Island Ecosystem LTER, Massachusetts, United States - WE1603-10 | ecosystem: Environmental > Aquatic > Marine > Intertidal zone >...
GGCGTTTCCAGTTTACGACTACTGGGAAGGACCCGAATCGTAAAGCCGAACTTACCAGTCTCCGAACAGGGTATCTCACCTTGAAAATGATAGTTACCATTGCTGTCAGTGCCGGTGGCCTCCATGGGCACGGTAGTCCTCTGGGTAAACTCATCCATGAGGCTCAGCGGCCCGCAATAGATCTCTACGTCCACATCTTCGGGGACCAGTTGATTCAAGAAAATGTGGGCCATAATTTTCAGATTTCCCGATACGGGTACCGGTTGACCGTTTGTAACGTGAACATGGTTGATCTTCACCTGGTCCCAGTTGATCATAATCTTCTGGCGCCACTCAGCCAGGTCCCTGGCGCCTTTCATCTCATCCCTTGCAAGCTCACTGTGGCGTCTGGAAACGCTGATGTAATATTCATCCGTATACTCTATAACCATACGATGGCTATTATAGGTCGGGCACAGATGACACATGGCCCCTTTCATTTTCTCAAGCCAGCCACGAGGAAGATTATCGAGGCCCCGATCATAAAACAGGGGAATAATCTCACGCTCCAAAAGGTTGTAAACATCCCGACTTTCAATTTCATCTTGCAGCTGCTGATCTTCATAGGTCTCCCCGAGGCCCACGGCCCAGCCGTAAGCCTGCTCGTAAGCTTCATCCCACCATCCGTCAATGGTGCTCAGATTTAGCACACCGTTCGGAATGGCCTTCATTCCACTGGTCCCACAGGCCTCAAGCGGTCTTCGAGGGTTGTTCAGCCACAGGTCGCAACCCTGAAGCATCATCTGGGCAACCCTTATATTATAGTCCTGAATGAACACAAACCGGTGGCGAATCGCCTTCTGTTTGGCAAAGTGAACGATTCTCCTGATCAATTCCTTGGCCACGGCATCCTGGGGATGGGCTTTTCCTGCCATGATGATTTGAACGGGACGCTCGGGGTGGGTCAGCAACTCTATGAGACGTTTCTCATCCTGGAGAATGAGGGTGGAACGTTTATACGCAGCAAAGCGACGGGCAAATCCGATGGTAAGAACTTCGGGATTAAGAACCTCAGTACAGGCCTCGATTTCTCGCACCGAAGCCCCCCATTTTTTCAGCTGGCCGCGCAGCTTCTGTCGAGCGAAGGCGACCAGGCGCTCGCGCCGCCTCTCATGGGTCCGCCAAAGCTCTGCGTCGGGGATCCGGTCAACCTGTCCCCACACCTTCTTGCTGTCCGGATCCTCGACCCAGGTGGGCCCCAAGTAGCGGTCAAAAAGCTCTGCCATGTCTCTGGAGATCCACGACGGGATGTGAATCCCGTTGGTAATATCACAGATAGGAATATCTTCTACAGGATTCTTGGGCCAGATCTTTCGCCACATCTCCCGTGAAATCCGGGCATGCAGTTGACTCACGCCGTTGGCGTGGGAAGACAGCCTTAATGCAAGCACCGTCATTGAAAAGGGTTCATTATCGTTCGCCGGCTCCTGCCGGCCAAAGCCCAAGAACACCTTGAAGGCGATCCCGACCGACTCGACATATTCACTGAAATAGGCGTGCATGAGTTCCGGTGAAAACATATCGTTTCCTGCCGGCACGGGGGTATGGGTCGTAAAGGTGTTGGTGGCGATGACGAACTCGCGCGCGGCATCAAAGGATAAGCCATGATGCTGTTTAAGAATTCGAATCCGTTCCAACGCGGAAAAGGCAGAGTGCCCTTCATTCATATGATATACGGTCGGCTCTACACCCAACGCTCGCAGCGCCCGCACACCACCGATGCCCAGGACTATTTCTTGCTTTAACCGCATTTCCCAGTCACCCCCATAGAGCCTGGAGGTGATATGCCGGTGCCCGGGAGCATTTTCAGGAATGTTGGTATCGAGCAGGTAAAGAGAAATGCGGCCGACCATGAGACGCCAAATCTGGATCTTGACCGGCACGTCACGGATAATGACCTCCACCATGACGGGCTGGCCGTTTTCGTCCTTCATGAGCTCAGCGGGCACCGTGGCAAAGTCGATTTGAGGATAAGCCTCCTGCTGCCAGCCGTCCGCGTTCAGATACTGCTGAAAATACCCTTCATGGTAAAAGAGCCCAACACCGGCAACGGGATAATTCAAGTCACTTGCAGATTTCAGGTGGTCCCCAGCAAGGACGCCAAGCCCACCCGAGTAAATGGGCAAACACTCCGCCACGCCGAATTCCGCTGAAAAATAGGCTACAAAAAGGGGTGCCGGCCCCTGGGATTCAGCAACTGCAGGAGGCCGGGCCGAAAGGTAGGCGGTCAGCTCCTCACTGAATCGGTCCATCTGGGCGACAAAACCAGGGTCCTTCTCGAGTTCTTCCAGTCGCTTTTGGCTGATGGCGCCCAGAATATGGACGGGGTTTCGTTTTAACGTTTCCCAAAGTTCAGGATCCATTCGCCTGAACAGGTGGCCGACCTCATGATGCCAACTGAACCACAAGTTGTTGGCCAACTTCTCCAGCGGTTTTAATCGATCGGGGACTTTGGCAAGAACATTGAATATGTAAATCGCTTTCATAGGCGACCCTTCTTCTTGCATACCACAGCGAGTTTTGCTTTCAGCTCTGCCAGGTCGAACGACTTCACGACATAATGGTCGGCCGCCACCGATTTCAAATCGTCTCGGTAAGAGTCATAAGCGGTATTTAAGATAATCGGAAGATTCTCATGGGCATTGCGTATCTCTTGCAACAGGTCCAGCCCATTACAGCCTTCCATGCGAATATCCAAAACCACGGCGGAAGGCTGGACAGAGATAATCAGGTCCAACACGTCTTTGCATGCGCCCGTCGTGATGACCTCATAGCCTTCGTCTTCAAGCTCCTCTTGACAAAGCGTCCTGATGCTTTTTTCGTCATCTACCACTAATATTTTAGCCATACCTTCTCCCCCAATGTTGTACGTGCCCTCAGAAGCGTCATCCCATCATACCCACACAAGCCCAGCCATTTTTACGAGCCTTCCTGTGCGCTCGCCAGCAGAACCCCTTCTATGAAAGGATCCAGATTGCCATCCAAAACGTCTTGCACGTTTCCGATCTCGAGATCTATCCGATGGTCCTTCACAAGCTGATAGGGCTGCAATGTGTAGGACCTGATCTGACTCCCCCACGCGATCCCATCCTTCTTTTGATAATCCGCCTGTCTTGCCGCAGCCCTTTTCTCTTCCTCGAGTTCGTAAAGTCTCGATTTCATGACCTTCATGGCGAGGGCCTTGTTTCGATGCTGGGATGACTCCTGCTGACACTGCACGACAATGCCGGTCGGTAAATGGGTGAGACGAATGGCAGAGCTGGTCTTGTTGACGTGCTGGCCGCCTGCCCCACTGGCACGAAAGGTATCCACGCGCAGATCTTTTTCGTCTATATCTATGATAACGTCCCCATCGACTTCCGGAGACACCGATACAGAAGCAAAGGAGGTGTGCCGACGTCTGTTTGCGTCAAATGGAGAGAGTCGAACAAGGCGATGGATCCCGGCCTCGCCCTTCAGGTAGCCATATGCGTACGGACCGCTGGCGATAAAAGTGACGCTCTTGATGCCGGCTTCTTCGCCATATTGCAGGTCGACGATGCTGGTTTTGAAGTTCTTCCGCTCTGTCCAACGCAGGTACATTCGGAAAAGCATCTCGGCCCAGTCTTGTGCCTCAGTCCCGCCTGCCCCTGCATTGATTGATATAATAGCATTATTGTTATCGTCCTTGCCCCTGAGCATTTGCGCCAGGATCATCCTGTTGACCACATCCTGCAAACTCTCGAGGGTTTCAGAAACCTCCTGAATGGTCGATTGATCATCTTCCTCAAGACCAAGGTCTAAGAGAACGCCGGCATCCTCCAGCTCGCGATGGCACTTTGTCCAGGCACTGATCGTGTCGGAAAGAGACGTTCTTTCTTTAAGGATTTCTGTGGTCTCCTCGGGATTATTCCAGAACCCGTCCTTGGAGATGATCCCTTCGATCTCCTTGAAACGTTTTTCCTTTTCATCTAAGTCAAAGATAGCCCCTGAGTTCTTTTAACTTATTGCGAAGAGATTCGATGTTGCTTTGAAGTTCAAGTGACATGATTGCCCCTCCTGTTAATGATTGTTGCCCGTACGTTTTCGCGCGCCCCGGGGAAGACCTCGGGATTGATCTTACTCTTTCTCAAACATGCTTTGTGACACCCTACCTGAACCGGAAATTTTCCCCTTGGCGCCGAAAAGAAATGATGCAAATTACCAGACTCATCACCACACATCCTAACGCAAAAACGTCGCCGTAATGAGCATAGAAACTCTGTGCCTTCATGAGCGGGAGAGTGTGAGTTCGAACGGCATCTTCAAAAAGGGGCGTTTCATCCAGAACTCTCCCTACAGGATCCACAAAAGCACTCACGCCCGTGTTCGCCGCTCTTGCAACAGCGAGGTGGTTTTCCACAGCCCGGAACACGACCATCGAAAGGTGCTGATACGGTGCGCTGGATCGCCCGAACCAAGCATCGTTTGTAATGTTGACGAGAAGTTCAGCGCCATTTCGCGCCATGGAACGGGCCAGCTCCGGAAAGACCGCCTCAAAACAGATCAGGACTCCTATCTTGTGATCTTGCCACACAAGGACCTGGCCCGGTTTGCCGGAGTCAAAATCCCCTACGGCCTGCACCATTTTTCCTATGAAAGGAAAGTACCGCTTCAAGGGCACATATTCACCGTAAGGCACCAGATGGACCTTGTCGTATTTCCCAATGACGTGCCCCCTCCGGTTCACCAAATAAGCGCTGTTGTAGTAACCGGTCTGTTGACCCATCCTGGAAAATGAGGGACTTCCTAAAACAAAATCAACTTTGGACTTGCGAACCAGGTCCAGCGTCTTGTCTGTCAGTTCCTCGTCTTCCAGAAAATAAAAGGGCAGGGCCGTCTCAGGCCATATGATAAGGTCCGGTTTCTTCTTCAGTGCAGCGGCCGACAAAGCGCCATAACGGCGGAGCGTTTCGTGTTGAAAGGAAGGAAGCCACTTAAGAGACTGATCGATGTTCCCCTGAATTAGCCCGATCGTCCGTTTGGGCGCACCCTCAACGGCCCTGTCGATATGCTCTATGCGCCAGGTCCCGTAGGTCAGCAAACCGGCGAGCACCAAGGTCACGCCAAGCAGCGGCTTCCAGGCAAAACCCCGTCCCACAGAGAAGGCATAGAAGCCTTCAAAGAACGCGCCATTCACGGCCATTAAAATCGCTGACAAGCCATATATTCCAGATATATCGGAAATCTGAATGAGGCGCAACCAATTATGTTGGGAGTAGCCAAGGTTTTCCCAGGGGAAGCCGGACAGAAAGAAAGACTTAACGTATTCCAAGGCAACCCAGATAAAAGGTGCCGCCAAATAATAGGGGACAGATCGGGCGGAGAGCCGATTGATGAACATGGCGAAGAGCCCCGGATAGAGACTCAGGTAGAACACGAGCAGCAGAAGGACCAGGATGCAGAGCCCTAAGGGAAGCTGGCCATAGTGATATGTGACGCCCGCAATCCAGTACAGAAGCGTTCCGTAATGGACCAGCCCGGTGAGCAACCCTAGCATGAGGCTGGTGGAAGGACGCTTATCCTTTATGGCAAAGAAAAGCGGGACAAAGGCCATCCACGCCACGAATCCGCAATCCATTTTCGGAAACGACGCCGTCAGGAGCAGTCCGGTCATGACGGCCAGCCCTGCGTCAAAAGGCTTTATCCCATGCTCTCGTCTTTTCAAAAGCAAGCCCCTTATATCTTTGAATATTATTATGGCATCCCTAACACTTTCTTGACGGCAACAAAAGAAGAAATCACGGGCTGGTGTTATTCGCTGCCCCAAAAAATCGGAGCCCTGCGCAAAGGGGGAACCGCTTGACACTGATGAACATTTTATTCTATGATTATATCTTAAATCGGATAAAAGCACATAAGGTTGAATAGAAGGCCTGGGTCTTCAGGGGCGTAAGACGACAGCGATCCAATCGTGCACCCGTTGGGCTTCCAAACATCGCAGGAAGTCCCTGTATGCATTTCACACGCAGAAAATCAGAAGGAATCCATTTTCCCCTTTATGAAGTCCCGTTCCCCCCAATTTCAAGGCAAAACAGGCACGCGTAGATCTTTGCCCTCGCTCCCGCACATCCTTTTAAAATTGATTGAGGCGTTCAGCAAGGAGCCGGCCTCCCTCCGGGAGGTCTCCCATATTCTTGGCATGGATGCGGCATTAAGTGCTCGGCTCATGGGAATCGTTCATTCTGTGGATGATGGCATGCCGGACAGAATGACCGATATTGATGATGCCGTATCGCGTGTGGGTTTAAGGACGGTTAGAAATATCGTGTTGTCCGCTGCGGTTAGCCAGACCCTCCACGGGGGGGACAAGCCGACTATACCGGCTCAAATGAAACACTTTTGGCGACATGCGCTTACGTGTGGGATATTGGCCAGATCCATGGCCCAAAAATTCTCTTATCGCTCTCCGGAGGAGGCATATTTGTCCGGACTTCTTCACGATGTGGGGAAGTTGGTTGTGAACGAACTGGACACCTCCGGAGAACAGGGATCGACGGCTGCCCACTGTGAGGCGGGAGCTGAGATGTTCCATCAATGGAACCTGCCGTCGTTTATGGCGGATGCCGTTCTTTATCACCATGAACCGGCAGAGAGGGTTCTGAATGCCCTTCCCCTTGTCAAAATCGTATTTGTGGCCAATGTGTTGTGTTCAAACAACCCCGATGACATAGAAACCAGGTATGAAATCGCCGAGCAGGTCCTCGGGTTGAGCCGAAGGGACGCCGAAGCATGCCTGTCGACAGCGAAGGAAGAAGTCGGGCAGGCTTGTAAATTTCTTGAAATAGACTTTGAACCTCCCCTCAGCGCCGACGGGTTGGCTGCGGAGAGGGACATTCAAAGAGAGCTCGCCTGCACGGTCCGCGACATGTTTCTGGTTCAAAGCACACTTCAAAATGGCATCGAAGCCCGCGATATGGAATCGCTCATAGAGGCCCTCGTGCGCGGTCTCCAGGTTCTGTTCGATGCTCCCAAGATACTCCTTTTTCTCTATGACCAGGAAAGCGATGCGCTGGTCGGGAAAAGGAGCATCGGGTCCAACCACCAGGATGACTTGGTCCAAGAAGTGGTCATCCCGGTGCAGAAGCAAAAGAGTGTTCTGTCCTGGTGTCTCTTGCAGCAGACGCCCCTGGACACTTTTGGCCGCCTCAGAGAGGTCGATCTCACAATTCTGGACCGGCAGATTCTTCGATTTATGGACACCGCTGGCATGTTGTGTCTTCCTTTAGCCGCCCACAATACTTTTATCGGCGCCGTCGCTCTTGGTGCTGACACAGCGGAGGACTGTCCACTGTTTGAAGATGTATCCTTCTTGATGAAGTTTGTAAACCAAGCCGCGTCAAACATGCATGCTCAGAAGATGAGACAAACTCAGGCCAAATTTTCTGAGTCTCACCCCGACGCGGAACCCTCCGACCTGGCCAGAAAAGTCGTCCATGAAGTGAGCAATCCTCTGGGCATCATCAAGAACTATCTCAGGATTCTCGGACTGAAACTGACCGAGGACCAGACCGGACAGGAAGAAATCAGAATCATCAATGAAGAAATTGACCGTGTTTCCAGTATCGTTCGCAAGCTGTCTGATTTCTCCAAGCCCGGCACCCAGAAAAAGGAATTCGTCGATATAAACGCCCTCGTATCGGACCTCATAAAGATCACCCATGAACCCCTGCTTCTGCAGTCTAATATCAAGGCCCACTTCAGCCGGGAGTCTTCTCTGCCCCCGATCATCAGCGACAAAAACGGTCTTAAACAGGTGTTTATTAATCTGATCAAAAACGCGGTCGAGGCCATGTCAAAAGGGGGCAATCTCTATATACGGACGCGAGGTGCCTCTGATGGCCAGGGGGACGAGCGTGACACACACTCAGGGGCAAAGGCAGGTTACGTGGAAATCAGTGTCATGGATGAGGGGCCCGGAATTCCCGAGGCCGTGAAGTCCAGGCTGTTTGAGCCTTTTGTGAGCTCGAAAGGAGCAGGACATGCCGGACTGGGTCTGTCTATCGCCCACAGCATTGTCAAAGAACTCAATGGCACGATAACCTGTGAGAGCGATGGGAAAACGGGAACAACCTTCAAAGTCGTCCTGCCCACAGAAAAACGGAGGACGGACTAGTCCATGGAGGCGGCAATGTCTCACTCGCCCAAAGTTTTGATCGTTGATGACGAACCTCGCATGTGTGAGAGTTTAGGTCTTTTGTTGAACAGAAAAGGCTATGAAACCCGCGAAGGCCACAGCGGCAAAGAAGCCATCGAATATCTGGGGAAAGACACGTTTGATCTGGTCCTTCTTGACATTGTCATGCCGGATATGAGCGGCCATGACATTATGGATTACATTAAAAGGACCCATAAGGATACGCTTGTGATCTTTATGACCGGCCATGCCTCTCTCGACTCTGCGGTTGAATCCTTGAGGCGGGGCGCTTACGACTATCTCACAAAGCCTTTTGATTTTGAACAACTCCTGAAGAGAGTAGAGAATGCGGTTGACCAAATTCGGCTGAAGAAGGAACACAAACTGGTTAGTGGAAAGCTCGAGTTAACTGAAAAGCGGTATCAATTCCTTGTCAATGCCTCCCCGGACATCATTTACACGCTGAACCGTGACGGCATCTTCACCTTCGTGAGCGGTGCTGTAGAGCCACTTCTTGGGTACACGACAAGCGAGTTGGTCGGAAAGCATTACACGACCATAGTCGTTGGGGAAGATCGCAACAGAGCAAAATATCATTTTAATGAAAGAAGAACCGGGGGGCGTGCCACTTCGGGCGTCGAGCTCAGATTAGAACGTCCGCACACATACGTCCGCGACAAAGGAAACGGTTGTCTAACGGTCGAACTCAAGGCCATGGGCATATATGATAAACCGGTTGTCGCCCAAGATAAGAGTTTTCAGGGAACCTATGGGGTTGCAAGAGATATCACCGATCGTAAACGCCTTGAAAATCAATTGCTACATGCGCAGAAGATGGAAGCTATAGGAACCCTTGCAGGAGGTATTGCCCACGACTTCAACAATCTGCTCATGGGGATCGAGGGAAGAACGTCCTTAATGTTTCTGGATATCGATGCCGAACACCCCCATTATGAGCACCTCAGAGGCGTGGAGGAGATGGTTAAACGGGGTGCGCTCCTAACGAGACAGCTTTTGGGGTTTGCCAGAGGCGGCAAATACGAGGTCCGGCCCACCAATCTTAATAGACTCGCCGAGAAGAGTTCTCAGATGTTTGGCCGGACCAAAAAAGAAGTCAGAATGGCCAGGACCTACCAGAAGGACGTCTGGGCCGTGGAAGTGGATAGAGCTCAAATCGAGCAGGTCTTGCTGAATCTTTATGTGAATGCGTGGCAGGCCATGCCGGAAGGGGGCGAGCTTCACATTCAAGTAGAAAATGTGACGCTGAGCGAGAACGCCGTGCGACCGTTCGGCTTAGACGCCGGGAAGTTCGTGAAGCTGTCTGTGACGGATACGGGTGTCGGCATGGATGCGGCGACCCGCCAGCGCATTTTTGAACCTTTCTTTACGACGCGGGAAATCGGTCAGGGGACAGGGCTGGGGTTGGCCTCGGCATACGGTATCGTTAAGAATCACGGGGGCTTCATCGATGTTTACAGTAAAAAGGGTACAGGGACCACTTTCAATATCTATTTGCCCGCGACGGAAACCTCCGTCAAGGACGAGCTGCCCGAAGTCAACAAAAAAGATTTTCAGCAAGGCGCGGAAACGATTCTTCTGATCGACGATGAGGATATAGTCATTGACGTGGGAAAGGACATGCTCACCGCCCTGGGTTATAATGTCCTCATAGGCAGAAGCGGAAAAGACGGTATAGAGGTATACAGAAACAACAAGGATAAGGTGGATATGGTCATCCTCGACATGGTGATGCCGGACATCGGGGGCGGTGCGGTCTATGATAGGATCAAAGAGAGCAACCCGGCCATCAAAGTGCTCCTTTCAAGCGGATACAGCGTGGAGGGCCAGGCATCAGAGATCCTGGAACGCGGCTGTGACGGCTTCATACAAAAACCGTTCAGCATCAGCGCGCTGTCTAAGCAGATACGAAAGATCCTTGACTATTGAAACCTATTCGGTAGTGCCGGCCCGCAAACCCGGAAGGAGCCCTGCCCCCACCCTCCCAGCCTCCTCCTCCCAGAAGAATCGGTAAAAAAGAACGTCTTTCTCAGGAAAGCCTTTCAGCCGAGAACTATCATGAGAGAAAACTTACTGATTATTCATCAAGGGGCGCTGGGAGACCTGATTCTGAGCTTTCCCGCACTTCTCTCATTGAGGGAGCAGCGCAAGGCGTCACTGTGCCTTCTGTGCAGCAATGACCTGGGCCGTATCGCGTACAGGTTCAACGTGGTGGATGCTTATGTCCCCCTCGAAAGTGCCAGATTCTCTACCCTCTTTTCCGGAGAGATGACCCCCTTTGTCAAAGCGTTCCTTCGCGATTACGACACGATTGTCCTGATCAGTTTCTCGGACCGGATTGAACAGCAGCTCAGGAGAAATCAAGGGCGACCCGTAGTCAGAATACATCCCAGGCCCCCAGTCGAGGAGAAGACCCACGTGACCTTGAGTCTGATCGGGGAGCTTCAAGCCAGTGGCTTGATTGGAAATGATTCAGGTCGCGTTGCAGATGCCTGCGGCGGCCGGCGGCAGAGGGGAATGACCGGTGGTCATGATCAGAACTCGAGAATCGGAGATCGGGGGCCCGGGAGTCTCCTTTACCTTATCCACCCAGGAGCCGGAAGTCCAAGGAAACGATGGCCTATAGAGAACTTCGTTCAGCTGGCTGTCGCGATTGAGCGTAAGCATTTTCGAGACGTGGCCTTTGTGCTTGGACCTGCGGAAGCGGACGAGCGAGCGGTTTTGAAAGCCGGAAACATCCAGGTGTATGACGATTGCAACCTCATGGACTTGACCACGCTGCTGGAAGGGGCAAGCTGTTACATCGGCCACGATTCAGGCGTCACCCATCTTGCTTCCTTCATGAGAATACCGACCATTGCTATCTTCGGGCCCTCCGATCCCAAAAGGTGGTCGCCGACAGGCGCTTCGGTTAAGGTTCTGAGGGCTGCGGAAAATTGCCCCCCCTGCTTTGAAACCGACAGTGGCAACTGTTCGGACCCCCAATGTCTAAAAGGGGTATCCCTCGATATGGTCCTGGAAGCTGTGCGGGATTTCACCCCGATTTGACAGCAAGCGACCGTTAGCGCTATTTTCTACCGTCATTGAACGAAAGGCGCTCTCGGCCCCTGAGGCTCGAAAGAAGAAACGCGGATGACCGGAGAAATAGAAAATCGAAACCGCGAAGGGCTGCTGGATCGGTTTCTGGGGTCGACCCTGGGCGCTTTTGTGGGAGATGCCCTCGGCGAGCCGGTGGAGGGTTGGCCGCATAGGGCCATTTACAGCCGGTTCGGGCTCCTTGACCATTTCGTCCATGATGCAGGCTGCTACACCGATGACACACAGATGATGATCGGAATCTTGGAAACCTTGCGAGACCGAGGGCGATTCGACCCCGCCCTGTGTGCCCATAAGTTCAAAGAGAATTTTGATCCGATGCGCGGCTACGGCCGCCGCATCTTTGGTGTGATGGAAAGGATCGGACAGGGACTCCCCTGGAACGCGGTCGGAACAGATAGCTTCGGGAACGGCGGCGCCATGAGAATTGCCCCCATTGGTTGCTTCTATTGCCACGACCTTGAAGCGCTTAAGGAAAACGCCATCCTGAGCGCCCGTATCACACACAATCACCCTGAAGGTCTTGCAGGAGCCGTGGCTCAGGCCGCGGCGGTGGGCTTGGCAGTTCAATGCAGTTTGTCTGACGAAACGATTGATCCTGAGGCGTACTTGGACAGAATTGAGGGCCTGGTTCGGGACACGGACCAGAGATTCGCCGATCGCCTCCGTGAGCTTAAGTCGGTCAGCGCGACCTTTGGGATACGTGCCAAAGACTCTTTCTTCGACATGATCGAGGCCATCAGCGCTCGCTATGCGCTGAGCCTTAGAGCAATCGAGTCGGTCCCGGCGGCCATCGGGGCTTTTGTGCTGACCGCCACCTTTGAAGACGCCGTGGTCCTGGCAGTCAACCTGGGCGGAGACACGGACACCATCGGTGCCATGGCCGGGGCGATAGCCGGGGCCTATTATGGCTACGGCCAAATACCCCGTCTGTGGATCGATGGGCTGGAAAACGAGGCGAAGGGGAGGGATTACGTTGTCGATTGTGTGAAGACTATCGTTTCATCGTGGTCTTATGCGGACTAGCCTCCATCCACAAATGACCCTTTTGATTTCGTGGGTGGACACGGACTAATATTCATGCATAAATAATGAAAAGACTCTAGGGTGCTGCTTGACCCTCCAATTCTTAGCGCTTCAAATCGGCTTGCTTTGCAAGATGAAAAGCGCGAGAGCATTCAGCGAGGTGATGTTTTGTGAGTGCAGATAAAACGGAAGACCATCGTCCCTGGGGCTATTATCAGGTCCTTTCGGATGAGGCGGACCACAAAGTAAAACGGATTGTTGTATACCCCGGCAAACGCCTGAGCCTCCAGCGCCATCGGCGCAGGGCGGAACACTGGTTTATTGTTTGCGGCGACGTCACTGTCACCAGGGACGAGGAAGAATACCGACTTCGGGATGGAGAATCGATCGACATCGGGCGGGGAGCGACGCATCGTGTGATGAATCCGGGCACGAAAAACGCGGTCTTTATTGAAATCCAGACCGGAGACTACTTCGGCGAAGATGATATTGAACGGTTCGACGATGATTATGGGCGTGTATAACCCCGGCAGACGCAGGAAATTCACAGCATGGCTGAAGAAGAGCTATCCCTCGTTGTAGTGATTATGGCGGGCGGGGTCGGAACAAGATTCTGGCCGTTGAGCACGGAAGAGAAGCCAAAACAGTTTCTCGACCTGTTCGGCGACCGCACCTTGCTGCAAAAAACCTATGAGCGCATCTCGAATCTTGTCCCTCCTGAACGTGTGCTCGTGTTGACCAATGCGGCCTTTGTTTCCCTGGTTCGGGATCAACTTCCCGAAATTCCCTTGGAAAATGTCATCGCCGAGCCGTTAAGGCGCGACACGGCTGCGGCTGTTTGTCTCGGTGCACTCCTTTGCCGCAAACGTTTCGGCAATCCCGTGATGGCCATATTGACCGA
>Ga0307423_1001658_pt1 | contig 13233 bp, 10 predicted proteins | sample SalMarWE160310MG_FD_202154 | JGI IMG/M metagenome (GOLD analysis project Ga0307423, IMG submission 202154) | Salt marsh sediment microbial communities from the Plum Island Ecosystem LTER, Massachusetts, United States - WE1603-10 | ecosystem: Environmental > Aquatic > Marine > Intertidal zone >...
CCTTGCCCCATTTTTTCACCATCGACATCAACAACTCTACCTCTAATCTCAACAGGTATTATGGTCCCATCTTTATGCTGAAGATCAGCACTAAAAGTAATCTCATCATTATTTCGAAATAGCATGGCGATTGATCTAAAATATTTAGAAATATTTTGATGACTTACAACCTTAATTACAGACCTGCCAAGCAGCTCATCAGGCAAATATCCTATAAGCTCTGTAATTGATTTACTTACAAAAGTAAGTTTACCAGTAGGTGAAAGCCGAAAAATGACATCTACTGATGAATTAATTAACGATTCAAGTTGATTGATCTGGGATAGTTTATCTGATGTAAAATTTAATGCCAATTTGATACAAAAATTATATTGTGTATATAATTTAACTTAATTATTTAAGTTAATAAAATAAATTACATCAAAAGGGATGTCTTCATTCTTGTTTAGCCAGATGCAAATATTTAAGTTTCTAATGTAAATATTTTGCAATTTTACAGGGATTTTTTATGAAGCAAACAATCGTTGCAATGCCAGGTGACGGCATTGGCAAAACAGTACTTCCAGAAGCAGTAAGAGTATTAGAATCAGTTGGATTTGAAGCCGAATATGTCCACGGAGATATTGGTTGGGATTTTTGGTGTAATGAAGGGAACGCACTTCCACAAAGGACAATTGATTTACTTGAAAAACATAAAATCGGATTGTTTGGGGCAATTACTTCCAAACCAAAAGATGCCGCAGATAAAGAACTTGATCCATCCTTAAAGGATAAGGGTTTTGTTTACTTTTCACCAATAGTTGGATTAAGGCAAAAATTTAATCTTGATATTTGTATTAGACCTTGCCAATCATTTAAAGGTAATCCACTAAACTTCATTATTAGAAATGCTAGAGGTGGTTTTGATGAACCATTAATCAATGCAGTTATCTTCAGGCAAAACACTGAAGGTCTTTATGGTGGAGTTGAATGGACTAATCCTCCTAAACAAGTTCGTGATGCGCTTGAAACACATCCTAAAATGAAATTCTTTAAAGATGTTCCTAGTGAAGATATGGCGATTTCAACTAGAATAGTTACAAGAAATGCTTCACGCCGCATTATTCGTGCTGCATTTGAATATGCAAAAAAATATGGTTATACAAATCTCACACTTTGCGAAAAACCAAACGTCTTACGTGAAACTTCCGGAATGATGTTTAAAGAGGCAAAAATAATTGCTAAAGAATATCCCGGAATTGATTTATGGGATACTAATATTGATGCACAAATGATGTGGCTTACTAAAAATCCTGAGACTTACGGAGTTATCGTTGCAGAAAATATGTTCGGCGATATTATTAGTGATGGTTTTGCAGGTTTGGTTGGCGGACTTGGATTTGCTTGCAGCGCTAATATCGGTGAAGAAGTTGCTGTATTTGAACCAACACACGGAAGCGCACCAAAGTACCAGGAACTAAATCCATCAATTGTAAATCCAATTGCAATGATATTAAGTGCTTGTATGATGCTCGATCATATTAATGAAAAAGCAAAGGCAGATAAAATCAGAAAAGCTATTGCAAAAGTAATCTTAGATTGTAAAGTTAAAACCTACGATATGATGAAACTCCGCGGAGGAGTGGGGGTATTTAAAAATGGTGCTTGCACTACCCAGCAAATGACTGATGAAATAATTTCTAAGTTGTGAAATGTCAAATGTCATTAGTCAGTTGAATTGAGAAATTTATTATTATTCTGAAATTACTGGAGGCAGAGTGTTAAATTTAAATCATAAAAAACTTGATGTCTGGCAATTAGCTGTAAAGTTTGTTTCCAGGATATACAAGATTACCTCATGTTACCCAAAAGAAGAATTATTTGGATTAGTGAGTCAAACAAGAAGAGCGTCAGTATCAATTTCTGCAAATATTGCAGAAGGATCTTCAAGGAAAAGTTTGATTGAAAGAAAAAGATTTTATGAAATTGCAAGATCTTCATTGGTGGAAGTTGACAATCATCTGGTAATTGGTAAAGAATTAGATTTCTTGAACGATTCTGAATTTTCAGAAATCGATTTAGATATAAATAAACTATTTGCAAAACTTTCAAAATTTGTTGAGAAAGCTAAATAATATCGTTTCACTTTTGACGTCTGACATTTGACAGGAAAAACATGAATGGAATAGAACTAATAATTATCGCATTAGTAATGTTTGTTATTGCATACAAATTTTATGGTGGATTCTTATCCAAAAAATTTGATGTAAATAATGACAAACCAACTCCATCTCATACTATGACAGATGGGGTGGATTATGTTCCAGCAAAATCACCTGTATTGCTTGGTCATCATTTTGCATCTATCGCTGGTGCCGGACCAATTGTTGGACCAGTTATAGCCGCAGGATTTGGATGGATGCCAGTTTATCTATGGATTGTATTTGGTTCAATCTTCATCGGTGGTGTTCATGATTATTCATCTATTGTCGCTTCCATTCGCCATCAAAGTAAATCAATTGGATTTATTATTGAATCTTATATTGGATTAAGCGGAAAAAAATTATTTTTAATTTTTGCCTGGGCTACTCTAATTCTTGTTATTGCCGTGTTTACTATCATTGTTGCTGATACTTTTACACATATCCCAAGTGCTGGTACATCTTCGATCTTATTTATGTCACTTGCCATTGTTTTTGGAATATCTATTTACAGATTAAAAATCCCACTTTGGATTGCAACAATTATAGGTGTTACATTACTATTTTTATGTATTCCTGCTGGCAATTATTTCCCGATTCAGTTAAATCAACTGACTTGGCAGCTAATTTTATTTGTGTATATTTTTGCAGCTTCTGTAACTCCTGTTTGGATATTATTGCAACCCAGAGATTATTTAAATTCTTTTTTCCTTTACGCATTAATGGCTGGTGGATTAGTAGGCGTATTCTTTGCAGCTCCAACTATAAATATTCCAGCATTCAATTCCTTCTCATTAGATAAAGTTGGATATCTTTTCCCCGCACTTTTTGTAACTGTCGCTTGCGGTGCTATTAGTGGTTTTCATTCGCTAGTCGGGAGTGGAACTACTGCTAAACAATTGGACAAAGAAACCGATGGTAAAATTATTGGCTATGGTGGAATGCTGATTGAAGGTTTACTTGCTGTTCTTTCACTCATTGCTGTAGCATCTATGGTAAATAAAGAGTTCATTGACCTATTAGTAAATAAAGGTCCCGTACCTGCTTTTTCACTAGGAGTTGCTAGGTTTCTGAATGCAATTCCTTTCTTAAATATTTCAATTACTACAGGTGAAACATTTACAGCATTAGCTGTTTCTGCTTTTGCCCTAACATCATTAGATACAGCAACGAGATTAGCTCGGTTTATGTTTCAGGAATTTTTTGAAGTAAAAGAAAACTCAGAAAAAGTTTCCATTCTTCAAAATAGATTTGTAGCTACAGCAATAACTGTTGCATTTGGCGCGTCGTTAACATTCAGTGGACAAACAATGTCTATCTGGCCTGTATTTGGGAGTGCGAATCAATTACTTGCTGCACTCGCTTTATTGGCATTAACTGTTTGGGTTGCTAATCTGAAAAAAGGCTATTTATTTGTTTTGATCCCCATGATTTTCATGTTCGCGGTTACACTAACAGCAATTGCTATGTTAATTTATACAAATTTTGTTGCAACCAATTATGCACTATCCATAATTTCAATATTACTTTTTACACTTGCAGTATTACTTGGGATAAAAGCATATAGTGTGCTCATAAACGGTAAAGAGTTAGTAAATGAATCAGTTAATTAATTTGTTTTGAAAACGGAGAATTTATTATGCGCGATAAAGTTCTTAAAATTTGGCCTGAAATAACCTGGATTGAAAATAAAGATCTGCGAGAAAAAGTTTTAGATTGCTGGGTTTATGCAATAAAGAACTCAGTACTTTCACCAGAAGATTTAGAAGTAATCCCATTTTCACTACTTATAAAGGATTGCAAAATTTCATTTATGAATCACAAACGAACTGCAGTCCAACTTTCAGTGGATATTGCTAAACGAATGAAACAAAGCTTTGGTGATGAAATAAAAATTGATATGGATTTGCTAACAGCCGGGGCAATTTTAATAGATATTGGAAAATTAATTGAATATGATAAAGTAGATGGAAAACTCGTTACAAGTAAAGCCGGCACTCTACTGCGTCATCCATTCAGCGGAGTTTCAATTGCGGATCGTTTTGGATTGCCGTATGAAGTTCAACATATAATTGCATACCACGCAAAAGAAGGTGATTTAGCAAAACGTAATGTTGAAGCGATAATTGTTCATCATGCTGATTTTGTTTCGTTTGAGCCTTTTAAGGCATAGGAGAAAACATGGCACAAACTCTCATTGAAAAAATAGCGCAGAAATTTGCAGTTGGATTAGATTCCAACTACAAAGTTCATACAGGCGATTATCTTTCAATTAAACCTGCTTATGTTATGACACATGATAATACCGGTGCAGTCATCCCAAAATTTAAATCTATAGGTGCAACAAAACTTTTTAATCCCAGACAAATTGTAAACACACTTGATCATAATGTGCAGGATAAGACTGAAAAGAATTTAGAGAAGTACAAAAAGATTGAAGAGTTTGCTAAATCGATGGGTGCAGATTTCTATCCTGCCGGAAGAGGAATTGGACATCAAATAATGTGTGAAGAGGGTTATGCATGGCCTGGGACAATGGTTGTTGCTTCTGATTCTCATTCGAATATGTATGGTGGACTTGGTTGCCTAGGAACGCCTATTGTACGAACCGATGCTGCTGCAATTTGGGCTACTGGAAGAACATGGTGGCAAGTTCCACCTATTGCGAAAGTTGGGCTTAAAGGAAGTCTAAGACAAGGTGTAACTGGCAAAGATGTTATCATTGCTCTGTGCGGGTATTTCAATCACGATGAAGTGTTAAACCACGCCATTGAATTTATTGGCGATGGAATTAGATATCTTACAATTGATGAAAGATTAGCCATCGCAAATATGACAACTGAATGGGGTGCTCTTGCTGGAGTTTTCCCTATTGATCTTGCAACAATTCTCTGGCTGAAAAAACGAGAAAGATTTATTGAACATCGTGGACTCGAAGGAGTTTTTTCTGATGCTGATGGTAAAGGCCAACATCCAAGAATAAATCATAAGCGAATTGAAGAACTAGAACACAATATCCCGCAAGCAGATGCGGATGCTTTTTATTCAAAAGAATTAATTATTGATCTTTCTACAATAGAACCTTTTGTAGCAGGTCCAAACACAGTTAAAACTTTCAATTCGGTTTCTGATCTTAAAGAAAAAAACATTACAATCAACAAAGCATATCTTATTTCTTGCGTAAACAGCCGCGTTGATGACATTGCTGAAGCTGCCGCAGTAGTGAAGGGTAAGAAAGTTTCTCCCAACGTTAAATTTTATATCGCCGCTGCATCAAGTGAAGTGCAGAAAGAAGCCGAACGATATGGTTATTGGCAATCATTGGTTGAAGCTGGCGCAATTCCTCTTCCTTCTGGATGCGGTCCCTGCATTGGACTTGGAACTGGTTTACTCGAAGATGGTGAAATAGGAATTTCAGCAACAAACAGAAATTTTAAAGGAAGAATGGGATCACCGAATGCACAAGCTTATCTTGCTTCCCCAGCTGTAGTTGCTTCTTCTGCTATTGCGGGTAAGATTGATTATGAATGGAAAAATAAAGAGCATCGTGAATTAAAAGGATCAATAAAAATAAATGAAAGAAAAGTAGGAGCTAAAGCTTCTGTAAAAATAATTGATGGGTTTAATCCGGTTATTGAAGGCGAATTAGTTTTCTGCCATCAGGATAATTTAAATACCGATGGAATTTATCCCGGCAAATACACATACAACGATGATATGACACCGCAACAGCAAGCTGAAGTTGTTATGGAAAATTATGATCCTGAATTTGTAAAGATTACAAAAACTGGTGATATTCTTGTTGGCGGATTTAATTTCGGAACTGGATCATCTCGTGAGCAAGCAGCAACGGCTTTAAAATATAAAGATATTCAATTGGTTGTAGCAGGAACTTTTAATGAAACTTACAAACGCAACGCACTTAACAATGGTTATTTATTGATTGAGTGCCCACAACTGGTAAATGATCTTAAAACAAAATATGGTAAGGATAAATTAACTATAAAAACAGAATTAAAAGTTAAAATAGATTTTGAAAATTCATCACTAATTTTTGAAAATAAAGCTTATTCAATCGATCCTGTTGGTGAAGCAGCTCAAGAACTCATTGTTGATGGTGGATTGGAAGAATGGGTTAAGAAAAATTTATAAAAGTCATTGCGAATTCAACTTAAGTCGTTTACGCTATCTGTATAATGAAAAAGATTGCTTCGCTTTGCTCGCAATGACATTTGCAAAAAATATATAATGGATAATTGATGAACAATTCAATCTCACGTATAATATCAGAATATGCAGTTAATCTTCAATACAAAGATTTACCCAAAGAAGTTATTCATGAAGTAAAAAGATATCTCTACGATTCCATCGGCTGTGCTTTCGGTGGATATCACACAAAAGATGTGATAATTCTTAGAGATATCTACAAAGAAATGGGCGGTAAAAAAGAATCCACAGTAATTGGTTATGGTGATAAAATACCCGCTGTCAATTCTTCACTCGTAAATTCATTGATGATTCGTGCTTTAGACTTTAATGATATTTATTGGAAAGAAGACCCATCGCATCCTTCTGATATTATCCCGGCCGCACTATCAACAGCTGAAATGGTTGGAGCATCAATGGAAGATGTGATTACAGCCATAGTTCTTGCTTACGAATTTGAACAAAGACTTTGCGAATTTGCGGTTCCCGGTATACGTGAGCGTAAATGGCATCATGCAACATTAACACAGTTTGTTTCCCCAATTGTTGCGGGCAAAATCCTTGGATTAACTGTTGATCAAATGGTTAATGCGATTGGAATTTGCGGAAGTCATAATCATACAATTGGCTGTCCTACCGCAGGTAAACTTACGATGATGAAAAACACCGTTGATCCAATGGCTACTCAGGCTGGAGTTTTTGCGGCTTTAATGGCTAAACAAGGTTACACAGGAACCGAAGCTGTTTTCGAAGGTAAAGAAGGTTTTATGGATTGTTTTCTTGGATATAATCCAAAAGAAAATAAAGTTGAACCGCTAAGCATGAAAGGCAGAGAGGGAGTTTCTGAATGGAAATGGAATATTGATAAACTTATCGGCGGACTTGGAGAATCATATAAAATTCTTGAGTGCAGTATGAAAGCTTTTCCTACTGAGGCGTTAACTCACACTCATATATCCGCAACTCTCAAAGTTGTGACCAAAAATAACATCAGTTATGATCAGATTGAATCTGTAACTTTAACTACATTAGCTCAAGCTTATGATATTCTTTTTGATCCACATAAATATCGTCCTGAATCCAGAGAAACAGCCGATCATTCACTTCCCTATTGCATTGCAGCTGCTTTAGTTGATCATAAGATTACTACTCAGTCTTTCTCAGATGAAAAATTAAAAGATCCGAGAATTTGGGAAGTGATTGATAAAATAAAAGGTGAGCCATCAATAGAGTTTGAAAAAATGTTTCCGGCTAAACAGCCAAGCAAAGCTGTGGTCAAAACAAAAGATGGCAGAGAATTTTCAGAATACCTTGAGTACCCAAAAGGTGATCCGAGAGAACCAATGACAATGGAAGACCTTGATAATAAATTTGAAGCTCTTTCAGAAAAATTGTTAACTTCAGGCAGAAGAAAAGAAATTAAAAATGCAATCTTTAATGCTGAGTTAATGACTGCAAAAGAATTTATGAAGAAAATGATTGTTTAACTTTTCGTCATTGCGATCCCGATAAAATCGGGAGAAGCAATCTGCCTATTACAGATCGCTTCGTCATTTCATTCCTCGCGATGACAATTTTTAGGAATAACTATGAAACAAAACATTAAAAAAAGTTCAGCCGGCAAACGCGGCGATACCGTTCGCTCCGATTGCTATTTCGAAATTGAATTGAAAAATTCTGGCGGAATAAAAATCAATTTGAAGAGTAAAGTTGATACAATGTATGGAGAATCAATTAGACAAATGATTCTTGATATGTCCGAATTCTTTGGATTGAAAGATGCAAATATTTTATTGGACGATAACGGAGCTTTACCATTTGTCTTGGCAGCGAGATTTGAACTTACGGTCAAACGATTATTTTCTGATCTTAAAAAAGAATACTTACTTCCTTTTAATAAAAAAAATCTTTACTCAACAAAAAAAGATCAGTTACGAAGAAGTCGGCTCTACTTGCCGGGTAATGAGCCAAAGTTTTTTGTAAATGCTGGTTTGCATTCTCCCGATGGTATTATTTTAGATCTCGAAGATAGCGTGTCACCCTCAGAAAAAGATGCTGCCCAACTAATAGTAAGGAATGCCTTGCGCTCAGTGGATTTTTATGGCGCCGAAAGAATGGTAAGAATTAATCAGTTACCAAAAGGTTTGGATGATCTAAAATTTATTGTTCCAAATAATGTTAATGTAATTTTGGTTCCAAAGTGTGAGTCTGCAGAACAAATTCATAAACTTGAAAAGGAAGTTGATAAACTAAAAAAACAGTACAAAGTTGAGAATCCCATTTACTTTATGCCAATTATTGAGAGCGCACTTGGAGTAATCAAAGCTTATGAAATAGCGAGTGCATCAAAAAATAATTATGCGCTTGCAATCGGACTTGAAGATTACACAGCAGATATTGGAACTCAACGCACCAATGAAGGACGCGAAAGTATTTTTGCAAGGCAGATGTTAGTTAATGCTGCTAAGGCTGCAGGCATTCAGGCTATAGATACTGTATTTTCTGATGTTGGAGATATGGAATCGTTGAGACAAAGTGTTATTGAATCTAAGTCACTTGGCTTTGAGGGTAAAGGTTGCATTCATCCAAGACAAATAAAAGTTGTCCACGAAGCATTTGCACCTACTACTGATGAAATTGAAAAAGCTAAAAAAATTGTTCTTGCATTTGAAGAAGCTGAGAAAAAAGGTTTGGGTGTCGTTTCACTCGGGAGTAAAATGATTGACCCACCAGTTGTAAAACGAGCAGTAAAGATTATCAATCTTGCATTACTGAACAAGCAAATCGGCAAAGATTGGAGAAAAAAATGAAATTAGTAAAAAATGCAGCAGGAAGATTTGTTCCAAAAGAAGTAAACGGAGAAGTTCAAATTCCATTTAAAGGTGTTGATAAATACAAACCAAGTAGAGTTAAAGCAAGGTCTCCAATAAAATCTTGTATAGACTATCGTTCTGATGGAAATAAAGTTTTAAAAGATTTAAAGACTGCCTTAAAAAAGGCCGGACTGAAAGATGGAATGACAATATCAACTCATCATCATCTTAGAAATGGTGATGCAGTGACAAATATGTTATTCGATACAATTAAAGCGATGGGAATAAAAAATATTCGCTGGTTTCCAACAGCATCGTTTCCTGTTCACTCACATTTAATCAAATATCTTGAGGATGGAACTATCCATCACATTGAAGGCAGTATGAATGGACCCCTCGGCAAATTTACATCTGAAGGAAAAATGAAAGGTATTGGTGTTCTTCGTTCACACGGAGGAAGATATCAAGCGATTCAAGATGGTGAAGTTCATATTGATATTGCAGTTATTCTTGCCCCAACAGCTGATCCTTTTGGAAATGCTACAGGAGATCGCGGAAAATCCGCTTGTGGATTAATTGGTTTTGCACTCGGAGATTCTGAATACGCTGATAAAGTTATTATCGTAACCGATAATCTTATTCCCTTCCCTTGTGTACCGTGGCAGATTCAGGGAAACAATGTTGATTTTGTAGTCGAAGTTGAATCACTAGGTGATCCAAAAAAAATTGTATCAGGAACAACGGAAGTAACAAAATCCCCAGATCGTTTATTAATTGCGGAATATGTTGCAGATTTTATTGAAGCAGCAGGAATTATGAAAGATGGTTTTTCGCTTCAAGCTGGGGCTGGCGGAACAAATCTTGCTTTTGTCTTATTCTTAAAAGAAAAAATGAAAGCTGCTGGGATCAAAGCAAGATTTATGCGCGGCGGTAGCACAAAATATTTAGTCGAAATGCTTGAGGAGGGATTAACTGATTACATTCTTGATGGACAAACATTTGATCTTGAAGGTGTTAGAAGTATGAGAGAGAATGCGAACCATGTTAATACTTCACCCTTTACTAGCTACAACTTTCACGGCAAAGGTAATTTCGCATCAATGGTGGATACTGCTGTATTAGGTGCAACTGAAGTTGATATAAAATTTAATGCAAATGTTGTAACACACTCAGATGGATACTTACTGCACGGAATCGGTGGCTGGCAAAATTGTTTATATTCAAAATGTACTATTCTTGCTATCCCCTCTTTTAGAGATCGCATTCCAGTTATAGTGGATAGAGTCACTACATTATGCGGACCCGGTGAACTGATTGATGTAATAATCACAGAAAGAGGAATAGCAATTAATCCATTACGAAAAGATTTGTTGAAAGCAGTTAAAGATTCAGAACTGCCGATAAAGGATATCAAACAAATCAAAAAAGAAGTTGATGAAATTTGTGGTGGTGCACCAGTAAAACCTAAATTGAACAAAGAAAAAGTTGTAGCTATTGTAAAGTGGGTTGATGGAACTGTGTTGGACTCAATCTACGAAAAAGCCAAATGAGAATTGGCATATCATTTGGCGCAGGTGGCGCACGTGGTATAGCTCATCTATTAATGATTGAAGCACTTGAGGAACTGGGTGTAAAACCTTCAATTATTTCTGGTTCAAGTATAGGCGGTATTGTTGGGGCTTTTTATGCTGCAGGATTTACAAGCAAAGAGATGAAAGAAATTTTAGATCAATTAGTAAATCCAAAGAGCGATTCTGTTTTTGATTTCCTTCTCAAGTCTGACATTGTAAAACTATTTACAATGTTTGACCCACAATTTATTAAGTCAGGATTTATTAAGGGTGAGAAGTTCCAGCGGTACATGGAAACACATATAAAAGTTTCCAGATTTGAAGAGTTAAAAATACCATTAAAAATTGTTGCAACAGATTATTGGAAAAAGGAAGAAGTAATTTTTGAAAAAGGCGAGTTGATTCAACCAATCAGAGCAGGATATTCTTTGCCGGGTTTATTTACGCCCGTTAAAATCAAAAATAGAATTTTAATAGATGGTGGTGCTGTAAATCCTTTACCGTTCGATTTGATAAAAAATCACTGCGATATTACAATAGCAATTGATGTTACTGCTGTTAAAGCTCAAAGCGAGAATGAAATTCCCCCCACCTTTGATTCTGTGTTCACAACTTATCAAACGATGCAGAATTCAATTATAAAAGAAAGATTAAAATTTTTGAAGCCGGATATATATGTAAAGCCTGAAATTTATGATGTAAGGGTTTTTGATTTTGGTAAGACGGATTCAATATTCAAGCAAGCCTTGTCTGCTAAAGAAGAATTAAAGAAACAACTAGAAAAGTTTTTGAACAAATAAGATTTAACCAGCCCTTAAAGCCTTTACAATATTCAATCTAGCTGCACAAACTGATGGTAGAAAACCAGCTAAGATTCCCATTAAATTAGTCTAATTTAGTTTAGTTATCCATATCAATTTTTAAGCTGAGCCATTCTTCAAGTTTGGAATAGATTAAATCTTTGTCTTTTTTGCTAAAAGAACGAATGCGTGTCCTATGTGATCCGCCAGGTAAAACCATTTTAATTGAGTTGGTTTTTCCACTGAGACAAACTCCAGTTGATGACCATGGATCATTACCACCATAAATAAAAATACAATTTTTTGCTTCATTCTGCACCCAATTAGATACATCCTGCATGGGTTCGGGATCAAAAACAGGATGAACTCCCTCAGGAATAAAAAATGGAGTATGTCCATCTGCATAATGCAAATAATCTTTAAATGGTGTTATATCATATCCATAATAACCATAATTAGTATAACACTGATAAAAAAATGGCCAGTTATTTTTAATGCTGGCATCATCAAAATATCTAAAACCACCATTAATGTTCAGATGTTCAAAAATAGCTTCAATACTTGAAGTAGAATCAGGAATCTTAGAACAATCGCCTTTTCCCCACTGCCAATAGGCAAACGAATACTCGAGTACAGAATATTCATAAGCTTTCTCATTACCAACAATATTATAAGTGAGCTCTTTATCATCAGCGTTTTTCAAGAACATTGGGTACAATTCATCATGTTTCTTGAAACATAAAATTTGAAAATCTTCTACTTTATCACGACATTCTTGAGTTGAAACATCTTTAATGAACTCATAAACTCTTTGATCTTCAATAGAACGATTAATTGGTCCGACATAAGGAACAGAAACGTCAACATCATCTGGATAAAATCTTAGATGAAAAATAGCAGTAGAACCACCTTTACTAATTCCAGTGCTAATCCATTTTCCTTTATAATACTCTTTAAATAATTCTATAACATGATGGTCATCAGCGGCTGCTTGCCTAAAATCAAGATGCTTCCAATCAAATGGATCTGGAACAGATTCACCACAATATCGATGTTCCACAACAATCTGATTACATTTTAATATTCTGCTCAATTCAGTTGTCCTATTTGTCACTGCATAACCATCTAAATTAATAACCATAGGTTTTGTTTTATCTGTATTTGATAAAAAAATCTGTTCCTTAAATTTTGCACCATCAGGATTATGATGATCAATTGGTTGGGTTACCATAATTTCGTAAGCTTCAGTAAATATAGTATCGGCTTTTATTTGCATTACTTCAAAATCAGGGATAGATTTTAACCATTCGTAAAGTTCTGTTTCCTTTGTAGAATCAGTCTGTGGAATTCCTTTAATCGAAAAGACAAATAATAAAACGGAAAGAAGTAGGAGTTTCTGCTTCATAAATTTTCCAATATAGGTTAATAAATTAAAAGTTAGAATGTTCAGTCCGGTGAATAATTTCTTCCTGCAAGTCTAAACCTAGATTCACAAAATAATCACTATAACCTGCAACGCGAACAATTAAATCACGATAATTTTCAGGTTCTTTCTGCGCTTTTCTTAAAGTTTCAGCATTCACAACATTGAATTGTATGTGATGTCCATCCATTTTAAAGTATGATCTGATCAAATGTAAAACATTTTCTAATCCTGTTTCAT
>Ga0307423_1001659_pt1 | contig 13223 bp, 9 predicted proteins | sample SalMarWE160310MG_FD_202154 | JGI IMG/M metagenome (GOLD analysis project Ga0307423, IMG submission 202154) | Salt marsh sediment microbial communities from the Plum Island Ecosystem LTER, Massachusetts, United States - WE1603-10 | ecosystem: Environmental > Aquatic > Marine > Intertidal zone >...
CTTGGGGTTAGTGATGTTTCTAAGAAAGCGTATCTTCGCTGCGGAACCACAACAAGCGCTGCTAATGAGGCCTCGAAAAACGATTCTGAACCACAAGAAAAGTACAAACCACCAGAACAGTACCGCAAACGTAAAGTCTGAAGTAAAATCTTCAATGAATGAAGAAAACGCGGCTGCACGCGAAGAAAGGTTCTTCTCAGGATGCCTTCATCACTTCGGGTATCTGTCAAGCCGCCCAAAGGATTCTCCCATTCCTCAAGAGTGTATTATCTGTCAGCGGTTGGGAGACTGCATGGTGGCTACTGTTTACGTGAAAAAAATAGACTGATAACGAACTGGGACCCGCTAAAAGAGAGCCGTTTCAGTTCGTTCCCGATTTATTTGCTGAAGTAGATTCTTAGAGCTGACCGCATAACCCATATGGTTGTTGCAATTGAGGATATTGTTTCTGGCACCGCAATTCCGGCACTGTATATTTCCATCCCATATAATATCCATGAAGCAAGACCAACAACTAAACCAGCAAACGCTAGAACCGATCTTTTTTCTATGATATAACTGATGGAAGCAAAGCACAGCGCCGCAAAAAACAGCACCGAAACCTGAAAATGAAGCGGCTTGTAGACCTCATTGAATGTTGCAACGAGCTGAAGAGACAGCCCAGCGAACATCAGAAAGTAGCTTGTGTATTTGGCGTGATTTCTGAAGCTTGTTAGCGCATAAAGTATTGTGAAGAATCCAGAGAGCAGCAAACCGAAATTGAACAACGGCGCCACATCGCTGCTAACAGAGTGACCGAGGTCGCTTAGAGCATTATTCCCCCAGCTGAACCACGGCGACAAAATTATGGAGATGCCTATGAAAAGAAGTGCTGTCAAAGGTCCAAGTAGACCAAAAAGAGCATAATTTCTATCATTCAATGCTTGGAACAACCTCTTACTATTTATTTCCTTTCTCTTTAATTAACTAGCGGATGGAATACTGGCATGTCTGGAGCTGAAACTCTTATTCCTTTTCTCAGAGAGAAGGGAAAAGGGGACCAACCTACAATCATAGTGGATAGTCGTGAAGCGAAAACAGCGCCAAAAATAGTCAAGGGACTGACAGAGCTGGGCGCAGACATCAGCATAAGGTACCTCGAGAAGGGCGACTACGTTATTTCGAATCTCTGCGCGTTTGAAAGAAAAACTGTCAGCGACTTCGTTTACACTCTTACCCGACGATACCTCTTTGATCAGTTGTTCACTTTGAAGGAGTGCTATGAGAAGTCATTCATTCTGATTGAGGGTTACTTACCTATCGTCTACAAATACAGCAAGATTCAGCCCGCCTCAGTCTGGGGCGCCATGTTCGCCTTGGCTAAACAGGGAATTAATCTGATGCACACAAACAGCTACAAGGAAACAGTGGATTTCCTGTACACTGCTGCGAAACAGGAACAAATCGTTGAGAAGAGATTTCCGGTTGTGCATCCAGTAAAGAAGCATGAGAGTTTGGCGGATGCTCAAATCTTTTTTATGGCTAGTCTCCCGAATATTGGAAGAGAAAAAGCCGTATCGCTGCTTAACTCTTACCAGTGCCCATTAAATGCCCTCAATAATGTAGACCGGTGGTCAAAGGATGTTAATGGTTTGGGACCAAAAATTACCAAGAAAGTGAAGGATGTCATATACGAAACCTACGAAGAAACAGAAGAGACCACAAAATAGCAAAAATGTGTTACTATTCCTAATTCTAGCCAAAAATTAGAAAAAACCAAGTTTAGGGCTTTTTTAGAATTATCCACTACTACATCCGAAATCATTGCTTTCTCCCCAATAGCTACATATTTTTTCAATTGTTTAATTAAGATTTTACACTAAGTAGAAAGGAAAAAAAGGAAGTTTGCACAGAGGTACATATTATATAGAAAAAGTAAGAAACAGCAGGAACATTCAGGGGCAAGAAAAAATGAGCGAAAGAAAGCATGAAGTTTCTATGTCATTGTTCATAGCTGGACTTGTTGTGGCGATTTTAGCATCGAGCGCTCTTTCAACTATTATTGCTACTCAATTTGTTAGTGCAAGATTTAGTCTGATGTTACAGTTCTGGTGAGAGTAGATTTAGAGTATTTTAGATATGTTTTATGGTGCTGGATTTTTACTTCTCAAAGCTTTTGAATGAAAAATGATAAAACTATTTTTGGTTAAAATGTCAAGTAAACCTAGAAAAAGGATTAAAATCAAAGGACATTACTACCAAGTTAGGCAGCGCTCCACTAAGAGAGGAAGAAAAGGAACAATAATTGGAAAATGGAGCCCCAACAGCTCATAGTTGGGACCTAACCAAAACGTTGTACTGATCAGGTTGAGTCCTATTGGCATCTATGTTTAGAACTTTGACTTTGCTCTGTGCTTTGATACTACTTGCCTTAGGGGGATACTTTCTATTCGTAACATCCGAAGCACCAAACTTCTTTTTGTTTGGAGACTTGCAAAAGAACGCAACACTTCTGTTTCTTGCAGGGGGATGCTTGATTATTGTCTGGATTGTTGCTGGGTTAGTGAGTAGAAACATGCAGGAATTATGATAGCAGAAAATGTTTCAAAGCTAAAGGTGGATATGTCATCTTTTGCTGTAACTAACCCCTTCTCTTTTTTCCAGAAACTTTATTTTCCCACGAAGAGCCTAAATGTGTGCACTTTTCTCGTAGTTAGTATAGTTGTGCGTGTATTAGAGTGCATTAAAAACGCTAGTTTTTATAGTTTTGATAACTTATATGGGGTTTGCTGAGGTTTCAGACACAGTTATTTGAGAGGGAAAACAAATGAAAAACCTTCAGCTATCCGTTATCGCTTTGTGGTAAGTTCATTTGCTGTGTTTGAGTCTTTCAGGCCCCTTTCTTTTCTATTGAGTTTTACTCCCCAAAAAAAGAGGGGAAAAAAAATTGGTTTATTTTCGTTTTCTGACGATCCAAAAGCCAGCTAATACTGCTACTGCAACAATAACAGCTGCGATTATTATCGCTAATTCTGTGGTAATCAGTGGTGCTTCTGTTGGTTCAGGCTCTATTGAACCTCCGGCTGATGGTGCTGGATCTACTGTTATGTAGGTTGAAGCTGACGACTTATAGTATGAGTTGCTTCCCGCAAATTCGGCTATGATCAAATATTCTCCTTCAACAGGTGGCATCCAACTCTTTCCAAAGTTGCCCCAAATATCGCTTGTACTTTCACCGATGTCTTGGTAGTTTCCGTTAGGATCAATCGCATACAACTTTACAGTAACGCCTTGTGCATCAGCGGGCATTGCTTGCTGCATGTACACATACTCCATCCAATCTTCTTGGTATGCATCAGCCATTGCTGGAACCCCATTCGGGAATCGTCCAGCCTGTTCTTGTTGCTGAGTGCCTGCGGCAATATCAATGACTGTTCCTGTGATTTGTACGCTCGATCCTTTTGATGCAACGTCGTTTTTGACTGAAACAGTTGTGGAGCTTGGACCTTTACCGAAACAGTATAACTTCATATCATAGGCATTTAGTCCCACTAGATAACCATCTGATATAGCATAATTGTCGCCGCCGTTACCCATAGGCATTGAGACACCGAGGAAATCTATTTTCCACAGTTCTTCTCCTGTGTCAGCGTCTATACAGCGCATGTTTGGACCACGCCAAAGCGGTTGGGTGGGTGAATGTTCACCTGAGCCGAGGTAGATTTTTCCGTCTGCAATACAACCTATGCCAATGGGGTAATTGCCATATGGGGATTCAAAACCAACATTTGTAGCTTCATATGTCCATAATACGTCGCCTGTCCTAATGTCATATGCTGTTAGAGTTCCTCCATAGCCATGTGATAGTAGCTTGCCATCGTAGACGTTGTAAGGCATTCCATAATAGTTCATTGATGGTTCGGGATCGGTTGGACCCCAAAGTAACTGTCCTGTTTTTAGGTCATAACCCCATCGTTGTAAGGTATTGGGATCATAGAAGTGGAAGACGTCATATTCTGGAGCAACATACGGTCCGCTGACCGGGTAGCGTCCGCGCGGCGCTTGAGATGCGGGTGCGTATGCTCGTGGAGGCATATAATCGTATTGCCATAGCACTGTTCCTTCTTTGCCTGCTTCTAGACTCAAAGCCCACATTGTGCCTTCTTCAACTATTTCGGCATCATTTTGTCCTGCTGTTCCGCCAATGATATACTCGCCTTCAACAACCGCATAAATGCTACCAGGTAAATCAGGTACTGAAACATTTAATGAGAAGCCATTGTTTCCATCGAATATCATGCCTAGTGTGGGTCTCCACATCCAGTAGTTATTGGAGACGAAAACGTCTTCGTACCATATAGCACGACTTGTGTTCCACACCGTTAAACGACCATTGTTAATTCGGTATCTAAGTATGCTGCCATCTTTGCCGTAGACACCTGTACCTGAAGAAGACACATTACCTATGCTACAGATGTAGTTTCCTGTGTCCGCGTCGAACATCATCCATGTTCCATCAGGTCCATCGGTGCTCCATAAGTAAGGCATGCCTCCATGCTGGTTAGGTGACTCATAATTGTATACCTGACCAAATGCCAGTCTCTCGCCGGCGAGTCTTCCTGAATAGTCAAATCCGCCACCAGTTCCGGATACAGGACCAGTGGTGTTATGGAAGTACAGCTCTTCTCCGGTATACAGATCAAGGCAGCGCCAGCCTTCTTTTGGAAGCGATTCAACATTGTAGTAAAGTTTTCCGTTGATAATTATCGGTGGTATGAAATGATTGCCTTCATAGTGGTAAGTTGCATAGCCCGTATTACCAAAACGTTCGTCCATTATGCCTCCAGCCCAAGAAGGAGTTGACCACATTACGTGAGCACTTTCTGGGCCTGGACCATAACCAAAACCGCGAGTTGATCCTACATTTTGAGCGTTACCAGCCAGCCAGTTTCCTGCTAAGGTATACCAGTTCCGGTTCATGTCGTTTATTGGTCTTGTCCAGTACTCATCAGGTAGAGGACTTTCTTGCCATGCTTCTATTGGATCTTGTTGTACAGTTAGGACATAAGGTTCGCTAGTGTCGCCCAATACAGTGTCGCCGATGTATTCGGTTGATCTTGCGCCCTCTGGTGGGGTAGGTTTACCTGTTAGTAGATGTTCCTCTAGAATAGCCACTATGCTATATGAGCCAATTTGATTAGGTGTGAATGTTGTCCATCCGCCACCTACAGGATCAGACGTAATAGGTCCGATTGTTTGTTTTGCTCCGCTTGGATCTGTGATTTCTATCATCCATGTGTACCTATCACCATAAGCGCCAACTGCTGTGATTGGGTAAAAGTTGGGCCAAAATACAATCAATGCTTGCTGGCCTACACCTACAGGATCAGGCGTAACAACAGCATAGGCAATAACTGGAATATCCCATGCAGGATCATGTGCAGACACCATAGGCAAAGTAAGAATTGTTGCTGAAAAGGTTAACATTAGAATCAAAGTTATAGTTGCTATTTTTGTTTTATCGAAATTCATTTCTAATTTTTCTCCTATTTTTTATGAACCATCATATGAGACAAATCCATATTTAACATTAATTGCCTGTGAAAGAGAAAAATATAAAAATTCAATAAAAATTTCTAACATTCTTTTATTTTTTTAATTGTTGTTTGTTATGAAGCGAAAATCGTTTATTCCACTGGTTAGTAATGTTTGACGCTAGTGGATAATGTGGCAGAGATTGACGAAATTGACGCCAAAATTCTTCGGTTATTAATAAAGGACGCCCGATCTAAAAAAACTGAAATTGCAGATTACTGCGGTTTATCGTCAACTGCAATAAAAAATCGAATTGAATTAATGAAAGCAAACGGTATAATAGTAAAATCAGTCCTGAATATCAATTTGGCCTCTTTTGGCTACCCTTATCTACTATTAATTGGAGTTAATCTGCTACCTGAAAGAGAGAATCAAATTATAGAAATGATAAAGCAACATACCAAAGTTGCAGGAATAGATAGAACAATAGGTAAATATGATCTTTGTCTTTTCGTCTTTGCCAAAAACCTGAATGATTTAGAGCGATTAAAAAATCTAATCAAGAACCAAAAAGGCATAACAAAAATCGATATAAACATTTGGAACCAGTTTCAAATAAACACTGAAAACATAAAGATATGAAGATAAAGTAGTGTGAAGCCTTGGATAAAATAAATCAAGAGATATTATCTCAATTGTTAATAACACCACAAAAACCCTTTCTAAAGATTTCAGAAGAACTGGGAATATCGTCAATAACTGTAAAAGACCGATATGAAAAAATGAAAAAAGACGGCATAATCATTGGAAACACAATAATGCTTAATCTTTCAAAAATTGGCTATCAAGGAAAAGCGTTTATACATATTACAACTTCTGATAATAATAATCCTGAAATAATTATTAAAGCTCTTGAGCAAATACCTAATGTCTTCCTTGTTTCAAGAATAATCGGAGAATTTGATTTATTAGTCATGGTGGTATTTCGAGATTTAACCGAGCTTAAGGATGTAATCAACAGAATTCGAGCACAACCAAGCGTTAGCAAAGTAGAAACTTCAATAACAGATGATACAATGTATCCAGTAACTAGAGAATATTCTCAACTTCGTCTTTTTTAAAACACCAATCTTTGAGCAGTTCATCATTTGATTTTCTATGTTTCTCATGGTGTCAAAGTCGTACTAAACCCATTTATCTTGTGATTTCAACGAAAGGGTTTGCTGAAGCTCCAAGCACAGGCAATTTAGGAGGAAAAACAAATCAAAACCTCCCTAAACTATCTGCTATCACTTTCGTTCATTTCCTATGCCTAGAGCCTTCTCAGCCCCTTCTTTGATGATTTTACTCCCAAAAAAAGAGGGAGGGAAAATTTGGTTTATTTTCTTTTTTGCAGTGCCCAGAAACTAGCTATTCCGAGGACTGCTGCAATTACAACTGCTGCGAGTATTGCTATTTCTGTTGTGATGAATGATGCTTCTGTTGTTGGCGCGGTTGGTTGAGTAGTTGTTGTTTCTAGTGCTGCTGGTTCTGGCTCCATTGCCTGTGCAAGTGATGGTGCTTTATCTACTGTGAAATATGTTGTGTCTAATGAACCACCATAAGCGGCTGATCCTTCAAATTCTGCAGTTACAAAGTAGTCGCCTGGAACTGGCGGAACCCAACTCATACCAAAGTTTCCGGCTGCGTCAGCTGTTGCATAGCCTATGTCTTGGTAGTTGTTATTTGGGTCAATTGCAGTTAATTTCACTTTGACACCCTCTGCGTATTTGGGACATGGCCGTTGCATGTAGAGATATTCCATCCACTCAGTCATGTATTCGTCAGCTATTGCCGGTGTTCCTTTCGCTCCTGCAGATTGATCTGTTACAGTGCCTCTAATCATTACGCTAGATCCAAGAGGTACTGCAGTGTCAGGTGCTGTGACTGTAGTTTCGCTTGGTCCTATGCCGTAGCAGTAGATTTGGTTGTCAAAATAGTTAATTGCGACAAGGTAGCCGTCAGCGATTAGTGGATCGTTTGCCCAATGAGTGATTCTCCATATTTCTTCGCCTGTTTCTATGTCAATACACCAGATGCTAGAGTCGCGTCTTAAAGGCTGAGAAGGTGAGTGTTCACTAGAGTAGAAATAGATTTTTCCGTCGGCAATGCAAGCTAAACTGAGTGGAACGTGCGCATAGAATGATTCGAGACCAATAGTTTCAGTGGTGAAGCTCCAACTTTTTTCTCCTGTTCTAGCGTCGTATGCCTCAGCAACACCACCGTAGCCATACATAATGAATTTTCCGTATGCAACAGATTGGCTCATACCATAGAAGTCCCAGTCCTCAGCAGTTTGAGTCTCCCAAAGTTTTTGACCAGTATGTAAATCGTACACGAACACTTTCTTTGTCAGCTGTTCTTCAAACCAAAAGATGTTCGTTTCAACATCAACGGTTGGTCCGGCTACGTGTCCATAAGCGAAAACGCCGCCTACAGTGTTTGGTGCTGTGTCATATGGGGGTGTGAAAGTATATTGCCAAAGGATTGTTCCTTCTTGTCCAGGTACAAGACTCAAAGCCCACATTTCACCAGGAACAAGTCCGTTTTCGTCGTTGCTTCCTGAGGTTCCACCGATTATGTATTGATCTTCAACAATTGCGTGAATGCTTCCTGTCAAGTCTGCAGGTATTGACACGTTCAATGAGAATCCATAGTTTCCGTCAAATGTGTAATTGAAATAGGGTCTCCACATCCAGTACTGATTTGTAGTATAGTGTTCTCTGTACCAGATAGGATAGGTTAGGTTCCAGCAAGTCAAACGATCATTTCTTGTATCAAGATTGTAATATAGTATGCTTCCATCTTGAGCGTAAATCCTTGTACCTTGAGAAGACACGTTGGCGACGCTGCAGATGTAGTTGCCTGTGAAGGCATCAAACATCATCCATGTCCGACCTGAATCAGTTCCTCCGTAAACACTGCCCGCTTGTTGTGTACTCCATATGTATGGGAAGCCTCCGTGCTGGTTAGGTGAATCATAGTTGTATATTTGACCAAAACTCACTCTTTCTCGTGTTATTGCTCCTGAGTAATCGAAGCCGTTACCGGAAACTTGCTGAGTTCCTACAACTCCTGCCACTGCACCCGTGGTGTTATGGAAGAATAGTTCTTCGCCAGTGCGCAAGTCGACACAGTACCAACCGTACCGTGGAGGTGTGTCAACATTGTAGTAAAGTCGTCCATTCAGTGCCACAAAGCCTGTTGCGAAGCTTTCGTATGATAAACCGGTATAGTAGCTTATTGAACCAAATTGTCCACCCATGATTCCTCCATCCCAATATGGTCGTGTCCACATTATGTGGGCAGTTTCTGGACCGAAAACGTATTTGTTCCAGTCACCGGGGTTGTCGCCAGCTTGTAGCCAGTTTCCAGAAACCTTCCACCAGTTTCTGTTCATGCCATTTATTGGTCGAGTCCAGTAACCTTCGGGAAGAGGAGTTTCCTCATATGCAGCCAAGGGATCTTCTTGTACAACTAGTGTAACAGGGGCGCTTTGGCTGGGTAGATAAGTATCATTGACGTATTCTCCTCCAGAATAGATTATGCCATCAGGGGGTAGTGGAAGACCTGTTAAGGTGTCTCCTGGAAACTTGAACACAAAAGTATATGTGCCTACTTGAGTTGGTATGTAGTTTGTGTAACCATTACCTACAGGATCGGAGGTAAATGGTCCCAAGGTTTCTTTAGATCCGCTAGGAGTTGTAACTTCGATTGTGTAGCCATCCCATCGATCACCAAACATACCTTGTGCAGTTCGTGGATAGTCATTGAGCCACATTAAAACCAATGCTGATTGACCAACGCCTATAGGATTTGGTGAAACACTCATGTAAGCCCAGGTGGGAAGCTCCAATGGGGGATCATGTGCTGATACTGTTGGCAAAGCAAGGATTGTTGCTGAAAATGTTAACAGTAGAATCAAAGTTATAGTTGCTTTTTTTGTTTTATCGAAATTCATTTTCAATTTTTCTCCAATTTTTTGATATACATCTTTTCTTTTTCATTGCTTTTAAAATTTGTTATATTAAACAGTATAAAATAAAAATTTTCAATCAAAAATGGTGAAATTATTTGCTATTATTACTCAATCTTTAACCAATCAGTTTCTACGAGATATATTAGGAAGTGAAAGTGAATATTGGGATATTGTTCTTAGACGATAGTTTAATTGAGTTAATTAATTATTATGAAAGGGTTTGCAGAGGCTCATGCACGGATATTTGAGAGGGAACTCAAATTTTACCATCGTTCTCATGGTAATTTTTACCGTCCATGCGCCAATTCCGCCCCAAACTCTCTTTTCATTGCTTCACATCCGCAAGCGGAAACAAAATTGAAGAGAGATTAACCTTATTGGACTTTTCACGTATTTAATATTTATTGCTGTTTATGTTACTGAAATAGAAATTTTAAACTATTTCGTGTTATTAGATTATCTTTTCTAAGACCGCGATGATAATGTATACCTCAAAAATCATGTGTGCGCAAACAGTAACCTCTTCATGAAAAGCTTCGTTCATAAAAAGTGAAGAGTAGGTTTAGATTTTTGTTACGCAATCCATTTATTATGGTTGGAATAACAATAGAAAAGGTTGATTATCTTTGAATATTAATATAATAAAATTGACTAAACATCTAGTAAACTCTTATTTAGCATCGATTATGATTTAAGTGAGTTGACCGAAAAATAGTTTTAGAGGTAAAGAATATTGACTGCTTCAACAACAGACTTTGACCACATTTTTAGAGCCTATGATATACGTGGAATCTTTGGCGAGGATCTGACCGAAGAAGTTGCAGCTAAGATAGGAGCAGCCTTCGCCAACTTTTTAAGCGGAAAAAGCGTTGTCGTAGGCAGAGACGTCAGAATTAGCGGAGACCAACTCCGAGACGCGCTAGTTTCTGGGCTTGTTTCCCGCTGCGACGTAACTGACGTGGGTGTACTTCCCACGCCTCTGCTCTATTTTGCCGCAAATCGTCTCAGGAAGGACGCTGGAATCATGGTTACTGCATCCCATAATCCGCCCCAATGGAATGGATTCAAGGCGTTTCGGGGACAGAAGGGAAGCATTTACGGCAAGGACATGGAAACAGTTAGAGATTATGCTAAGAGGATTGATCCCAAAAAGTTGGGTGAAAAGAGGGGAAAAGTAACTACTTATGATGGCATAATCAATGAGTATCAGGATTTTGTTCAAAGCAAGATACGGCTTGAAAGAAAGCTTAAGATTGTAGCCGACACCGCAAATGGCACCTGTGGACTTGTAGCTCCAGCCCTATTCGAAAGATTAGGCTGTGACATCTTGACTTTGAACAAGGAGCCAGACGGCACTTTTCCTGCGCATCTGCCTGTGCCAAAAGAAGAGACTTTGGGCGAACTGATGGAGGAAGTAGTAAAACGCAAAGCCGATTTTGGAGTAGGATACGATGGGGATGGTGACAGAGCCGTGTTCATCGACGAGAAGGGCAAACTGATTCCCGGAGACTTGACGTTGCTGATTTTTGCTAAAGATGCTCTCCAGAAAAACCCTGGCGGAAAAGTGGTTTACGAGCTGAGCTGCTCCATGGCTGTTGAAGAGTACGTGAAGAAACTTGGCGGAATACCCATTGTTGAGCGGGTTGGACACACATTCATAATGGACAAGATGATCAACGAAAAGGCGCTGCTGGGTGGAGAAAAAAGCAGCCACTTCTACTTCGCTGATGTTTACGGCATGGACGACGGCACATTCGCAAGCATAAAATTGGCTGAGATACTCTCAAAAAGCGATCAGAAACTCTCAGAGATGGTTGCTGCCCTGCCGCAGTATCCGTCAGTGTACGAGAAGAACTTCGAGTGCCCCGACAACCTGAAGTTTGCTGTCGTAGATAAAGTTCGGAGCCAATTCAAGAAGTATGGACTGGAAACCTTAGACATTGACGGAGTGAAGCTGATAGAAAAGGACGGCTGGGTGATTCTACGTGCCTCCAACACTGAGCCTGTTATAAGAATCTCTGCGGAAGCAAGAACAAAAGAGAAACTGAAGGAACTTTACTATTTTGCTGTCAACGAACTGAATAAAGCCATGAAAAGGTGATTGATTGCAAACGGTAATCCTTGCAGGAGGAGAGGGAAAGAGGGTTTTTCCGCTTGCGGTGAATAATCCTAAGCCCATGTTCAAGCTTCTAGGAAAGCCACTCATACATCATGTTATAGACACGCTAAAAGAGGTAGGACTAAAGGACTACGTTGTTGTGGTGGGTCACAGGGGCGAACAAATCAAAGATTACCTGAAAGACGGCAGCAGCCTTGGAGTCAACATCGAATACACTGTCCAGAAAGAATCGTTGGGGATGGCAGATGCACTCAAAACCGCAGAAGCTTTGGCAGAGGACAACTTTTTTGTTGTCAACGCCGACGACATTTTCGAAGCTTCGCTGATAAAACAGATGGCTAGGCAATTCAAGGAAGGAGACGCTGAGATTGTTCTTTCCTGTAAGCCAGTGAATGAAACATGGAAGTTTGGGATAATCCGTGTCGAGGACGAACGGGTAACAGATTTTGTTGAGAAGCCTCCAAAGGGCAAGGAACCCGGCAACTTGGCTGTTGTTGGCGTTTACATTTTAACTAAACAGATTTTTGATTACTACCGGAAGATTCCTGTTTCGGATCACCAGTACGAGGATGCGATACTAGCTTTCATCAAGGACAGGAATGTTGTTAAAGCGGTAAGTTATGACAGATTTTTTGCGGGCTACAAGTATCCATGGGACCTCTTCACAATAAACAGGCACCTCATGGACAACAAAATACGACAGCAGACAATCAAAGAAGACGTGAAGATTTCTGAGCGGGCAACGGTTGAAGGAGACGTCTGGATAGAACAGGGAGCGAAAGTGTTTGAGGGCGCCTGCATAAGGGGACCCTGCTACATCGGCGAGAACAGCGTTGTGGGAGGCAACAGTTTGATTCGTGATTACTCTTCCTTGGGCAGAGGTTGTGTTGTGGGGTTCTCAACAGAAATCAAGCACTCGCTTATCGGAGACGACTGCTGGTTCCACATGAATTACATCGGAGACTCCATAATCTCAGATAACTGCCTCTTCGGTGCAGGAACAATAACAGCCAACTTCAGGTTCGACGAGAAGAACGTCCAAGTTTGGGTAAAAGACAAACGTGTAGACTCCGGCAGGAACAAGCTGGGCGCCATAATGGGGGACAACTGCAAAACAGGTATCAACGCTTGTCTGGAACCAGGCGTGAAGGTTGGTCCCCACAGCATGGTTGGTCCGAACGTTGATCTTCAGGTTGATCTGGAACAACACAAAATCATTTTCGTTAACAAGAACAGCTACGTGAAGGCAGATAACAGGATAGCTGTTTCGTCCGAGAGCAAAAAGCAGCTGATGAAGAAACTGATGAAAACTGAAAAGTAGTCGTGAGCAGTTTACTTGGTTTTGCTTCGTAAAAAAAATACTGTTTTCATCAATGCACTGTTAATAGGAGCCTAATAGAAATTCGGCGTGTCCTTCCGAGCTAAAATATTCGGCAAAAAGGGCGCTGTTTTCTTGTTTTGCGTAGAAATAAATAAGTTAGTCTCCTTCTATTTAGTGGCTAGGTGTTAAGATGTCAGTAGCTAAAAGAAAGTTCGTCGGAGAGATTGGAATGCTCCTTGACAAAACAGTTA
>Ga0307423_1001661_pt1 | contig 13215 bp, 14 predicted proteins | sample SalMarWE160310MG_FD_202154 | JGI IMG/M metagenome (GOLD analysis project Ga0307423, IMG submission 202154) | Salt marsh sediment microbial communities from the Plum Island Ecosystem LTER, Massachusetts, United States - WE1603-10 | ecosystem: Environmental > Aquatic > Marine > Intertidal zone >...
TGGGGCTTGAATTGAAAGGTAGGGTTGTTTTTTCTACTCAGAACGAATTGTTGATCATTAACCTTGAAGATGAGAGGATTAGAGAGACTCTGACAAAAATATCATTGCCGAACAAATTGGATACAGCGCATAACCCTGCATGGATGCCCAACGGAGAACAAGTAATATTTGAATATACACCATGGAATGCACAACAAGGAAGTATTAGACGGTATTTTGCAATAGCCGACACAAAAAGCACAAAAGTATATGCGTTCACAAATGATTTGATCGACAAGAAGGAAGGCTACATGTTTCCTGCATGGTCACCAAACGGAGAATTTCTAGCCTTTTTAGACTACAAAGATACTGAGCTTGTTAAAGGGAATAATGGCACAATTATAAAATCTAAGTATTTTAATAGGTTGATGATTTATGATAGGAAATCTAAGGTACTTGATACTGTAGATCAAGTTTTTGCAGCAAGATCGCCAATTTCTTGGTCTTCAGATAATAAAAGGATAGCTTTTTGCACTCCTGATTATGAAATTGCCGTACATTATTTACATAAAGATACGAAGATTCTGATCAAGGGGAGTTATCCGACATTTAATCCGGTAACACATGAGATATACTATGTTGGCTGTGATAAACATCTGTACAAAATGCGAGTAGATGGGAAAGAACAGACGCAAATAGATGGCGGCGATTGGAGTTGGCGCAGATTAATGAGTATTTCCAATGATGGCATTAATCTTTTGTTTGTAGGAGGAGGCAGCTTTCTATTTACAGAATATTCGACAATTAATGCCTTTAACATCATTTCACATGAGATAGAGCGACTTAGTAAGAAATATCCGATTATTCATGGAGCCTCCTTGTTTGAAGGACCGTAACCGTTTCGTGAGGGTTCTCCCAGAAAAGTGTGCCAAGTCCTCTCTCCGAAGTTCAGTGCGCACGGGCACGATGAGATGGTCGGCGATAGACCTCGAAGCAAAAATGATTTCTCAGCGCGGGATCAAGGAAAATGACAGCCGTACGGTGAGGATCATACAGACGCCAAAGACGACCAGGGTCCCGATGATGGTCCACATGCTCAGCCGGACCAGGACCACGCAGTAAGGCAGGGCCAGCACAGATGCAAATATCGTCATCAAATTAATGGTTAAGAACAATCTGAAGTTGATTATCATGAGGTCTCTGGAAAGCATCATGAGTGTGAGATCATCGATGGCCCTGTTTAGAATGCCCGCTTGCTCCGGATGCTGTTGCTTATTTGCCTCGTCGATTTCACCCCACCGCGTGTAGAATTGTGATTGGGATTGCCCTGTGGCAGAGAGACCGAAGAAGATTTTTCGAGCAGCCAGCGTTCTTTCCATAGTCTCTTCCTGAGCCTTGCGCAGGACCTGAATTCTGTATACTGAAAATACGCCGATGAGTCCCACGATGGCACCAAGTGTTTGAGCTATGGTGCTGAACAGCCAGTACAGGGCGTCGGGCGTCATTGTCTCCCCTCTTAAAATGAGTTTCCAGGAGACTATCAGAATCTTGCGCTCTCGTCAATCTCACCATTTCCTCCCTGAAAGTCTGGTCGGGAATTTCTACCCCGATTTCATTGACGTCCTCCCGGTCACATAGGCGCCTGCGAAAAGAGCTCGCTGAGGGTGTTGCGCGGGCTTCCCGGACTGTGATAAAAAGGATTGGGAGGTTATATCAAAATGAAATATTCACAGGCCAGACAGGGCCGCACGTTTGTCATACGGCTTGAAGATGGGGATATTGTTCACGAAAAGATTGAACAATTTGCCCGTGAACAGTCCATCAATGCCGCCGCCTTGCTGGCGGTGGGGGGTGCCGACAGGGGCAGTACACTTGTTGTCGGTCCTGAGCATGGACGGGCAAAGCCCGTATCGCCGATGCAGAATGTTCTGGACGATGTGCATGAAATCGCAGGCACCGGGACCCTTTTTCCCGATGAAGAAGGCAATCCGGTGTTGCACATGCATATGGCCTGCGGCAGAGAAGCATCCACAGTGACCGGGTGTGTGCGAAAAGGTGTTAAGGCGTGGCATCTTATGGAGATTATACTTTTTGAATTGGTTGATACCACAGGGGTCCGTGTGTTTGACTCCTCCCTCGGGTTCCTGTCACTCGAGCCATAGAAAACAGATTCGAGCTCACCAGGCCATTGACCGGTTTTGGTGCTACATCGCAACTGGCGAATCCATGTTACCTCGTTACCTTTCATAGCGAAGCTCGTGGCCGGGATCGCAGATTGACCAAAACAGGTGAATGACGGATAGCAAGGTTGTCATGCAACAGCCATCAGACGACACCAAGGCAAACGCAGCGCCGGAGGCGAAGCCTCTCGCTGGAAAACGCATTCTTATCCCTCCCGCGAGGCCCGAGGTAAATCCTCTTCTACGGATGCTGGAAAGAAAAGGGGCTGACGTCCTGGCGTTTCCTGCTCTGAGGGTGGCGCCCCCCGCAGATTATAGCTCTCTGGACAAAGCGATTCAGAACCTCAAGGATTTTCATTGGATCGTCTTTTCAGGAAGTAACTGTGCGCAGAACTTCCTTGCCCGTCTGTCCGCCCTCGGCCTCAGCAAAGAGGCCCTGCCAGGATCCAGGATCGCGGCCATCGGCCACGGAGCCTATTCGTCTCTCAAGAAAGCGGAGATTGACGTTGACTACATTCCGAAAGTGCATACAGCCCAGGGAGTTATTGAGGGACTTGGCGAGATTTCAGGATTGAACTTCTTGCTCATCCGGGTGGAAGGCGCATCGTCAAACCTTCCCGAAAGGCTTAGAAGCCTTGGGGGTCAAGTAACTGAGATCGCGGGCTACCGGATGCTGGTGGAGGCCAGTCTAGAGCAAGCCGAGAAGGCTTTCAACTGGAGACCGGATGTCTTGGCCCTGGCGAATCCCACAGCCGTCAGATTTCTTCTAAAGGCGACCGAAAGGCTGCGATTCGATCTTCAGACCCATTTAAGAGGCGTGACGATTGCCGCCGTGGGTCCAGTGACCGCGGAGGCCGCCCGCACCCTTCTACGAAATCCTGACATCGTTTCAAAGGGACATATCGCCGATCTTGTCCAAACGCTGACAGAGCTTTTGAGCCCATAAGGGTCGAAAGAAAAGGGCGGGACCTGTTGAGGGGAAAGGCTAACGCGGCTTCACATTTTTGTGAACCCAGTCCACGATCGTTTCTAAAGGGGTGCCGGGGGTGAAGACCTCTCGGATCCCAAGATTTCTCAGCTTGACGATATCCGCCTCAGGGATGATGCCGCCACCAATGATCATAATGTCGTCTGCACCCTGGTCTTTCAGCAATGCCACGACTCTGTTGAACAGATGCATGTGGGCACCAGCCAGACTGCTCAGACCGATCAGGTCAACATCTTCCTGGATAGCCGCGCTGACAATTTGATCAGGCGTCTGATGAAGGCCCGTGTAGATGACCTCAAACCCTGCATCGCGGAAGGCTCTTGCAATAATTCGTGCACCGCGGTCATGGCCGTCCAGTCCGGGCTTGGCCACAAGTATCCTGACTTTCCTTTCTGTCATCGTAGCATTCTCCGAGCGGTGCGCACCAGCGGATGGGCTCTAAAAGGTTCCCGGATCTCTATAGATCCCAAACACGCCCCTGAAGACGTCACACATTTCCTGCTCCGTCGCGTAAGCCGCTGCGGCCTCAATCAGGCAGGGCATCACGTTCTCGTTGTTGACACAGGCCTCCCCAAGGCGCTCCAGGCATTCTTCAACCTTCTTCTGGTTCCGGCTGTTTTTTACTTTCTGGGTTCGGGCGATCTGGCGTTCTTCCAAAGCCTCATCGACGTGATAAATGTCAACGGGTATTTCTTCGTGGGTCACGTACTTGTTGACCCCCACCATGATCCTACTTTTTTCGTCGAGCTCGCGCTGAAACTTGTAAGAGGCATCCGCGATCTCCATCTGGGGGTAGTTTCTTTCGATCGCTTTCAGCATCCCGCCCATATCATCTATCTTCTTGATATACTCACGGGCGGCCTCCTCCATTTCGCCGGTTAATGATTCGATCATGTAGGACCCTGCAAGGGGATCAATGCTGCTGACAACTCCGGTCTCCTCGGCCAGAATTTGCTGTGTTCGCAAGGCAATGGTGGCTGCCTCTTCCGTAGGAATCGCATGGACTTCATCAAAGGCATTCGTGTGAAGCGACTGGGTACCCCCAAGCACAGCCGCCAGGGCCTGTACGGCTGTACGAACGACGTTGTTGAAGGGCTGCTGGGCTGTCAGGCTGCAACCTGCTGTCTGCGTGTGGAAACGCAGCCAAAGAGATCGCTCTGATTTTGCTTTAAAACGGTTCTTCATGGCGTCGGCCCAAATTCTTCGGGCCGCCCGATACTTGGCGATCTCCTCAAAGAAATCGATATGGGCGTTGAAGAAGAAGGAAAGGCGGGGCGCAAAAGCGTCGACATCAAGGCCCCGCTCAAGGGCTGCCTCCACATAAGCAATCCCGTCGGCCAGGGTAAAGGCAAGCTCTTGAACCGCCGTTGAACCAGCCTCACGGATGTGATAGCCGCTGATACTGATGGTGTTCCAGCGCGGCACCTCTTTCGTACCAAACTCAATCGTGTCGACAATGAGTCGCATGGAGGGTTCGGGAGGACACATAAAAGTCTTTTGGGCGATAAACTCCTTCAACATGTCATTTTGTATGGTGCCCCCAAGTTTTTCTCGCGGGACCCCCTTCTTTTCAGCCATAGCAATATACATGGCCCAGAGCACAGGGGCCGGCGGATTGATCGTCATAGAGGTTGTCAGCTGGTCCAGCGCCAAACCGTCGAAAAGGATTTCCATATCTTTCAGGGTGTCAATGGCCACACCGCACGTTCCACACTCCCCGCGGGCTCTGAAATCCCCCGTGTCGTAACCCATCAAGGTGGGCATGTCGAATGCTGTGGAAAGCCCGGTTTGCCCTTGACTGACCAGGTAGAGAAACCGTCGGTTGGTTTCTTCTGCACTGCCAAGGCCCGCGAACATCCGCATGGTCCACAGCCGGCCCCTGTACATGGATGCCTGCACCCCACGGGTGTAAGGGTACATGCCGGGGAATCCCGATTGGGCGGCATAATTGAAGTCGCTGATATCGGCAGGGGTGTAGAGTGCCTTAACGGGCGTTCCGGAAATCGTTGTGTAGTTTTCCTTCCGTTCCGGGGCCGAAACAAGTTTTTCCTGAAGATGCTTTTCCCAGGCCTTTTGGTCGGATTCTATCTTGGCGACCTCAGCCTCTTTGAATATGGCTCCCATACAACATCCCCCAAAAAGGAAAGGAAAACCCTGACGTTGCAACATTGGGGTAAATTCGAACACGGACCGTCAAAATTCTATCCCCACACGAGCGGCTTCTCCCTGGTCGAAATAGTGTTTGGTGCACGCCATGGTCGTTACCAGATCGGCCTTCTCCACAAACGATGACGGCGCCCCGCGCCCTGTGAGGACAAGTTCCACATCATCGGGTTTGGCATCCATAAGTTTTAACACGGCGGCCTCCTCAAGAAGTCCAAAGGAGACGGCCACATTGACTTCGTCCAGGACCAGCAAATCGCAGAGCCTGGCGTCCAGGATTTTCGTCGCCTCTTGGAGCGCACCCCGGGCGAGGCGAATATCCTCGTCCCCCGGATCGGCAGGGTCCACAAACCCGTTCCTGCCCATCGGCTTGATGATGAGGTCAGGGGAAAGGCGACGTGCCATATTGAGTTCCCCTGTTTCCTGGTCCCCCTTCAGGAATTGAATCATGACGACCCTCAGGCCGCGACCCACCGCCCGAAGGGCCAGGCCAAGAGCGGCCGTTGTTTTTCCTTTTCCGTCTCCCGTGTAAACTTGAATGAGGCCTTTTTGAAGTCCCACTTATTTTCCTTTTAGGAGATTGCGGGCAATCACCAACCTCATGACCTCATTGGTGCCTTCATAGATCTGACAGATTTTGGCATCACGCATATGGCGTTCCATTGCAAAATCCTTGCAATAGCCGTATCCGCCGAGAATCTGGACGCCTTCCACGGTCGCCCGCATGGTGATGTCCGAGGCGTACATTTTGGCCATGGCCGATTCTTTCTCAAAGGGCTTGCCGTTGTCTTGCAGCCAAGCGCCTCTCAGGAGGAGAAGTTCCGCTGCATCGAGTTCCGTGGCCATGTCCGCCAGCTTCCACTGGATGGCCTGAAACTGAGAGATCGGTTTGCCGAATTGCTCACGCACCTTGGCATATTCGAGGGCCTCCTCCAGAACGGCCCGCCCTATCCCGACAGCCTGGGCTGCGATGCCGAGCCTGCCGGCATCCAGGGTGGTCAGCATTTGCCTTAAACCAGCCCCCTCCTCACCCAGGAGATTCTCTTTCGGGACCCGGGCGTCTTTAAAAACGAGTTCAGCGGTCCCGGAAGCCTTGATCCCCATCTTCTCTTCAACGCGGCCAACAGAAAAGCCCGGGGTATTCTTCAGGTCCCAAATAAAGGAGCTGATCCCCTTGTAACCCTTCTCCTTGTCCGTGACAGCAGCCAGCACCCCGTAGTCCGCCACATTGCCGCTTGTGATAAACTTCTTCTCGCCGTTGACGATCCAATAGCCGCCGTCCAGCACCGCGGTGGTGCGCATGGAGGCAGGGTCTGAGCCTGCCCCGGCCTCAGTGAGACCATAGCACCCGATGGCCTTTCCACTTGCCACCGGGGTCAGAAATTTGACTTTCTGTTCGTGGGTTCCGAACCTGTTGACGGGAAAGCAGTAGAGAGAATTGTTTGCCGACATAATCACAGAAGTCGAGGCGCAGGCCTTTGCGACTTCGATCATGGCCAGGACATAAGAAACGTAGTCCATGCCGGCCCCCCCGTATTCCTCCGGAATGGCGATTCCCATCAGGCCCAACTCGCCCATTTTTTTACAGAGCTCTGCGGGGTGTTCGTGGGTTTCGTCCGATCTGGCGGCAACCGGTTTGATTTCTTTCTCTGCGAACCGTCGGCACATCTCCTGAATCATTTTCTGTTCTTCGGTTAGTTCAAAATTCATGATGACTCCTATGAAGCTCTTCTCTCAGCGGGTCGTTCGTTGAAACCGGCTAAGCCAGTTTTCCCGTAAACTTTGGCGGCCTCTTTTCCAAAAAGGCTGTGGTGCCCTCTTTTTGATCCGGGCTGGCAAAGCAAAGGGAAAAGGCCTCCACTTCCATGGCGCAGGCATTTTTCAAGTCGACGTCAAAACCGTTGTCGATCACGTGTTTGATCGCTCTGAGAGCCACCCGGCCTTTTCCCGCAAGGGTCTGCGCGATTTTAAGGGTCTCCGCCATAAGCGTTTCCGCCGGGAAAATCCTGGTCACCAGTCCCATGCCATAGGCCTCGTCCGCACCGATCATGCGGCCTGTCATGCAAAGCTCTTTTGCACGTCCTTTTCCGACGAGGCGAACAAGCCGTTGGGTGCCGCCAAAACCCGGGATGACGCCCAAATTGATCTCCGGCTGGCCCAGTTTTGCATCCACAGAAGCGCAGACAAAGTCACAGGCCATGGCGATCTCACAACCACCGCCAAGGGCATAGCCGTTCACACAGGCAATCACCGGTATGTCCATAGCCTCTAAGGCGAATAACGTGGCTTGACCCTCTTGAGCAAACTGCTTAGCCCTCAGGGGATCAAGTCCCTGAAGGATTCGAATATCGGCTCCAGCCACAAACGCCTTCCCGGCACCCGTTAATATGAGCACTTTCACGTCAGGCATCTCCTGCACATCTTTGAGAGCCTGGCGCAAGTCGCGGATCATCTCCGGGTTGAGGGCATTTAGGACGTCAGGCCGGTTAAACGTCAGAGTCGCAATCGCCCCGGATATGTCGAGCTTGATGGTCTTGTAGGACATAACCACCTCCTGCTATGCGTCTCAAGCTATTCGTTCCATGATGAGACAGACCGCCTCACCGCCGCCCAGGCACAACGTGGCCAATCCCCGCCTTGCGCCCCGATCCTCCATGAGATAGAGCAGGGTGACCAGAAGTCTGGCCCCGCTCGCCCCGATTGGATGCCCCAATGCGATCGCCCCGCCCCGGGGGTTTACCTTGGCCGGATCGAGCCCAAGGGTCTTGATAATGGCGACTGTTGAAGAGGAAAAAGCCTCATTGATTTCAAAAATGTCAATATCATCCCGGCTGAGGCCTGCTTTCTTCAAAACTTTGGGGATCCCGTCAATGGGTGACACCAGCACGTATTTTGGGTCAATGCCCACGGAACACTGTGCCCCCACGCGCGCCATCGGCTTGAGGCCCATGGCGTCCGCCTTCTCACGGGCCATCAGGACCACGGCCGCAGCACCATCACTGATTTTTGAGGCATTTCCAGCCGTGACCGTACCATCTTTCTTGAAGGCCGGCCGAAGCCTGCCCAGGGCTTCCATGGACGTTTCCCTGGGGACCTCGTCCCTGGCAAAGAGAATCGGATCTCCTCGACGCCGGGGAATTTCCACAGGAAATATTTCCCTGTCAAAGCCTTTTTCTGCCCATGCCTTTAACGCCTTGTTATAAGAATCGAAGGCAAACCGGTCCTGATCGTCCCGCGTCACGTGATATTTTTCCGCGCACAGCTCGGCACTCACGCCCATATGAAAATCGTTGACGTGACACCAGAGTCCGTCATGGATCATGCCGTCGACCAGCCGACCGTGACCCATGCGGTAGCCTGTGCGCGCCTTCTCAAGAAAGTACGGCGCCAGGTTCATGTTCTCCATGCCTCCCGCCACGATCACGTCTGCATCATTGACCATAATAGCCTGGGCAGCCATCATCACGGCCTTTAATCCTGAACCGCAGACTTTATTCACGGTAACGGCTTCCACATCATGTTTCAGACCGCCCTTCAATAGTGCCTGCCTGGCGGGATTCTGACCCAGACCGCATGGCAGAACGTTGCCCATGATGACTTCGTCCACATCGTCCGAAGAGATGCCGGCCCGTTTAACGGCCTCAACAATCGCTTGAGCGCCCAGCTCGGTCGCAGGCACGTCTGATAAGGCGCCCTGAAAGGCCCCGACCGCCGTTCTGGCAGCGCTCACAATGACCACTTCTCTCATAAAAATCCTCCGTGCTGGTGTCGCGGTCCGAATATCTATTCGCTTTCCGAGTACTCCGGTCGGTAGAACGGGGTGAACACGATGTCCTCGATCGTCCCCACGCGGTAACGCCTTCGTTTTTTTCTTTCGACCGCATAGGCGTCCAGAAAGAGCTGCGATTTCTTGAAAGAGAGGGCCAGCGGGTCCAGCATAGCCTGGCTCCCGGAGGCCCCGTGGCGAAAGCGCACCAGAATTCGTCTTTTTTCATCCACGGCGCGCATGATTTGGTCGAAAATGTCAGGCCGACTCCCGAAACCATCTTTAATGATCACATCCTGGATTACGCCGGTCAAGAGTGCCTTCTGGGGCCCGGGCAGATGGTCAATGATATTGTACAATCCCTTTAGGGCCGGCTGCACCACCGAGAAATCTTTGGTGGCAAAGAGGTGCCGTGTGGCCAGCACGAGAGCCAGCAGCTCGCTAAGGGGAAGCTTTCCAAGGGTCACCACAGGGTCGGTCACCATGGTAAAGCGCCCCCTCCTTCGTGAAAACCCAAAGCCCATCAGGGCGAGCTGGTTTCGGTCGTAATAGAATTGCCTGGTTGATATCCCCAGGTCTTTGGCGATTTGCTCGGGGAGCCTGTCAGGCCGTGATCTGACTTCAACGATGATCCTCAGAAGACGCGCAAGTCTGTGACTTTGCATATAATTCGTATAAATTCTAATGGGTTCAAAGTCAAGGCAAAAATGGATTGGGACCTGTTTTCAAGAGCCTTCTATTGACAGGTTCCGACCGTGCTGGTAGCTACACAACATGACTGGAAAAGTGCGAGTGGGCGTTCTGGTTTCCGGAGGCGGAAGCAATCTTCAGGCCATTATCGACGCGTCAGCATCCAACCGGATCGATGCGGAGATCGCGTTCGTAGGTTCGGACAACCCGGAAGCATACGGTCTCACCAGAGCCCGGAAGCATGGCATTCGCACCTTTGCGGTCGATTATAAGAAGATCCTCCAGGAACTCAGAAAAGGACGGCTGGAAGATCAGGTCCCCGAGGACTTTGACTGGGAGAGCCTGGTGGCCAAACAGGGTCTCCGCGACACGGCTTCCGGCCGCAAAGAACTCAAGCGGTACTTTTCGAGCCGGGCCGTTTGTGAAGCTGCGCTGCTTCGTGAGATGGAGGCGTGCCCCTTTGATCTTCTGGCCCTGGCAGGCTTCATGCGGGTTCTCACGCCCTACTTCATTGACCATGTGAACGTAGACCCGACGCGACCCAGGATCATGAACATCCATCCGGCACTTCTTCCCGCGTTCCCAGGCAACGATGGTTATGGCGACACCTTTCGCTATGGGTGCAAGGTTGGGGGCTGTACGGTCCATTTTGTGGACTACGGCGAGGACACCGGGCCTATCATCGGACAGAAGGCTTTTGAGATTGAGCCTCACGAGTCCTTGGATGAAGTGAGGGCCGAAGGCCTGAAGCTTGAGTGGGAGCTGTACCCGGAATGCATCCAATTGTTTGCAGAAGACCGTTTAAGGGTGGTGACTCGAGTCAGCACCCTTAAGGACGATTCTGAGTTCATGAGAAAGGTGGTTGAGATCGCAAGATAGTCGTTCCGATTCTTGCGTCATTCAATATCTCTTCATTTGACCGCACCTCATGGGCGCTCCACGAATGGCATTGCAGCCAACGTAGGGGCGGGGCCCCCTGTGGCCGCCCGTCTACTCTTATTATCTCTCGGCCCTGTTGTTTATACAGCATTAGGGTTTACGCTCAATTAGGGTTGTATTTACTTGACACAGAAGGCATAACCTACTTATTGTTCTCGCCGCCGGCCAAGGCTGACGGCACAAACGCGCCCGTTCGGGCCCCGTCTTCTGCACACAAGTGAGGAGGTTCTTCCATGCACGTTGGACGGATTATGCGCACGGACCTGGTGACCATCACTCCTGATACCTCGCTGGTCAAAGCGAAGGAGATCATTGCCGAGAAGCTTATCGAGCACCTTCTGGTGGTTGACAAGGATGGCAAGCTCGTCGGAATCGTCTCTGACAGAGACCTCAAGAAAACCTGGGCGTCTCCGGCAACGACGCTTAGTGCCCATGAGTTGAACTACCTCCTGAAACAACTGAGTGTGGACACGATGATGGTCAAAAAGATCATCACGATCACCCCCGGTACAACCATCGAACGGGCAGGCCGGATCATGCAAGAGAACAGGATTAGTGCCCTGCCGGTCATGGAACACGACAGGCTGGTGGGTATCATTACAACGACGGACGTGATGGGCGTGTTGCTGGATGCGATCGGTATTAATGATAAGAGTACGCGCTTTGTCGTCCTCATGGAGGATCGTGTGGGGATGGTTGCCGACGTAACAAGGATTCTGAAGGAGGAGCAGATCAACATCCGCAGTCTCGTGACATGGCCGGAGAAGAAATATCCTGGAATCTATCAATTGGTCCTGAGGGTTGGCGCTGAAGACGGCAAGAAGGCGATTTCCGCCTTGACCGAAGCCGGATTCAAGGTCTTGACTGAGTACGTCGAAGATCTGGGTCCTTATTTGCCGGGGAAATAATTTTCACTGGAACCGCGATACAAACCTATCCTCATGAACTTTGCGGCGGAACATTCTCATGACGACCACCATCACGGCCACGACCGGGAAAGAGGATCGTCTCGGCTTCGCCTTATCCTTGTTCTGACCTCATCTTTTTTCATCGTCGAAGTTCTAGGCGGTATGTGGACCAATAGCCTGGCCTTGCTTTCTGATGCAGGGCACATGCTTTCCGACATGTTTGCCCTGGGTCTCAGCCTGTTTGCCTTTTCGCTTTCTTCAAAGAAACCTTCTCCAACCAAAACTTACGGATATTTTCGTTTTGAAGTCGTGGCTGCCTTCATCAACGGCGTGTTGCTCGTCCTGATCGCGTTCTGGATTTTTTCAGAGGCTTTCAGCCGCATGCGGCACCCTGCTGAGGTGAAGAGTATTCCGATGCTCTGCATTGCAGTCTTTGGATTGCTCATCAACCTGTTGGGTATTTTCCTCCTCCACGGGGCCGGAAGGGCGAATCTGAACATCAGAGGGGCGCTGTTTCACATTATCGGCGACGCTGCAGGATCCGTGGGCGCTATTACGGCAGCCATTGTGATGAGCCTGACCGGCTGGACGTTCTTTGATTCCCTTGTCAGTGTCCTCATTGGGCTGCTGATTATCTACAGTGCATGGCGACTTTTGTGGGACGTGGTTAATATCCTTATGCAAGGGGTACCGTCCTACATCGATCTTGAGGCAATAAGGACGGAGATGCTTTCCGTCGATGGGGTCATCGGCCTGTGTGACCTGCACATATGGAGCCTGACATCCCAGTTGGACATGTTAAGCGCCCACGTGGTTGTTGAAGATATGGCCAGGAACAAGGAAATCCTTCAGGCATTGACCTGCCTGATCCATGACAAGTTCGGAATCAACCACGTGACTTTCCAGATAGAGGATGAGGCGGTGGGGACTTGCAAGCTCTTTTCGTAGGACAAACCAGGCCGGCGGTGGTTATTGTCGGTTGCGGCACGGTCGGCACCGCCATGGCAAAGCTGCTCGGCCGTGCGGGCTATCATATAGCCGCCGTGGTCACGGGTCACATTGAGACGGCCCGCCGGGCGGCACAAGCCGCGGGTGCCGACCATTATTCGGATCGTGCATGGGAGGTGACCCTCAGGGGAGAGGTGGTTTTCATAACGACCCCGGATGACCTGATTGCCGCGGTCTGCAGCCAAATTGCCGAACACGGGGGTTTTCGGAAAAACGCGGTTGTGATTCATTGCAGTGGGGCGCTGTCGTCTCAAATCCTTGCACCGGCGAAAGACTGCAGTGCCCATGCGGCGACGCTTCATCCGCTGCAGAGTTTTGCTTCCGTCGATCAAGCCGTCAGCCTGGTCCCTGGCTCATTCTGTGCGGTGGAAGGTGATGAGGCTGCCCTGCCGGTTGTCCGTCAGATGGTCGAAGATGTCGGGGGTATCCTGCTGGAAATCACCCCGGCAAAAAAGACCCTGTACCACGCGGCAGCCGTAGTCGCTTCAAACTACCTGGTGACGCTCATGGGGCTTGCCATCGAGTTGAACAGGGCTGCAGGATTGCCGGAGGACACTTCTTTTGATGCGCTTCTTCCATTGGTCAAGGGCACGT
>Ga0307423_1001663_pt1 | contig 13213 bp, 14 predicted proteins | sample SalMarWE160310MG_FD_202154 | JGI IMG/M metagenome (GOLD analysis project Ga0307423, IMG submission 202154) | Salt marsh sediment microbial communities from the Plum Island Ecosystem LTER, Massachusetts, United States - WE1603-10 | ecosystem: Environmental > Aquatic > Marine > Intertidal zone >...
TATAACATTTCCCGAAGATTGCACCCAAATGCCAATACCATAAACGTCGGGCATGTTTGAAATTGTACAGTTAGCTATTACCGAATTAGTGCTTTCCAACAGTATTCCCCAAGACAGTTCTGGCGCGCTTGGGTCCGGGACAATATTAACATTCTTGACAGTAACGTTTGTGATAACAGAATCAATAAAAGACATCCACCCTATACTCAGCGCCCAAGAATCTGGAGGAGCTATCAGAGTATAACCATTCCCGTCAAACACTATGTTACTTTTTTCGATTTCCACTTTACCCGAGATGTCCCCATTCATTTTGTAAACGTTCCCCGACTGGCTGATAAGTGCCGTTGAAGGAGCAACACTCCCATCAGCCTCAATAACAATCTTAAAGTCTTCAATCTCATCGTCTTGAGCCAAAACCAAGTTCACAGCGTGCACACCTACCAAAGCTGACAGCAAAAACACTGAAAGGAAAACGGCTGTCACCAACACACTCTTTTTCACAGGCAACCCTAAATTAACACGGCAACGTTACCCCCTAAAAGCGTTTTTATCAAGGTTTCTTGACTAAACGGCTAAAAGTTAGTCAAGATTTCTTGACAAAGCCTGCATATTTGGAGCCTATTAGGATCCTAATAGCGGTTCATTGCAGAAAACGAGGAGGGGGGTCTACCCTGCACTGAAAAACGAGGGGGTAGGGTCGCTATTGCCGCTTTTTCCAACCAAAAGCATGTAGAAAAACGGGGTCAGCCTAAAAGGGAAGGGGTCTAACCAAGCGGAATAGTCTTCGAGAGGAATTCAAAGCTTAAATGATACAAGGCGCACTTGATTTCAGAAGGCGAAAAACTGTGGCGAGCCAGAAAATAAGTGAAGGCGACTACGTGCTTCTCTGCTTGGATGCGCGGAGAACTTACATGTTGAAGGTGGAAGCGGGCAAAACCTTTCACACACACAAGGGCTACGTGAAGCTGGACGAGTTGATTGGCAAAGAGTTCGGCGTTGCGTTCCAGAGCAGCCTGGGCATCGAGTTTACAGCGTTGAAGCCTACGCTGGAAGATTACATTATGAAGTCATCTCGCAAGACGCAGATAACTTACCCGAAAGACATCGCGTTAATCGTGATGTTCAGCGGCATCGGTCCAGGCAGCCGCGTCGTGGAGTCAGGCACGGGAACAGGAGCGTTAACAACGGCTCTTGCGCACTACGTGAGACCAACAGGTAGAGTTCACACTTACGAGTACCGCGAGGAGTTCCAGAAAAACGCGGAAAAAAACCTGAAACGCACAAACCTGCTGGATTACGTGGAGCTGAAAAGCGGAGACGTCACCGAGGGAATTGAAGAGCGGGACTTGGACGCGGTTGTGCTGGATTTGGCTGTTCCATGGCTGGTTGTGCCGCACGCCTATGAGGCGTTGAAGCCTTCGGGCACAATAGTTTCCTTCAGCCCAACCATAGACCAAGTTGTTAAAACGGTTGAGGCGCTCCGAGAAAACAACTTCGTCTTCATCGAAACCGTAGAATGCCTAATGCGGGCTATGCAGGTTGAAAGAGGCAAAACAAGACCCCACACCATGATGACGGGGCACACAGGCTACATAACCCACGCACGCAAAGCCGTGAAAACCCAGCAGGAAACAACCGAAAACCCCGCCTAAAAAACTGCTTGAAAGCTCCTTGTGCCGTTTTACTCTGCTTTTGCTGTGAGTTGAGGGCTGCTTAGCGTCCAGAAAGCCTGTTTTAGCTGTTCGCCGCGTGTCCATCCGTAGTAGAGTCCCATAACGCCGCCGAAGCACGGGATGAACACGTCGTTTATGAACTTGAAGACGAACGGGTTGCGTATCCTGTTTTCAAGGAAGGTTGGCTTCCAGATTTTGATGTTGTACTCCCAGCATTTAATGAAGAAGTCCCATCTGGCGCGGGAAAGCGAATCAATCTCCGTGCCCTTCTTGTTCATCAACACGCAGTTTTCAAGCGGCACAAAAAACAGTGGCACATAAAACGCGTTGTAACCCTTCAGCTTGTCCATAAGCTCAAGCGTAGCCAACACGTCTTCCTCTTTTTCGTCAGGAAGCCCCACAATCAATGTTGCCAGCGGGTACCAGTCGTTGTCATTTAATATTCCGAACGCTTGGGTAACAATTTCTTGCCACTGCTCAGGCTTGTACGGCAACATTTTGCCGCCCATGTACTTTCTCATCATCCGCTTGCTGCCCGTTTCGATGCCTGTCTCAGCCGTGATTATGCCCTTCTTGCCCAAAGAGTACCAGCTGCGCTGAATTAGAATTTCAGCCATCTCTTTAATCATCTGAGGACTGTTAACCACCGGCGCCAAAGACATGTGCGAAATTTGAACGCTTTTGACGCCTGGGTGCTCGGAGACGCTTTTAACAAGGTTCACCACAGCTTCCTTGTTAGGAACAAAAGTTTTGTTTTTTGAACCGTAAAGAAACACGTCTTCCGTGATCAAGGTAATGTGGTCGGTGCCTTCACGCGTGGTCATCGCAACTTCCTGCATGATCCGCTCCAGCGGTACATCCACCTTGTTCTGCATGGTGGGCGTGCAAAACTGGCAGTTCCTACCGCAACCCTTGGAAATTTCCACCGCACCGTGAATAGCAGCATGCTTAGACAAAGGCATAGCCGCGTAATCCCAATTAGCCAAAGACTCATCCGCATGCACCAAACGCGGCAACGGCTCACTTTTAACCGCGTTCTTGAAAGCGTCAACAATGACACTGGGTCTGCCACCCATAACCACACAATTTACGCCGTACTTGTCAGTCATGTGCTTGCGTTCCAGCTGCCAAGAACCAAACCCGCCTACTATGATTTTGGGCTTAAACTTTTTGATGCTGGGATGATTCACAAGCCTCTGAAACTCAAGAGCGTTCATGGGCTCGCCGCCGCCGATAACCGAAGAGTAAGTTTTACTCACGTAACCCATACCAGTGGGGTCCATAGATGAAATACCAACAACTTTCGTGTCTGACCCAACGAAAGCCTCCAAGTCGTCAGGGTAAACCACAGCAACCTCAGACGCGGAGAAGCCGCTCTCCAAAAGCATAGCCTCAACCTTTCTCAAACCGTAAGGCGCATACCTAGCTCTACCATTAACATAACGGTCAACAGGCGGATACAACGTCTTCCTAGCGAACCCAAGTGGAATTGGCCCTAAACCGAAGCCGGCAGAAAAAGCCATAAAAGGATTATTGAAAAAATCACTCATCTCCGTGGCTGAAGCCGTGAGCACAATCTTGACGCCAGACCCCGTTGTTATCTCTCTCCTTTTGTTTCCACATGAATTAAGAAAAAAGATTGTTTCCCAGTCCTATTTAAAATTACTGTTAATCATGCAGAAACTCTCAGAGTCAAACTGGCTAGTTGCCGTCCGAGTAACTCTGAACTTTCATCCACAACGGTCAAGCTAATGCCTTCTCATCATCCGGCAAGAAAAAGTAAGCTAAACCAAAAATAAAAGCATTCTCAGCCACAACAAAAACCCTCCATGAAGCAAGGCAATGTACCAACAAAGCCTTAAATACACTTGGAATCCACAAAACACAAAAGGTGCATCTGCTTGAGTCTCGCAGTTGAAGCAAAAAACTTAGTTAAACAGTTCGGCAACATTCGCGCCTTAGACGGGTTAAGTTTCAACATTAAACAAGGCGAAATTTACGGTCTCATTGGCCCAAACGGCGCTGGAAAAACCACAACCCTCCGCACCATCTCCACCCTAATCTTGCCCACTTCGGGCAGCGTAGAGATTTTCGGTTTAGACGCAGTTAAACAAGCCGCAGAAGTCCGCAAAATCATAAGCTACCTCCCAGAAGAAGCAGGCGCGTACCCGAACCTCTCAGGCAACGAATACCTCGAGTTCATGGCAAAATTCAACACAAAAAACCAAAAAGAACTCCACGCCACCATCCAAGAAGCAACCAAAATCAGCGGGTTAGGAGAACGTTTGAGGGATAGAACGAAAACGTACAGTAAGGGTATGAAGCGCCGATTGCTTGTGGCGAGGGCGTTGATGACGCGCCCAAAACTCGCCGTGCTGGACGAACCCGCAAGCGGCTTAGACGTTCTCCACGCCTACCATGTCCGCGAAATAATCAAAACCTACGTAAAAGAACACGACGTGACTGTCTTGCTCAGCAGCCACAACATGCTGGAAGTGGAGTACCTATGCGACCGAGTAGCCTTGGTAAACAAAGGCAAAATCGTGGTTGAAGGCAAACCCGCCGAGCTTAAGAAACAGTACAAGAGCGAAAACTTGGAAGAAGTCTTCGCGAAGGTGGTTGGCTATGCTTAAAGGCTTCACAACAATCCTCGTCAAAGAACTCAAAGAACTCATGCGCGACCCAAAAATCCTCATCGGCATGATCGTGCTCCCCCTGGTGATATTCCCAGTCATGGGTCTTGTGCTGGGCTACGCCGTGGAATCGGCGCAGGAGCAAGCTCAAAGAGCCACACTTCTCGTTGTTAACAATGACGGCGGGGAGTGGAGCCAAACTTTCATCAGCTACCTCAACGGGACAATGAACGTCGCCGTCATAAACAACATGAACCCGCAGCAAGTCGTATCCCAAAACCTGTTACCAGAGTACAACAGCACACAGTTTGTGGAAATCCCCGATGGGTTCAGCCAAAACATGACGCAGCACATAGACGGGGGCGACTTTAACGTGACGGCAACATTGAACGTTTACGGTGTTTTCCAAGGCGGAGGCATCTTCAGCAACCTAGGTTCATCAGGCTTCAGTGTCATCGTTAACAGTTTCAACAGAGCCATAGCTCCTGATGTGGTTTACACCTCGCAGTCAACCATCATCAAAGGCGAGATACAGCAGGGCATCGACCCCGCCACATTGTCGGGTCTCTTGATTTCTCAGTCCCTTGCCTTACCCATCACAGTTATGATTATGCTCACCTACTCCATGCAGATAGCAGCAACAAGCGTAGCTATGGAAAAAGAAGAAAAAACCCTTGAAACCCTCCTGACAGTGCCAGTGGACCGCTTCTCCATTCTAATGGGCAAACTATCCAGCACCATGATCGTAGCAGGAGTAGCAGCCATAGCCGTGCTGTTCGGCTACAACTACATGCTCGGATCAATAACAATGGGCATCCCAACCACAGGGTCAGCAGACCTGGTAGCCCTAGGACTGGTTCCGTCACCCCTCGGCTACACGCTACTAGGAATATCGCTTTTTGTAACCCTGCTCTCAGCGTTAGCGCTAGCCGTGATAATGTCAGCGTTCTCAGAAGACGTCAGAGGAGCACAAGCACTCGTAGGCTACCTTTACCCACTCATCTTCATTCCATCCCTCGCCCTAATATACCTAGACATTAACACGCTGCCTTTCGCGTTAAAAGCCGTGCTATTCGCCGTTCCCTACAGCCAGCCCATAATAGCGTCCCAAGCCGTCGTCCTAGGAGACTACACCACAGTCATATTCGGCATAATCTACGTCGCCGCATTCACCGTAATCATAATGTACATCGCATCACGACTATTCGCCACAGAAAAAATCTTAACCGCAAAACTCAAGTTCAGAAGAGGCTCAAAGAAAACAAAAGAACAACAAGGATAGACCAAAATTAAATTTAATTGGCTTGCCCAGAAGACAAAAATCAGGGTCTATATAGAATGTGCTTGAGCACGATTAAAACTGAAATGGCGAATAAGACTAAATAAAACAGATGTGGCAGCACCAGCAAGAGGGGAACTTTTAAGGGGTAACCTGAGAAGGTGGGCAGCAGAACCGTGAATATCGGTATGATTAAAACTAAGTTGAGTTTGTTGTTCTGGAAAAACGGGTATAGGTCGCGGGTTTTCAACATTACTATTAAGGCTATAACGAATAAGCTGAACTCCAGTGCAACGTTCATTGGGCTGTTAATGTCGATGTAGGGGAGACCGAGCTGGTATAATCCGAATTCGCGTCTCGATAATGGCCACACTAACTGGAGTTGCCCGCCAACTATGAAGTCGGCTATTAGAGAGTGAGAAATTAAAGCGAGGAAATAGGGTACTGCCTTCCGGCGGTAGTAGATGAAGACGGGGATGAAAACGAGTATTGCCACTATTACGGAGTGGGTGGGTCCTCGATGTACGTTAGTGTGGAGGATAAAGTTGAAGATGATGTCTACGTCTGGAATAACTGAGAGGACCAGGAGTAATGGCACGTTTATGTTTACCTTAAGAAGCTTTGCGGATGCTTTGCCTAGTAGGTAGGCGATTGCCATGTGTCCAACAGCGAACGAGGCGGTTTCCTCCTTAAAACCGAAAAGTTCGGTTGACGAACTATTAAACCTATAGGTTCATGGTGCCGTTTAGGTATACGCCAGTTGCAGCTCAGATGGCTGGCGGCACGGCGACTTGTTTGTTTTTGTGTGGAATTGTGATGGCGCGCTGTGTGTTTGTTGGGTGAGGTGTTGTTTGGGATTAGTTCTACAGGTGTTGGTGTTTCTGTTTTGGGATGGGGCGGTTTTTTGTTTTTGGGGTTTGGGAAGTGTATTTGTGTTGTTTTCTTAAACAATAATGTTTATTAACACTTGAGACAACCGATTCAATACATCAAGGGGAGACAACACAAATGGCAACAGCAAGACTATCCACAGCAGCAATAATAGCACTCGCAACAACAGGAATATTCCTAACCCTAGTAACCGCAGGCATCATCTCCACACAATCAATACCGTCAGACGGAACAATAACAACAGTAAACGTAGGCGTCTACTCAAACATCCAATGCAGCCATAACTGCACATCAATCAGCTGGGGATCACTGTACCCAGGCAACTCAACCACCAGAACAGTGTACGTGAAAAACACAGGCACCGTCCCAATAACACTCAGCATGACGCCAGTTAACTGGGACCCGACAGACGCCAGCACCCACCTGACCTTAACTTGGAACCAGCAAGGCACCGTGTTGGGCGTAGGTGATTCAGTTACCGCAACGCTCACCCTGACCGCTGCTGGAGACACAGGCGACCTTCAAGTCTTCAACGTGAACATAGTTATATCAGGCGCAGAATAGCAACCTTCACCACTTCTTCTTTTTAACCAGTCCAGCACGATGAGTTGCGACTTGGCTTTTGCCGAGTTTGGCAGGGTTTGTGGGGGGTTTGGAACGTTTAAATTCTACTGTTTCCTTTACGTGGTGGAGGATGAAAGGTTATGAGTGCTATTTGGGTTGGAAGTGTTTTTGTTAAGGGTTTTTCCTCGGTTAACGAGAATGATTCAGTTTCTAAGTGTTTGGAGTTTTTCAAGAGGGAGAAACCGCCGGTCCTGGCGGTTTTGGATGCTAAAGGGAAGTATGTTGGCGTGATTTCTAGGCGTTGGGTTGTTAGGATGCGTTTGGATCCTGCGGCGGCGAAGGTTAAGAGTTTGATGCGGAGTGTGCCGAGGGTTTCGCCTGATGTTTCTTTGAGTAAGGCGGCGAGGTTGATGATTGAGAGTGGGGTCAGGCAGCTCCCCGTTTTTGAGAAGGCTAAGCTGTTGGGTTTTGTGACTGATGAGGATATTATTCATGGGGCGGTGACTCAGGAGTGGGGTAACGTGGCGGTTGAGAAGATTATGACGCGTGCGCCTCAGGTTATTGACGCTGGCAGGTCGGTTGGTGCGGTGTTGAGTTTGTTCCGTGAGCATGGCGTGTCGCATGTGCCTGTTACTGATGAGGGGAAGCTTGTGGGCATAGTGAGCATTCAGGACGTGATTGAACAGGTGTTTCAGCCTCGGCAGCGGCAGACGCTTGGTGAAATCGTTGGCGAAAAGGTGCCTGTTTTGAGTATTCCTGCGAAGGGGATTATGGCGAAGCCTGTGGTTACGGTTCAGTTTGACACCAGCTTGAAGGATGCTGAGAAGGCTATGCATGACCGTGACGTGTCGTGTTTGGTGGTGCTTTCAGGTGGGCGATTGATTGGTATCGTGACGAAGTTGGATTTTTTGGAGCCGATTTCTCAGTTGGAGGCGGTTGAGCGGAAACTTGCGGTGCAGTTTGGTGTGAAGGGGATAGCGGTTAATCCTGATCAGCAGGGGTACATGATGGATGAGTTTGAGTCGTTCGCGCACAAGTACAGTGACGCGTTGGATTCGGGCACGCTTTTCGTGTACATAAAAACGCATGGCACAAATCATCGTGGAGTGCCGCTTATTCACTGTCGCTTGCAGTTGCGGACGACTAAAGGCTCGTTTTTCAGTTCAGGTGAAGGTTTCGGCGTGGAACCCACGTTCAGGGTGGCGTTGGACCGTCTTGACAAGCGGTTGCTCAGAAGCAAAGAGTTAGCGGCTAACCCGAAGTACGCTCAGGATTACCTCAGAAAAATTGGAATCCAAGAGGGAAATTTCTAGCTTTAGCCGTGGTTTCTAGCCGCTGGTTATGCGGGTATGCGGTTGCCGTCGAAGCCGAGTTTGGATATGCCGAGTTCGTCTTTGACTTGGCGTAGCCTTTGACTGTTGAATACGGGACCATCTTTGCAGACGCGGTATTTGCCTATCATGCAGCTTCCGCATATGCCTATGCCGCATCGCATCAGCCGTTCCAAGCTGGCTTCCAAGGGGACTCCGTGTTTTTCGGTGAGGTTGAAGACTTGGCGGGTCATGTGTTCTGGTCCGCACGTGTAGACCATGTCGAGTTGGGTTGCGCCTTTTTCTGCCAGTAGCTGCTCCAGTGGTTGGGTGGCGAGGCATTTTAGTCCGTAGGTGCCGTCTTCCGTGGTTGCCGTGGGGGGTTCAGTGCAGAGGGGTTCGAGTTGGTTGAGGAAGAGGAGTTCGTTTCGGGTTTTTGCGCCGATGATGAATGAGAGGCGTTTGGCTGTTACGGCGAGTTGTTTGGCGAGGTAGAGGAGGGGTGCGGTTCCTGTTCCGCCTGCGATGAGGAGGATGTTGCCTTCTTGTTGGGTGAAGTGGTTGCCGAATGGTCCTCGTACGCCTATGGTGTCGCCTCGTTTGAGTGTGTGTAGGTGTTTGGTGGCGTCGCCGACGTTTTTGACGGTGACTGACACCGCGTTGCCTGTTGTGTTCATGATGCTGAGTGGGATTTCGTCTATATGGGGGATCCAGAGCATGAGGAACTGTCCGGGTTTTGCTTTTGCGCATCTTGGGTCGGTGAAAGTGTAGGTTTTGGTGGTTGGGTTTTCGGTTTTCACGCTCTCGATGCGTGTGGTGCGGATGGTGTTATTTGCGTTTAGCTTGTCCGACAATTTCTTTTACGCTCCTAAATTTTTTCTTTTTAAGGTACGCTTGTATGCCGCGGTTTACGGTTTGGAACACGGCTGGGTCTTGTGTGGCTATGGCTGTGCCTATTTGCACGGCTGACGCGCCTGCTAAGAGGAATTCTACGGCGTCTTGCCATGTGGTTACTCCGCCGCAGCCGAAGATGGGCGTGTCTACTTGCTCGTAGATGTCGTAGACGGCGCGGAGGGCGATGGGTTTTATGGCTGGTCCTGAGAGGCCGCCTCTCGTGTTGCTTAGGATTGGCAGGGCGGTTTCGGCGTCTATGGCTATGGCGCGCACGGTGTTCACGGCTGTCAGGGCGTCTGCGCCCGCTTTGGTGGCGGCTCTGGCTAACTCGACGATATCTGTGACGTTGGGGGATAGCTTGACGATTACGGGTTTGGTGGTGGCTGCTTTGACTTGGCGTACGACTTGGGTGAGCAGCCGTGGATTTTGCCCGATTTCTGAGCCTGTTTCCTTCACGTGCGGGCACGACACGTTAAGCTCCACGGCTTCGGCACCTGCTTCGGTGGCGGTTTTTGCCACTTCCGCGTATTCTTCAGCCGAGTAGCCGTAGACACTTACTATGAGTGGGACTTTGGTGACGGTTTTTGTGAAGGTGATTTCGCTTGCGTACTCTGCTATGCCTGGGTTTGGGAGCCCCATGGCGTTTATGATTCCGCAGTTTGCTTGCACTACGGTTGGATTTGGGTAGCCCATGCGCGGCGTTACCCCTATGGACTTGGTGACTACTGCACCCGCGCCTGCTTCAGCTATACGCTGCAAAGATTCAGGGGAATAACTTAAGATTCCAGAAGCTAGGGCAGTTGGGTTTCCAAGTTCCAATCCGCCGAGACAAGTTTTCAATGGGTTGCTTTTCAAGCGCGTGTTTCCCCTTAGATTTTCACGGTTTAAGTCTATCATCTTTTAAAAAGATAAAGTTTCGTAAAGGTAGAGCTAACTTCCACTTCACAAACCTTCCAAAAATTGAATTTCCAATAAAAACTTAAAATGTAAAAAATATAAATAGCCAAGTTACAAGCCAACTAATTCATAATACAACATAAACTACCTCTTTTAAAGGATTAAGAAGATGTTGGGAGTTGAAATGGCGCTATTTCTATCCATTCTAATATCTATTATTTTGATTCTATTCTTTAGCTACCGATTTTATAAAAAAAAGAAGCACTGAAAACAAACTTCGAATCCTCGAATCGGAAATTATACAAGATCATGAAGAGTTATTGGTACTTTGGAATAGAGACCAATACTTGGAACATAGAACCATAAATCAATGGTTAAAAAACTGGTCCCGTTGCTTGACCTTGTTCTTTCTAAACAATATAGTTTTCCCCACTCTGAAGAGAGAAGGCTTTTCTACGTTGCTGTTACGAGAGCCAAAAAAAGAGGCTTATTTGATAGCAAACAAACGCTCAGTATCACAGTTTATAGTTGAAGCTCTTACCCAAGATTACAATGTTCAAGTATCCGGAGAAGTTTTGGGAAAAACTAGATGCCCTGATTGCAAAACAGGATACATAGAAATAGTGGAAGGCAAATACGGACCATTCTACTCTTGCAGCAATTATCCCTATTGCCGGTATAGACCGCCCAACTGCCCAAAATGCGAGAATGGCTTTTTGATAACAAACAAATCTGGAAAGTACACCTGTATAAATGATTATTGCGACTTTACCTCAAAAATGTGCCCAAGTTGCCAAGACGGATATCTATGTAATAGGTCTGGTCCTTTTTCTGAATTTATGGGATGCTCAAACTATCCAGATTGTAAATACAAAGAGAAACTCTCAACATGATTTTTGTTACTTGCTATTGGTGAAAAGGGTCCAACTGGTTTTTGACTTTTAAAAATGAATTTGTGGCGTAATATTAAGAAAGAAGTAGGTGTTTTTGGGTTAGGCTACTTTTTTGCCGCATTTGGTGCAGTAGGTTGCGTCAGGTGGTAGTGGTGCTCCGCAGTGTTGGCAGAACTTGTTTTCTTGCGTTGTGGAGACCTCAGGTGTGGGTGTGAATACTTGGGTTGACGGTCTGATGTTGAAGAATCCTACGGCTACTAGTATCCAAGCGACGAACTGGAGGAGCACGCCGATTACGGGTATTATGGCGCCTATGAGTAGGAGCATGCCGCCCGTGTTGAATATGCCTTCTCCAGACTTTGCTGCGAGGATGCCAAACGCCTTGTTGTAGAATATTGCGGAAATCAAAGAGAACACGTACAGTACTATGAAGGCAATCACGACTAAGGCGAACCCAGCGAAAGGCACAGTAGAAGGCGAAGGGTAAGGTGGCGAAGAAAAAGGCGTAATTACGACGTAACTGAAAATAAACATCAAGATGACAGCCGCTAAAGCTATAAGGCCGACAATACCAAAGATGAAACCGTACAAGGCATTTTGAAAATGTCAGGATTGTTGTAGTCATCCGCTATCCCCTTCATGGCAATCAACAGCAGAATTATCCCAATCAAATTACCAGAAGGAATGGCAAGAAGAACCGTACCAACCCCACCCAAAATCTTGTTAGATTCCAGAGTCAAATTTCCTCTCCTCCAATCACAGTTAACACAGTTGCAAAATAAAACTTTCTACCCTAAACCTGCAGATACATCTTAAAATTTAGAATCGGCATTGTATAAGGTGGGGAACGTTAAACAGTGAACAGAAAACACCCAACGCCTCTTTTTGTAGGAGTCATCCTGCTTGGAATAGGCGTGGAAAATGAAGTCGATAGCGCGAAGCCTTTTTGTTAGGAAGGGCGCGCGCGTCTAAATGGTTTTTTCTAGATTGTATTAGCTATTTTTTGCGTCGTTTCCTTGTGACAGCTATTTCTTCAGGTTGTTCCCATGAGTCTACGGCAGTTATGGTTATGGCTTCAGATTCTTCGTTTAGCTCTTCTTCTACGGACGTGTATGCTAAAGGCATTTTAGATTGATGAACTTCTACTGACCTGTTCTGTTCTTCGGTTACGATGAAATCAAACAGTTCTTTGATATTCTTCAATGTAGCCGTTACATCGAACTGGGGGTCTCGACTCGCCACTAAACGCTGAGGATAAAAATACAACGCAAAATAGTGCTCGTTTTTGGGGAGTTTAGTTTTTTCTCCTCTTTAATTTCAAACCAGCATTTTTTTTCGCGTTCAAAAATTAACTTCAGCTTACCTACAAGAGCCAAATCAGAATCCGTGAAAACTTGCTTTTCATTTTTTTCTTTAGAAATCGGTAAATTAGTAGAATACGCTATTGGAGTGTAGAAATACGCTTCTCCTTTTGGCGGCTGTACGAATATCACATCTTTTATTTGCCTTTTACCCTTTCCGAACATCTTATCCCATAAACAATGCGTTTCTTAAGCTTCTTATGAATTATGAATCTGCACAATTGATTTCATCTCAATAAAAAGTTTATTCAACGCGCTTACCATCGACACAGAAACCCACCCAAAAACCAGCAACACCACCCCAAAAGACACGACCCACCCAAACCCCGCAGAGCCCCCCTGAAAAAAGGCTTGACAAATTAACAAATTGGGGAATTTGGTAAATTTCGTTAGAGTTTTTATGGCTGAACCCGCTTTTTCAATACTCGTTGGGGAAACACAAATTGCTTGACAGTTTGTTCCAACTACGTTTCCGCGGAGGTGACCGCTACAGAAGTAACTGTTTAGCCGCCGCTGTTCAACCAGCAAATCACAGGAAACCCACCACAAAACCAGCATATTTGAAGCCTAATAGGATCCTAACAGCAGATGTATGCAGAAAATAGGAGGGGGTCTATTCCGCACGGAAAAAGAGGGGGTAGGGTCGCTATTGCCGCTTTTCAGCGCCAATAGCATGTAGAAAACACGAATATATTTGGAGCCTATTAGAAATACATTGCAGAAACCTATAGAGGGGGTCTATCCCCCGCTCATCTCTCGGCACTATAAATAGTTCCTTTAAATAAGGGGCTATAGAAAAAAAATCACACGCGCCAGAA
>Ga0307423_1001667_pt1 | contig 13190 bp, 11 predicted proteins | sample SalMarWE160310MG_FD_202154 | JGI IMG/M metagenome (GOLD analysis project Ga0307423, IMG submission 202154) | Salt marsh sediment microbial communities from the Plum Island Ecosystem LTER, Massachusetts, United States - WE1603-10 | ecosystem: Environmental > Aquatic > Marine > Intertidal zone >...
TCGCGTTCCTTCTCCCCAGGAGATCGAGGCGAAGCAGTCGCCGGAATTTCCCTGAAGACCGCCGTACTCGAACCGGCAATTTGAGCCGTTGAATGTGAATGTCCACAACTCACCGTCGTGGGGTGTCACCGACTTCGGGCAGGCCCCTTCACCGTCATTCCTCTGACATAGCTCGAGATCACCACCCACAGCCCGGAACTTGAACGACCAACGATTCTGGAGCAATCCCACCCAGAGCGGTTCCGAGTCAGTCAGCAGAAAGCTGTCCGCTGGCAGGGTACCGGCCATCTGAGCAACGGAGGTCCCCGTGAAGTAGTGAGTGGCGATCTGCGTGCTCGAATAGCCATCCAGCGCCATGCCCTGGGCACCATACTGGCTGAGCCCGACCCCATGACCCCAGCCACCACCGGTGAACTCGACCTCGCCGTCGGCAGGCTGGGCCGCAACGGGCGGCGCGAGTAGCGCCACAAACAGCAGCGAGACGATCAGCACCGGAACAGCTCCGGCATGTCGAAGCTTCATACAACCCCAGTCCCCATGCCTTGAATATCGGATGACGGGTACGGTGGCTTGAGATCTTCCGCAGATGCAGGCCCTCACGACGGTAGCGAGTTGCGAGACCAATGACGATGACCTGCGGCCCCTACTCGACCGTGACGAGACCTCGTGGCGACGTGTTGAGGCGCTCCACACCGTCGGGGGTGACGGCGACGATGTCTTCGATACGCATCCCGAACCGTCCGGGAAGGTAGATGCCGGGTTCGATGGAGAACGTCATCCCCGGTTCCAGCACCGTCTCGTTGCCTTCCACGATGTAGGGGTGTTCGTGCACGTCGGTTCCGATGCCGTGACCGGTCCGATGAATGAAGAACTCCCCATACCCTGCCCCGGCGATCATTCCACGGGCAACGGCGTCGATCGATGCGGCGGCCACTCCCGGGCGGACGGCGTCGACTGCAGCCGCCTGGGCCCGACGCAACACCTTGAACGGTTCATCGAACCCTTCCGGCGTATGGCCAACGGCGAACATGCGAGTCGTGTCGGACCAGTACCCGCCCAGCGATCCGCCGAAGTCGCACACGACCGCGTCTCCGACCTCGATGACACGGTCGGATGCCTCGTGATGCGGCGACGCACCGTTGGGACCCGAACCGACGATCGCGAAGTCGACGATCTCGTGGCCCTCCTCGAGCAACCAGCCGGAGATCATCCGTGACAGTTCCCGTTCTGTCTTGCCGGAGAACGGAGTCCGGGTCAGGCGATCAATGACTCGATCGGCCGCCGCACCGGCGCGTCGCAACATCTCGACTTCTTCAGGGTCCTTTCTCATCCTCAGCTCGGCAGTCAACGGCGACGCCGGCACGAACGTCGCCGACGGCAACCGCTCCTGGAGCTGAAGCAGAAACGTCGCCCACGTCTGGTCACCAAGCGCCACCCGATGGGCCCCCGTCAACAAGCCGGCGACGATCGAGACAGGCTGTTCGGTCTCATCCCATGGATGCAGTTCGAACAGTCCGGGGATCTCGACGACCCGTGGTGCTTCCAGTTCGGGGACAACAAGCACGGCCGATCCGGCAGCGGGCAACACGAGCATTGTGAGCCGCTCGAGCGGCATCGCCACATAGCCGGTGAAGTAGGGAAGATCCGACCCGACCGACAGCAGCATCACATCGATACCCTTGCGGGTCATCAGTTCCCGCGCCGCCTCGACCCTCGCTTCGTGGTTCACGACACGGGTACCGCTGCTCTCGCCGCCTCCGTAGCTTCCCTGGCGTGATAGCTCGAACGCACCAGCGGCCCGGACTCGACATGCGCTAGGCCGAGCGACTCTCCGTAGGTCTTGTACCCGGCGAACTCGTCGGGATGTACATACCGGTGGATCGGACGATGCTTGGCGGTCGGTCGAAGGTACTGGCCGATCGTGACGATGTCGACGCCAACCGCGCGAAGGTCCGCCACGGCGCCGAGCACCTCTTCTCTCGTCTCTCCCATCCCGACGATCAACCCGGACTTGACCGACCCGGCCGGATTGAACCACTTGGCCCTCGCCAGCAGAGTGAGCGACCTCCCGTAGTTGGCTGCGGTCCTCACGTCGCGCTGGAGGCGAAGCACGGTCTCGGTGTTGTGGTTGAGGACCTCCGGCCCTGCGTTCATCACCGTCTCCAGATCGCGTCGCGAGCCCTTGAAGTCGGGAATCAGCACCTCGACGTCACACCCGGGCACACGCCGGTGCACCGCGTCGATCGTCATGGCGAACACCCTCGATCCGCCGTCATCGAGGTCATCCCGGTTGACCGAGGTGATGACTGCGTGCCGCAGCCCCATCCGTTCGATCGCCTCGGCTGCCCGCTCCGGTTCCTCCAGATCGAGTTCTGTGGGTTTGCCGGTCGCAACGTCGCAGAACGAACAGGCTCTCGTACACAGATTGCCGAGGATCATCAGCGTCGACGTCCCTGACGCCCAGCACTCGAAGATGTTCGGACAGCCGGCGTCTTCGCATACCGTGTTGAGTCGAAGCCCTCGCATCATCGATTTGAGACCTGCGTACTCGGGTCCCATGTGTGCCTTGACGCGCATCCAGTCGGGTCGTTCCGGTTCACCCGGCAACCGGCCCCCTTTCAACGTGACGGGGACTGTGCCGTGGCGGTCGGGTGAGAACGTGCCGCCGGCCAGCAACTCGTCGACCTCGAACGTCCGGGGCCTTCCCTGTCCCCTCGTGAACGCGCCGAGTTGGGTCTCGGTTTCCTCGTACCCGAACGCCGCGACGAATCGAACCATGAACTGTTCCACGACCTCCTCGATGGATACGTCACGACCGAGGAGTTCCTGCATGGAGGCGACGGAACGATCGATGATGCCGCACGGGTTGATGTGGCCGAAGTAGGACATGTCGGTCGAAACGTTCAACGCGAAACCATGCATCGTCACCCCGTCGGCGACTCTGATCCCGATGGCGGCCACCTTGCCTGCTTTGGTCCACACCCCGGTCAGCTCACGCTCGGTCCATGACTCGATGCCGAAGTCGGCCAGCGTGGCGATCAGGGCAGCTTCGAGCGTGTGCACGTAGTCCGAAACCCGCTTGGGATCGGCGAGTCGGATGATCGGATAGCCGACGAGCTGGCCGGGACCGTGGTACGTGATGTCGCCTCCGCGATCGACGTCGAAGACCTCGGCATCGAGCTGCGTCAATCGCTCATCGGAGATCAGCATGTTGGATCGGTTGCCGTGGCGCCCGATCGTGTAGACGTGTCGGTGTTCGAGGAGGAGCAGGTAGTCGTCGAGCGTTCGGCCCTCGGTACGGCCCTCGTGGAAGGCCTTCTGGAGATCCCAGGCTTCCGCGTACGGCAGGCGGCCCAGCCAGCGTGTCCTCAACATGGTCGTGCCCTCCGGGCACGACCAGCTGTCAGCCAACAGCCAACAGCAATCAGCTGAAGACTGAAGACTGAAGGCTGAAGACCGCCGGCGAAGCCGGCGCTCACGACATTTCCTGTTGCCAGTCCCACAGCTCGAGATTCTCCTTGATCCTGGTCAAGAACTCCACGGCGATCACGCCATCGAATGCTCGATGGTCCCATGTGAGCCCGAGGTATCCGATGGGGTGAATCGCGATCATGTCTTGTCCTTCGGGTGTCGTGACGACCGTCGGACGTTTCACGATCGTGTCGGTCGAGAGGATCCCGACATTCGGCTGGGGCAGGATCGGCGCCGACATGAACGACCCATACGGGCCGGGGTTCGTGATCGTGAACGTGAACCCGGTGACGTCGTCGGGATCGAGCGTGCCGCCACGTGCCTTCACCGACAGCTCCCTGATCCTGCGTGCGAGCCCCACCATTCTGAGCCCGTCGGCATCCTTCAACGACGTGACGATGAGGCCCTTCTCGACCACATTGACGGCGATGCCGAGGTTGACCACCGAATGGAACACTGCCTTCTTCTGCTCCAGGTAGAACGACGAGTTCACGACCGGGAACTCCTTGAGTGCGTCGACCGTGGCCCGGGCGATGAACGGCAAGTAGGTGAGAGAGAAGCCCTCCCGTTCCTTGAACGCTGCTCGGTGGCGTTGCCGTACTCGTTCAACGGCCTCGAAGTCGACCTCGACGCTGGTCCACACGTGCGCCGCGATGCGCTTGGCCATGGTCATGTTCTCACCGATACGGGCCCGCAGCCTGCTCAGGTCGCGTACCTCATCACCGGGCAGCAGCGGAATCTCACCGGACACTGGGGGCCCGGACGCCACCGCTGTCGTCGCCGGGGCAGGAAGGACTGGGGCAGGTGCGGGAGGAACAACCGCGGCGGGCACGCTCACCGGCCTGGGATGCTGCTCCAGGTAGGCGAGCACGTCGTTGCGAGTCACCCTTCCCCCACGCCCGCTCCCCTCGATGAGGGAGAGGTCCAGGTTGTTCTCGCGGGCGAGCTTGCGCACCACAGGTGACAGGAACTTGGGCTCGTCCGGGCGGGGACCTGGAGCCGGTGCGGGCGCCGGCTGCGAGGTGACGGCCGACACGGGCGCCGGCGCAGGGGCTTGGGGCGCGGGTTCCGGGCGCGGCGGCTCGGCAGCCGGTGCCGGAGTCGGCTCGACCACCGACGCAGGTTCCGGTTCAGGAGCAGCAGCCTCCACAGGTTCCACTGCCGGTGCCTCTCCGACCTCCCCGATCACGACCATCGGCGTTCCGACCTTCACGGTCTCCCCTTCGGGAACGAGGATGTCGAGGATCGTCCCTGCCACAGGCGAAGGGATCTCCGTATCGACTTTGTCGGTGGATACCTCGACGAGTACCTCGTCCTCACGAATCGTGTCGCCGACCTTCTTCGGCCAAGACAGGATCGTTCCCTCGGTGACCGTCTCGCCGAGCTGCGGCATGTTGACCGTGGTGGCCATCCTCGCTCCTCCCTATCGCTGCAGCTTCAATGCAGGCTCCGCCCGCTCGCGGTGAGCAGCGTCTCTCCCACCGCTTCTGAGAGCGTCGGGTGGGCGTGGATGAACGCAGCCGCCTCGGACGGCAACGCCTCCCACCCCACTGCGTACATCATCTCATGGATCATCTCGCCGGCCTGTGGGCCGACAATCGATGCGCCGAGGATCGGCCCGTCCTTCTCGGAGACGATCTTCACGATGCCCCGGTTCTGTCCAATGATCCTCGCTCGCCCGACCCCCGTGAACCCGTGGGTCGCAACCTCGACGTCGTATCCGAGTTCCTTCGCTTTGGCCTCCGAGTAACCGACCTCGGCCATCTCCGGGTGCGTGTAGACGACGAGCGGGATCGCCCGATAGTCGACTGGTTGGGTTTCGCCGGTCGCGATATGAGTGATGGCTGCGATCCCTTCGGCGAAGCCGACGTGGGCGAGCTGTGGAGTACCGGCCACAATGTCGCCGATCGCATACACACCAGGCTCCGCGGTCTGCATCGTTGCCCGATCCACCTCGACGTACCCATGATCGACCACCGCGTTGGTGGTCTCGAGTCCGACGCCCTCGGTGAGTGGTTTTCGGCCTACCGCGACGAGCACGACGTCCACCTCGACCGAGTCCTCGCCGAACGGCACGACGACACCGGTCTCACCCACCTGCGGCGCCCCCACTTGAATCGACGTGCGGATCTTCACGCCATGCCGTTTCAGGTTCTTCGCCAGCTCGCCGGCGGCGTCCGCGTCGGCTCCGGGAACGACTTGATCCATCATCTCGAAGAGGTGCACCTCGCTGCCTACGTCGACGAGCATCGACGCGAACTCGCATCCGATCGCACCGGCGCCGATGATCGCCACCCGCCCCGGGCGTGCCGTCCAGTCGAGCGCCTCATCGGAGGTGACGATGCGGGCACCGTCGATCTCGTAGCCGGGGATCGATCGCGGGGCTGAACCCGTGGCGACGATGACGGTGCGTCCTTCGAGCATCTGCTCGCCGTCGGGACCCGCGACCCTCACCTTGCCGGGCCCGTCGAGCCGTCCGAACCCGGAGACGAGCTCGACCCCCCGAGACCTGAGGAGGCCGGCAAGACCTTTCGTGAGCCCACCAACGATGTCGTTCTTGCGGGCGAGCGCCACGCCCCAGTCGAGGGTCGGCTCGCCCGCCGTCACGCCGAAGGTCGCGGCACCCTTGACGGTTGAAAACACTTCGGCGGTGTGGAGCCAGTGCTTCGCCGGGATGCAGCCCCTGTTCAGACACGTGCCGCCAACCTGCTGGTCCTTCTCGACCAGAGCGACACGCAAACCGAAATTGTGTGCATACAGGGCCGCCGCGTACCCGCCAGGACCGGCACCAATGATCACGACGTCGTACAAAGAGCTCCTCCGTGTGAGAGACCCGAGGATAGTGGCCCGAGATCCTTGACGGATTGCGAAGGATCACCACTTCCGGCCGACGCTACTGTCGTGTCGATGGTCAGACTGCCCTCGTCGAACGCGGCGCTCACGACGCCCGATGGAATCGTCCTCGACGCCCGGTGGGATGAGACCGATCAGGCGCGAGGGATCGTGGTCTTCTGCCATCCGCACCCTCAGTACGGGGGAACGATGCACGCGCCCCTGATGCATCGTGTCGCCCTCGGGCTCGTCGAAGCAGGGTTCACCGTGCTGCGGTTCAACTTCCGCGGCGTCGGTGAGTCGACCGGGACGTGGGGTGGTGGAACAGCCGAAGTCGTTGATGTGGACACGGCAATCGGCGCCGCCCGGAGCAAGCATCCCGATCTACCGGTCTCACTGGCCGGCTGGTCGTTCGGCGCGCTCACCTCACTGCGGTGGCAGGCTCGCACCGGCGACAACTCCCCGTACGCGGGAATCGCACTGCCGCTGGACATGTACGTGCCCCCGCACGACCTCGTGACAGGGCGCAGGACACTGATCATCGGTGATCGGGATCAATTCGCGAGCGTCGAAGCGACCCGCGGCTACGGAGAGAGAATCGGAGCAACGGTGGAAGTGCTGGCAGGCAGCGATCACTTCTTCGTGTTTCGCCACGATCGCGTGACGGAGTTGCTGGCACAGACGTTCAGCTGACCGCCTTGAACCCCCGGTTGCGCGCCTCTGATGGTTCATCCGGTGCGAACGATGACAACAGCTTCCTCTCGAGGAGGTCTTCTATCTCGACTCGAGACTCCAGAGCCTCGAACTGCTCGTCATCGTCACAGTCGAAGAACCGCATCGTGTCGCGTGTTCCGACATACCTGGCGTGTTCGAACCGTCTGAGCCGGCCCATCAGCCGAACGGCCCTTCCGCGACGGCCTCTTCGCCGCGGTCCCACTCGGCCCAATCGAGCCACTCGGCGAGCTGCTCCTGGTCCGGTGGTTCGGCGTGGAAGTCGGCATCGTCGTCATCGATATAGGACACATGCTCGATCTGGTCGTCTTCGATGGTCAGCTCCAGGAAACCCATAGAGCGGAATACCCCCTCGTCGTCGGGGAGCCATAGGGCGACAACGCAATCGTTCTCACAGTCGCCTCGCGACGCGACGAGGCTCGGGTAGCGCATCCAGAAGTCGCTGAGACCTTCGAGCGCCGCCTCGACACCGACACCTTCGAACACATCCGACGTCACACTGTCGCTCACCAGCTCAGTGATACCGTCGAGGTCGCGCGCATTGAAGGCATCGACGAGGGCGTCCCGGAAGTTCTCAGCCTCCGGCTCGGGTACGGATTCGGATTCATCGACACGGACCATCCGAACCTCCTCTTGAGAACCAGTGTACAGGTTCGCCGATCAGCAACACGGCAGCCGGCGGCGGTGAGATCGATAGCCGCCACGCGGGCACGGTCGACGGCGCGACGGCGAACCATCCCGCGAGAACCGCCTGCACGACGACGTGTCGCAGATCAGATGCGAACTGACTCATGGTACGGCCCGAATACGCCTTTCAACGTCGCGACGATCTCACCTTCGGTCGCCCGAACTCTGGCTGCGTCGACCATCAGCTCCATCAGGTTCGCGTCGCCCTGCGCGCCCTCCTCGAGCGCTTTCAGCGCCGAGTCGACTGCCTGCTGATCGCGAGCTGTTCGGACGTTGCCGATGGCGAGCCGCTGGTCGAGTTCCACCTGCTCGGGAATCACCAATGTCTCGATCGGTGGGTTCTCGTCGTCGACGTAGACGTTGACACCCACGGTCGACCGCTCCCCCGTCCCGATGGCCTTCTCGAACTCGTACGCCGAGTCGGCCAGTGCCCCCTGGAAGTAGTTCTCCTCTATGCCCCGAAGGGTTCCATCCAGCATCGACCCGTTGCCCATGTCCCACACCTTCTGGAGGATCTCCTCGGCACGCGCCTCGACCTTGTCGGTCATCTCTTCGACGAACCATGACCCGCCGAGAGGGTCGATGGTGTTGGCCACTCCGGTCTCCTCTGCGATGACCTGCTGGGTGCGTAGTGCGATTTCGGCGGCCTTCTCGGTCGGGAGGGCGTACACCTCATCGAGTGCGTTCGTGTGCAGGCTCTGGGTTCCGCCAAGCACCGCTGCGAGGGCCTCGATGGCGGTGCGAACGATGTTGTTCTCAGGTTGCTGAGCAGTGAGGGACACGCCCGCCGTCTGAGTGTGGAACCGCAACTTCAGAGATCGTTCGTCGGTGGTGCCGTACACGTCACGCATCCACCGAGCCCAGATGCGGCGTGCGGCCCGGAACTTGGCGATCTCTTCGAAGAAGTCAAGGTGGGCGTCGAAGAAGAACGAGAGACGCGGGGTGAAGTCGGCGATCTCGAGCCCCCGCCGCAGACATGCTTCCACGTAGGCGAACCCGTCACCGAGTGTGAACGCGAGTTCTTGCGCGGCTGTCGCGCCGGCCTCCCGGATGTGATATCCGGAGACTGAGATGGTGTTCCACTGGGGAACTTCCCTCGTACAGAAGTCGATCATGTCGACGATGATCCGCATGTGGGGCGCCGGAGGGAAGATCCACTCCTTCTGCGCTATGTACTCCTTGAGGATGTCGTTTTGGAGGGTGCCGCGAACGTCCTTCCAGTCGACTCCCTGTTCCTCGGCAGCGACGAGTAGAAACGCGAACAGGACCTCGGCGGGACCGTTGATCGTCATCGATACCGACACGTCGCCCAGCGGGATGTCTTCGAACAACCGCACCATGTCATCCACCGAGTCGACCGCCACCCCGCACTTGCCGACTTCGCCGAGCGACCTCGGGTCGTCGGAGTCGATGCCCATCAATGTCGGCATGTCGAAGGCGACCGACAATCCGTTCTGCCCCTTCGAAAGGAGCGAACGGAAGCGTTCGTTGGTCTCCTTGACGCCCGCAAACCCTGCGAACTGGCGAGTCGTCCAGAGCCTGCCCCTGTAGCCGGTCGCGTGAATGCCTCTCGTGTAGGGGTACTGGCCGGGATGACCGATGTTCGGGTCGGGTTCGCCTTCATCGGGAACACCCAAAGCCGGGACATCTTCGAACGAGATCGTCTGGAAGCGTTCCCGGCGCTTCGTGCCTTCGGCGTACTCCCGCTCCCACTGATCCTTCACGCGCCACCTCCGGATGGAACCTGCGCTCCGCAATTCGGGCACGTCGCAACGTCGATGTCACCGACGATGAACGAGATACCGCAGTCCGAGCAGGTTCTTCGTGAAGAGGTGGACTCCGGTGCTGTCCTTCGCGGTACATCCATCGCCGGCCGCACCTCATTGACGACGCCACAACTCGGGCAGGGGTAGCGACCCGGTCCTTGGACGGCGAACTCGGTCTGGCAACGCCCGCAGCGAATCTGTGTCATCGAGCCACGCTCCTCATGGCGCCATGCTACCGCCGGGTATGGCAATCAGCCCCGGCTACGATCACCCGATGGACTTCGCGCTGATGACCGAACCGCAGATGGGCGGCACCTACGACCAAGTTCTCGCCGCAGCGAGATGGGCGGAAGATGCCCGACTCGTGTCCTTCGCCCGCTCCGACCACTACTACTCGAGCAGAGAACCCCGCCCGGATGCCACCGACGCGTTCGCAACACTCGGAGGTCTCGCAAGAGAGACGGTGAAGATTCGTCTGGCCGTATTGGTGTCCCCGATCACGTTCCGGCACCCCGCAGTCATCGCCAAGAGCGCGGTGACCATCGACCAGATGTCAGGGGGACGCTTCGATCTGGGCGTCGGAACCGGCTGGATGGAGCTCGAGCACAAGGCCTTCGGACTGCCGTTCCCTCCCTGGAAAGAGCGGTTCGATCGTCTCGAGGAAGCCTTGCGGTACGTGGAGCACGCCGTTGGCCGCGCCGACGGTCCGATGGTCGGCAACTACTACTCGCTCGATGCCGATGTTCAACCCAGACCGACCAACCTCCGGTTGATCGTCGGCGGCTCGGGGCCCCGAAAGACCCCGGCACTCGCCGGCACGCACGCAGACGAGTACAACCATTTCATCGCACGCCCGGACGAGATCGCCCCAAAGGTCGAGCGTCTCAAGGTCGCTGCGCGGAACGCCGGTCGAAATCCGGACTCGATCGTGGTGAGCGTCATGGGACCGGTACTCACCGGCAGAGACGAGCGAAGCTACCGCACTCGTCTGGAGGAAGCGGCCGCGGCCCGCAGCCAGGATCCGGACAACCTCGAGGAACGTTGGGCGGGACTGGGGATTCCCATCGGACCGCCAACCCGAGTCAGGGAGTCCATCGCTGCCCTCGAGGACGTCGGGGTGTCGAAGTTCTACCTCCAACACCTCGACCTTTCCGATCTCTCGACCCTCGACGAGACACTAGGGGCCGTTGCGGGGTAGATCAGCGCTCAACAACTTGTCCCGTTTCTCCGATACCCTTCGAGAGTGGAAGGGACACAGATGCGCACACGAATCCTCCTCGCAGCTTTCGCGCTCGCTCTCGCCGGATGCGGGAGCGCGGCCACAACGACCACAGAAGCCAATCAGCCGACGACGACCACCCGGTCCGAGGTACCGGCGGCCGTCTTCGCCTACTCGTACACGGCCGGCGACTCCTACACCTATGACATCTCGCTCGCCCAGCACATTGCCATGACCACGAAGGTCGAAGGCGATCCTGGCATGTTCGGTAACGCCGACGCGCCAAGCAACGTCGACGTGGATACCAACATCGACGGGACGGTCGCCTACGACCTCTCGGCGGGACCCGAGGCGGACACGACAACCCTGCACATCTCCGGGATCTTCGACAACGTGAGCGTCGAGGGCACGGTGGACGGTGAACCTGTCACCGACGCCGACGTCCAGTCCGGAACGGTCCCCGACCTGGTCGAGGTGCCAGATACGACGATCGTCCTGGACAAGTACGGTCGGCCGGTCTCGGTCGACGGGACGACCGTGCCGTCCGACTCGCAGTTCTTCGGCGACCCGTTCGCGCTGTTCGGTGGTTTGACCTCGGGAGGGCTCGATCAGCCGTTCGGTCCCGAGTTCCCGGACCATCCGCTCACGGTCGGTGACTCGTGGACAGAAGAACAGTCGCAGGACATCCCCGACACCGGTCAAACCGTTGCCACGTCTGTCACCTACACGGTGACCGGCACCGATACGATCGACGGGCACGAGGTGATGACGATCGACTTCACCGCCTCCTCATCGGGTGCGGACATCGACCTGGGCCAGATGTTCCAGGCCCTCATGGAGGGGTTTGCATCGATGGGACAGGACACGTCGACGACGGTGGACATCCCGACGATCGAGTTCGTCGTATCGCTTGGCGAGACAAGTGGCTCGGGTACCTACTGGTTCGACCAAGAGGCGGGAATCGTTCGCAAGGTCCAGCAGACCTACGCGATCCCGATGTCGATGCACATGGCGGTTTCCTCGTCCGAGGGGAACGGTTCGACCGATCTTCAGATGTCGATCGAGTCGACCGTCAACGCACAGTTGAACGAGGGGGCGGCGGCGGGCTAGACGCTTCCAGCCAGGCGCCGCATTCCCACTACGGGGATAGGGGTAAGTAGGCTACGGGCCATGGCCGAGCAACCCCTCCTCGAGATTCGCAACCTGCACGCGTCCGTCGGCGGTACGGAGATCCTGAAAGGCGTCGACCTCGTCGTCAACCGTGGCGAGATCCATGCCCTCATGGGTCCGAACGGCTCCGGCAAGTCGACGCTGGCCAACGTGCTCATGGGGAATCCCGCATACTCGGCGACCGCCGGGGAGGTCTTGTTCAAGGGGGAGGAAGTCGTCGGAATGGCTCCCGACCGCCGTGCCCTGCTCGGCATGTTCCTCGCGTTTCAGTACCCGGAGGAGATCCCGGGGGTGACGCTCGTCAACTTCCTGCGGACCGCCCTGTCCAACCGGATGGGGGTCGATCTCACCATTCTCGAGATGCGGCTGAAGGTCACCGACGCAATGCGGGAGATCGGCATGGAGGCATCATTCGCAGATCGCTATCTCAATGAGGGCTTCTCCGGTGGCGAGCGCAAGCGCAACGAACTCCTCCAGATGACGCTGCTTCAGCCCGAGCTGGCGATCATGGACGAGACAGACTCGGGGCTCGATATCGACGCACTGCAGATCGTCGCCGAAGGCGCCAAGCGCCTCGCGACGCCTGAGCGAGGGTTCCTCATCATCACGCACTACCAGCGGCTGCTGGACTACATCACGCCGCACTTCGTGCACGTGTTCTTCGACGGGCGCGTCGTGGCCTCCGGCGGGCCGGAACTCGCGCAGCGGCTGGAGAAGGAAGGGTACGAAGGGTTCAGGGCGCACGTGTGAAGACGGACCTTTCACACCTCCGGGCTGACTTCCCGATCTTGTCGAGAATGATCCGCGACAAACCGCTCGTGTTTCTCGATTCCGCGGCGTCAAGCCAGAAACCCGTGCAGGTGCTCGACGCGATGGATGATCTGTACCGATCCCGATACGGGAACGTATACCGTGGTGCCTATACCCTCTCCGAGGAATCGACAGCGGCCTATGAGTCTGCGCGCAGCACGGTCGCCCGGTTCATCAAGACGTCACCACAGCAGGTGGTATTCGCGCGAGGTGCGACGTCCGGTCTGAACGCGGTCGCCTACGGGTGGGGCCTCAACCATCTCACAGCGGGCGACACGATCCTGCTGACGCTGATGGAACACCACGCCAACGTCGTGCCATGGCAGATGGTCGCCCGCTATACGGGAGCACGGCTCGCGTACACGCCGTTCACCGACGACTTCCGATTGGATCTCGACGCATTCGCGAACCTCCTCGACGGCACCGTCAAGGTGGTTGCGATCACAGGCATGTCGAACGTGCTCGGCACCATCCCCCCTGTCAACGAAATGGCGACGATGGCT
>Ga0307423_1001670_pt1 | contig 13177 bp, 11 predicted proteins | sample SalMarWE160310MG_FD_202154 | JGI IMG/M metagenome (GOLD analysis project Ga0307423, IMG submission 202154) | Salt marsh sediment microbial communities from the Plum Island Ecosystem LTER, Massachusetts, United States - WE1603-10 | ecosystem: Environmental > Aquatic > Marine > Intertidal zone >...
AGAAACGTGTTGCAAAAAAAGGTGAATAAAATGGAACGTGTTGTTGAATCGGAAATTGAAACTGAAACAACTGATGTAAAAATTGAGTTTGTAGAGGAAGAAGAGGAACTAGAGTTCCTTGTTCCTTGGGAAGACGAAGAGATGGAAGTTAGTTCTTCTGGAAATCGACGCTTATATGGCAAGACCTTTGGTGGTTTAATTGCAATTGCAGCTTTGCTAATTGTCCCCTTGGTCTCCCTTCCTGGAATGGTAGTTCTTGTTCTCTTTGCTGAAATTTACTTAGTTGATTGGACATACTCCAAGGTCAATCAACTACACAAAGCAAGATCTAATCCTTCAGCTGGAATTGCCGGTAGAAAGGAACGCATGAGTGCGGTTGACAGAAACAATACAAGAACTAGTCCCAAAGACCAGTTCGTGAAATAGAAATGTAAATAAGATACGCGATACGCAATCTTAAATACATAAAGAGTAAACTAAGAATCGGGTTTGTTATATTGTCGAAAGAAGAAAAGCCAAAACGAACTACTCTCAGAGAGAGAGTCTTACAGAATATCTCAGCAGATGGATTCGAGGGTGGAGATCGTGATATTCCCGTCGTTGCGAGGATGAATAAGCGGGTTGTTGACATCCTCGACTCCATGGTGGCTGTTGGTATTTTCAAGAGTCGTTCAGAAGCTGCAGCAGCCCTCATTGAAGGCGCAATTTCAGCAAGAGCGGATTTCTTCGAGGACATCAGAAAACAAGCTTCGAGTCTAAGTAAACGACAAGATGATGCAATGAAAGCGGCCCAAGAGGCAATTCTTGGGAATCTGGAATAATTCGGTACTGGCTCTACGAAAAATGAGAGGATGAGGGGGCGAGTCCCCCATCATCTTCTATGTTCCTTCTGCGTATGCCTTGGCGTAACGTTCCTGCTCCTCAGTCCACTTGTCAATGGAGATCCCCATTGTTTCAAGTTTGGCGAGTGCAGTTTCTCTGTCAAGTTCCTTGGGGAACTCATAGACAGCAGGCTTGAGGCCTTTACCATTCTTTGCCATCCACATCATTGCATTGAATTGACTTGCGAAACTGAGGTCCATTACCTTTCCATTTAGGAAGCAGCGAATGCTTCTCTAACACTGGGGTGGCCCTCAGCAGCAGCAAGATTGACTAATCTTCCTTCTCCGAGTAGGTACAGGAATCGACCATCCTTTGTTTCATACTCATCTAAGGCATGTCTGACTCTCTTCTTAGTCTTACTTAGAGCAATAAGATCGGGCTCATTGATTTCAACATTGTAATGACCTGCATTGCCCATGATTGCACCCGTTTTCATCTTCGACATATGTATACCGGTAACGACATCTTTCATTCCTGTTGCAGTGAGGAATACATCTCCCTTTGAGGCTGCATCATCCATCTTCATAACTTGGAATCCATCCATCCTCGCCTGCAAGGCTCGTACGGGGTCAACTTCAGTGACAATAACATCTGCTCCCATACCCTTGGCACGAGTAGCCATTCCACGACTACAGTATCCGTACCCTCCGATGACAAAAGTCTTTCCTGCGATCAGAATAGCTGATGCTCTTAGGAGACCATCAATCACACTCTGGCCTGTCCCATATACATTGTCGAACAGGTGTTTTGTATCAGCATCGTTGACTGCCATGATTGGGTATTTGAGTGCTCCATCATCTGCCATGGCTCGTATCCTGATGACTCCAGTCGTAGTTTCTTCAGAACCTCCATGAAGATGTGGAATCAGGTCTTCGTGTTTGTTGTGTATTGTGAAAATGAGATCTGCACCATCATCCAAAGTGAGGTTGGGTTTGATTTTCAGAGTCTGTTCAATACACCAATAGTATTCCTCTGTATTCAGACCGTACCAAGCATAGACTGGCACATCATTCGCAGCAAGAGCTGCTGCAACTTTGTCATTCGTTGAGAGGGGATTACAACCTGACCATGCGACTTCTGCGCCTGCAGCTCTGAGGGTTTCAACCAATACTGCAGTTTCTTTGGTTACATGGAGACAACCAGTGATTCTCATTCCCTTCAAGGGTTGCGTCTTGGAGTATTTCTCTCTCAGATGCATGAGAACTGGCATATGCTTTTCAGCATAATCGATTAGCATCCTGCCTTCTTCAGCAAGAGCAATATCTTTGACCTTATACTCAGTCATTGTTATCAACAGTTTTGGTAAGACCATAAAGCATATGAATCCTACATTGCTATAAAGAATAATATGCTCTAAATTGTGGGAAAAATGATGCAAATTATATTATCCGAAGCTGAAAAATTAGTTTTGGAAGCACTTGTGCAGAATTCACGTTACAGCCCTGATTTGATTGGACAGATGATTGGTAAAAGTCGTAATTGGGTATCACGGACAATTAAGGGGTTAGTAAAAAGCGGAGTCATTAGAGGTTATACGACTATTGTGAACCCTTCTCTTGTTCAAGGCGCACGAGGAACAATCTTGTTCATGAAGAGTAATCCTCGAGAATCCAATATCAGCCAGAAACTTATGGAGATGGAAGAACTTGAATCTCTTGATGGGGTTTCAGGTGATCATTCACTTCTCGGATTCTTTAGATATAATTCACAAGGCATCTTTGAAGATTTGTTAGATCGTGTAGATAGAGTCGTAGCAAGCTCAGGAACTGGTAAGTATCATTTGGTTCAGTTATTGACAGCATACAAGAAGGATAGATTCAGAGTTATTACTTTGGAAACTCCACAGGCACCACTATCAGAAAAAGAATTAGAACTCATCAGAATCCTCTATCGGCAAAAAGCCACCATTGAGAATCCTTTTCCCATGACACAGGAAAAAATTGGAACTCTGATGAATCCTCAACTAAGCCAGCCAGCAGTATCAAAAGCAATTGATAAACTGCTACTCAAACGCGTAATTGTTGGGTATTCAATTGATCTTGATTTTAGCTTGATTAATCTCCCTGTCAAATTCTACATCAGAATCAAAGTGGCACCTGGTACAGTGAGTGACATTGCTATGAAACTGGTTGAGAATGATGATGTCTGGGATCTCTTTCGTACCAGTGAGAACTATCGTCTTCTTGCAATGGTACGAACGGATTCGATTGGTAGTTTCAATCAATTTTTACGACAACTCTATGAGGATAGCAATGTACTGGATACACTATCCTATATCTCACTTGAGGAATGGTTTGTACCTTTTCGTTAAACCTCTTCTATTATCGCATTGGTGTTGTTTCCATCTGGAGGTCGCTGACCCAATGTCTGAACCATAGATTTCCTTTGGAATGCAACTTTACTAAAATCACTATCCAGAGAACTATCATCGAAATATGGGTTAAAGCACTGGCAATAACATATGCGTTCCAAAAACTGTATGTTGGCATGAATAGGAGTATTAGTGGACCAACAACATCGTAGGGATCAACCCAAAGCCACAGAATCGGGTTATACCAGTGCATTGGGAAATCCAATATTAGGTGAGACATCACCCCGATGAATGAAGATGCAATCAACCACGGTGTAACTCTACAAGCGTCATTCAACTCTGTTTTATCCACACCAAAGAATGTAGAGATTATTGGTGTATAGAGATAACGAGTTACCAGCACAGTAAGTAATGTACCGAGTGTTGCCGCACCGATTAAGCTGTGTAAGAATAGATGGTCTGGAAGAGTACTGAAGAATATCCACATGAACGGCACTTCAATATCTGGTATTACAGACCCCACTACAAGAGCAGGTAATGATAGTCGTTTATCACTCTTGGAGATTAGAAATGCAAAGGGATAGTGAAGTGGCGTAGCTGGCATTTGAATTCACTATCCCGATTCTGCACTGCATTATACTATTGTCGAAGTATAAAGAATTGTACTGGTAGCTCGCGGCCATTACGATAGTCTTAAAGATATAGGACTGTTTCTGCCCATTAGGTGCGAAAATTGGGTCTCTATGAATTTGATGGGAAGAAACCTAAAGTTGATCCAGAAGCATATGTTTCTCCGCGTTCATCTTTGATTGGTGATATTGAGATTGCAGCGGATGCAAGTATCTGGGAGTTTGCGGTGCTTCGTGCTGATATGAACTACATCAGAGTTGGAAAGGGAACATCAATCCAAGATAATTGCACAGTGCATACAACAGTCATACATCCCACAATCATTGGTGATTATGTTACTGCAGGTCATAACTGCGTGATTCACGCCTGCGAAATTGGAGACCGTACAGTTGTGGGTATGGGTTCTATAGTACTTGATGGTGCAAAAGTTGGAAATGATTGTGTTATCGGAGCTGGTTCTGTTGTCACAAACAATACAGTCATCCCTGATGGGAGTCTTGTGTTGGGAACACCTGGTAAGGTTGTGAAGGAAGTACCTGAAGGTCTTCGTGAATCATTCATGGTTGGTGCAAGACTCTATGTTGAGCTTGGAAAGACTCACAAAACATCAGGATCCGGAATGAATCCATAATCCCAGCAACTATAATAATGTGCAATAATTCTCATTGATTTAGGTACTTACAATGGACAGGCAACGACTCGTTCTCGGAATTCTGTTAGTATCTATATTCATACTGACGGGAACTGTTTCTGCTCAAGATGACCTTGTCGCTAACAGTCCAAGAACTGATGAATATCTCTCATCTGGATCGACCAATGATTATGTATCCAATTTAGAAGCTGGCCATTGGACAGTGGTTACCTATTTAGATTCATGGTATGATCTTGAAGTCAAGATCACCATTTCTTGGGATATTTCAGGTCTAAACATAATTGCCGTGAGTGGCAGTGGCACAGGTAATTATCCAAGTGTTGATTTCACATTAAACTCGAGTTCTACTGTATATATCACAGTCAGTGAAAATTCAATATACCATGACACCAGTGGATACTACGACATAGGAATTTATGACGATAATCATGTTTCAGGAATTTATCCATCAATTGCAGCTAATGTTCCAAGAACTGACGAATATCTGTACTCTGGATCAACCAACTATTATGTCTCAGAATTGGAAGCTGGGCACTGGACAGTAGTAGTCTATTTGGAGTCTTCGGATGATCTTGAAGTCAAGATCACTGTTTCTTCGGATATTTTAGGTCTAAACATAATTGGTGTAAGTGGTAGTGGTACAGGTAATTATCCAAGTGTTGATTTCACACTAAACTCTAATTCTTCCGTATATATTGCAGTCAGTGAAAATTCAGTATATCACGACACCAGTGATTACTACGAAATAGGAGTCTATGACGACAGTCATGTTTCTGGAATTTATCCAGCAATTGCCGCTAACGTTCCAAGAACTGATGAGTATCTGTACTCTGAATCAACCAACTATTATGTATCAAATCTGGAGGCTGGACACTGGACAATAGTTACCAATTATGATTCATGGTATGATCTTGAGGTTAAGATCACTGTTTCTTTAGATATTTCGGGTTCAGACATAATTGCTGTAAGTGGCAGTGGCACAGGTAATTATCCAGGTGTTGATTTCACACTAAACTCGAGTTCCACTGTATATATCGCAGTCAGTGAAAATTCAGTATATCACGACACCAGTGGATACTACGAAATAGGGATCTATGATGACAGTCACGTTCCTGGATTATTAGCATCAATTAACCCCGACGATTGGATTATCATAATAATCCTTGCTATAATTTTCATTCCTATTTGCGTCGGAGGCATAATTGGTAGAAGAAGCGAAAGCAAAGGAAGAGAGTCCTACGAGACTATTGCTGTCGAAGCGCCAATACATGTAATTCCAGACGAGTATAAAGAAAGTGTTCGATATGATGGTAGTGAAACCACAACAGTACGTCTTCCTCTGAAATGTCCATCATGTGGAGCAGAAGTATCTTTTGAAGGTATTGATTGGGTTGGTCCGCTTGAAGCCAAATGTGGTTTTTGTGGTGGGACAATGCGAGCAACCTTTGAACGTGTGTAAACAGAAACTGGGGAGATGAATCTCCTTTCCTCTTGACATCTTTTTTCTCTTCTCTAACTCAGTATTACAAAAGGCCCTTCTCAGAACTTTACCTACTGCGATATAATGCTTCGAGAATTTGCACGTTTGCTTCGAGCCTTTGAGATGATGAATATGCACAAACTTAGCATGGGTATCGGAATTTCTATGTAAAGAAATACTATGGAAAGAAATAGCATTGCGAGAATCCCGCTAATGATAAAGGGCATTCCTGATAATATCTCCAATATTATACTAACAGAAAGTGTACGTTTTAATGAAACTCTGCCGTTAAAATGGAAATATGCAACCACTGAAACTAAGAAACGAGGAATTTGGTATAAATAATAGAGACTAAATTGATTGAGTAGAAGTAGCGGTTGCATAGAGAAGTAAGTCCCATTTGGTCCCAGTTCTACATTATATATCATCGATTCAAGTCCAATAAATATCCAGTCTGAATAGATTCTTGAAACAACCAAGAAAGGAAGTAAAATACCTAGAAGAAAGAGAAATAGGGGTACGAAGAACACCGTATTGTCTTTGTGATTCGATATTTCTTGTGCTTTTTCTTCAGATGATCCACCAACAGGTTCTGTATATAGTGCTCTAGTGTGTGCACCAAGCTTCCATAAGAGCGGTACTCCAATTATCGTCATGAGTGGAAGGGGGGTAATAATGAAATACCAATCTGAAAGATAGATTATTGCCATGGGAAGTATCACCAATAGATCGCCCAAAAAACCACTTATTGCGAGTCTAACAAGATTACTCTTGCCGTACGAATACCGGACCCCTTCGAAAACAAATAATGCTCTCAAGGGCAGCTGGAGTACAAAAATAGATGGGTAAACTTGAAAGAATATTACAGACCAAGCTTCGCTGGTGCTTGAGAAAGATAGGTTCCAGGTAAAAGACATCAAAGTGATTACATAGGGAACTGGATGATGTCCTACAGGGGCTCCATACCACTTGAAAAAACCGATTGGAGCTAATAGAACTAGTATCAATAACAAAATAATGGTTCCAATAGACCTTTTTGAAAAATAACTCGATTGGTCCGACAATACATCCCCCACCTTGTACGACTGTCATCAGAGTTCATTTTCTAACTCTTTAATCTTTTCTCCAATTCTGCATCAATTAGTACTTTTCTCAGGACCTTTCCTACCGAACTCATTGGCAGCTCGTCCATGAATTCGATTTCTTTTGGTCTTTTATACCCTGCCATTTTTCCTCGAGCCCATTCGATGAATTCCTCAGGAGTACCAGTTTCTCCTTCCTTCAAAACAATATACGCTTTGACAAACTCATTGTTTGGGTCGTTATCTCTTGGTAAACCGATTGCTGCAGCCATCTTCACTTTTGGATGAGTGAAGAAAATATCCTCAATTTCTCTTGGATATGCTTTCATTCCCCCAACATTGATCATCTGTTTCTTTCTGTCACTGATGTAGGTATATCCATTCTCATCCATGTGACCTATATCACCTGTAAGGAAGAAACGTTTTCCATCAATTTCTCGCATAACCAAACCAGTATCTTCTGGCTTCTGATAATATTGTTTCATGACTTGAGGTCCATGTATAGCAATCTCTCCAATCTCTCCCATTGGCAGTTCTTTTGTTCCCGTTTCCATATCCAGTATCTTACAGATTGTGTCTGATATTGGGAGACCTATCGACCCGAATTTTCTGAATCGACTGTTGGTCGGATTGATGTGTGTAACAGGGGAGGTTTCAGTGAGACCATATCCTTCGAAAAGAATTGTTCCCGTAACAGCTTCAAATGCCTTAGCTACCTCAGGTGGAAGCGGTGCAGCACCTGAGCTGCAAATATTGACTGAGGATAGATCATATTTTCCGACATCTGGATGGCTTGCAATACCCGCGTAAAGTGCTGGTACACAATTAAAGACAGTCCCCTTTGTCTTTTCAAGTTCTTTTAGGAGATCTGAAAGAGGTGGTTTCCCTGCTCTCGGGTCCGGAATGCACACCAGTTGACCTGCAAACCACGTAGACATTAACATCGTTAGAGTTAACCCGTAGCTATGGTACCACGGAATTGCCCCGACGAAAACTTCTTCCCCAGGTCGTACTCCTCCAGGTGTGTTCGACTCACCTTCTTCCAAATATACCCACTCGGCAATTTGAAGTATGTTGGATGTCAGATTGTAGTGAGTGAGTTCAGCTCCTTTCGGTGTCCCTGTTGTACCACCTGTGTATATTAGAACCGCAGTATCCATTGGATCGACATCTACATCTGGAGCTTTTGGTTCATAATCAGTAAGGATTTGCTCGTAAAAGACGGTCTTGTCATCTTCATAATGAGGGCTCTTAGGGACTTTTCCAATCAAGCTCCCAACAATAGCAGTAACTTTCGATAGGTACGGTTTCACACTACAAACAACTACTGTGTGCACATCTGTGCCTCTGATTGCCTCATAGCATGTTGGTGTGAAGGTGGGGTGGTCAAGAACGAATACAATCTTCGCTCCTGTGTCCCTCAGTTGATAATTTAGCTCATTGGCTTTGTACAATGGATTGCATGTTACAACTTTAGCGCCAGTCTTGAGTGCTCCAAAGAATACTGGTGGAAAGTGAGGCATATTGGGAATGAATATAGCCACTCTATCTCCTCTCTTGATACCCTTGATAACCAAGAAATTAGCAATCTTATCAGCGTTTTTTCGGACTTCTGCAAAGGTCTGAGATCTCCCCATGAATACAGTATAGGGTAAGTCTCCATTCATATCTGCAGACCTATCAAGCATTGTAAACAATGGTTCCTTTGGATAATCAATAGTCTTTCTTGTTCTTTCAGGCCACGCAGGTCCGGATTGCCAATACATCTCATCCATGTTCTTCAAACTCCTCATCTATGTTGAATATCACTATAAATTTAGTCCAATATCAATTAGTACACTCTCTGATATTTCTTGAGTTTTATTAGGAAACAAGTAGAAATAAACGGATTTTACCCTAAGTAACGATTATTCTATGAAAATCAATCGTAATTTCTTAGTAGATGAAATTCGAACCAATGATTTGTAGAAAAAAAAACAAGAGGCGGGAGATTATACTCCCGCTATACTTGGTCTAAGATAGACCTCTCTTCTCGAGTTCCTTTGCGCGAAGCTCTCTTCGTAGGACTTTGCCAGCCGTACTGACAGGGAGTTCATCTACAATATCGACTTCACGAGGTCTCTTGTATCCTGCTAGCCTCCCTTTAGCCCACTCAATTATCTCATCTGAAGTTGCTGACTGCCCTGCCTTGAGAACAACAAATGCCTTAACGAACTCGTTTCCTGTATCGTCACCTCGAGGCACTCCAATTGCAGCCGCCATCGAAATTGCTGGGTGTTCATAGAGAGCATCTTCTATCTCACGCGGATACGCCTTCAGTCCACCAACATTCACCATATCCTTCTTTCTGTCTGAAATAACAAAGAAGCCATCCTCGTCGATGTGACCGATATCTCCAGTCAAGAAGTAGTCCTTACCACCAATCTTTCTGAAGACATCAGCAGTCTCTTTCTCCTTATTCCAGTACCCCTTGAAAACTTGAGGGCCATTAACTGCAATCTCTCCAGTTTCTCCTTGGGCTAGTACCTTGCCACCAGTTTCCATATCCACGATGACTGCCATTGTATCTGGAATTGGAACACCAATTGCACCGAACTTCCGAAGGTCGGTGAATGATGGGTTTGCGTGGGTCATTGGAGACGTTTCGGTCAGCCCATATCCCTCAAACACAATCGCTCCAGTAACTGCTTCGAAGTTTTTAGCAAGCTCAGGTGGGAGTGGTGCTGCACCTGATCCACAAGCCTTGATGGATGATAAATCGTACTTCGCAACGTCAGGATGATTTACCATTCCTGCATATAGTGCTGGAACACAGTGCATGATAGTGCCTTTGTACTTCTGAACATCCGCCAACAATTCTGTTAATGGAGGTTTCCCTGCTCGTGGGTCTGGAATACAAATCACAGCACTACCAATCAAGTAGGATGCTATCATTGTGAGAGTCAAACCATAACTGTGGTACCAAGGCAAAGCTCCAACATAGATATCTTCTCCACCTTTAAGTTTCTCTGGTTCTCCGCCGCCAGGAGGTACTAGCTGAACCCACTCGTCAATTTGCATCACATTAGCATACAGATTGCGATGAGTCAACATTGCACCTTTGGGGGTTCCAGTAGTACCCCCTGTGTACAGAATTAGGGCAAGATCATTCTTAGGATCTATTTTCACATTTGGAGATTCAGCTGGGAACTCTGTTACTATGTTATCATAGAAGAATGTGACCTCGTCTTGATAGAATGGGCTCTTTGGTATCTTACCAAAAATTCCTCCAAGAACCGCTTTTACCTTGGGTAGGAAACTCTTCACACTACAAACAACAACAGTATCAACATCAGTTCCTTCAATGGCCTTGTAGGTCATTGGTGTGAATCTTTTATCATCCATACAGAATACAGCCTTAACACCTGCATCATTTAACTGAAAATTCAATTCTCCTGCTGTATATGATGGGTTACATGTTACTGCAATTGCTCCAGTTTTCAGTATGCCGAAGAAAATGGGCGGGTATTGAGGAAGATTTGGGAGAAAAATCCCAACTCTATCACCTTTCTTTATTCCCCTGCTTACCAAGAAATTAGCAATTCTATCTGCATGGTCCTTCACTTCTGAGAAAGTCCTGCTTACACCTGACCACAATGTCGATGGTGAATCTGGATGTTTCTCAGCAATATTATCAAGCAACGCATAGAGAGGCTCATCTGGATACTCTAATGTCTTCTTGACTCCAGGTGGCCACCTAGACTTGTGCCATAGTTGTTCTTCCATATTGGTCTCCACTCCTTCTCCTGACCTGACCGCTAAATTGGTGGTCAAATTCATTCAAAGTATAGCTGCCCCACATAGTAATTGCAGTACATAATTCCTTCGCCGTACTGATTTTGACTATCTAGCGGAACAAATAAGATGGATATCGTTAGATATTCATCACTAGGTGGAGAACAATGAGCTACGAAGGAGTACTGGAACAATCTGGTTCGGGTCTGAAGAAGCTTGTAGAAGCCGGAGAAGAGATTATTGGATACATCTATCCTCATACCCCTCTGGAGTTAATTCTTGCCCATGGTCTTACACCTTCGCTGATGAGAGCAATGCCAGGAATAGGAAGTGGATTTGAGGAAAGCCTACAGACTTTTGCCTGCTCGTATATTAGAAATCTATACAATCAGAGAGTCAATGAACAATTTCCAGCAATAACCGGTCTACTCTTTCCAGGAAACACATGCGACTCTCTACAGAACCTTTCTGATATCTGGAAGGTCAGGTTTCCCAATGATAGCATCTATCGTCTAACTTATCCTGTTACGAGGTATGCGACTGACGATTCTGCTGAAATATATCTGAGAAAGGAACTTGAGTTTCTAAGCAAGAAGATGGAATCAACTCTCGATCATCCTTTTTCAATGGACAATTATGAACGAGCAATATCACTAATTCGAGAATTTCGCAATGATACTCAGTTTCTCTATGCTGCGAGAGTAGTTGATCCTAAGGTACTATCATATACTGAACTGGCACGACTTGTTCGCTCCTTTTTGTCAGCTCCCGTTGTTTCTGTGGCTTCTGAGATTCATAGCGTTTCATTATCAGTAAAAGAGCAGATGGAATCGAAAGGGCTCTCAGGTACCATTAATTCTATCCTATCAGGTTTTCAGGCAAAAGACTTCTCAAAAGTAGAACCATTCAAGCCTCCTTCTGGTCCAAGAATTCTTGTAGTAGGTGGAATGGTTGAACCTCAGGCTATTGCCACTATCATCAATGGTATTGATGGGATAGATGATTCCATACTTGTCTTAGATCTTCTATCCTTTGGATTCAAGAGTGTTTTTGCACCACCAATTGACAAGAACGGAGAGCCTTTTAGAGAAATGGCAAAATCAATTCTTGCTGCACCTGGTGAACCGACCCAAGAGGGATTACAACAACGAATGGGCTTTCTTAGGAATATAGTTGAAGCATTGCATATTGATGGTCTGATTATCTGCGAACAGTCATTTTGCGACCCTGACCAGTTCGAAGCTCCATCAATTGAGAAAGCTGCATCTAAGGTTGGTATCAAAACAGTGCGCATACCTCTAGACCCAGAACTCTCGGACAGAGCTCGTATCGAAGTTAAGATTCAGACGTTCCTAGAATCTAGCAATAATGCATAAGGTGAACACGATGACTACGGAGAAAAAAGAAGAAAAAGTCTACCGGCAACTTGAGTCGAACACACTGCTTCAACAGATCATGTTCCAGTATATGTTGGAAGGATATCAAGCTAGTGAAGAGAATCGTCTAGCATGGGTTACGTCTGGATTTCCCGTTGAGATTCCGGTAGCTATGGGCGTAGGAGTTAGCTATCCTGAGCAATATGGAGCGGTAGTTGGTTCTCAAAAAGTAGGACCTGAAGTATGTGGATATGCTGAAGAAATTGGATATTCTCAGGAACTCTGCTCCTATGCACGAGCCAGCATTGGGTCTGTTGAAAAACCAGACAAGAGTCCAATGGATGGACTTCCTACTCCACAAGCACTTCTTGCGGGAAATAACATCTGTGGTACTGTGCTTAGATGGTATGATGCTATTTCAGAACAGGTAGGAGCTCCTGTATATCTGTTTGATACGCCACCAATTGAAGGTGAACAACCTGAACATCACAAGGAATACGTTCGTAGAGGTTTAGATAGATTAGTAGAATTTCTAGGGACCACTTTCAATACAACTCTGACAGACGAGAGGATGCATGAAGTTGCAAACCTTTCTAGTAAAGCACTAGAATTATGGACCAGATCATTAACCGCATGTAAAACAAGTCCCTCTCCATTAAATTGTGCTGATAGATTTCTAGCAATGGCTCCTGTTGTTTCAATGAGGGGTACAGAATTGATTATCGACTTCTATCAAGGTCTCTGGGATGAGGTCAATACACGAGTGAAAGAGGGTCTTGGTGCTATAAGAGATGAAAAGATACGCCTTCTCTGGGATAACATACCTCCTTGGCATTCGATCTTCAAATTCTTTAACGGCCTTGCAAAACGTGGTGTAGTCTTTCCTGCAGATACTTACACACATGCTTGGTCTGGAAAAATCGAAGGTGATGACCTCTTCGACAGTGTTACTAGTATCTATTCTAATGTTTATCTCAACAAGGGACTTGA
>Ga0307423_1001671_pt1 | contig 13173 bp, 12 predicted proteins | sample SalMarWE160310MG_FD_202154 | JGI IMG/M metagenome (GOLD analysis project Ga0307423, IMG submission 202154) | Salt marsh sediment microbial communities from the Plum Island Ecosystem LTER, Massachusetts, United States - WE1603-10 | ecosystem: Environmental > Aquatic > Marine > Intertidal zone >...
GGAACTCAAGATAACGGAACAAACAGAACCTTAACAGGAACTCCAAACAACTGGCAGCAAATTTATGGCGGTGATGGATTTTACGTTTTAGTAGATCCATCCAACAACAATTATGTTTATGCTGAATACCAGTATGGTGGTTTTGCCAGATCTACCAACGGTGGAAATAATTTTAGCTATGGATTAAATGGTGTACCCGGCACCGATAGGTTTAACTGGAGCACACCATTTATAATTGATCCCACAAACCCAGCTAAACTTTATCTCGGAACACATCGTCTTTATAAAACAACTAACCGTGCGGTTTCGTGGACACCAATTAGTACGGATTTAACAAATGGACCACCAACAGGAAACCAGGTTTACGGAACTATCACCACAATTGCTTCTGCACCTTCTGATACAAATGTAGTTTATGTTGGGACTGATGATGGAAATGTTCAGGTCACTATTGACGGTGGGGCAAACTGGACGAAAATTTCTAATCCTCTTCCTGTCAGATGGGTAACCAGAGTTGCTGTTGATCCTTACGATGCAATGATTGCTTACGTAACTTTATCTGGGTATAGATATGATGAATATCTTCCTCACGTTTTCAGAACGACTGATGCAGGAGTAAACTGGGTGTCAATCTCTTCCAACCTGCCTGATGCACCTGTAAATGATATCATTGTTGATCCGGATTCTGCTGGCAGATTATTCGTTGCAACAGATGTTGGTGTTTTTGTTTCTGATAGTTTGGGCAACAGCTGGAATTATCTTGGTGAAAATCTTCCGAACTCACCAATTACAGATTTGGTACTGCATAATCCAACAAGAACATTAATCGCAGCGACATTTGGTCGTTCAATGTATTCAATTAATCTGACACCTGTTACAAATGTTAAAAATGATATTGCTGTGGTGAATGATTTTGTACTTTATCAAAACTATCCTAATCCGTTTAATCCGACAACGAAAATAAAATTTACTCTCTCAACTTCCCTCTCCCTTAGGAAGAGGGTGTCCGAAGGACGGGTGAGGGCTACACTCAAAGTTTATGACATCCTCGGAAATGAAGTTACAACACTCGTTAACGAAGAAAAAGCCGCTGGGGAATATGAAGTTGAATTCGATGGAGGTTGGTTACCAAGCGGAATTTATTTCTATAAATTACAAGCGGGAGATTTTAGAGAAACTAAAAAAATGGTGTTAATCAAATAACTATTCATTCACTAAAATAAAAAGTGAGTGGTGTGAAAATATTTTGGTTCTTATTATTGCTTAGTTATAATCTTCTGTCCCAAACACCTTTTCCAGATTCTCTTGTGAACACTGAACAAGAAATGAGAAGTGTCCAATATGGAATTGGTGGAGGTTTGCTTCTACCATTCAAAAGTAAAAATTATGAAGGCGGAACAGGTGGAAATTTATTTTTAGTAGTAAGATCCACAACACCAATTTCCATCAGGGCTAATGTAGGCTGGTATTCTGCGGATACAAGGATTGATTATCTATCCAAAGGCAGCTCATCATTTCTTTATCTGGAACTTTCTATACTTCTTCGAGCAATGACTGGAACCTTACAACCATTTGGCGGTTTAGGAATTGGCTTTTATTCAATTGATAATTCTTTGGATAAAGAAGTTATTGATTATTTTAATCAGTTGGGTTTTGGCGTTAAAGAAGAAATTCAAGGTGGGGCAGGATTTCATTTCAGAGGTGGATTCGATTTATTATTTGAATCAAATTTTGGGGTGTTCATGGAAATGAAATACTGGTTGTATAATCCTGAAGCTACTTCAACAGTGTATCCTTTGGACCATCCGTCAAATGAAACAGAAGTAAGCAAAGAAATAGAACTCAGCAACTTGAATCTTATTCTTGGTCTCTTTATTATTTTATAAAATCTTACAATTTTATCTAAACTAAGAAGATGATCCTTCTGCGCTAATCCACCGCGGCTGATCGGAGGACAGTCCTTCCATAAATCTTCAGAAGACATGTTCTAATAAAATTTGTTGAGAATCCAGTCCCTCCCTTGCTCATCCAATTCACAATCTCAAAAAAATGACATTGATTGGGGAAATTTATTTATTTATAATTATTTTGTAATTAACAATTATTAATGAATAATAAGGAGAAACATATGAAGTATTCATTACTACTTTTACTATTAGGAATTATTCTTTTAATCATTCCTGCAAATATATCCCAACCTTCTTTCAATGGTGCAAACCCGGGTTGTAGTGGTAGCGGATGCCATTCGTTACAAGATGGTATTGTATCTGTGTCTGTAAATGATCTGCAGGTACAAATTACACTGAGCGGCACATCAAGTAAAGTAGCTGGAGAATTGGTTGATTCAAATGGAACTGTAGTAGCATTCAATAACTCAACATCAAGTAATCCATTTACTCTTTCAGCTCCTTCAGCCGGTCTTTATAGAGTTAACGCGGGTTATAAAAATCCTTCTCTCAGATGGGACTCATCTATGATAAGTATTACTACTGTTACTAATATCAACGAAAATGAATTGAACCCAACAGCATTTAAACTGTATGATAATTATCCGAATCCTTTCAATCCTTCCACGACTTTAAGATACTCAATTCCTGAAGCGTCATTTACTACACTTAAAGTTTATGATGAACTTGGCAAAGAAGTCGCAACTTTGGTTAATGAAACTAAATCAGCAGGAACGTATGAAGTTGAATTCTCCGCTAAAGATTTAGCAAGCGGTATTTATTATTATACACTCCAGGCTGGTTCATTTAGTAAAACCAATAAAATGATCTTAATGAAATAATCTTGTTTTCATATCAGTTTCCCTTGCAGTAGTTGGTTACTGCAGGGGCGCACTCATTAAAACTTTGTCTAAGTAGTATCACTTCTTTAAATTTCAGCCACACAAATCTTATTATTGGAGATTAAATGAAAACATTCTTCTTTATTATTCTTTTATCGTTCAGCCTTTTTGCCCAGGATAGCTCAATGACTTTACGTAGTTATGAATTTAAACTTGGAATGACCACAGATCAGGTTTGGGAAAATTTAAAACCTGATTTAAATGTGGTGGAGGATGATGCCGGGAGTTTATTTATTTCCGACAAACACGATGCTCCCGTTGGAATAATAGTTATCAAAAATGAAAAAGTAGTAAAAATCTTGAAGGATTGGGGAACCACTGTTAAAAGTAATGTAGGACAGGTTTTCCAGACTTTATGGAAAATTTTCAAGCAGTACGATAAAGAACTCGACGCTGTAAAGGTTGTACCAACAGAAACTTATACTCCCAAAGGTGATAAGATTACTCTTCAATTTTATATTACAGAAAACAGGTTCATCGACGTTTCTATACAGCATAGTGTAACGATTTATGAAGTGCTTGAGGAAAAGGAAAATTAGAATTTAAATTGAATTGAAAAGAGGTTTGCGTTTCCAAGTCCCAGCGAGAAAGGCATGTAAGCATAATCGAATCTTAGATTTCCCCACATAATACCGATTCCGCCTGTAAAGTTTCTTGCTTCATAACCTGACTGATACCCTACCCTGGCTGCAAATGTCTGGTCGTAAACTATTTCTCCGCCGCCATTGATGTGGATATCTTCTGTATCAAGATATTTTTGAAACTCCGCAGCAATAATAAAACCCAGCTTTGCTGTTTCCAGTCCAAAGTTATATACACCCCCAAACCGAAGTTCCGAAGGTAACTTGGTTTTTTCGATTCGCAATTCACTCATCGATCCGATGTTCTTAAGTACTGCAGATGCAGTCAATCCTTTAATGGGAGTTAAATAATTCAACCCGAAATCAAAACCATATCCCGTTGATTCATCCTTAAGCAGCCCTTCATACAGATATTTAAATGTAGCACCAAAATCCAAATCTTCAAAAACAGTAAAACCGGATGATAAGCTGGCAAAGAAATAATTCGCATTAAACTTTGAAATGGGATCGCCTGGTTTGTCTCTAACTTCGATATCACTTATAGTCGTTACATTAAAGCCAACAGCCCATGGCAGGTTTAACATATTCCATTTAATTCCGCCAACTTCGCTTCTTACATCCTGTATCCACTCATTATGCATAAACATCACTTCATTTCCTTCCAAAGAAACTAATCTTGACGGATTATAAAACATTGCCGAAAGATCGTTCGAAGCAGTTGAACCAGCATCACCCATCGCGATATTCCTGGCACCAAATCCGAACTTAAGGAAAGCAAGTCCGCTATTGCCTGCGGATTGAGCCAGTGAAATTGAACCTGCTATAATTATTATTAGTAATACTTTTTTCATACTATCAATAGAAATTAAAGATACCAGTTTAATTGTCATTCCGAACTTGGTGCGGAATCCACCACTCAAATAATTTGAGATGCCGGATCAGGCCCGGTATGACATTTATAATTAAAAATTAAAATTAACACTTACGATATGCCTGTCAGAACTTGAGTACTGCTCAATCTGAAAAGCGTAATCAACACCCACAACAAAATTACTTAATGCCTGGAAATAAGAAAAACCTAGTACAGGTTTGATTGGCCAATCTGTATTACTAAGATTGAACTGATCCAACCCAGCCCGAATGTAAAATTGATCATAAATATTATACTCAACACCCGCTCTTAAAATATTTGTTTCAGCGTTGCTATTTTCAAACTCAATAGCTCCGAGTATCCCAATTTCTTTATTCCGGTAACTCACACCAACTTTTCTAAGGTTAGGAAACTTATCTTCACTTACAATTCCCTCCTGTTGATATATCGGCGAGGTATCCCATTTATATTTACTGTTGATGTCAGCTACAACTAAAGAAACATTAAAGTTTTCGTTGACTCTATATAAAGCACCAACATCAAATCCTAAACTATTTGAACTGATTTCTTCATAAAGTTTGTAGTAGTAAAATTTAACGGAGACACCCAGTGATAATTTTTCGGAAACTCTTGCAGCCAAACCCATGAAAAACTGGTTTTCGGAAGTTGATAATTCGCCGGTTGGTAAACCGTTATTATCTCTTCCATCGATTTTTCCAACTCCCGAATTTATTACCCCAATACTTAAGCCTGCAGTTGTTCTGGGTTTTCTCGTTTCAGCAATTGTGTCTTTAGAAGAATAAAAATCAAATTTTCTTGTGAAGCTTAAAAAATTAAGTGATCTGTCAAGTGAAAGAAAGGAGTAACCTGCCTGAAAAGAATTACTTTCCTGGAAAGGAGTAATTGCCGGATTATAATATGAAACTAATTGACCTTCTGTAATTGAGGACACTGCATTCCCCAGACCAATTCCCCGAGCACCAAAACCAATTCTGCTGAATGCACCGGGTTTTACAGCAAGCTCAGTAAATTTTGGTTGAGCTATTACAACTATGCTCAAAAAAACAAACAATATGAAAAAATATTTTTTCAAATTATTGCATATAAATTATTTTTCCGAAAAGAGGTTCTTCATCACCAATATCCACTCTGTAAAAATAAACTCCGTTTGGTAAGAGGTTTCCATTATCATCCCGACCATCCCAGAATTCGGGAGGTCCATTCATATTTCGTTGTCTGACTGCATTTTGGATGATAGTCCGAATATAATTCATGCCAAAATCAAAAATCCGAATAGTAACATTTGTCGGTAAATCATTCGTATCGTAAATAATTTTTAACTGCTCCTGTCTTGGTGAAAATGGATTTGGATAGCAATAAGTTTCCCTGTTCGATTTCAATGGTTGTGCTGCAAAATATAATTTCCAAACACCTCTCCATAGCGAAGTTTCCTTTAACAGTGCCAGACCGTCATTTGAACCTAACCAAACATCGTTACTCTCAAAAGTAGCACAATAGTAAATATTAGTGTGCAAATAGATATTGGAAGTAGGATCTGATACTGTATCTATTACAGCACTCGGTAATATCCAGGCTCTACCTTGGTTAGTTGTTCGAAATGCACCATTATCAGTAGTACTAATCACATTGTTCTCTCTAAATCCAAAGTTATGAGCTTTTTCTTCATTCAAAAATACATTCCAAGTTTGTCCACCATTAGTTGATGAACTTACACCATAGTATTCTGATGCTTCCTCAGCTTTCCAAGTAGCAGCCCAAAAAGTACTATTAAATGAATTATAACCAAGCGCAGTAATGAAATTCCCGCTAATAGGTTCAAGCTGATTCTGATGGTTAAATTTTACCCAGCTAATTCCATTATCTGTAGATTTATTTATTCCGCCAGCAGTTCCTACATAAAGAGTAGAATCATTTATTGATATTACAGAAAATGCACGATGGTTTAGGTTACCATTTTCGCAAAAATTACCTCCTACAGGAGAAAGACAAAAATCAAGTGTGTCTTCAGGATTTATAGAACTTAAGTTGTCTGGAGGAATTACAACGCGCATCCAGGTTTGGCCCATATCGGTACTTTTTCTTAATCCACCAGCAAAAGATGTTATCCAGATGGTTCCTGGAGTGAATGCAATATCATAAGTCAAATTTTGCTCAGCAACTGTTACTGGTAGTGCCGGGATGACATTAATTCCATAAATCTCCTCAGTATCATTGTCATTATCCACAGGTTGCGGTAATGCTGTCCAGTTTACACCATTATCCGTTGTAAATTTTAATCCAGTCCCTTTATCAACGCTTCCACCTCCAACTCCTTCAACGCTTATCGCAGTTGCTACCCAAACCACACCATTTTTATAGGCTATCGCTGATACAGCGTCGGTTCCAAAATGAGGAGTATCATAAAAATTTGTCCAGCTATTTCCCCTATCAAATGAGACACATACTCCCCTGCTGGTACCTAGCCAAACTGTATCGCCAATCGTAATTATATCTCCTATGCTGTTGCTAATTGGATTAGGAGATGTGATTTTTGATAAATAATTTTTATCTGAGGGAAGATTAAAGAATTCTGGTTTATACTGTGCATAACTATAATTTGTTAGCAGATATGCAAACAGTATTATATAATACTTTATCATTGGATTAGCACAAAATGATTAATAATATTACTCAACGCTCCGGATCTATCTATAGCCTGGAATTCAAATCTGTAGGTTCCTTTATCATTCGTCTGATCAACCTGAATCAATCTGGAATAAATTCCGTCCCCTGCATCCAAATCACCATGCTCTGAAGTATTCCCATCATCAAACAACAAAAGCTTACTATTATTTGTTGTACCATCAGGTTTATAAACTATATAGTAAACTTCCAGAATATCACCGGCCCCATTTGAATCTGCTGCTTCCACTGATGTGAAAATAACAATTGGATTATTTAATACTACTACTGTATCGGGATCAATTACTGTATTAGAGATTACAGGAGGAACATTATCCTGACCATTGTTAAAATAAAATGAACTAATGGCAACCTGTTTGTTTTTCCCATCGAAACCTGTTACAAAAAAGCTAACATTATATTTCCCAATCGGATTCTCTCTCTTTAAAATAAAATTCTCTTCATAAATTTTATTGCTCACTTCCTGCATTTCAACGGGAGATGAATTTAATTTGGAATTATCCGAAGCGTAAATATCAAAATAAACTTTATTGATTTGGCTCTGAGGTGTAAAGATCAATCTCGGAGATAGAAGTGAATCACCAGGAATTTTTAAATCAACAGAATCCTTTATACCTATAACCGAAGTTAACTGGTAATTTTCTGTGGTAGTATCAACTACATTATCGAATGTTTGTTCGCATCCCCAAATCACCAGTGGGATTAACAGTAAATATAATTTTCCCATAGTATAATAATATTTCGATGCAATATATCTCACAAGGTAAAAATAAGGATATTTTAAAATCTAACTTGGTAATGTTAGCATAAGCGGTGTGGGAGAAAACGAAATTATAAATATAAAAAATGATATGTAACCTAATATTTTTCTACGGGGATCGAGTTCAGTTGTGTCGGGTACGGGAGGATGCTTCAATTTAATTACAAAATAGAGGATTAATGCCCAAAACAGCCAGCCGGACCAGCCTATTCCGAAATTTAATTCCAGAATCCCATCGACAAAACCAAACAGGCCGAAAACAAACATTACAGTAAATGCAATGACTGATATTTTAAAGTGATTCTTTTCACCAAACATTGCAAAAGATATATGACCACCGTCAAGCTGCCCTACCGGAATCATATTCATCGAAGTGATAAATAATCCGAACCATCCTGCACATAAATAAGGATAATGATAAATTTCACTCATTGGTGGGAAGAACTGTCCCGGAGCAATAAAAATCCATCTGAAAAAAGAAAAAAGAATTGAATCACCAAAGGTTAGTGCTATACCTTCTTTTCCATAATCAGGACTAAAATAATCAGGATGAATATGCAGTAAATATTCAATTCCGGGAACATTCAGGAACCCATAAATGAGAATCACGATGCAAACAACGAACCCGGCAATTGGTCCAGCAATTCCAATATCAAACATTGTTTGCCTGGAATATATGCGCGTTTTTGTTCTTATAACCGCACCCATCGTTCCAAAATTAATAAAGTATGGAATTGGCGGAAACGGAATATAAAATGGTAAACTTGATTTCACTTTGTGATAAACAGCCGCAAAGTAATGCCCGAACTCGTGGAATGAAATTATGAGTAAAATGCAGGTCGCATAAGGCAATCCACTTAATAACTCACTAAGTTCGTACGGTCCCCCTGAAGCACTAATCCATTGTACACCAGCAATTGTAGTTGTTACAAAAGTGATAACGAACAAGCCAATGTGAAGTAGAACTCTTTCACTGGGTTTCTTCACCGGAGTTGTTGTATAGGTTGAAGTGTAATTATCCCCGTAAGGTTCAGGCATATTTAAATATCAAGATTAATTCCGATAGTAAAATAATTTTCATTTAAATCATAGAATTCTCCGTGCACACTTTTGCCGGAGAAATACGAAGCTAAAATACTAAATCCTTTCGACGTTGGCTCACCAAATTTTATTCCCAAAGAAATAATATTGTTGCCTGAATATTCGTCAATTCCGGTAAGTGTAAAATCATAAGCAAGGAAAGGAGTGAATAAAGAGGTCTTTGCATAATCGTGATAATAGTCAAATCCGGCTTCAAAACTTCCCTTTTTAATTTCATTTGGTATAATGTGAATATTGTAAGTAACTCCTCCATAAACACGAAGACCATAAATTTTATAATAAGTAATCAATTCAAAAAACTCTCTGCTGTAGACGAACGATTCTCTTCCACTGAGCCAACTACCGGATTTTGAATCATAATACCCATCAACCAAATGAGCACTTATGTGACTGAAACGGAGACGTGCACCCCATTCGCCATTTTCAGATTGGTTCTTGAAACCTCCATTCAATCCGAATAAATAGTCCACAGTTTCGACAGGAAATTTAAAATTGGCTTCTGATCGTGCTCTGGTGTAAGTAAAAAAATCTGCTCCAATAGAAAAATCATTTTCATTTGAATTCCAATGAATAATATCTCTGGAAGTACCGATGTCTATTCTAACTTTTTTAAGGTCGAATAAATATTGAAATCCAGCTTTTGGTTCCAGAAAATGAGCAGTAAATGGCTGGATATTTAAATCTGATGGAAACCACTCTGTTTGTACCTGTCCGAAAGAATTTAATTTTATAAATAGGATAAGAAATATTATAAGTATAAGTCGCATTACTTATTTTCAGATTTTGGAATAAGTTTCTTTTTAATTTTCTGCTTGACAAGCTTATTGTAGCTGTATTTGAACTTTGACGTTAGGCTTGAAATTGCGTAAAGATTTGTAGGAAAGGCAAACGAAGGCTCGAAATAACAATTGACTGTACAGCCCTGGCAAAAATCAAATTTTCCTTCATTCTTCATAAAGTATTTTAACTTATCTGATTTCCTTATTTCACTGATTGGTCTGTCTATTTTAATTTTATCATTTGCGAAATGGTAACAAGGAAGAATTATTTCATTCTCCGGAGAAATGACGACAACTCTTGAAACTGCTTTGCAGCTTGGATTGTTTATATCATTTCCTCCATCTCTTCTTAATTTCATAAAAGCTTTGTTAAGATAAACATCCATTTTCCCATCACAGTATTCATCAACATAATTAACTGCTTCTTGAGTTAAACCAGAATTACCGAAATATGAGAAAACTGGGTTTACAAGTAATACAAGGTCGTGCTTTGCAGCTAATTCGTGCATTCGTGGCAGCTTCTTAAAAGTTTCATTGGTCACAGTAAAAAGTATATCCGGGAATTCATCTAGAGATTTTGCAATTTTAATACTTTTAAAGATTGAATTGAAGCAATCTACTTTTCTTATTCTATTGTGTTCCTCTTCATCCGGAGAATCAAGAGAAAAATGAAGAAGATTAATTTTCCCTGCAAGCTTTTCAGCAAACTTCGGATATAGTAAAGTATTGGTTGTTATGCTTGTCTGCATCTTCAGATTGTGCACAAACTCTGCCATCAGATGAATATCCTTGTGAAGAAGTGGTTCACCACCCGTGAGATCAATAAACTTTACACCAAGTTTTGCAAGCTGTTCAACGTTTGATTTGAACTCGTGTAGTTTTGCAAAAGGAGTATCCTTAAAATTTGTGTGATCACCAAAATGGCAGAACTCACAGTAAGCGTTACACCTATATGTCACATAATAATTGCAAAGGAGAAGCATCAGTAAACTCTATCTTTCCATTTTACTTTTTTATTGAATAAAACCACAAAAGGAAGAATGAGAACATAAATCATATAATAAATTTCGAACACCGGAAAATATTTTAAATTTTTCTGAAGACCTAATCTGCGATGAACAGGCAAAAGCATAAAGAAATCGATTGAAATCTTAAAAAGGACAAGATAAAGCCAAACTGCACTGTAGATAAAAGGAGTGAGAATTATAAATAAATTTGTCAGGAAAGCCCAAAGCATCAATAATACTCCCGAGAGTGGAGCATTTTTACCACCAACTGCCCAGCGTTTTTTCTGGCTGAATAATTCTCTGATACTTGTGGCTGGATTTGAAATAACAAGTGAATTTTTATTAAGTGGATAAATGAGTTTATATTTTTTCAATTTATTAATTGAGTTCAGTAATAAAAAATCTTCGGTGACGCTAAAAGGTAGGCTTTCATATCCTCCTGTTTCTTCGTAAGCTTTTTTTCTAAAGGACATATTATTCCCGATACAACTTACAGGTTTCCCAAGATTGATTGTTCCCGAAGCGATAAATAGTAAGTAAACAAAATCAATTGCCTGCATACCACTGAAAGCCCCGTTTACTGATTGAGAAGTAAAACCGTTAACGAGTCCAACGTCATTCTTATAATACGAAGCAATAGTTTTCGCCCACAACGGATTCACAGTGCAGTCAGCATCAGTAGTAAGAATGATCTCTCCTGTTGAGATTTTAATCCCTTCAGCCATTGCACGAACTTTACCTTTAAGTTTCTCATCATCAATTTCTGAAAGATTTATAAATTTAAATTTGCTTTTATCTTGAATGAAATCATTGACTAAAGATAGTGTATTATCAGTTGAAGCATCGTCAACGATCATAATTTCAATTTTATTTTCCGGATACTCAAGATTATTTAGTGACTCAAGGCAGCATAGAATGTTTTTCTCCTCATTTCGGACAGCAACAACAATTGAAACCTTTGGTAGTTGATCTTCAGCTAATTGAGGAAAAGTTTTTTTTGCACCGATCACAAGAGTGGCAGAAATAATAAAATAACCGGATACAAGAATTAAAAAAATTATTTCAAGCAATCTTCAGGCTCCCCAAATGGATATCCTTTTTTAACTGCATTAATAATCGTATAGTCAAGGGCCTCCTCTATAATTTCATTGGACTTTGCATTGTCGTGAAAGACAATAACTGAATTTGCTTTTAGAAAATTATCAATAGCATATTTCACTTTTTCAATTCTATTTTTAAAATCGTATGAAAGTAAACTCCACATAATACATTTCAAATTTAGTTCATTCAAAATATTATTTGTTTTTAGATTGAACCTACCGTGTGGTGGTCTGAAATATTTTACCTGGTAATTAAATTTTTCCAGCATTAAATCATTAAATGATTTTAATTCCTCAATTGCTTCTTCCCGATTCATTTTAGTTAGAAGCTTATGATTCATCGTATGGTTGGAGATTATGTGTCCATCTTCAAGAATTTTTCTAGTTAATTCTGGATGTTGTTTGATGTTGCTTCCAATACAAAAGAAAACCGATTTAATATTATTGGTCTTTAAAATTGTCAAAATTTTAAACGTTGCTGCTTCAGTTGGTCCGTCATCAAAGGTTAAAAGAATTTTATTGTTCGAAGTTTTCCAAATAAAGTTTCCAAATAATTTCTGGACTAAAAATGGAGGATGATATCTGAAACTCAACCTTTTATAACTCCTACAGGTCTTATCTTAGCAACCTTCCTCGTAATACCTTCCTCGTGCATTACTTCCACAACATCGGAAACATCCTTGTATGCCCCGGGCATTTCTTCTGCAATTGTTTTATAACCTTTAGCCTGAATAACAATCCCCTTCTGTTTCAATTCTTCGACTAAGTTTCTGCCTTTTGCATTCTTCATCGCTTTAGTCCGACTGAGAGTCCTTCCAGCACCGTGACAAGAACTTCCGAATGTTTCTTCCATCGCTTTTTCAGTTCCGACGGCAACATAAGAATATCTTCCCATATCGCCAGGAATTAGTACAGGCTGCCCAACTCCCTGGTATTTTGCCGGGATCATTTTGCTTCCCGGTGGAAATGCTCTCGTTGCTCCTTTACGATGGACACAAACATCTTTTTCTTCTTTATTAATTTTGTGCTTTTCGATTTTAGCAATGTTGTGACAAACATCGTAAACTAATCTAAAACCTAATTCGGATTCTTTTATCCTAAAAGTATCTTCAAAAACTTTTCTTGCAAGATGCATAATTACCTGACGATTATTCCATGCAAAATTTGCTGCAGCCTGCATTGCAGCTAAATAATCCTGCCCTTCTTTCGAGTTGATTGGCGCGCATGCAAGCTGTCTGTCCGGTAATTTAAATCCATATTTTTTACTTGCCTGCAATAGAATTTTCAAATAATCATCACAAACCTGGTAACCGAGTCCGCGGGAACCGGTATGAATCTGAACAACTATCTGTCCCGGAAACATTCCAAACACTTCGGCAACTTTGTTGTCGTATATTTCTTCAACTACATCAACTTCCAAAAA
>Ga0307423_1001673_pt1 | contig 13168 bp, 9 predicted proteins | sample SalMarWE160310MG_FD_202154 | JGI IMG/M metagenome (GOLD analysis project Ga0307423, IMG submission 202154) | Salt marsh sediment microbial communities from the Plum Island Ecosystem LTER, Massachusetts, United States - WE1603-10 | ecosystem: Environmental > Aquatic > Marine > Intertidal zone >...
TCCTCGTGGGCCTGTGCGCCGCGACCGCAGCCGAGGTGGCGGTGGGCCTCCTGCTCTATGCGGGACCGGGCCTCATGCGCTCCGTGACCACCATCCTCGGCGTGGAGGCGGCTGCGCTCGGGATCGGTCTGTGGACCGCGCCCGGGCCCCGCCCCGACCTGGTGGACGCCCTTCGGCGACGCTGGCTGCTCAGCCTCTTCGCCTTCCTCGCGGCGACGATCTTCAGCGCGTCGTGGAGCATCGTGCAGACGGTCGGAGGCTCCGGGCTCGGCCAGGGACTGGGCCTCGCCTTCGTGGCCGGGCTGCCGCTGTACGCCTGCGGCGGGGTGCTCGGAGGGATGGCCGCCACGACCGCGGGTGAGGCGGAGGGACGCGCGGGCGGCGTCGGAGCGGCCGCCTTTCTCGGGGCGGCGCTGGGCTTCGCGGTGACGGGGCTCATCCTCCCGAAGGTCCCGACTCCGGCCTCGCTCCTGGTCATCTGCCTGGTACTCCTCTCCGCGGGCGGGCTGGTCTTCGGTTCCGTCCTGGACACCCGGCTCAGGGTCCTGGTCAGGGCCCGGCGCCCCACTACGCTTGGCGACGTGCGGGTGGAGGACCGCCACCTCACCTCCAGCGGCCGGGCCGCGCGGCTGCTCGTGGAAGGGGCGGCCGTGCGCCGCTGGGCGACGCTGGACGGGCGGAACGGAACGCCCTGGGACATCGCGGCGTTCCGGGCCTTCGGGCCGCCGCCCGAGGAGCCCTACGAGCTTCTGGTCGTGGGTGGGGGGGCGTCGTCGCTCCCACGGGCGGCCGTGCGCGAGCACCCCTCGGTGCGGGTGACGGTGTCCGAGCGCTCGGCACCCGTGCTCGAGCTGGGCCGGGAGCACATGGAGACGGGCCTGGTGGGGGAGAAGGACGGGAGGTTGCGCCTCGGCGTGGGGAACCTCGACGACCTCGCGGAGCATCCCGGGGCGCCGTGCGCCCTGATCGTGGTGGACACCACTGCCTTCGGCGCCGTCGGTGGCTTGTCCGGCCTGTCCGGAAGAGCGCGGGACGCCCTGTGCGGCCGACTGAGCGAAGACGGGACCATGGTCCTGGGACCGGTCGTGCCGGAGCCCGGTGCCTGGGAGTTCCCCGCGGGCTGGCGGATCGCGACCTACCGGCGCTCGCTGCCGGAAAGCCTGAACGAGCTCGGCGTCGACCTGGGTCACGAAGAGGTGGTCCTGGCGGCCCGGCCCTCGGATCGATCGCCGTGGCCGGAGTCCGTGGAAGGCTTCGTCCTCGATGACCTGGTCGGGACGTGATCGTCGCCCACCTCTCCGACCTGCACCTGGGCTTCCGCGCGTACGGGCGCGTGGAGCGGGGGGTCGATGTTCGCGAGCGGGACGTGGCGATCGCGTGGGAGCGGGCGGTGCAGGAGCTTGTGCGGCTGAGTCCGGAGGTGGTCGTGCTCGCCGGAGACGTATTCGACCGGCCCGATCCGCCGGCGGGCGCACTGGTGGCGCTGGCCCGGGGACTGGAGCTGATGCGTTCGTCGCTCCCGAAGACGCCGGTGTTGATGGTCGCCGGGCCGCGGGACACGCCCCGACGCCCAGGCGACCCGGGCGCGCTGGCCGTGATCGATACGTTTCCCAACGTCGAGGCCGCCGCCGGCCTCCCGCGCTCGATCCTCCTCGAGCGCCTTCATCTCCATGCTGCCCTGGTGCCCTACCGAGCGACGGTACGGGAGCCCGCGCTCCACCCCGAGCCGGATCCGCGCGCGCGGTGGAACCTCCTGGTCCTCCATGCGCGCGAGGGCTCGGGGGACCAGACCGGCGTGTTCGTGGACCCGGCCGATTGGAGCTACGTGGCGCTGGGCGGCGACCACCGCCGTCGCCGGATCGCTCCGAACGTGCAGTACTCCGGATCGCTCGAGCGCGTGGACCTCGATCCGTGGGACGAGGCCGCCGACGAGAAGGGCTTTTTCACGGTGGACCTCGAGCGGGGCTCGAGCACGTTCCACCCGATCCCGGGCCGTGCCGTCGCGGCCCTGGCCCCGATCCGTGTGTTGCCCGACGATCCGGACCGTCTGCGCCGGCGGGTGCACGAGGTCACGCGGGAGGTCCCCGGCGGGATCGCGGGCAAGATTGTACGTCTCAGGCTCGAGGGGGTGGATCCGGCGGACCTGCTCTGCCTGCAGGGCGCCCAGCTCCACGACCTCCGCCAGCAGGCCCTCCATCTGGCGGTGGAGGCTGGCCACGAGCCCCAGGTGCCCCCGGAGGCGTGGCTGCCGTCCGACCCTCCATCCCTCCTGCGTGATGCGCTGGAAGCCGAGCTGGATCGGGACGGCGCCGGTGACGCCACGGCCCGGGACCTGGTGCGCGCGCTGGTGCCCGACCCGCCCGACTCCCCGGCGCCGGCCGAGCCCATCGGTGCGCTCGACGCCGTCGACGGCGAGGTCGAAGGCGTCGGCAGGGTCAGCATGTCGATACCGCCCGGATTGACGGCCGTGATCGGCGGGGCCGGCAGGTCCCGGCGGGCCGTGGCCGGGCTCCTGCTGCGGGCCGGCGCCGGGGAGGAGGGGCCGCTGGCCCGGCTGTGGGCGGGCCGGGGTGCCGAGACGCTGGAAGGAGCGATCCACCAGGCCGTCGAGGCCGTGGCCGAGGTGCGTGGGCTGGCCGTGGTCACCGCGGCGCTGGCCGGGGCACGGGACATGGGCGTGCCGGAGCCGCTGCAGAGCACGGAGGAGCGGAGGGCGCCGCGGCCGGGTGCGGTGCGCGTCGATCCCGAGCTCGTCTCCGCGGAGCTGCGGTCGGCCGAGCGTGAGCTGCGCGCGATCCGGGCGGACGCGGTGGAAGCCGACGGGGACCTCGAAGTGGCCACCATGGACTGGCACCGCGAGCGACAGGACGCGGAGACCACGCTCCACGCCTACCGGGACCGCGCACGCGAGCTGAAGGGCCGCATCCGGCAGATGGAATCGGCCGGGCCGACCGCACCGTGCCCTACGTGCGGGCGGACGCTGGAGAGCCACTACGACGAGGTCCTGGCCGAGCTGCACGAGGAGTGGGAATCGATCGTCCAGGACGGCAGCTGGTGGAAGCGGCGGTGGGAACAGCTCGAGCTGAAGCCTCCCCACCTGCAGGACCTGGAGGGCCGGTCGCTTCGTCTGCACGCTGCGCTCGAGGCGACGTCGGAGCGGGTCGAGCTTCTGCGTGCGCGCCTGTCGGAGCTGGAGGGTGCGGGGGGCTCGGCTCCGGCCGCGGAGGGACCCCTCGGCGAAATCGTCACCGCGCTGCTGCGCGTGCGCGAAGCACGGTTGTCCCGGGCGAGGGAGGTGCTGCTGTCCCGGGCATCCCGGTACCTCGGACGCATCTCGGGAGGGAGGATCCTGGCGGTGACGTGGGGAGACGGCGGGGCCCAGCTTCAGGGAGACGCTGGCGCCCTGAGCCCCCTGTCGGAGGAAGACCTCGCGGCGGGGCGCCTCGCGGTTCGCCTGGCGGCCGTGTCGCTGGTCGCGGGCGGGGGGCAGGTCCTCGCCACGCTGATCCTCGAGGAGCCGTTCGACCGCCTCGAGTCGGAAGGCGCGCTGCGCGCCCTCGTCCTCCTCCGCGACCTCTTGAGGGAGGTGCCGCGTGTGGTCCTGGTCACCCGCGGGGACGCGGTCGACGCCCGGCCGGAGCTGTTCGACGCGGTCCTCGAGGTCCGCGACGACGCGGGCAGCGGGGCGGCTGCGCTGCGCCAGGCGGCCGCGGGCTCAGGCCACGTGTTCCTCCGGGCGCCGGTCGAGCGGGGGAGATCGAGGGTGTCTCGAACCTGACCCGGCCCGAACTGCAACCTTTGCCTCCCGGATTACGTCACAATAAGGTAGAGGCGATGGGACCGGAGGGGGCGGCCGAAGGCGGTCGCCCCCCTCCGGTTCCCAGGCTCGGATCTTCGTGGCCGTCTTAGGCAGCGTATGACTACCTGGATTCCAGCCCTGTTCGTGGGGATAGGTGTGGGGGTGGCGCTCCGCATGTGGTACCGGAGCTGGCGCAAGCGCCGTATCGCGGCGCGACGCGTGGTGGAGATGCCCAACTCGCACTACTCGTCGCAGGGCGTCCGCAATCAGGAAGATCGCGATCGGTGGGGGCGCATCAACGTGCGCAGGCTCCACCCTCTCAATCGCGACGAGGTCCAGCGCCTCCTGGACGTGGTCGACCAGGAGGGGATTTCCGCGCTGTCGTCCAAGGACCGGCTCTTCCTGGACAACATGACGATTCCGCGGATGGGTTGAGCGGCCGGGACTGTCGGCCTCTCCCGCTGCCCCTCTCCCCCGTCTCAGCGCTCCTCGTGAGCCGGCCACAGCCACGCGGCGCCGCGCACACCGCTGGAGTCTCCGTGGCGGTTCGCTACGACCCGCGTGGTCACCACGTCGGTGAACACCCAGGGAGGCAGCGCGTGCTGCGCGTCTTCGGCGAGGCCCGGCAGGTTCGACATCCCGCCGCCGAGCACCACCACGTCGGGATCGAGGACGTTGATCACGGAAGCGAGCCCCCTCGCGAGCCGGTCCACGTAACGCTGGTAGGCCTCGAGGGCGCCCTCGTCGCCTCGCCCGATCGCGTCGACGATCCGGTGCGTGTCCCAGCGGCGTCCCGTGGCGGCGAGGTGGTCGCGCTCCATCCCGGGCCCGGAGAGGAACGTCTCGATGCACCCCCGCCGCCCACAATAGCATTCCAGCCCGGGACGCTCGTCGTCGGTGGGCCAGGGCAGCGGGTTGTGACCCCACTCCCCCGCGATGAGCTGGGCTCCCGCGAGTGGCCGACCGTGGACGACGATGCCGCCGCCCACCCCGGTCCCCAGAATGACCCCGAAGACGACGGACGCCCCGCGTCCCGCCCCGTCGCTCGCCTCGGACAGCGCGAAGCAGTTGGCGTCGTTCATGATGCGCACGGGGCAGCCGAGCCTGTCGGCCAGGTCCCGGTCCAGGGGATGGCCGATGAGCCAGGTGGAGTTGGCGTTCTTCACCATCCCGGTGGCGGGCGAGATCGTCCCGGGGATTCCGATCCCCACCGGCCCGGCGCCGCCCGCGTGGCGCTCGACGCGGACCACGAGATCGGCGAGCGCACGTAGCGTCGGCTCGTACCCTCTCGGGGTGGCGATCCTGAGGCGGGCCAGCTCCGTACCGTCGGCCGCGAGCGCCACGGCTTCGATCTTCGTGCCGCCGAGGTCGATGCCGATCCGAATGCCGGCGGGCCCGGTCCGCGCCTGGATGGGAGGGACTCCGCGTCTACGCCCGGGGGTGGGGGGCGGATCGGTCGGCGCGTTCCGCCTGCTGGTAGGCCACGTAGAGCTCGTCGGGCCGGTTGGCGTAGAGCTCCACGAAGCCGCACGAGCCGCACACGCTCGCGTGGATCAGCGTGCTGGCCGAATGGGCCAGCCGTCCGCGATCGGGATGGCGGTCGACCCCGACGACCACGCGCGGCCCCTGCGCGTCCGCAACGTAACCGCCGTCGATCATCTGGTCCGAGTTGCACTTGGGACAGCGATGGTAGGCGCTCATGACGGCTCCTCGCTCAGCGCGGCGATGGCTTGGATCTCCACGAGGTAGCCGAAGTGGAGATCGCGCACGGGGACGACGGCTCTGGCCGGGCGGTGATCGCCCATCATCTCCGAGTACACCCGGTTGACCTCGTTCCAGTGGGTGATGTCGGAGACGTAGACCGTCATCTGCAGCACGCGGTCGAGCCCGCTCCCCGCGGCCTCCAGAATGTGGCGCACGTTCTCGAGGGCACGCCGTGCCTGCGCCGCCGCGTCCCCCGGGGGGGCGTCGCGGTCCTCGGGATCGATGGGAAGCTGTCCGGCCACGTACACCGTGTCGCCGTGGATCACGGCCTGGCTGTAGTGTCCGGCGGGACGGGGAGCATGGGGTGTCTCGACGAGGCGCATGGTCCGTGCGGTTGGGGGGACGACGGAGTGGCGACCTTCGTAAGGTTGACGCCCGGAGGTGTCACCGAGCAAGGTGTGCCCGATGAAGATGCGAATCCTGTCGGCCGCCGACGTCCTCGCGGCCGTGGACATGCGGGGCGCCATCGACGCCATGCGGGGGGCGTTCGTCGCCCTCTCGAAGGGCGAAGCCGTCGTGCCGTTGCGGCTCGCGCTGGAGACGCCGGGGGGCACGGCGCTCTTCATGCCCGGCCACCTGCCTGGGCTGTGGGCGACGGCCGCGAAGATCGTGACCGTACACCCGGGCAACGCGGCGCGGGGCCTGCCCGTCATCCACGCCGCGGTGCTCGTCCTGGATCCGGCCACCGGGCGGCCCCTGGCGCTCATGGACGGGACGCGCCTCACGGCGCTCCGGACGGGGGCGGCGGGCGGGCTGGCAGCAGATCTCCTCGCGCTTCCCGGGGCGTCCGTGGTGGCGCTCTTCGGCTCCGGCGTGCAGGCGGGGGCGCAGCTCGAGGCGGTGCGGTGCGTGCGTACGGTGACCGAGGTGCGCATCGTCTCCAACCACGCGGAGTCGGCCCGCGCCCTCGCGGCCCGGCAGGAAGGGGTCCGCGCGTCGGTGATGCAGGACCGCGCCGCGGCGCTGCGCGGGGCACACATCGTCGTCACGGCCACCGACAGCGTCACGCCCGTCTTCGACGGCACGCTGGTGGAGCCCGGCACGCACGTCACCGGCGTCGGCTCCTACACGCCGGCCATGCGCGAGGTGGACACCGCGCTGGTACGACGGGCACGCGTGTTCGTGGATCAGCGCGAGGCCGCGCTCGCGGAGGCCGGGGACCTCGCGGGGCCGATCGGCGACGGCGAGGTGGACGCGGGCGTGATCGTCGGGGAGATCGGTGAGGTGGCCGCGGGGCTACGACCGGGTCGGACCTCGGACGATCAGATCACGTTCTTCAAGTCGGTGGGCAACGCCGTACAGGACGTGGCGATCGCCGCGAGGGTGCTGGCGGCGGCGGAGCGCGAAGGGAGGGGGGTGGTGGTGGAGCTGTAGCGGAGGTGCCGGCCTACTCCGCCCCGCCCTCCGGTATCGCCCCTCCAAAGCTCTCCACGAAATCTTCGAGCAGCTCCCTCGCCTCCTCCAGGCGGTCCCCGGGAACCAGGACCGTGACGCCGAGGTGCGAAGCGCCGGCGAAGCCGGGGCCGAAGATCCCGGTCTGGTCGTTGAGGACCGCCACGGGGATTCCGGCGGCCTCGAGCTGCTGGCGCGCCAGCTCGGCCTCGGGCTCTGCGGCGAACACGACGGCCTTGCGCCAGTGGGGTGTGCCGCCCGCGCCCGGGTCGCCGCTCAGCTTCCGAGGACCGACCATGCTTCGGTGCGCTCCTGGTATCTGGCCGCGGCCTGCTTGTCCCCGGCTTGCGTCTCGGCCTGCATGAGGGCGAGGTACGTCCAGGCGTAGTAGTTGGGGATCCCGACCGTGGAGGCGTCGGGCCAGTGCTCCCACGCATCGGGGATCCCGGAGTGGTGGACGAAGACGTCGTCCACCAGCGTGCGGGTGCGCGGGACGTCGACCCAGTCGCCGACGACCGCGCTGTACGGCGACTGTGCCATGTGCACGACGCCGGGAGGGGGGGAGTCGTCCAGCGGGCCGTCGTTCAGCTTGTAGGCGAGTCCCTGCCGGATCAGATAGGCGTCCAGGCCCAGCTCGGTCGCGGCGCTCCCGCTGGACGCGAAGTAGATCGGGCGCTCCGCGATGGAGTTGTTGATCAGGACCAGCGCGTACTGCATCCACGGATAGAGGATCCGACCGGACCGCAGGACCGCCGTGACGTTGCCCAGGTGGAGCACCTGGTCGCGGTCGATCTGGGAGTACGCACCGGCCACGCGCTCGATGGTGGCGTCGTCCAGCGGAAGGATGGAGTGGGTCGGCGCGTTCACCGGATGGCCGAGAACGAGCGGGACCTTCCCCCCTGCCTTCGCCGAGTCGGCGACGTAGGCCGCCCCGGTGTTCTGTGCGGTGTAGGGTCGCTGACAGATGATGCGCGTGGGATGCGCGAGCGGGTCTTCGCCGGGCGCGCACGCCGCGGTCAGGTCGCGGAGCTGCTCCGTGTACCAGGGGGTGTTGAGGTACGACGTCACGATCACGGTGACGTCGCGGCGGATGCCCTCCGCCTCCTGCAGGTACCACAGCGGGAAGGTGTCGTTGTCGCCGTTCGTGAAGAGCACCCCGTACGGCTCCACGCTCATCAGGAGGTTGTAGGCCCAGTCCCGAGCCGCCCAGTCGTGCGCACGGCTGGCCCAGGACCAGTTGGCGAACAGCGGAATGAGGGCGAGGCCGAGGATGGGCGCGGTCTTGGCGAGTGTGGTCTTGAGTTCGTCCGCAGCTTCCCGCCAGAGGGTGGCGATGCCGACCCCGGCCCACAGTCCCCACACCGAGAAGCTGACGACGAAGAAGTAGTCCCGCTCCCTGACCTCGTGCGCGTCGGTGCCCTGGATTGGCGCCTGCAGCGAGTACCCGTACTTGAAGTTCAGGTAGTAGACGAGTGCCGCGGACAGCGTGAGGAAGAGCGCGGCGACGTAGAAGAAGCTCGCCCGGTCGCGGCGGAAGTGCTCGATCGCTCCCCAGACGCCGAGGCCCGTGAACAGCATGGTGAACGGCAGGCGCAGGTTGGCGAAGACCGTGTTCGTGCCGGAAAGCGAGCGGGCCCACTGCCAGTCGAAGTACTGCAGGTAGTTCACGATCTGGGACGAGAGCGCGGCCTGGCGGATCGTGACCGGCGGCTTGTCGTACTGCGTGCGCTGCAGCGCTTCGCCGAGGGCGACGCAGCCGGCCTTGCCGTAGGTGACGATCGCCCCCAGGGCCGAGCCGATGTTGGGACAGGTGGGTGCGGCCTCGTTGATGACGGGGTCGAGCCCCGCCCGGATCGGAAGGAAGATGTGGATCGAGAGGCCCAGCACCGCTACCAGGATCGCCGCCGGATAGAGTCGCCAGTTGAGAAGGGTCCGCGGGTGCACCACGAGGATGAAGACCCCGATCGCCGGCGCCGCCAGGAACGCCATCAAGTGGTTGCCCACCGAGAGCGCCAGGATGAACGCCATGAGGACGAGCAGGTTGTCGTCCTTCCCCTTCCCCAGGTTCTCCTGCCAGCGGAACGCCAGCCAGGTCAGGAGCGCGATCGTCAGGAGGGAGACCGTGTAGACCTTCTCGTTGACGTTCGACTGGTTCCAGACGGTGAAGGCCGTGGCGCTGACCAGTACGGCCGCGGCGGCGCCGACCAGGCGGAAGCGCCGGTCCTCGGAGAAGTACCGGAGCACGTGGTGGATCACGAGGAACCACAGCGCGTGAGCCGCCGCGCTCATGAACGCGCTGAACAGGTTCACGCGCACCGCCACGGAAAGCCCGAGCGGAGCCAGCAGGACCGACCACGCGCGCGCCAGCGTCACGAACAGGGGGTTCCCCGGCGGGTGCGGGATTCCGAGGATGTGTGCGGTCGCGATGTACTCGGAGGTGTCCCAGAACGCCGTCGTGGGCGCCAGCGTCACGGCATAGAGCACGAACACGAGGAGCCCAGCCACGGCGGCCGCCCCGTACGGCGGGCGCGGGTGGGCCGCGTCGGCCCGCCGGGCCGTCTCGTCGTTCGTGCGTGCCTGGGTGGCCATGGTCCTCGGAGGTACGGTCACGAGAAGGGATTCCGCGAAAGATAACGCGCGGGGCCCGCACCCCAACCGGGGTGGCTTCCCCCGGCGTTCGGGCAGCGGGGTGCTACGCGCCGCGCACGAGGTGGAGGCAGCCCCATTCGTCCACCTGGAGGCGCCACTCCGGGGGCACCCACGTCGTGGCGCTGTATTCCTGCACGATCGCGGGGCCTTCCAGCTCGTGGCCCGTTCCGAGGTCCCTCCTCCACACGCGAACGGCCTCCATCTCCCGCCCCCCGAAGAACACGCGCGTGCCCTCCGCGCGGGGCGGGCCCGACGCCGTCGCGAGCCGGGGCGCCTCGAGCGCGACAGGCGGTGCCGTCACGACCACGCGCAGCGTCACCGCCTCGACGGGCGTGGCGGGGCGCCGGTAGCCGTAGCGCTCCTCGTGGAGGTCGTGGAACCGTTCCACCCAACCGTCGGCGGGCACGCGCAGCTCGAAGCTCTGTCCCGCGTAGCGCGCGTCCACCCACCGTTCGGCCACGAGCGCGTCCTCGTGGGCGCCCTCGGCCAGCATCTCGGTGCGCGCCTGTCGCTCGAGCTCGTCGAAGACTCCTGCCAGGAGGCTGGCCAGCCCGGACCGAAGGGTGGACGCGAGCACCGTGCGGGAGAGCTCCCGCGTCACCGGCGAGGCCAGCATGCCGTAGGCGGAGAGGAGACCAGGGTCGGGTGGCACCAAAGCGCGCGCCGCGCCGAGTCTCCGGGTCAGCTCCGCCACGTGCAGCGCACCGGCCCCTCCGAAGGCCACGACGGCGAAGTCGGCGGGGTCGTAGCCGCGCTCGACTGAGATCACGCGCAGCGCGCGCTCCATGGCCGCGTCAGCGACGGCGAGGACACCCTCCGCCGCCTCCTCCGCGGACCCTCCCAGGCCCCGCGCCAGCGCCTCGAGCGGAGCGCGAACGGCGTCGCGGTCGATGCGGCTCTCCCCGCCCAGGAAGGCGTCGACGGGCAGGCGACCGAGCCACACGTGGGCGTCGGTGACGGTGACCCCGGTACCCCCGCGCCCGTAACAGATCGGGCCGGGGTCGGCCCCGGCGCTCTGCGGCCCGACCCGGAGCGCGCCCCCCGCGTCGAGGCGAGCGAGCGATCCTCCGCCTGCCCCGACGGTGTGGATGTCGAGCACCGGAATCGCGATGGGCTGGCCGTCGATGTCGAACTCCCTCGTCCGTAGGGCCTGACCGGGGCAGAGCGACACGTCCGTGGAGGTGCCCCCCATGTCGAAGGAGATCACCCGCTCGTGTCCCGCGCGCCGCGCCCAATCCAGCGCGCCGACCACACCGCCTGCGGGGCCGGACAGGACGGTGTGCACGGGCTCGCGCCGCGCGCGCTCGATCGGAACCGCCCCGCCGTTGGAGCCCATGATCGTCACCCGCTCCGCCCCCGCCTCGGCCGAGAGGCGGCCCAGGTACCGTGACATCATGGGTGCCACGTAGGCGTTCACGACCGTCGTGGACGTGCGCTCGAACTCGCGGAACTCGGGCAGCAGCTCGGAGGACACCGACAGCGGAAGCCCCGTCGATGCCAGGGACTCAGCCACCAGCCGCTCGTGCGCCGGGTTCGCATACGAGTGCAGCAGCGACACCGCGACCGACTGCGCTCCCCGCTCCTCGACGAGCGTCGAGAGCGCCTCGAGGACGGCGGCGTCGAGGGGCTCCACCTCTTCGCCGCGCGGGTCGAGCCGCCCCGGCACCCCGATCCGATCGTCGCGCGCGACCAGCGGCGGGGGACGGTGGCCCACAAGCGCATAGAGCTGCGGTCGGTTCTGGCGACCGATCTCGATCACGTCCTCGAACCCCTGGTTGGCCACGAGCACCACGCGGGCGCCGCGACGCTCGAGGAGCGCGTTGGTAGCGACGGTGGACCCGTGCAGGAGCAGGAAGGGCTCGCCCTCGGGCACGAGCCGGCGGATGCCGTCGAGGACGGCCTGCGCCGGATCGGCGGGGGTGGAGGGAACCTTGAGCGTGGTCAGCGCGCCGTCCCGCCACAGGACCAGGTCGGTGAACGTCCCCCCAGTGTCGACGGCGACGACCGGCGTTGACGCTGTCCTCTCACCTCGGGACATTGAGTCGCTCATCCTGGGAAGTCCGCTCCTGACCGCTCATGCACCTCGTTCCTTCCTTCCGGGAATTCCGGGAGTACGCCCGATCGGCCCGTGTGGTCCCCGTATGGAGGGAGTTCCTCTTCGACGTGGACACGGCCGTCACGGCCTATGCCAAGTTGGCCCGTCCCCCCTTCGGCTTCCTCCTGGAATCCGTCGTGGGTGGCGAACAATGGGCCCGCTACACCTTTCTGGGAACCCGCCCGTCGGGGGCGTGGCGCCTTCAGGGTGGGCAGGTGTCCTGGTGGACGCCGAGCGAGGGGTGGTTGCATGTGGAGACCGACGATCCGCTCGGAGACCTCGACGCTCGGCTCCGGGCCCGTGTTCCGGCGGCCGTTCCCGAGCTGCCTCGCTTCTGGGGAGGGGCCGTCGGGTACTTCGGCTACGACGTGGTGCGCCAGATCGAACGGCTTCCCGCAGGCCCCCCCGACGACCTGGGCATCCCTGACGGGCTCTTCGTGTTCACCGACGTGGTCCTGGCCATCGACAACTTCAGGGGCCGGGCCAAGGCCATCGCCGCGGTGTCGGTGGAGGAGGGCCAGTCGGAGGAGCAGCTCCGCCACAGGTACGAGGAGGCCGGCACCCGCATCGAGGCGTCGATCCGGCAGCTCGCCGAAGCCACCCCCCCTCCGCCGTTGTCGCTCGCCGCCGAGCCCGACGCCGACCCGGCGTTCTCCAGCTCCACGCGCCGAGCCGACTACGAGGCGGGCGTGGAGCGGATCCGCGAGTACATCCGGGCGGGTGACGCCTTCCAGGTGGTGCTCAGCCAGCGGCTCGGGGTGGAGCTGAGCTCCACGCCGTTCCAGTTGTACCGTGCGCTGCGCACGCTGAATCCGTCGCCGTATCTGTACTTCCTGGAGATGGACGGCGTGGCCCTGGTGGGCAGCTCGCCCGAGGTCCTGGTCCGGGTGGAGGACGGGACGGTGACCGTGCGGCCCATCGCCGGCACGCGCCCCCGGGGAAGGACGCCCGAGCAGGACCGCGAGTTGGCCGACGACCTCCTGGCCGACGAGAAGGAGCTGGCCGAGCATCGCATGCTGGTGGACCTGGGCCGGAACGACGTGGGTCGGGTGGCCGAGTACGGCACCGTCCACGTTCCCGACCTCATGGTCGTGGAGCGCTACTCCCACGTCATGCACATCGTCAGTCAGGTGGAGGGTACGCTGCGACCCGGTCTGGGTGCCGTGGACGTCTTCAAGGCGTGCTTCCCGGCGGGGACGGTGAGCGGCGCGCCCAAGATCCGCGCGATGGAGATCATCGACGAGCTCGAGCCGGTACGACGGGGGCCGTACGCCGGCGCGGTGGGGTACTTCAGCTACGGTGGCGTGACCATGGACACGGCCATCACCATCCGCACCGTGCTGGTGACCGGGGAGAAGGCGTACGTCCAGGCCGGCGCCGGAATCGTGGCGGATTCGGATCCCGCCACGGAGTACGAGGAGACGCTGAACAAGGCTCGGGCGCTGCTGCGGGCCGCCGCCATGGTGGGG
>Ga0307423_1001675_pt1 | contig 13152 bp, 10 predicted proteins | sample SalMarWE160310MG_FD_202154 | JGI IMG/M metagenome (GOLD analysis project Ga0307423, IMG submission 202154) | Salt marsh sediment microbial communities from the Plum Island Ecosystem LTER, Massachusetts, United States - WE1603-10 | ecosystem: Environmental > Aquatic > Marine > Intertidal zone >...
ATCGGGAATGAGCACAGACCCATCAGCCTGCTGATAATTTTCGAGCAAAGCGGCCACGGTTCGTCCAACTGCAAGACCGGACCCGTTAAGGGTATGAACCAGTTCAGTCCCTTTTTTTCCTTTCCTTTTAAATCTTATATTGGCACGTCTAGCCTGGAAACTCTCAAAATTACTGCATGATGAAATCTCTCTGTAAACACCTTGTGTGGGCATCCAAACTTCAATATCATAGGTTTTTGCCGCGGAAAAACCAAGGTCTCCGGTACACAGATTGATCACCTGATACGGAATTTCGAGATAATTCAAAATGGCTTCAGCATTATTTAAAAGGGTCTCGAGCTCATCATAAGAAGTCTCCGGCTTGGCGAATTTGACCAATTCAACCTTGTTGAACTGGTGCTGTCTGATAAGGCCCCTTGTATCCTTTCCATAAGAACCCGCTTCGGAACGAAAACAAGGGGTATAGGCCGTATAAAGAATCGGCAATACTTCTTCATCCAGAATTTCGCCTTTATGGATATTGGTCACAGGGACTTCGGCTGTGGGCACCAGAAAATAATCCCATCCTTGAATCTTAAACAGGTCTTCCTCAAATTTCGGCAGTTGGCCGGTGCCTGTCATACTGTCCCGGTTTACAATAAAAGGCGGCAGTATTTCTTTATACCCGTGCTCCGTCGTATGAATGTCAAGCATAAAGTTGATGAGTGCTCTTTCCAGCCGCGCACCAGCTCCTAGATAGAGTGGAAAACGTGCACCGGTGATTTTGGATGCGGTTTCAAAATCAAATATCTTGAGCTTTTCACCTAAAATCCAGTGTGGCTGTGGTTCAAAATCAAAAGTAGGTACAGTGCCCACCTTTTTAATAACAGGATTTTCTGAACTATCTTTGCCTATCGGCACTGAATTGTGCGGTAAATTTGGTATCCTGAAAAGAATATGGTTTATCTTGTCTTCATTTTCGGATAAATGTTGATCCAGTTCCTTGATCCTGTCGGCAACCTGGCGCATCTCAGCCACAAGATCATCGGTGTCTTCTTTGTTTCTCTTCATGGCTGCGATCTGTTCGGAAACGACATTTCTACGGTACCTTAGGTCCTCTATCTCAAGCAAAAGGGATTTTCGTTGGGTATCACAATGTTTGAAGCTTTCAAGATCTGCTGTTTCGCCCCTGTTTTCAAGTGATTTTTCAATTTGTTGAAGGTTTTGTCTTACAAATTTAATTTCCAGCATAACAGTCCCCATAGTCTTCTAATACGCAATTGGCTTGGATAATTACCGACCTTTGACGGATAGATTTGTCTCTAATTTTCATCTGATTTCCAAGCTCCACATTGCAGTCTTTCACACTCAAAAAAGGATATTTCTTCGTATCATGAGCATGTTATATAGTCAATGATTATTGCAAGTTGACATTGTTCTTCAATTTTTATATTATAAAACAATTTCAAAATATTCGCGCAGGAGAGAACATCTATGGAGGAAATCCGACAAACAAAAGATGACATTCGTGATAATGTTGAAAAAGCACTGGCCGCTCTTTCTGACAAAGTGATTAAAGATAAAACCCAAAGAGTAGAAAAGCGGCTCTTTGAATTTGCCAATTTTTTGGAAGCCAACATTGTTTTACTTTACATTAACAGCCACTGTGAAGTGAATAGCCTGAATATTATAGAACGATGTTTAAACTACAATAAAATAGTTATTCTTCCTGCTTTTGTTTCAACAAAATATGAAATGAAATTGATGAAAATAGATAACCTTGATACCGACTTAACGCTCGGACCCAGGAATATATTGGAGCCGGATCCAAATCAATGTAACATTGTTCCCATTGAATGCATCGACATCGCCATCATTCCCGGTATTGCTTTCGACGAAAAGGGTGGAAGAATAGGATCCGGTGATGGATATTATGACCGGCTTATTCCAAAACTGCCAATTACCACAAGAAAGGTTGCTCTGACATTTGAAGACCAGATCGTTCCTCAAATACAAATGGAAGCCCATGATAGGCATGTGGATATCATTATTACAGAAAAACGAATCATATATAAAATATAGACATGGTTTTTTTATGTTTAACGATCGCTCCCATATGATTTATCTTTAAAATTTATTCCAGCCTTCTCCATTTTATAGCCGTTTATAAAACTAACAGATGCAAAACTTGTGTAATAACCATTTACTCCTTATCTGTCTGTTGGATTCAATATCTTTTCCAGTTTCTTAAGATTTTCCTCCTGCCCCACAGCAATGACGGTATCACCACTTTCGATAACCGCTTCAAAAGACGGGTTAAACAGCATGCTGTCGTCTGATTTTTTTACTGCAATGATGATCAGATTAAACTGCTGTCGGATACCGGAATCTTTAAGCATAACATTGACAAGTTTCGAAGATGGGGTCACCGGAATCTCTTCCATTTGAATATCCTTACGTTTTTGAGCAAAGGCAAATTCCAGAAAATTTGTCACTGTTGGACGGATGATCCGCTGGGCCATACTTACAGCACCCATATCATAAGGCAACTCCACCCGGTTGGCACCTGCGGCCAGGAGCTTAGGCTTTGATTCGTTGCGGGAAGCATTTGCCATAATATAAAGATCGGGGTTAAGCTGCCTGGCGGTCAGTATCAGGAAAACATTATCCGTATCCGTAGCCAGAACAGCGATTAAACCTTTAGCGTACCGTATTCCGGCTTTAATCAAATTGGTTTCATCCCCGGCGTCACCCAATAGATAAAGCATTTTATCCTCAACCATGACCGGTATGAGCTCTTTATCTTTCTCAATAACAACCAGATCCACCGCCTTTTTTTTTAGCATGGTGCAAAGGGTTTTTCCGATTCGCCCATACCCACAAACAATATAATGATTTTTCAATCGATCAATCTTTTTATCCAAGCTTCTCCTCCCTAGTATGCTTCTGATTTGTCCTTCGACCATAAACTGGACAACGGCACCGGCCATATACAAAAAATAGACCACACCGATGATGATAAAAATAATCGTGAATATCCGCCCCAAATTGCTTAATTTGTGAACTTCACTGTATCCCACTGTGGTAAGCGTTGTGACGGACATATACAGGGCATCTAAAAAATCCCACTTTTCTATGGTCATATACCCACTAACACCGAGCAATATAACGAGTAGCAAAAGCAAAATACACAATTTGAGATGTCTGATACTCTTCATGGAGATGGCTCGTCCGATCTGATTCAGAAATTTAAGTATTGTTTTGACAAAAAGCGAGAAATTCGCTTGATAACTCCGGATAGAGAGCGCAGAAAATAATTTTTCTGGTTTTTTGTAAATTTTGTATCAATTTCCAAAAACGTTGTGATAGATTATGTAATATCTTAATAAAAAATCAAGTGCTTTATTAGTAGAAGTGTTTAATCTATATTTTTCAAAGGATTTATTTTAAAACCATTTGATTTCAGACTCTAAATTCTTGACGCGATTCCTTTGATTTGATAGGAAATTTTGGTGTTACAAATCCGCTATCAATACAAAAAGGCCTGACTTGCGATGTTATAATAAATATTCTGGATGAAGATATAGGCTTTTTATTTTGGAAGAAAACTCCATAAAATACGAGCGCCAGCGTCAAGAAATGGTCAAACGGCAGATTGAGGCTCGAGGCGTCACCGACCAAAAAGTCCTGGCAGCCATGCATAAGGTCCCTCGACACCTTTTTGTTAGTGATGCTCTGAGAGATCAGGCTTATGGTGATTTTCCGCTCCCCATCGGAGAACAACAGACCATCTCACAGCCGTATATCGTCGCCGAGATGACTCAGGCACTGCAACCCGGAAAAGACGACAGGATACTTGAAATCGGAACGGGATCAGGATATCAGGCTGCAATTTTAGCGGAAATTGTGTTTCGCGTTTATACCATTGAAAAAATTTATCCGATCTATACTAAAGCCCGAAAGCTTTTCGATAAACTTCGATATCATAATATCGTTACCAAGTATTCTGACGGCACTTCGGGCTGGGAAGACGAAGGCCCTTTTGACGGAATTATTGTAACTGCCGGTTCACCCGGTATTCCCAAACCCCTCGTAAGCCAGCTTGCAATGGGAGGCCGCATGGTAATCCCCGTGGGAGATCTGTATTCCCAGGAGCTCATTAAACTTTACAAGGATAAACATGGAATTCACAAGACAAATTTAGGAGGTTGCAGATTTGTCAAACTTGTGGGTGAATATGGATGGAGAGCGTAATTAATGCTTCGTCGTTTATATGACTGGGTTCTTCACTGGGCGGAAACACCTTACGGATCATGGGCTCTGTTTTTCCTGGCCTTTAGCGAATCCTCTTTTTTCCCCATACCTCCGGATATTCTCCTTATCGCACTGGCTGTTGCCATACCCAAGAAATCACTGAAATATGCATTGATATGCTCCGCAGGATCCGTCCTTGGAGGATGTTTCGGTTATCTTATCGGATGGCAGTTTATGGCTTCAGTCGGTACCCGTATCGTCGATTTTTACGGTCTCACCCCAAAAGTTGAATATATCGAAATGCTATACAATAAATACGATGCATGGGCCGTCGCAATAGCAGGATTCACGCCCATACCTTACAAGGTCTTTACAATAGCCGCCGGTGCCTTTAAAATCAATTTTTATGTATTCGTTATGGCATCTCTGGTATCTCGATCTGCGCGCTTTTTCCTTGTGGGAGGGCTTATTTACATTTTCGGCCCCAGCATTCAGTCCTTTATCGATAAATATTTCAACATCCTTGCCACGGTATTCACGGTACTTTTAATAGCAGGATTTTTAATTATCAAGTATCTATTATAAATGAGAGATCTGGGGGTTTTTCTATATTGTCGCTCCATGGATAATCTTATTTTAAAACGCGTGAACTCGCTTTAAAAAAAGATCATCCATTCCGATAGTACTATAGAATTAATAGCAATTATCAAAATTGCGTTCCATTTTCGGATGAAAACCATTTAGTGGCTATCCAGAAATGAGATATTTTGTTCAAGATCGAGGCATGCGATAAAATTAACCGCAGGCATATAGTTGATATTCCGAGGATTAATTTTTGAGCATAACCCCAGAGAAATAGGCTCCGCATTTCACAGGGCAGGCGCAGATATTGGACAAAATAGCCATTTATGGATGAAACTATTTGAGTCGCCTAACTTGATCCAAGGTTCTGATTCCGAAGCTGTTTGAAGAAAGAGATGGTGAAGATACATAAGCAAGGTGATTTAACAGTTCACTCATCAACAGATTAATTTTTTCAAAGCGCCTTTTATCAGAGAATATCATCGCAGGGGATTGAATAAAAGGACCCTTAGTGATGTCATCTTCACAATTGGCGATTAAATCCTTTGCACATTGTTCCGTTGTCTCAAGGTGAAACTGTAATGCCACAACATGATCATCATAGATAAAACCTTGATTCTCACAAGCTGCGCTTTTGGCAATGCGGACTGCACCTGTGGGGATATCGAAGGTGTCTCCATGCCAGTGGAAAGCATCGATTTCCTTTGGAAGGAAATCACCAAGCCGTGTTTCAGTTGTTTCCTGGATTTTTTGAATGGGAAACCATCCAATTTCTTTGTATTGGTTGGGATAAATTTTTGCCCCCAAAACATCCGCTATCAATTGGGCACCAAGACAAATTCCCAGAACTATTTTTCCTTGTACTACCGCCTGTTCTATGTAATTCTTTTCTGAAAAAAGCCACGGGTATTTATCCTCGTCATAAATTCCCATTGGACCGCCCATAACGATAAGCCAATCAATATCATCAAGATTCGGAACCGGGTCTTTGGCAAAGAGCCGTGTTGATGTAATTTCATACCCCATCTCTTTTGCCCACGGTTCAATACTGCCAAGGCCTTCAAATAAAACATGCTGAAAATAATGTAAACGCATGATGCTTTCCTTTCAAACATAAAAAGATCTGACTTAAAAATCAAAGCCTTGTTACAATAATGTATTATATTGTCAAGTCTTTTTAAACGCTCAAATTAGGTTAAATTAAAACAGATCCATGAAGACAAAGCTTAGCCGAGCGTTCGGATTGTTTTATATTGACAATCAATACCACATCGTAGTAAAAAAATAAATATTTTTCACGGATATCAAAACTTTGGAGATATACCAATGAAAAAGGATATAAAAACGAATGACCCTTCCTGCCGTATTGATGCGGAATCTTTGAGCAGATTCAAACTACAACTTCCCGATGTTGCCGAAAGTATTATCGACAGTTGCTACGACAAAGAGAGTTTTACCCATATCGACTACGAGCCGATTCCTTCTGAGGGGTATGTGGTTGATATCATAAACAAATTGAGAGAAATACTTTTTCCGGGATATTTTGCACGGGAAAAAATCGATCCGGTCAACCTGAAATACTACATGGGCCAAGCGGTTTCGGTTTTATTTGACATGCTTTCCGTTCAGATCGCCCACAGCATTCGACACGATTGTTTCAGATACGATCTCCCTTGCACCGAATGTGATGAACAAGGACAAAAAATAGCCCTTGCTCTTTTGGACTCGATTCCATCCATCAGAAAAACACTGGCGACGGATGTTCGGGCTGTATATGAAGGGGACCCCGCAGCCAAAAGCCATGATGAAATCATTTTCAGCTATCCTGGGATCTTCGCCATGACCGTATTTCGGGTGGCGCACAAGCTTTTTGAGCTCCAGGTTCCACTTCTGCCCCGCATCATGACGGAACATGCTCACAGTTTAACCGGCATCGATATTCACCCCGGAGCCGATATTGGAGAAAGTTTTGTGATCGATCATGGAACCGGTGTGGTGATCGGAGAAACCACCGTTATCGGTAAAAATGTTCGAATCTATCAAGGTGTCACCCTTGGCGCCCTGTCACTTCCAAAAGATGCCGGAGAACGACTGAGAGGTAAGAAACGCCATCCAACCATTGAAGACGATGTCATTGTGTATTCGGGAGCAACGATTCTGGGAGGCGATACCGTTATTGGTGCGCGTTCCGTCATCGGAGGAAATGTCTGGATTACCACATCGGTGCCACCGGAAACCAAGGTGATTATGGAAACACCGAAGCTGGTTTATCGGTAGTCAGCAATGAGGAAAAGGCAGCACTTTTCAAAGGTCTCCGAACTCTTTATGCACACCCCTTCGCTTCTCAAGGCGTGCCTTTAATTTGGGAAACTGGCCAATGTTGGTATGCGGCAGAAAAAGAGCGGCCACATAATTGTCCATAAAAGAGGACGTCTCCGACAGTTCGAAATTTGTCATCCGTTTGGTAACCTCGACAACGTCCTTTCTGATACGGTTGGTCAAACAGCTCATCTTTGCACCCATTAAAGATCCATTGCCGACAAACCGAATCCGATCCGGGTCTATTTCCGGCAGAAGTCCGATAACCATCGCCTTTTCAAGATCCACATAACTGCCGAATCCGCCTGCCAGATAAATGCGATCAATATCTTGAATCTTTAGACCCACTTCCTCAAGAAGGGTCATGAAACCGCTGTATATAGCCCCCTTCGCCCTGATGAGATTATCAAGGTCCGGTTCTGTAAGCGTAATATCCCTGTCGACCTGGGTTTCATGCTTCCATGCAAGCACATACTCATAAATACCGTCGGTTTTCCGTATGCGAGATGTCTTGAGATCGCGATTGAATTTACCCCGGTTATCGATAATACCCATTTCAAACATGGTGGCTGCAATGATAATGAGCCCAGAACCGCAAATACCTTTTGGTCTGACATTGCCGATGGTGATATTCATCGGCTCAAACGATACAGGATCCATGGAAAAATCCTCAATGGCACCTTTAGTAGCCCGCATGCCAAACTTAACCCCACCGCCCTCAAATGCCGGACCTGCGGAACAGGAGGCACAGGCCAGCCAATCTTTATTTCCGATGACAATTTCGGCATTGGTTCCGATATCCATAAACAGTGTGAGTTCTTCCGTGCGATACATTCCTGATCCCATGACACCAGCCACGATATCTCCTCCCACATAACTCGAAATCGCCGGATACACCAAGGCCGCTACATGATCTCCCAAGGCAAGACCCAGATCGATGGCCTTGATGGGCGGATAGAGGGTCGAGGTGGGCACATAGGGTGAAAGCCGGATGTATTTGGGATTTACCCTCAGCATGAGTTGGGTCATTGTTGTATTTCCTGCCATGGTAATCGTGGAAATTTCATCCGGATCGATCCGTGCTTTTTTTACAATTTTTTTGATTAATTTGTTAATAGTGGCTATGATCACCTCTTGAAGCTTGTCAAGGCCGCCCGGTTTTCCCGCATAAACGATTCTGCTGATAACATCTTCGCCATAACTGATCTGTCCGTTGTAATCGCCAAATTGAGCCAGAACATCTCCTGTTATGAGATCAACCAACTGCGCATATACGGTTGTTGTGCCGACATCCACGGCAATGGCATAGTTCCGGTCGGTGGTATCCCCTGACTGAATATGAATGATATGCGTCTTTCTTCCGGATAGTACCGGTCGAGCGAGCGTTGCCGTAACTTTGAAATCGCCTTGTCTTAATATGTCGGAAATATTCCGGATCACCGGAAGTTCAACGACCAGACGGTGTTCATCGTGTTTTGCTTTTAAAAAAGAAATCAGCCTTGTTACATCCGGGAGATTATCCTGAGAGGTCGGTTCCGGTAGTTCGAGATATTTCTTCTCCACCGGAGGCATGAAAAGGCCTTTATCCTTCAATTCTTCGAGATTCATTTCCCAGATCTTAGCCGTCTTTCGAGGCGTTTTTTGTAAGTTGAGCACGCCGGCATCAACCTCTGATTCGATGGGAATGCGAACCACAAGATCACTTAAAACATCTGACAGACATGCCTGCCGGTACCCCTTTTCAATATCTTTTTTATCTAATTTTTCTGTTATGCCGCCGCCGACTTTTCCATCTTCTATAATAACGCGGCACTTCCCGCACACACCTTCTCCACCGCAGGATGCATTAATATGAACCCCGCCTTCCATGGCAGCACGGATTAGATTTTCTCCTTTAGTTACGGCAATTTTAATATTATGCGGCAGAAATAATATGTTACATTTATCCATTTTTTATGAATCCAGCCTTTCGAGAAGATGATAAAAAAGATCTGAGATATAAACGATACCGACAGCTTTATCTCCGTCTAATACGGGTATTCGACGAACATGTTTTTTAATCATGATATCCAATATCATCATTAAATGTGTTTCCGGTTTGACGGTGATGACATCCGTGGTCATAATATCTCCAACAAGTATAGATTGGGCTTTTTTGCAGGCATTGTCAACCAGTCCTTCAATATCGATGTCTTCCATCATTCCCCAAATATGGATATGCTTGGGGCGTATGAATAGAAGAATATCGTACATCGAAATCATTCCGATCAAACGTCCGGTATCGTCCGTAACCATCATTCCGAAAACTTTTTTTTGCTCTTTTTCACTGGCTTTCCTGAACATCCGAACAGCTTCGCTAATGTGGATGTCAGGACGGAGCGTGTTAAATTCGGTATACATGACATCCTTTGCTCTTGCCTTCATTGCCTTCCTTTTCATGTATGATCGCTTAATTTTTCATGTCGATGTATACATTACAGATCCGAATCGTTGATCATATTGATAGAGCGATAATATCTTCTGTCAACCTGAATGGATTTGTCAAGCGAACAGTATTATTCCTTATGTATCGGTCAGAATTTCTTTGGGTCGGAGCGTGGACAGTCCTTTTGTCAGCTCCAGCAAAACCCCCAGCCCTTCCTTGACCTCTGGGTTTCCCATGGCCCACAACAACCCCCATGCACCCGCAGGTTTTGTCCGGGAAAGATCTACCCTTGAGGGAACCTCGGCGGCTCTATCCAACAATTCCAAAGCCTCAGGGGTGGTCAGTTTTTTGAAAACGCCAAGAAGCCTTACCATCCCGTCACCGATCTGCGCCATGTCTTCAGGCGTGTAGGTCTCAGCTGTTTTTTTAATGATTTCAAAAGAAGATCTTAAGAGGTTAAATACCCCTTTCTTCTCCAGATCCTCCATATAGAAGATCATTTGGGGGACCGTGGATTTGAGTAAAGGTTCTGCTATCAAAACAAAATCAATAATGTTTTTTAATTGATCTATAGAATAAGTCAGATTCCGGACATTTCTCATGGTCTTTTTAATGAGAAACAGCAGGTCTTCCAGCTGAAAATCGGCCTCAATGTCGGCAAGTTCAACGATAAGGGCTTTGACCGCTTCATTGACCCGAGGGGCTAATTCTTCTCTGAGTTCGCTGATGGATCTGGCAGAATCGGCTACCGGTGCAATCTCCTGCTCCAACCGTTCGAGTCGATTTAAGACGATTTCTTCATGATTCATGGCCTCCACCTCCTTTATGCAACTTTTCTTAATTTACCGGCAATGTTCATCTGGGGTTCCAGCGGCATGTCGAGACCTTTCATCATCAGATTCCAGTAGACCCACCGAAACATCATTTTTCCCCAGTGGTTGCTCAAGCTTTCCTGTAACAGGGAAAAGGGCCCCATTCCGGGAAATGGAAATTTGCCAGGCAACGGCTCTACATTGTAATTAAAATCAAGAAGAATCGCCTTTTCAAATCCAGATGCCAGAAAACAGGTGGCATGACCGTCAAAGGTGGACTTGGCTTCGTGGCCGTCGATCTCACGAATCAGGTTCTCAATCAGTGTATAGGCCTGGTAATGGGCTACGGAACCGGCTTTTGACGTGGGAACGTTGGTGGTGTCTCCAATTACAAACACCCGATCAAACTTTTCGGCCTTTAGGGTATGGTTGTCCGTGGGCACAAACCCCACTGCATCTGAGATACCCGAATCGATCAGTGCTTTATCTCCCACATTGGGGGGAATGGCCACAAGAAGATCGTATCCCACCTTATCCCCTTTTCCGGATTCAATGGTCTTTTCATTGGCGTTGACCTGTGCCAGGTCAAAATACGGCGTCACCTTGATATTCTTCTTGGCGGCAAACTCTGCCAAAATCCCGGCAGCCACGGGTTTGGTAAACACATTGTCCAGCGGTGTGACAAATTCGATGTCCACCTTATCCCGCACCCCATTGACCGTAAAAAACCAGTCCGCCATGAACACAAACTCCAGCGGTGCAATGGGACATTTAAATGGAAACTCGGCAATGTTTAAAACCACCTTGCCGGAATTAAAATATTTCAGCTTTTTGTATAGTTCAAGAGAACCTTCCAGTGTGTAAAAATCGAAAATATCTGTACCCCACCCATCCATCATGCCGTCGATTTCCCCAGGTGCAATATCGCATCCCGTGGCAATCACCAGCCAGTCGTAATCATATTGACCGCCTGTTTCGGTCTCTACCCGCCGTTCGTCGGTGTTAATATTGACCACGTTGTCCAGAACAAAATTGACCCCCTTTGGGATGAATTCCTTTTTGGGTTTGATGACGTCGTGTTCCGCGTAAACCCCGAACGGTATGAATAAATAACCGGCCTGATAGTGATGCTGCTCTTTCCGATCGATAATGGTGATTTCCCATTCGGACTCCACCAGCTCTTTTCGAAGCATGTTGGCCACGATGGTGCCACCTGCGCCCGAACCCAATATCAATATTTTTCTCATAATGCCTCCCTTTTATTTATAGATTAATTAACATTTAAAATAATACATCAAATGTAGACAGTTATACCGAAAAGCTCTGCCATTATAATCATTTAAATTGTGGGTTTTTAAAGTGAATTAAGGTATGGCTTATTATAATTTATTGTCACCAAACGGTAATCAAAGTCAATATCTGACAGCTTGAGTGGGTAAGTGAACGTATTTCAGTTGAGTACGAACACACAGAGAAATTTAGCACAAACTCTAACTTAAAAGGTGCTACAAAAAGTGGGGGCAATTTAGAACACTTATAGCTCTGACCTCCGCTCAAACTTGAGAGCGAAGGCCAGTGCCATAAGATGACGGATAATTATTTGTTGCCGAAGATTTTCGGTGGCTTTTGTGTGTCTCCCGTAGCATTGGGAAAGTCTTTGGCGACATAAGCCTTTTGACCGGTTTCGATCAAATGATTGGCCTCTTCCATAAAGTTGGCAAAGTGCATTTTGCACTCATAGAACCCATGCCACCAGGTGTAGTCCGGGGCCATCATCATGGTTCCCATTCGGGCACGCCGGCCCTCGTGATGCCACAGTTCATAGAATTCCACTTCGAGACGCTCGTCGAAAAATTTGGTCTTGTCCAGCAATCCTTTTTCATAAAGCTCGTCAAACTTTGCCTTGGCCGGCTTGAAGTAGACCTCGTTGTAGTCTTCCACGACTTTATCGAATCCGTTATAAAAATCGTTGATCCAGGAATCACCATGGCAGGCCCGGCAGACATTCTTCATCTTTTCCCGTTCCACTTTCCAGTCGGTCCCCGAAGGAAAAGGTTTGAAATCCTGGGGTCGGACTGTCAGCGGGGCCTGAGTCTCCCAGGAGATGCGCTCGGTTACGTCATGGGTTCCCATAACCTTTCCGGAACCGGACATATGGCAGGCCGCACAGGTCGGGGCTCGGTAATCCGTACCCGGTGTCCAGGTGCCGGGGGCTGCATTAAAATTGTACTCATCTTTATAGGCATGGTACATCGTTCCATGCTTGGACTCATTATAAATTTCGATCTGTGGATGGTCAGGCCCCAAATGGCACTGGTCACAAGCCTCGGGCATTCTTGCTTCAGCCACAGAAAAGCGGTGTCGGGTATGACATGAAGTGCACGACCCTTTGCTCCCGTCAATATTCAGTCTGCCAACTCCGACATTGGGCCAAGTGGCAGGATCAACGGTGCCGTTTTTGTCATGCTTAATCACCGTTCCATGGCAGTTGAAGCAACCGGTCTTTCGCTCATTATCCGAATTCATGCCTTTGTTCAGCCAGGGGTCCAGCTTCCATATGATCTCGAGAGTGTTTGCATGCTTGCTCTTGCTGTACTGAGTCACCTCGTCGGGATGGCATCGGGAGCAGTCTTTTGGTGTAACGATTGCGGCGATGGGCACCTTGTACTTCTGCTCTCCGTATGGAAGGTCCTTTTGGCTGTAGTACTTCTCATGTGCTTTGGTCACGTCGGTATCGCCGGGTTGTGCCAGATGGCAGTCCAGGCAGGTAATGCCGGCACT